>Ga0209797_10000713_pt1 | contig 16690 bp, 9 predicted proteins | sample DOMMetBare3Fresh_2_FD_187472 | JGI IMG/M metagenome (GOLD analysis project Ga0209797, IMG submission 187472) | Wetland sediment microbial communities from St. Louis River estuary, USA, under dissolved organic matter induced mercury methylation -... | ecosystem: Environmental > Aquatic >... | reverse complement strand
TGTTTTGCGATGATGCAGAAGCACATATCCAGCAAGCAGGAATTAAAACTATCTGGAGTACAGACAGCATAGACCACGCGACATCCTGCATTAAACTCGATGGCCTATTGGCTGACGGGATTAAAGCGATTATTTGAAGCACATGCAAGATCCCTTTCGAAGGGTAGTTACCGGAGTTTTGCAAGTACCGCTACTGTTATACTCTGAACGGTCAAATTTTCTGTTTTTGCAATTTTACCGTAGGGTACGCCGTGCGTACATTTACCTTGATTTATATGATAATTTATAAAGGTACGCGCAGCGTACCCTACATAAAAAACCAAAAATCTGACCACTTAAAAGTATATTTATTTTTTTTAATCCTTAACTGCATTCTATGCGATTTTCATCGAATATCTATTGGGATTTACTCGCAGCCATCGCGGGTATTATATTCACACTGGCATTTGCTCCTTTTAATTATGCCTACCTGGCGCTAGTGGCACTGATCCTGCTGTTTGCTTCCTGGCAAAATATCACGCCCCAACGCGCACTGTTGAGAGGTTATTTATTTGGCTTAGGAGCATTTGGTTTAGGTGTGTCCTGGGTGTATATCAGCATTCATGATTTTGGCGGAGCCAATATGCTAAGTTCCGGCCTGCTAACCAGCCTATTTGTGGGTTTTTGGGCCTTGTTTCCGGCACTGGCAGGTTATCTTTCTGTAAAAATACGGCTTGTAAACAGTGGGCTAATCTCAATGTTGGTCATGCCTGTAGTTTGGCTGTTGATCGAATATTTACGTGGCTGTCTGGTGCTTAATGGCTTTCCCTGGCTGCAAACCGGCTATTCCCAGTTGGAAACACCGTTAGCGGGTTATATCCCTGTAGCAGGCGTTTATGGGTCAGGTTTTTTAGTGGCTTTGACAGCATCCGCAATCGCGTTTATGTTTCAAACCAGGAAACACAGGCTGCTATTGGTCACTATGCTTGCTGCTTTATGGGTTATAGGCGGTGTATTACAGATGATAAAATGGACTCATGCTATAGGAGACCCCATTCTCTTCTCCTTGATTCAAGGCAATATAACGCAGGATCAAAAGTGGTTGCCGGAAAACAGACTTAACACCCTGCAATACTATAAGACAATGACTGAAGCCCATTGGGATTCTGCTGTTATTGTCTGGCCTGAAACATCAATCCCGGCTTATTTGTCTGAGGTCAACGAGTGGTTTTTACAGCCCTTAAGTAAATCTGCTCAGCAAAATAATACGGATTTAATTGTCAGTCTGCCAGCGCATGGAAACTCGGATGATGAGAAATACAATGCCGTAATGACTCTGGGTAAAACAACAGGCATGTATCGAAAAAAACATTTATTGCCGTTCGGCGAATATTTGCCTTGGCAGCCTGTGTCCGGTTTTATTTTAAACAGTCTGGCTATCAAATTAGGCAGTTTTAAACCTGGAGGCATCGACCAATCCTTGTTGAAAGCGGGAGGTTACCCTTTTATAACCTCTATTTGTTATGAAGATGCCTTTGGTGATGCGGGCATTATAGGCTTGCCGGATGCGGCTTATCTGGTGAACGTCACCAATGATGGCTGGTTTGGAAATTCAATAGAGCCTCATCAGCATCTGCAAATTGCCAGAATGCGGGCCATGGAGACCGGACGTTTTCTGTTGCGATCTACCAATACGGGCGTGACAGCCGTTATTGCGCCTGATGGCAAGATTATCAGCCAGGCGCCTTTGTTTAAAGCCACGGTGTTAACCGACACGATAATGCCTATGGGTGGGATGACACCTTATGCGCGTTCAGGCGATAAACCGATTATTTTTGTCCTGATGATGTTGCTTTTTTGTATAATTATCGTTGATAGAGCGTTATTAAATAACAAGCGCTTCCAAAACCTGAAACGGCTTAGGCTTGGCTCAAAATGAGAATTACTGGCTTCCTACCTAAGTTGGGACTATGAGGGGGACTTAACCTTAAACTGCCCTGTCTTTAATATGAAAGCCGAATTACTGAACTCCACTTTCATGTTATCGAACAGCCCCATAAAAATGTTAGAATGATCGGTTTTTGCAATCCGAAGACCTTTGAACTTATCCATGTCCAATATCTTAAAGCTTCCACTAGAGTCACTGAAACTAAATGTCGATTTGACCGGGTTTCAATTCCCGGAAGCACCCCGATTGCAAAGTAGCATTTTGGGGCAGCCAAGAGCACAGTCCGCATTGGAGTTTGGCGTTGCTATGCCTAATCCCGGCTACAATATTTTTGTCATGGGGGAGCCGGGATTGGGTCGTCTGTCCATGGTTACCAACCATCTGTATGCGCTTGCTCAATCCCTGCCCGCTCCGCCTTCCTATGCTTATGTGGATAATTTTAATAGCCCTAGAGAGCCTGTTGCCGTTGAATTGCCAGCCGAATATGGTCAGGTGTTCAGCAAAGATATTGAAAAGTTACTTGATAATCTGTTGTCAACTTTTCCGGCGGCCTTTGAGAGCCCCGCATATCAGCAAAAAAAGTCCGCAATCGAACGTCAATTTAGCCAGTGTTATAACAATGCGATTGATCTGGTTGATAAAAAAGCCCAAGAAAATCATATAGCTTTGTTCAGAGAAAGTGAATCTATTACCTTTGCACCTATCCGGGATAATAAATCACTCAATGAAGACCAGTTTACTCAATTGCCGCAACCTGAACGTGAAGCTTTTCACAGCCACGTTGAGGAACTGGAAGAATATCTGAGCGACGTTTTGCTGGAATTGCCGCAATGGCGCCGGACTATGGTTGAAAAAATCAAGCAGCTTGATAATGACACTATCAGTTTAGCGATAGCTCCATTGTTTGCTGAACTGAATGAAAAATATCAGAATATTGATGACGTCATCACTTATTTATCAGAAATAAAAAAAAATCTGGATAGCACCATTGCCGATTATCTAATGCCTACGCGGACATTAGAACTGCGAGACACTGCTGTAAAACGCTTGGCGTTAACTGAGCAGTACGCACCCAATGTTCTAGTCGATAATAAACAGGAAAGCGGGGCGCCAGTTATATATGAACCGCATCCCATTTATCAGAACCTGTTTGGCCGCATTGAATATGTCAGCGATCAGGGCACTTTAGTGACCAATTACCGAAAAATTTGCGCGGGCTCATTGCATAAAGCCAACGGCGGCTATTTAATTCTTGACGCAGAAAAATTATTGACCTACCCCTTTGTCTGGGAAGGCCTTAAACGGGCATTGCAATCAGGCCGCATTGAAATTGAGTCACCGTATTCAGAGCTGGGCATTAACACTATTACCTTAAAGCCCGAAGTGATTCCTTTAAATGTCAAAGTCATACTGGTGGGCTCGCGGGACATTTATTATCTGCTGGAAGAAATGGATGATGAATTCAATGAAATGTTCAGAATTCTTGCCGACTTTGATAATTATATTCCACGTACTCATGAATCCATGCAGGGATTCGCCCAGCTAATGATTAAGCAGGCGGCAGACTTGGGTGTTAAACCGTTAACACGCGCGGCTATTGAGGGCTTAATCGAACACAGCTGCCGGCTGTCAGAAAATCAGCATCATTTTTCTGCCCACATCAAGGATTCGCTGGACATTATTGCTGAAGCCAACCTATTTTGTAAGCAAGCCAGGCATGGCGAAATCGACAGACCACATATTGCACAGGCCTTGGCAGCCAGGGAATACCGTAACGGCCGATTATCTCAGGCCATACTCGAAGAAATGCTCGATGGCACAATTCTTATTGATACCGAAGGCGATGCTATCGGAAAAATCAACGGCTTAACCGTTCTGGAAATAGGCGGTAGCAGTTTTGGTGCGCCGGCACGTATTACCACGACGGTTTCTCCGGGCTCCAGAGGCATCGTCGATATTGAGCGGGAGGCAGAATTAGGTCAGGCCATCCACTCAAAAGGCGTGATGATCTTGACGGGTTATCTCGGGCATACTTACGCACAGCAATTTCCGTTGGCTATATCCGCCAGCATTGCCATTGAACAATCTTATGGTTATATCGATGGCGACAGTGCATCGCTGGCTGAACTATGCTGTCTTATTTCCGCACTCACACGCACGCCAATCAAGCAAGCCTTTGCAGTTACCGGCTCGATTAATCAATACGGCGAAGTGCAAGCAGTAGGCGGAGTCAATGAGAAAATTGAAGGTTACTTCAGGCTTTGCCTGGCACGCGGCCTTAATGGGGAACATGCGGTTATTATTCCGGCGGCTAACAAACGCAATCTGATGTTGAAACAAGAAGTGATTGATGCCGTTGCTCAAGGACTGTTTGCTGTTTATGCAGTAGCCAGCGTCGATGAAACCCTGGAGTTATTGACCGGACAACCAGCAGGTGAAGCGGACAAGGAAGGATTGTATCCTGAAAACAGCATCAATTTCAGGGCTATCTCCCGATTAAAAGAAATTTCGGATATGGCCTCCGATGAGGATAAAGAGGAAGGGGTTTAAAGATGAGTAGAGACGCAATATTTTGCGTCTCTACTTTGTCCAGGTTTAATTAGTTACCGTTAATCACCCGTCTCAGTAATAATCACATCGATACCATGCTGTCTTAACCGCGCCCTGATAGTATTAACACTACCCGTCTGGACATAAGGCCCTATTTTGACTCGATACCAGTTCACGCTACCGACTTTTGCTTTCTGAACCCTAGATGCATAGCCCATAGCAGCAACCTTTGCCCTTAACTGATCCGCTTCTCTAAAGGTCTTGAAAGAACCTGCCTGCATAATATAATGAGTTTCCTTGGCCTTACCCACGCGCTCTTCTCGCGTGCGGGTTTTAATTTCATATTCAGGCACCACAACTTCTTTTTCAGGCAAAATGGTGTAAAAATCAAACTGTGGCAATCTCGGCCCGAGCTTAACGTCAGGTTTTTTATCTTCTTTGGATGTTGCTACGTTTTCCGCACCGGTCTTATTCGATATCGTTTGTGAAATCTGCTGGGGATTTATTTGCTTGGAACCGGTACTCCGCACATAAACCAGAAAAACCACAAATGAAATAATTAACGCGGTAATCAGCATCCATTTCCACAAGCCAATACCGGGTTGCCGGTCAGATTTTTGTTTGCGTTGCCCGACATACCTAGCTTGTGCTCTTGATTTATAATCTCTGGACATTACATGGATTCAGGTGTGTTGATATTTAATAAGCCCAAGCCGTTTGCCAGTACCTGTTTTACCGCGCACACCAGATTTAATCTGGCATCGCGGATACTGGCATCGTCAACGAGAAACTGGTGGGCATTGTAATACGTGTGAAATTCGTGTGCCAGATCACGCAGATAATGAACCAACTGATGCGGTTCATACTGCAAAGCGGTACGTTCCAGCATTTCCGGATACCGCGCCAATGTCCCCAGCAACGAAATTTCATGTTCTTCAGTCAATTTGGCCAGACTTTCCATGCCCAGCAACAGATTTCTTTCCCAGCCTTTTTCATCCAGTTGACGCAATACGCTACACACTCGGGCGTAGGCGTACTGTACATAAAACACCGGATTTTCATTGGATTTTGAAGTCGCCAGTTTCAAATCAAAATCCATGTGCTGTTCTGACTTGCGCATTACATAAAAGAAGCGTGCCGCATCCTTGCCCACTTCATTACGCAATTGCCGTAAGGTGACAAATTCACCTGAACGGGTCGACATTTGCACTCTTTCATCACCCCGATAAAGGACTGCAAATTGTACTAACAATACCTTTAATTTGGACTCATCAGCGCCCAGGGCCTGGATGGCTGCCTTGACTCTCGGCACGTATCCGTGATGGTCTGCGCCCCAAATATCAATAATCTGGTCAAAACCACGATCCAGCTTGTTGTTATGGTAGGCAATATCCGATGCAAAATAGGTGTACTGACCGTTTTCACGCACCACAACCCGATCTTTTTCGTCGCCTAACTTGCTGGACGCAAACCAGGTTGCGCCATCCTGTTCATAAAGATGGCCGCCAACACGCAAGCGTGCTAGCGCTTTTTCCACCGAACCGTCATCCATTAGCTGACGCTCTGAAAACCATTGCTGATATTCAATGCCAAACTCCTTCAAATCAACCTTGATGTCATCCAGAATATTATTCAATCCGATTTCAAAAAAATCCCTGTATAGCGACGGCCCCAACAACGTTTTTGTACGTTCAATAAGTGCGTCAATATGGGCATCTTTATCACCGCCCTGATGCTCATCCGCCGGTATATTCTCTAACACCAGCTCTATTGGCTTGCGGTAGTCATTATTGGCGTTTTTATGAATATCCCAGGCAATTTCGCGCACATAGTCGCCGCGATAACCGTTGCTGGGGAAATGCACAAGCTCACCGCATTCTTCCAGATATCTTAGCCAGATACTGGTGGCTAGTATATCCATCTGCCTTCCGGCATCATTAACATAGTATTCACGATGTACCTCAAAACCGACGGCCATTAGTAAATCAGCAACCGCAGAACCATAAGCAGCGCCTCTACCATGCCCTACATGCAAAGGCCCTGTAGGATTGGCTGAAACAAACTCAACCTGAACTTTTTTACCTGCACCGATAGTGCTTAAACCGAATCCCCGTCCTTCGCTATGGATTTGTTTGACGATCTGATACTGAGAGTTTGGATTGATAAAAAAATTAATAAAACCGGGCCCTGCCAGTTCCACTTTCAGGACGGCTTCATGCTGAGGCAATGCGGCGATAATCTTTTCTGCCAGCTGCCTGGGATTAGCTTTCGCTGGTTTTGCCAGCACTAAAGCCAGATTTGAAGCAAAATCACCGTGTAGTGCATCACGGGTGCGTTCTATCGCTATATGCGGAATAATTTCCAAGCCAGGAATACCCTCTGCCTTGAGTGTTTCAACGGCGTGCAGGATTAGTTCCTCTATTTGTTGTTTCATTGCTTCACTGCGTAGTTAGATCGGATAAATAGACGTGCATTATCCATGAAAATCACCCGATTATCCATTCAAAGAATATAGTAACTACTCAGCCGGAAAGAATGAGCACACAGATGACACGGATTAAACGGATTTACACGGATTTAATTTTTTAGGTGAGATAAGACACCTGAATAACTATTAACTGTAGGTACAAAGCTAAAGGCATAGAGTGTCAAGTTTTTTCATCTTTCGCCTTTTGCTTTCTTCACTTTTCAATTTGTACCCAATAGTGACATGACTTAAGTAAGCCCTATATCAGTGTTGATCAGTCAAATCCGTGTCATCAGTGTTCTATTTTTTTATGGCTGAGTAGTTACAGAATATCAATACAAATCCACCGGATCAACATCCAGCGACCAGCGTACTTTTTTTCCTTGTTTGAGTTTGGCAATTTCCGGCATTAACACATCAAGCAACAGATGCAGTTCCTGACGCCGGGTGTTTTGAAACAGCAATTGATAACGGTACAGACCTGCACGTCTCGCCATGGGTGCGGATACTGGGCCCAAAACCTGGGTATGACCCGTATTAAGCTCCTTAACTAAGGTGGTGACTGCCTGAAAAAAATATTGCGGTGCATCTACATCCCCGGCCTGTACTCGTAATAAAGCCTGATAACTAAACGGCGGTAATAGCGCGTCTTTACGTTCAGCCAATGCCGTGTTAGCAAAACTGCGATAACCTTGACGGATTAAGGTTGTTAATAGAGGATGTTCCGGCTGCCGGGTCTGCATAATCACTTTGCCGGGCTTTTCCGCACGTCCGGCACGGCCTGAAACCTGTACAATCATTTGCGCCAGTTTTTCGGCGGCATGAAAATCAATGCTGAAGAGCCCGCTGTCTACATCAAGAATCGCCACCAGCGTCACATTAGGAAAGTGATGGCCTTTAGCCAGCATTTGCGTACCCAGAATAATATCCACTTTACCCTGATTGATTTGCTGCAAATAGTTTTCCAGTGAACCTTTGCGCTGAGTAGAATCGCGGTCCAGACGAACAGTTACTTTATCAGCAAATAACTCAGCCAGAACTTTTTCCACCCGTTCGGTGCCTAGTCCTAGTGGCGTTAATTCGCCGGCTTTGCAAGCAGGACACTGCTTAATCAAACGTTGTTCCTTGCCGCAATGATGGCAACGGAGGCGGTCTTCATCAAAATGAATCACCAGATTGGCATCGCAACGCTGACAACGCGCAACCCATCCGCAGCCGTGGCAAATCAGCGTGGGTGCAAAACCGCGTCGATTCAGGAACAGTAACACCTGTTCATTTTTTTCCAGGGTTCTGCGCATTTCCTCAATGAGTGATTCAGATAAACCCTCCTGCATTCTTTTATTGCGAATATCAAGCAACTGCAACACTGGCTCTATTGCGTTTCCAGCCCGATCCGGCAAATGTAACAACTGGTAACGCTGCTTGTCAACGTTATGCAGGCTTTCCAGAGACGGCGTAGCTGAACCCAATAAAACCGGAATATGTAACAGCTTGCTGCGCACAACGGCAATATCCCGGGCAGAAAAACGAAAGCCTTCCTGTTGCTTGAAGGAGGCATCATGCTCTTCGTCAAGAATGATCAATCCCGGATTTTTTAACGGCGTAAACAATGCCGAACGCGTACCTAGCAAGATAGAACATGCGCCTTGCTGCATTTGCAGCCAGGCAGTTTGCCGTTGCTTGTCGGTCAGCTTGGAGTGTGATAAAGCAATGCTGACGGTAAAACGCTGTCTAAATCGATCTTCAAGCTGTGGCGTCAGGGTAATTTCCGGCACCAGCACCAAAACCTGCTGCCCCCGTTCCAGCACCGTGCGAATAATCTGTAGATACACTTCAGTTTTACCGCTACCGGTAACACCCTCCAGTAAAAAAACCCCAAACTGCCCCAGACTAGCACAAACCGCATCTATCGCTGATTGCTGCTGGGGATTACACTGCAAAGGATTATTATTGATTATAGAGGGTCGGGCATTTAACTCCCTCTCTCCCTGGGAGAGGCCTGCCCTGAGCTGTGTCGAAGGGGCTGGGGTGAGGGCGATCGGATGTCGCTTTACTTCCACGATGCTCGATAACGCTTCAGGACTATTCACCCCGGCATCGCTAAATTCAATCTGTAGCAATTGTTTAACGATTAACTGCTTTACCGCAGGCCGCCAATTGTCATTCCATGCCGAGAGTTCAGTTTCTGATAGAAACGATGGAGAGCATTGAAATTTTTCCAGCACACTTTTCTGTTTGGGTGTCCGTTGCAACTGGTCACCAGGAGTAACTCTGCCTAACTCAGTCAACGCATAGCGTTTTTCTGATGGAACAACAATTGACTTTCCCTGCCGCAGTGCCGCAGGAAAGGCAGCGCTAATCACTTCGCCCAATGGATGATGATAATATTGACTGGCCCACTGCAAAAGCCGCAAGTCTTTGCTCGATAACAACGGCTTGTGATCCAGAATCCGAACCACCCGTTTTAATTTACCGGTATCCAGTTCGCTGTGCCTCGCAATTTCAAACAGAAACGCACACTTTTTACCTTTTCCGAAGGGCACTTCCAGGCGCACCCCCGGTTTTATGCTATCCAGCTCGACATTATCCGGAGCAAGATAATCAAATAAGCGATAAACAGGAACTGGAATGGCAACTCTGAAAATCAGTGACTCGCCAGGGGGCAACTTAGCCATTATTTGTAGTGTCTCGCTTTGATAATACTAACTGTCGCATGTATCTGATAACGTAAGCATTTTTAGTTAGACTTTCTTAGAGTTATGGCTGCTCTTGTTCAAGGCAATGATGGCCGTGTGTGATTCAGGCTATGCACCACCAATTCACAATCCGCCTGTAACCAATATTCCTGAACAAGTCCCGCCTGATGTGTTTTCATCATTCCCCAAAGATGTTTAATCAACGAATGGGGGCTTTTTGATAAGGCCTGTTGGCAACCGGCCAGCTGTTTTTCATATAAGTTTGGATTAGCTTTTTGTTTATCTTTAAACATAGCCGTCAAATCGCCTAAACAAGGCGCAATTAAACCCATTACATTAGGAAAAGATTGAGCAATGATCAGCCCTTGTGGGTCAAGATCGGCCATCACCAATACGGGTAAGTTAAGTTGCACTAAAAGTTGCCGCACTGCATTTTCGCTGTAAATGTTATCACCCCGGAACAACGCCAAAGGATCAGCATATTGTTCGGGTAAATTCAAATTCATTTTTTGCAACTGATCAAAGCAGCGATAGTTTTCGATCAGCACAATGCATAGATGTGCGGTACTGTCGATGTCTGCTAGCGCCATATCAAGATAACCGCAACCAGGCAACGAGTAGGCGTAACCGTTTATTTTTAACGCCATGCCTGTCAGCGTTTTAATCGCCAAGCGGTGTTTTTTGACGGCCTGTCCGGCGATTTTTTCATCCATCGCAACCGCTAAAGCCTCTTCCCTATTCATTGCCGTAAAATCAGCCACTGAGATTTGACCAAGATCAATAGCGTTTTCATACTTAACCAGTGCAAGTAATTCGTCCTTATCCTGCTGAGTAACTTTCAGCTTGTTACCTTGTGTTAGACCGATATTGTATTGCTGATGCAGAAATTCCCAGCTCTTATTCAGTGGAAACAGCTGTTTATCAGACCTAACCGCCAGTTCGATAACTTTTAAAAGCTGCTTGTTCAAGCGTCTGCTTTCCGGTATTTAAGCATAATATCTGTCACTTTTTTGTTACCGGAAAAACGCTGCCCAACATCGGCCGGAACCAATTCCATAAGCAAGCGTTTATTGCTTTGTTGCCGTCTTAACCATTCATTGAGTACACAACTCAACCAGATTGAAGGTTCGATGTCATCCACGAAGGCCTGTTGAAAAGCCACTGCCGAAATGGGCTGATTCTCATATTTCAGCACTCTGTCGAAATACACTCTTAACTGTTTTCGATACAGAGGCAAATCCAAAGTCTTTTTATTTTGTGGGCTTAAAGACACTGCGCTTAACAAGCGCTGTTTTTGTTTTGCCAGCATGACGTCCGTATCGATACTGATTTTTTGCGCAATCCCGATTAATTCTTCTTCCAAGGCATGATCCAGCGGATCGGCATAGGCCAACAATGCTAAGGGCTTGATCTGGTTCCAGTGTTCGGGAATGTTGTCGCGTTCGCTCCAGTCTTGCGGCTGATAATTCTGGTTTTGTTGCAGAAAAAACGCAAAGCCTTGCACCAGCTGCGCTCTAGCCTCTATTTGCCTGAGTTCAAACAAAAAAACTTTTAAGGTATCGAGAATATCCTGTAAGCGCTGCTGATAAATAGGCAACTTACGAATCAACTGTTGATCCAGTAAGTCATAAATATGCGGCTGATCTTCAACCATTTCCAATAATGATTCCGGTTGTAGCGCGGTGATTGCATTCACCAGTTTTTCCAGCCGGGAAATATAAAAAGCATTCTGTTTTTGTTTTTCTGACAGGGTACGCACATTGGCGAAGCGGCTGTTAACCAGCATCGATAAATAACGGGTGTTTTCTTCCAGGGTATCGGACAAATCGAAAACAAGCCGCTCAATTTCGGCAAAATAATTGTCACAATCACCTACCCGGTTTTCAACTTCGGCATCCTGATACAGACTGATTTGTTGCTCCAGCGTTTCAATCCAACCGGCTAGATCGGTATCCAGTCGTCGAACCCGGTCGGAGCTCAAGGCGCTGTCTAAAAACTGAGTCAATCGCCCGGCAATGCGGTAACCATCAGCATCATGATTAACCAGCACTTTTAATTGCTTGAGCTGATTAAGCGCGCGCTGGTTTTGATTGTCCTTGTAAACCACCCCGGTAAAATAAGCCTCGGCAACCAACTCGCTATAACTAGCCAAGGCTTTAAATAAGCGCTCCAAGCCCTGTTGCGACTGACTCAAAACAGGCTCTCCTGAATCACATCGGTTTCGCCCTGCTCGACGGGAATTTGTTCGTGCTCCTGAATAAACTGCAAAGCCTGATAAAAATAATCCAGCTTGCCGGTGACTTGATAAATCAGCATGTCGCGATTGGCTAAGGTCAGATACTTCCATTTCTCCAGTGTGCTCAACAGCTTCTCCAATCGCCCTTTTACCGAATCATCGCTACTGGTAAAGTCCTTGAATTTGGCAAATATCTGTAAACGATCAGCCAAAGCCTGATTTTGTTCGATGACTTGCAACAAACTGGAAAAACTCAGCGTGTCGCCCGGAGACAATGCCGTATCCTGATTTAAACAGGACATCATCATATCCAGCCATTCAACCACCGGCTGTAACTCTGTGCGAAATTGCTGAAAGACTTTACGGATGTCGCTTCGTGCGCTGCTGTCTATGGTTCGGTAAGCTGCATAAAATGCCAGCTGGTTCTGGGTGCTGGATAAACGATAATCAAGTCGCGTTAAAAACGCATCCACCTGCGTTGCATTTTCCGGATCTAGCAAATAACGAAAACTGGCTTCATCACTGACTTCGCAAATAAATTCGCCTTGCAACAAACGTTTTAGTAATCGATCAAACATGTTCAACCGCCGACAAAGGTTCAAGTGCGGACAAATAATCTTCATCCACCTCCATTTCGATCAACTCCCGATAGCCAAACACCTGATAACGATTTTTAAAAAGCCTTAAAACTTCCGGGTCAGGATCGGGGAAAGCCGAGAATAAAGTAATCTGGTTTTTAGTCAGCATCTCCACCAGCACTTCAATATTCATTTGATGCAGCTCTTTAAGTTCATCCATCGGCCAGATGATATTCAAGGGCTGATCTTTACGAATCATATTCACCAGTGCAATAAAAAATACGCATAAAATCAGGTACGACAAACCATGACTGGAAATCTGCCGCAATTCCTCGGCATGGGTCGCCCGTTTACTTCGGCCATTTTCGGTAACAATAATTTCCAGCTCCAGCAAATTAACCAGCTTCATTTCTACCCGACCTTTGCCTTTCAATTGTTCAGACACCAGCCTGACGATGTCGGCAAATTCCTGGCTCGGCAACTGTCCGTCATTAGTTCGGCTCCAGTCATCATAATTTCGGGTAAAGCTGACTATTTGCTCCCAGTAACCCAGCGTCGTTACATTGGATGTTAACTTCCCTTCGATGCGCTCGATTTTCTCAAAACGGATATTGCTATCGATATTCGCCGCTAAACGACGCGACAAGGAATCGATGCCACGGTCAAAACACTCCAATGCCTGCTGATAATTTTTGATAGCATAACCAAACAGTTTCGCCTGACTCATTAACCAGCTTCTAGCTTCATCGAATCTAACCGTATACCAAGCCTGAATTCGACTCAACCAAGCCAGTTCATCGCTATCAAAGCCTAATTCATCTTCGACACGAGCATAATAGCGGCCCGGATGTGTGCCGGGAAAACGCGCCAACACCTGTTTCAAATGACGAATCAGCCCGGCTAACTCCTTGCGTAGCGCCTTGTGTTGCTCCGTTAGCTTACGGTAATCCATCTGCAACAGCGATAAAGTATGGGCATTATCAAAACCAGCCTGTTCAGGTGTGCGCTTTACATAAGCTGCTAATTCAGCCAGCAGGTTATTGATTACTCCAATTTCTTTGGTAAGTTTTTGTAGCTTGGTCGTTATTTGCTCCAGTTCCTTTTTTAAGGCGGTACGCCGTAATTGCATATCGGCTGTTTCATTCTCATATCGTGTTTGCTGCTGCTTTAGTTTAGCCGCAGTCTCTCGGACTTTAACCACTAGGCTGTCATATAAAGACCAGTCTTTATCCAGCCAGCGTTGATAATCCTTAACCAGCTGTTCCGCCTGTTCCGCGGCTTTTAATTCATCTGCTAATTGGCCGATTTTGGCTTCAAGATCTTTTAAAGTGGCTGTATCTATTTTCCTGTCCTGCAAGCTCTGAATCCGTTGCTGCTCCAACTGCGCTAACTCGGTGCCTTTTTGTTGATTTACGTTATCGATGAGTTGCTGCATTTTCTCGACTTGTAACAACGCATCATCAGAAAGCTGCTGAACCTTGGTCGCAAGTGCCAGATTTAATTGCTGTATTTCAGTTTCCAGCTGTTGCTTAAGTGCTTGCAACCGGTTATTGCTTAACTTGATTTGCTCGTCCAAAGCAATTTTTTCCTGCTCCAGCTTGGCCTTGCGCTCCTTTTTACTGCACTCAATTTGAAGTTTTAACGAGTTTAATTCTTCATTGAGTCCATTTAGCTGTGTTTGAAATTGACCGACGCTAAAAGCAGCCGCTTTATTTTGTTTTTCCAGACTATCTGCGAGCTTTTTTAATTCCTCCAGCCGCTCATCGCTTTTTGTACCTGCGTCTTTCAGTTGATTCAATTGATTTCGTGCATCACTTAGCAGAGCTCGAATTTTTTCTTCATCGGCAGTATGGTCGGCCTGCAAATTATCCAGGTTTAAGCTCAGTCCGTAAAAGCTCTGCTCCAAAGCCTGTGATGTCGGTTCCAAATCGTCTCTTAACAACAAATCAGGGTTAATCACCTTGGCTATGTTGTTTATCCAATCCGGCTGATGTTCACGCAAAAAGCCCAACAAAGTGTCCGGGGTTGCGTCCAGTTGTTTTTGCAGTTGCTCGCTTGCATCCTGTATGCGCTGTTTTTCTTCATCCTGATTACGTTTTTCGCTAAAAACCGCATCGATCTGCGCCTTATTTTTATTTGCTTCTGCTTCAATTGCTTTAACAGTTTTTCCGGCTTTTTCCTTTTGTTGCTGGATAGTATGAAGCAGTTCCATCTTGGCTTCTCTGTTTTCAAGCAATGCGGGGTCTGGTTGTATTTGGGCAATCTGGTTGTTCAGCGCGCCCAAATCTCCCTGCAATTTTAATTGCTCTGCATGCACAATATCCTCTTGCCGACGACTCGCCAACCTGAGCGACTCTCTACCTTGCTCAGTATCTTGATTAGCAGCTGACTTTGCTTCGGCAGCTTTAAGCTGTAGATCTTTTATGTTGCTTACATAGCCCTGCTGTTGCTTAGAAAAATACAGTTCTTTTTCCGCTTTCAAGCGTTTAAACTCGGCTTCGATGTCCTGCACATCGGTCATCAACTGCTTAAGATTTTCCCGCTCCCTATCCAAGCTGTCCTTTATTTGTGTATGGCGGGCAACCAACTGTTTTTTGCCCAGCACATCCTGTTTTTCCCAGTCGACTTTTTCATCTTCTAAAGATTTTTTTTGGCGTTGCTCCTGCGCCAGATTGGCCTTGATAACCGCCAACTCCGTTGCAAGCACTTGCTCTTGAGCTTCCCAGTCTTTTTTAAGCTGTTCCAACTGCTGATTACACGTATCTCCGGTTTCCTGCTGTTGTTGCAAACTTTGTTGGTTTTGATTACGTAGATATTGCAAACGATACTGAAGTTCGCCCAAACTCTGTTCAGCTTGAAGCAACTCATTTTCCAACAGATTAAGCCGCTCTATTTTGTCCCGTTCCGATTCGACTTCCTGATAGGCACGATATTCTTTATGCCAATCATCCAGCGTTTCCATTTTCAATTCCAAAGCAAGAGAATCCCGGTTTTCTTCAATACAGTTCACCAGCATTTCGCGCAAGTCGGCAAAATCGGTGGAACGCATAAACATACCGGTAACAATTTTTTCTATATCTTTCAGCCTGTGCCCTGAACTGCCGTTACAAAAACTGTAACGCGCAACCAAATTACGTAATTCCTGGCCTTTCTTATGCGGTAAATTCTGGATTACCGTGCGGTAATCGCTACAGGCGGTAATCTGCTCACTACAATTAATATGCCGCTTTTGAAAATGTTTGCGCAGGTCGCGACAAGACACCGGATAGTGCGTACCATCCCGGTGGGTTTCGAAAAAATCGTTTTTGTCAAAGCCCTTATCGACAAAGCGATAGCACAGCCCTTCTTCATTAGGCGAGGCGTACATCAGCGCCATGCAGATTTGTTCATGACGCTTATATTCAAAAATAATATAAGACGATTCGTTAGGCAGATAATGCTTGGCGAAACTGTCGGTAACCCGGCTTTTTGGCACTAACCGCCCCGGTCTTTCGCCAAAAAACAGCGGCACTAAACGCAGTAATGTGGTTTTACCGGCGCCATTGACGCCGTTAAGATTGGTATGTCCGTCCAAACGAACTTCGACTAATTCGCCGGGTTTGTATGAATCAATAAGGATCAAGCGGTTTAATAAGTACATTTTTTGTTCTTTATTGATAAATGCCGGTTAATAGGCAATGCAATTCTGGAATAATTTGAGTATCTGTAGGGGTGAGTTTATTCGCCCCTACACGCCGCCCAACATTTTATTGGTCATTTTATTTTTTATACGCATTATTTGGCAATGGGAGTTAAATCATTTTTGATGTTTTACTGCTAAGTAACTATGCAGCCTATACAATTTGAGTTACCCACAGAAGCTGTGGATAACTCTGTGAATAACAGGTTTTTAAAGGCTCTTACTAGCGGTTTTTATTACACTTTTGTTACTTTGAACAGTTTTAAGGCAATAACTATTTTTAATTTATTTTCAATTGGTTAGCAAATAGTAGTTGACAAAAAATCATCCATATCAGCTTTCTTATCGTATAACTTTCCACTGGACTGACTGTGTATAAGACCGACTGAGTGTGTGGTCTATGCTAGGCTTTCTGGTTACCTGGCATCCTTAGTCACAGTGAAATTAAGCTTTATTTCACAAGACAGCAACATGCGCTGTGAGGGTGACTAAAGTGGCCTCCACATTCATATCTTAACCCATCTTCGTTACCTCTGCCGACAATTATATGTTATTTC
>Ga0209797_10000712_pt1 | contig 16698 bp, 13 predicted proteins | sample DOMMetBare3Fresh_2_FD_187472 | JGI IMG/M metagenome (GOLD analysis project Ga0209797, IMG submission 187472) | Wetland sediment microbial communities from St. Louis River estuary, USA, under dissolved organic matter induced mercury methylation -... | ecosystem: Environmental > Aquatic >... | reverse complement strand
GCCGCTTCGGGGGTGGGCCACGTCAATCCGCTTGCTTGCGCAGGAACGCCGGGATCTCGATCTCGTCCATCCCGTTGCTGGCCATCGCATCGACCTTGGCCGCGGCCTGAGTGCGCGCGCTGCGCCACACGCTGGGCGTGGACAGCTGGCTGTAGTCCTGCTGAGCGGCGGGCTGCGGCGACACGTTGGTCGGCTGCGCCGGCATCGCCCCCATGATCGGCAGGTTGTCGGTGCCGGTGCGCAGAGCGGTGGCCGTGTGCACGACCGAGATCGGCGGCGTCTGCACGCGCTTGGCGGGCGACAGGCCGGTGGCGATGACTGTCACGCGCAGCTGGTCGCCCAGCCCTTCGTCGTACGCGGTGCCGTAGATCACATGCGCGTCGTCGGCCGCGTAGCGGCGGATCGTGTTCATCGCATTGCGGCTCTCGGCGAGCTTGAAGGTGGCCTTGCTGGCCGCGATCAACACCAGCACGCCGCGCGCGCCCGACAGGTCGATGCCTTCGAGCAGCGGGCAGGCCACCGCGAGCTCGGCGGCCTTGGTGGCGCGGTCCGGGCCACCGGCATGCGCCGTGCCCATCATCGCCTTGCCCGGCTCGCTCATCACGGTCTTGACGTCCTCGAAGTCGACGTTGACCAGACCCGGCACATGGATCACGTCGCTGATGCCGCCCACCGCGTTGCGCAGCACGTCGTTGGCGTGGCCGAAGGCATCTTCCTGCGTCACGTCGTCGCCCAGCACCTCGAGCAGCTTTTCGTTGAGCACCACGATCAGAGAATCGACGTTGGCCTCGAGCTCGGCCACGCCGACCTCGGCCGCCTTCATGCGGCGCTTGCCCTCGAACTCGAACGGCTTGGTCACCACGCCGACGGTCAGGATGCCCATCTCCTTGGCGATGCGCGCGATCACCGGCGCGGCGCCCGTGCCGGTGCCGCCACCCATGCCGGCGGTGATGAACAGCATGTGCGCGCCGTCGATCGCCTCGCGGATGCGGTCTTCGGCCACCTCGGCCGCGACCTTGCCGGCCTCGGGCTTGGCGCCGGCGCCCAGCCCCGTGGTGCCGAGCTGCAGCACCGAGTGCGCGCTGCTGCGATTGAGCGCCTGCGCGTCGGTGTTCGCGCAGACGAACTCCACGCCCTGCACGGCCTTGGCAATCATGTGCTCGACCGCGTTGCCGCCGCCACCGCCGACGCCGATCACCTTGATGCGGGTGCCCTGGTCGAATTCCTCGATCATTTCAATTGCCATTTGCGTCTCTCCTTGTGAATGAAGCAGTTGCCGTCAGAAAAAACAAAACCGGGCCTCGCCGTGCCCTCGATCGATCAATCAAAAGTTGCCCAAGAACCAATCCTTCGCGCGGCCGACCAGGGTCTTGACCGACCCGGCCTGCGCCGCCGCCTTGTGCCCGCGCAGTCGTGCCAGACGCGCCTCCTCGAGCAGACCCATCACGGTGGCCGAGCGCGGGTTGGCCACCATGTCGGCGAGCGCGCCGGCATAGGTCGGGTTGCCGCGCCGCACCGGCTTCAAGAAGATGTCCTCGCCGAGTTCGACCATGCCCGGCATCACCGCCGCGCCGCCGGTGAGCACGACACCCGAACTCAGCAGCTCCTCGTAGCCCGACTCGCGGATCACCTGGTGCACGAGCGAGAAGATCTCCTCGACGCGCGGCTCGATCACGCCGGCCAGGGCCTGTCGCGTCAGCGCGCGCGGGCCGCGGTCGCCCAGGCCCGGCACGTCGAGGTGGTCGGCCGGATCGGCCAGCAACTGCTTGGCCACGCCATGGCTGACCTTGATGTCCTCGGCATCCTTGGTCGGCGTGCGCAGCGCCATCGCGATGTCGCTGGTGATCAGGTCGCCGGCGATCGGGATCACCGCGGTATGGCGCACCGAGCCGCCGGTGAAGATCTGCACATCGGTGGTGCCAGCGCCGATGTCCACCAGCGCCACGCCGAGTTCCTTCTCGTCGGCGGAGAGCACCGCGGCGCTCGACGCGCTCGGGTTCAACACCAGCTGTTCCACCTCGAGGCCGCAGCGGCGCACGCACTTGACGATGTTCTCGGCCGCGCTCTGTGCCCCGGTCACCAGGTGGACCTTGACCTCCAGCCGGCCGCCGCTCATGCCGATCGGCTCCTTCACCTCGTGGCCGTCGATCACGAACTCCTGCGGCTCGACCAGCAGCAGGCGCTGGTCGTTCGGGATGTTGATCGCCTTGGCGGTCTCCACCACACGCGTCACGTCGGCCGGCGTGACCTCCTTGTCGCGCACGATCACCATGCCGGTGGAGTTCTGGCCGCGGATGTGGCTGCCGGTGATGCCGGTGTAGACGCGCGTGATCTTGCAGTCGGCCATCATCTCGGCCTCTTTCAGGGCCAGCTGGATCGACTGCACGGTGGCATCGATGTTCACCACCACGCCACGCTTCAAGCCATGCGAGGGCGCCGTGCCGAGGCCGGCGACGCGCAGCGACCCGTCGGGCATCACCTCGGCCACCACCGCCATCACCTTGGCGGTGCCGATGTCGAGTCCGACGACGAGGTCCTTGAAGTCCTTGGTGGCCATCCTTGTGTCTCTCGTTCTATTTCGATGAAGCCGCTGCGCCGGCGGTGGTGGAGATGCCCGCGAGCCGCAGCGCATAGCCGTCGGGATGTCGCAGGTCGGCGGACACCAGCGCGCGCGGCGCGCCGCCGAAACGCGAGGCCACGGTGCCCAGCGTGCGAACGAGGCGGTCGACGCGGCCCACCAGCTCGTCGTCGCTGCCGCGGCCGATCTCGAGCCGGGCGCCGCCATCGAGTTCGACATGCCAGGAGCCGCGGCTCGACAATCGGAGGGTCTCGATCGGATCGCTCAAGGGCGCCAGCGACGCCGCCAACCGGCGCAGCATCGCCAGCATCTGCGCCGAACGCGCGTCGGGGCCGGCCAGCGTCGGCAGGCCCTCGTCCTCGACGTCACCGACGTTGGCTTCGAACACTTCGCCGTGGGTGTTGACCAGCCGGTCGCCGCGCCGGTCCTCGCCCTGCCAGAGGGCGGCGGCCCGGTGCTCCTCGAGCACGACCGCCAGCTTGTTCGGCCACACGCGCCGCACCACCGCGCGCCGCACCCAGGGCACCGACTCGAAGGCCGTGCGCGCGGCGTCGAGGTCGACGCTGAAGAAGTTGCCGGCCAGGCGAGGCAACGCATTGGCGCGCACCGACGCGAGGTTGGTCCTCTGCAGCGCCGCGTCGAGCGCGATCGCGCGCACGGTGAACACCGGCGAGCGCGTGGCCCACTTCACGGCCGCCACAATGAGTGTCAGCAGCGCGGCCACGAAGATCAGCGCAGCCACGCCGTTCATCAGGCGCACGTCCAGCGGCAGCGCTACTGATTGCTTCGGGGTGGACTTGCGGGTGGCCATGGTGTCAGGCCCGCGTCGAATCGAGCCGCGCGAGCGCGAGGATCTGCACGCAGAGCGCCTCGTAGCCGATGCCCGCGGCGGCGGCGGACTTGGGCACCAGCGAGTGGCTCGTCATTCCCGGCGAGGTGTTCATCTCGAGCAGGAAGGGCCGGCGGTCGCTGTCGCGGATCATCAGGTCGGCACGGCCCCAGCCGCGGCAGCCGAGCGCGCGAAACGCCGCCAGCACCAGGCGCTGGATCTCGCGCTCTTCGTCAGCCGGCAGGCCGCTGGGCACGAGGTACTTCACGTCGTCGGTGAAGTACTTGTTCTGGTAGTCGTAGGCGCCGTCGGGGGCGACGATCTTCACGACCGGCAGGGCGCGGTCGCCGAGCACCGGGCAGGTCACCTCTTCGCCGTCGATGAACTCCTCGCACAGCACCTCGGTGTCGTACTTCGCGGCGAGCTGCACCGCGTCCTGCATGCCCGAGTAGCCCGCGACCTTGGTCACGCCGATCGACGAGCCCTCGTGCGGCGGCTTGACGATCAGCGGCAATCCCAGCGTGTCGGGTACGGTGCGCGTGCTTTCGTTGCCCTGCGCGCCAGCTCCAAGGACCACGTGGCGCGGCATCGGCAGGCCCTCGGTCGACCACACGCGCTTGGTCATCACCTTGTCCATCGCGATCGCGCTGGCCATCACGCCGCTGCCGGTGTACGGAATGCCCAGCAACTCGAGCGCGCCCTGCACGGTGCCGTCCTCGCCATGGCGGCCGTGCAGCGCGATGAAGCAGCGCGCGAAGCCATCGCGCTTGAGTTCCACGAGGTCGCGCTCGGCAGGGTCGAAGGCGTGCGCGTCGACGCCCTGGCTGCGGAGCGCCGCGAGCACGCCGCCGCCGCTCATCAGCGAGACCTCGCGCTCGGCGCTCGTGCCGCCCATCAGCACCGCGACCTTGCCGAACATGTGAGCCCCTCGCCCGCCGGGTACGCCGGGCGATCCCCCGGGGGGATGCGGGCCGGCTTGGGAGCGGCCCGGCGCTCGGCCCGCGGTCATGCGGTGCCTCCACCGAGTTCGACGATGCGCGGCGCCACGTTGCCGATCGAGCCGGCGCCCATCACGATCACCACGTCGCCAGCCTTGGCCTGTTCGAGCGCGGCCTCGGCCAGGCCGTCGACCTCGTCGACGAACACCGGGTCGACCTTGCCCGCGACGCGCAGCGCGCGTGCCATCGTGCGGCCATCGGCGGCGACGATCGGCGGCTCGCCGGCGGCATAGACCTCGGTCAGCAGCACCGCGTCGGCACTGCCGAGCACCTTGACGAAGTCCTCGAAGCAGTCGCGCGTTCGCGTGTAGCGGTGCGGCTGGAACGCGAGCACCAGGCGCCGGCCCGGGAAGGCGCCGCGCGCGGCAGCGATCACCGCAGCCATCTCGGCCGGGTGGTGGCCGTAGTCGTCGATCACCGTGAAGCGGCCCGCGCCATCGCGCGCCTGGACCTCGCCATAGCGCTGGAAACGCCGCCCCACGCCGGCGAACTTGGCCAGCGCGGCGGCGATCGGCGCATCGGCGATCTCCAGCTCGGTGGCCACCGCGATCGCCGCCAGCGCGTTCCTCACGTTGTGCTCGCCCGGCAGGTTCAGCGTGATGGCCAGCGGCGGCATCGTCACGCCGTTGCGGCGCTCGACCGTGAAGCGCATCTGACCGCCGGGCAGTGCCTCGACCTGCGTGGCGCGCACCTCGTTGCCGGCATCCAGGCCGTAGCGGATCACGCGGCGCGAGACCATCGGGATCACCGACTGCACGCCGGGGTCGTCGCCGCAGACGATGGCCGCGCCGTAGAACGGCATGCGGTGCAGGAAGTCGACGAAGGCCGCCTTCAGCCGCGCGAAATCGTGGCCGTAGGTTTCCATGTGGTCGGCGTCGATGTTGGTCACCACCGCCAGCACCGGCATCAGGTTGAGGAACGAGGCGTCGCTCTCGTCGGCCTCGACCACGATGAGCTCGCCCGAGCCGAGGCGCGAGTTGGCGCCTGCGCTGTTCAGGCGCCCACCGATCACGAAGGTCGGGTCCAGCCCCGCTTCGGCGAGCACGCTGGCCACCAGCGAGGTGGTCGTGGTCTTGCCATGCGTGCCGGCGATCGCGACGCCGCGCTTCAGGCGCATCAGCTCGGCCAGCATCACCGCGCGCGGCACCACCGGCACGCGCGCGGCGCGCGCGGCGATCACCTCGGGGTTGCCGCCGCTGACCGCGGTGGACGTGACCACGGCGTCGGCGCGGCCGATGTGGCTTGCGTGGTGGCCGACGAAGGTCGTGATGCCGAGCGACGCGAGGCGTTGCAGCGTCGCGCTGTCGCTCTGGTCAGAACCGCTGACCTTGTAGCCGAGGTTGTGCAGGATCTCGGCAATGCCGGACATGCCCGCGCCGCCCACGCCGACAAAGTGGAGGTGCTTGATGGCGTGTTTCATGACTTGCGCACCAGTGATTCGATTTCATCGGCCACCCGCGCGGCCGCGCGCGGTCGACCCAGGGCCCGGGCCTTCTCGGCCATGGCCAGCAAGGCGGCACGATCGAGGCCGCGCAGCAAGTCGGCCAGCTTCTCGGGCGTCATCTCGGCCTGCGGCAGATGGATCGCCGCGCCGTGCTGGGCCATGAACTGCGCGTTGTCGCGCTGATGCGCCGTGGTGCTGACGACCAGCGGCACGAGCACGGCGGGCACGCCGGCGGCGCACAGTTCGCTCACCGTGACGGCACCGGCGCGGCAGATCATCACGTCGCAGGCCGCCAATCGCTCGGCCATGTCGTCGATGAAGGCCAGCACCTCGACGCCGTCGGTGACGCCGGCTGCCGTGTAGGCCTCGCGCACTGCATCGCGGTTCAGCGCGCCGGTCTGGTGCACGACATGCGGACGCTGCGCCGCATCGATCAGGCCCAGCGCCTTCGGCAACGTCTCGTTGAGCACGCGCGCACCCAGGCTGCCGCCGACCACGAGCAGCGCGAGCGGCCCATGGCGACCGGCGTAGCGCTCGGCCGGATCCGGCAGCGTCTCGATCTCGGCGCGCACCGGGTTGCCGGTCACGACGGCTCGTTTCGTCCGCGCGGCCGCCGCGCCGTCGAAGCCGAAGGCCACGCGGTCGGCCACCGGCAGCAATGCGCGGTTGGACAGCAGCATCGACGCATCGGCGTTGACGAGCATCAGCGGCTTGCCCAGCAGCGAGGCCATCAGCCCGCCGGGGAAGCAGACGTAGCCGCCCATGCCGAGCACCGCGTTGGCGCCGCGCTTGCGAAAGATGCCCAGGCACTCCCAGAACGCGCCGAGCATGCGCAGGCCGCCGGTCAGCATGTGCACGAGGCCCTTGCCGCGCAGACCCGAGAAGCCGATCGCGTCGAGCGTGATCCCCTGGCCCGGCACGAGGCGGTTTTCCATGCCCTCTTTCGTGCCCAGCCAGCTCACGGTCCAGCCGCGGTGCTGCATCTCGCGCGCGACGGCCAGGCCTGGAATCACGTGGCCTCCCGTACCTGCGGCCATGACGACGAGATGCGGCATCACGACCGCCCCCCGCGCATCAGGAATCGATTCTGGCTGCGGCACGCGCGCGTTGCGCGCTTCACGTCGCTTCGCGACATGAGGCTGCGCCGGAATCGACCCTCGGTGCTGCGCACCGGCGCCGCGCTGCGCACGGCGCTCACGCGCGGCCTCCGCGCATGAGGGATCGATTCTCCATATCGACGCGCAGCACGATCGCCAGCGCGACGAGGTTCATCAGGATCGCTGAACCGCCGTAGCTCATCAACGGCAGGGTCAGCCCCTTGGTGGGCAGCACACCCAGGTTCACGCCCATGTTGATGAACGCCTGAGCGCCCACCCAGATGCCGATGCCTTGCGTCATCAGGCCAGCGAACACGCGGTCCAGTGCCACCGCCTGGCGGCCGATCAGGAAGACGCGGCGCGTGAGCCAGAAAAAGGCGGCCACCACCGCGAGCACGCCGACGAAGCCGAGTTCCTCGCCGATCACCGCGAGCAGGAAGTCGGTGTGCGCCTCGGGCAGGTAGTGCAGCTTCTCGACGCTGCCGCCCAGCCCCTGGCCGAAGATCTCGCCGCGGCCGAAGGCGATCAGCGAGTGCGTCAGCTGGTAGGCCCGGCCCTGCGCGTACTGCGGGTTCCAGGGGTCGAGGTAGGCGAAGATGCGCTCGGCGCGCCAAGGGCTCATCACGATCATCAGCACGAAGGCGCCGACGAGCACGGCGGCCGCGAGCGCGAACATGCGGCCGTTGACGCCGCCCAGGAACAGGATGCCCAGCGCGATGGCCGCGATCACCATGAAGGCGCCCATGTCGGGCTCGGCCAGCAGCAGGATGCCGGTGAACCCGAGTGCGATGGCCATCGGCGTGACGGCGTGGAAGAAGTTCTCCCGCGTGTCCATCTTGCGCATCATGTAGCTGGCGGCGTACAGCGCGATGCCCAGCTTGGCCAGTTCGCTGGGCTGGAAGTTCATCAGGCCCAGCGGGATCCAGCGCCGCGCGCCGTTGACGCCCTTGCCGACGAAGGGCACCAGCACGATCACCAGCAGCGCGAGCGAGGCGACGAAGACCCAGGGCGCCCAGCGTTCCCAAAGACGGATCGGGATCTGCAACACCGCGAGCGATGCGGCGAAGGCGATCACGAGCGAGATCGCGTGCCGCGTGAGGAAGTGCGTGGGCGTGTAGCGCGCGAACTTCGGGTTGTCGGGCAACGCCACCGAGGCCGAATAGACCATCACCAGGCCGAGTGCCAGCAGCGCGAGGACGACCCAGACCAGGCCGAGGTCGACCCCCGACACATGTGATGTGCCGCGCTCGCGCGTGCCGGTCCACTCGCGGATCGGCAGGGCGGCCTGGCCGTTGCCGGCGAATCGCAGCCGCCACGCCACCAGGCGCTCGCGCATCTGGGCGATCACGACGTCACCTCGCCCAACGCCTGAGCGCGTGAGCGCACCGCCGCGACGAAGACCTCGGCGCGGTGGGCGTAGTTGCGGAACATGTCCAGGCTCGCACAGGCGGGGCTGAGCAGCACGGCATCGCCGGGGCGCGCGACCTCGAAGCACCACGGCACGGCGGCCTCGAGCGTGGCGTGGCGTTGCAGCGCGACGCCCGTGGCGACCAGGGTGGCCTCGATCGCCGGCGCATCGCGCCCGATCAGCGCCACCGCGCGTGCATGCTGCGCCACCGGCGCGGCCAGCGGCGCGAAGTCCTGCCCCTTGCCGTCGCCACCCAGAATGACGACCAGCTTGCCCGGCGACTTGTCGGCCCCCAGGCCGTTGAGCGCGGCCACGGTGGCACCGACGTTGGTGCCCTTGCTGTCGTCGAACGCCTCGACACCGCCGATGCTGGCCACGAAGGACACGCGGTGCGGCTCGCCGCGGTACTCGCGCAGGCCGTGCAGCATCGGCGCGAGCGGGCAGCCGATCGACGTGGCCAGCGCCAGTGCGGCCAGTGCGTTGGCAGCGTTGTGGCGGCCGCGGATGCGCAGCGCATCGGCGGGCATCAGGCGCTGCAGGTGCAGTTCGTCGGCGACGACGGGCGCCGCGCGCCGGCGCGAGAGTGGCTCGGCATCGCTGACCGCGCGCACCAGCCAGGCCATGCCGTTCTCGACCACGAGGCCGAAGTCGCCGGCATGGGTGGGCGCGTCGAGCCCGAAGCGAACGACGTTGCGCTCGATCGGCCCTTTCCTGCCCTTGGCCGGCACCGGCGCCGGCACCATGGCTTCGACCAACGGATCGTCGCGGTTGATGACCAGCGTGGCCTGCAGCCCGTACACGCGCGACTTCGCGCCCGCATAGGCGTCCATCGAGCCGTGCCAGTCGAGGTGGTCCTGCGTCACGTTGAGCACGGTCGCGGCGCTCGGCTCGAAACCCTTGACGCCATCGAGCTGGAAGCTCGACAGCTCGAGCACCCAGACCTCGGGCAGCGGTGCAGGCGCGCCGTCGTCGGCCGTCGCGTCGAGCGCGGCGGCGAGGCTGTCGAGCATCGTCGGGCCGATGTTGCCGGCCGTGGCCACACGCCGCCCGCAGCGCTCGATCAACAGTGCGGTGAGCGCCGTGGTGGTGGTCTTGCCGTTCGTGCCGGTGATGGCGACCAGCTGCGGCGCGTAGCCGCGTTCCTGCTTCAGATCCGCCAGCGCGCGCGCGAACAGGTCCAGTTCACCCTGCACTGCGAGTCCCTGCGCGCGCGCGGCCGCGATCAAGGGCGCGAGGCGTTCGTCACGCGGCGCGAGGCCCGGGCTCTTGAGCACGAGTTGCACGCCGTCGAGCGCCGCCGTGTCGAGCGCGCCGGTGGTCAGCGTGGCCGCGGGCACCGCCAGCGCCAGGGCCTCGGCCTGCGGCGGCCGCTCGCGCGAGTCCCACACGCGCACGGCCGCGCCATGACGCGCGCACCACGTGGCCATCGCCAGGCCCGAGTCGCCCAGACCCAGCACGAGGACGGTGAGGCCTTGAAGGTGCTTCATCGCAGCTTGAGGCTCGCGAGGCCCACCAGGCACAGCAGCATCGTGATGATCCAGAAGCGAATCACCACCTGGGTCTCGGGCCAGCCCTTCTTCTCGAAGTGGTGGTGCAACGGCGCCATCAGGAAGATGCGCCGACCCTCGCCGTAGCGTCTCTTCGTGTACTTGAACCAGGCCACCTGCGTCATCACCGACAGCGCCTCGACGACGAAGATGCCGCCCATGATCGCGAGCACGATCTCCTGGCGCGTGATGACGGCGATGGTGCCCAGCGCACCGCCCAGAGCGAGGGCCCCCACGTCGCCCATGAAGACATGCGCGGGGTGGGCGTTGAACCAGAGGAACGCGAGCCCCGCGCCGGCCATCGCCGAGCAGAAGATCAGCAGCTCGCCGGCACCGGCGATGTGCGGGAACAGCAGGTATTTCGAGAAGTTGGCGTTGCCCACCACGTAGGCGAACACGCCCAGGGCCGAGCCCACCATCACCACCGGCATGATGGCCAGCCCGTCGAGGCCGTCGGTCAGGTTGACCGCATTGCTCGCGCCGACGATCACCAGGTAGGTCAGGATGATGAAGCCCCACACGCCGAGCGGGTAGCTCACGGTCTTGAAGAAGGGCACGAACAGGTCGGCCTTGGGAGGCAGGCCGGTCGAGAACCCGCTGGACACCCAGCGCACGAACAGTTCGAGCACGCGCAGGTTGGTGTTCTCGCTCACCGCGAAGGTCAGGTAGAACGCGGCCATCAGGCCGATCAGCGATTGCCAGAAGTACTTCTCTCGCGAGCGCATGCCCTCGGGGTCCCTCTTGACCACCTTGCGGTAGTCGTCGACCCAGCCGATCGCGCCGAACCCGAAGGTCACGACCATCACCACCCAGACGAAGCGGTTGGTCCAGTCGAACCACAGCACCGTCGACACGCCGATGCCGATCAGCACCAGCACGCCGCCCATCGTCGGCGTGCCGCGCTTGGTCAGGTGCGTGGTCACGCCGTACTCGCGGATCGGCTGGCCGATCTTCATCTCCATCAGGCGGCGGATCACCAGCGGGCCGAACGCCAGGCCGATCAGCAGCGCGGTCATCGCCGCCAGCACCGCGCGAAAGGTCAGGTACTGGAACACGCGCAGGAAACCGAGCTGCTCGGGGTAGAGCGACTGCAGCCATTCGAACAGGAGCAGCAGCATCAGTGGTCCTTCGTCAGTTCGGCCACGACGCGCTCCATGCGCATGAAGCGCGAGCCCTTGACCAGCAGCGAGGCCGCGGCGGGCGGTGTCGCGAGCGCGTCGACCAGCGCGGGCATCTCGGTGAAGTGGCGCGCCCCGGCACCGTAGGCGCGCGCCGCGTGCACGCAAAGCTCTCCCACGCACCACAGGTGCTCGATGCCGCGCTCCCTTGCATAGGCGCCGACCTCGGTGTGGAACTCGGGGCCCCGCGTGCCGACTTCGCCCATGTCGCCCAGCACCAGCGCGCGCGGCGCGTGCAACGTCGCCAGCACGTCGATCGCGGCGCGCACCGAGTCGGGGTTGGCGTTGTAGCTGTCGTCGATCAGGGTCACGGGCCGGCCGTGCAGCACGAGCGTCTTCAGTTGGGAGCGACCCTTGACCGGCTCGAAGGCCTCGAGTCCGCGGCGGATCGCCGCCAGCGGCGCCCCCGCGGCGAGCGCACCGGTGGCGGCCGCCAGCGCGTTCTTCGCGTTGTGCGTGCCGGCCATCCGCAACGCCACCGGCACGGCGCCGGCCGGCGTGTGCAGCGTCAGCGCCCAATGGTCGTCGAGCCACATCGCATCGGCGGTCACGTCCGCGCTCACGGGCGCACCGCCCTGCAACGCGAACGTCAGCACTGGCCGCCGGCCGGCCATCGAGTGCCACAACGCCGTGTAGTCGTCGTCGGCCGGGAACACCGCCGTGCCGGCGGGGCCCAGCGCCTCGATGGCCGCGCCGTTCTCGCGCGCCACCGCTTCGACGCCGGCCATGAATTCCTGGTGCTCACGCTGCGCGTTGTTGACCAGCGCGATCGTCGGCTGCGCGATCGCGGCCAGGTGCGCGATCTCGCCGACATGATTCATGCCGAGTTCGACCACGCCGGCGCGATGCCACACCGTGCCGTCCTGGCGCAGCCGCAGCAGCGTCAGCGGCACGCCGATGTGGTTGTTGAGGTTGCCCTCGGTGGCGAAGGCGCCCGCGCCATGCCAGGCCCGCAGGATCGAAGCGATCATCTGCGTGACCGTGGTCTTGCCGTTGCTGCCGGTCACCGCGATCAGCGGCAGATCATGGCGCGAGCGCCAGGCGCGTGCCAGGTCTTCCAGGGCGCGCTGCGTGTGGGCCACCTGCACGCCGGCGATCTGCGCCTCGGCCAGACCGCGCTGCGCCAGTGCAGCGACGGCACCCTCGGCCCGAGCCTGCGGCAGCATGTCGTGCGCATCGAAACGCTCGCCCTTCAAGGCGACGAACAGGTCGCCTGGCCGCAGCGTGCGCGTGTCGCTGTGCACGCGCTCGATCTCGATCGTGCCGTCACCGACCAGCGTCGAGCCTGGCAACATCGCGTGCACCTGCGCCAGGCTCATCATGACCTCGGGGTCCTCGTGGGATGGGAGCGGCTCGGGGCCGACCGGCGCGTGTCCACACCGCGTCGCATCAGGGCCTGCGTCGCCTCGGTCACGTCGGAGAACGGGTGGCGCACACCCGCGATCTCCTGGTAGTCCTCGTGGCCCTTGCCCGCCAGCACGATCACGTCGCGCGCCGAGGCCTCGGCCACCGTCTTGGCGATCGCGCCATGGCGATCTTCGATCACCTCGATGTTCGAGCGGTCGTCGATGCCGGCCACGATCTGGTCGACGATCGCGCGCGGCGACTCGCCGCGCGGGTTGTCGCTGGTGACCACCACGCGGTCGGCCAGCCGTGCGGCGATCGCGCCCATCAAGGGCCGCTTGCTCGCGTCGCGGTTGCCGCCGCAGCCGAACAGGCAGACCAGCCGCCCGTTGCGTGCCGCGGCCAGCGGGCGCAGGGCCCCGAGCACCTTCTCCAGCGCATCGGGCGTGTGCGCGTAGTCGACCACGATCTGCGGCGCACCCTGCCCGTCGCCGACGCGCTGCACGCGCCCGGGCACCGCCGTCAGTTGCGGCACCACCGCCGCGGCGTCGGCCAGCGGCACGCCGAGCGCGCGCAGCGCGGCCAGCACGCCCAGCAGGTTGTGGGCGTTGTAGTCGCCGATCAGCGTGCTGCGCACGGGAACGCTGCGCTCGCCTTCGACCAGCGTGAAGGCCAGCCCGCCGTCGATGTAGCCGAGGTCCGTGGCCGCCAGGCGCGCGACCTCGGCTGTCGAGACGGTCCACACGTCCAGCGGTGTGCGCATGAGTTCCTCGGCCAGCGCGGCACCCTTTGCGTCGTCGACGTTGACCACCGCGGCCTTCAGGCCCGGCCAGTCGAACAGCTTGCGCTTGGCGTCCCAGTAGGCAGCCATCGTGCCGTGGTAGTCGAGGTGGTCGCGCGTGAAGTTGGTGAAGATCGCCAGCGTGATGCGCAGGCCCGCGAGGCGCTGCTCCTCGATGCCGATCGACGAGGCCTCGATCGCGCAGGCCGAGAAGCCCTCCCTGGCGAAGCGCGCCAGTTCGGCATGCAGGCGCACCGGGTCGGGCGTGGTCAGGCCGGTGTAGTCGATCCGCGCCTCGCGAGCGCGCGGGCCGCCGATCGGGGGCTCGCCGATCCCCAGCGTGCCGACCACGCCGGTGCGCCGGTCAAGCAGCGTCAGCGCCTGCGCGCACCACCAGGCGGTGGAACTCTTGCCGTTGGTGCCGGTGACGGCCAGCACGTCCAGGGCCGCGCTGGGGTGGTCAAAGAAGGCGTCGGCGATGACTCCAGCCGCCGCCTTCAGGCCTGGCAGCGACGCGATGCGTGCATCGTCCAGGCCATGCGCCTCGAGACCCTCGCGCTCGACGATGCAGGTGGTCGCACCCGCGTCCAGCGCCGAGGCCACGAAGCGCCGCCCATCGACTGCCTGGCCCGGCCAGGCGATGAAGGCGTCGCCGCGTCGCACGCGCCGGCTGTCGGTGGCCAGCGTACCGGTGACCCACGAGCGCAGCCAGCGCGCGGCGGCATCGGCGGACTTCAGGGCGGTGACGGTCATGGGGTGGGGGCTCGCAATCGCAGGCATTGCCGGGCACTGTCGCGCGGCTTCGCGAAGTGCACGCGAAGGGCACGCGTGCCAACCGTGAAAGGCGTGTCTCGGCGTGTCATCAGAACGACTCCGCCACGCCGTTGGCCATGATCTGAGGCTTGACGTCCAGGTCCGGCGCGACACCGAGCGTGCGCAGCGTCTGCTGCACCACCTGCGCGAACACCGGCGCGGCGACGTCGCCGCCGAAGTACACGCCGTTGGTCGGTTCGTCGACCATCACCGCCACCACGATGCGGGGCTTGTCGATCGGCGCCATGCCGACGAACCAGGCGCGGTACTTGTTGCTCGAGTACTCCTTGCCTTCCTGCTTGTGCGCGGTGCCGGTCTTGCCGCCGACCGAATAGCCCATCGTCTGCGCGCGCGGCGCCGTGCCTCCCGGTCCGGCGGCCAGGCGCAGCATCTCGCGCACCGCTCGCGCGGTTTCCGGCTTGAGCACACGCAGGCCGGCCGGCGGGGTCGCCGCCGCAGCCTGCTTGAGCATCGACACCGGCATCACCTCGCCGTCGTGCGCGAACACGGTGTAGGCGCGGGCCAGCTGGAACAGGCTGGTCGACAGGCCGTAGCCGTAGCTCATCGTCGCCTGCTCGATCGGGCGCCAGGTCTTGAACGGGCGCAGGCGGCCGGTCACCGCGCCGGGGAACTGCAGCTGCGGCTTCTGCCCGAAGCCGACCTGCGAATACAGCTCCCACATCTCGCGCCGGTCCATCTGCATCGCCATCTTCACGGTGCCGACGTTGCTCGACTTCTGGATCACTTCGGCCACGGTGAGCACGCCATGCGGGTGGGCGTCGCGGATCGTGCTGCCGGTGATCGTGATCGACCCCGGCGCCGTCTGGATCGGCGTGTCGGGGCGCACGCGGCCGCTGTCCAGCGCCCAGGCGGCGATGAAGGGCTTCATCGTCGAGCCCGGCTCGAAGGTATCGGTCAGCGCCCGGTTGCGCAGCTGGGCGCCGGTCAGGTTGCGCCGATCGGCCGGATTGAAGCTCGGGTAATTGGCCAGCGCCAGCACCTCGCCGGACTGCACGTCGATCACCACCGCGCTGCCGGCCTTGGCCTTGTGCTCGAGCACCGCGTCGCGCACACGCTGGTAGGCGTAGGACTGGACCTTCGCGTCGGCTGCGAGTTCGATGTTGCGGCCGTCGACCGCCTCGACCTGGTCGCCGATGTTCTCGACCACGCGGCCGAGCCGGTCCTTGACCACCACACGCGAGCCGTCCTTGCCCTGCAGGTCGCGCTGGAATGCCAGCTCGATGCCTTCCTGCCCGTTGTCGTCGGTATCCGTGAAGCCGACCAGGTGCGCCGCCGCCTCGCCCTCGGGGTACTTGCGGCGGTATTCGCGCGTCTCGTAGACGCCCTTGATGCCCAGCGCCTTGACCTGCTGCCACAGCGGCTCGTCGACCTGGCGTTGCAGCCAGGCGAAGCGCGAGCTGGTGTCGGCCAGTTTCCTGTCGATCTCGGCGTAAGGCAGGCCGAGCAGCTTCGCCAGTTCGCGCTTCTGCTCGCGCGTGGCCTGCACGTCCTTCGGGATCACCCAGATCGACGGCACGGACACGGACGTCGCCAGCAGCGCACCGTGGCGGTCGGTGATGCGCCCGCGGCTGGCCGGCAGGTCGAGCTCGTGCGCGTAGCGCTTCTCGCCCTGCTCGAGGTAGAACTGGTTGTGCACGACCTGGATCGACAGCGCGCGGCCGATCAGCACCACCGAGCCCAGGCCGATCATCGCGACCAGGAACTTGCTGCGCCATGGCGGCGTCTTCGACGCGAGCAGCGGGCTGCTCGAATAGCTCACGCCGCGGCTGACCGCGCCAGCCTTGCGGTTGAGCTTCCTGAACCAGCTCACCGCGCGACCCCCGAGGCGGCGCTGTCGCTCACGTACAGCGTCACAGCCGGCGTGGCGTTGCGCATCGCCAGGCGTTCGCGCGCGGTGCGCTCGACACGCAGATTGGTCGCTGCCGCCTGGCGCTCGGCCTCCAGGCGCCTTTGTTCGGTGTCCAGCCGCGCGGCCTCGTTCTTCGCGCGGTCGAGGTCGGTGAACAGGCGGCGCGAGTCGTAGGCCGTGCGCACGAGGTACAGGCTGCTCAGGATGAGCGCGAGCACGAGGAGCATGTTCACGCGGGTCATAGAGCCCCCAAGGCGCTGCGCGCCGGCCCCCCAAGGGGGCGCGAGCGCCTCGGGAGCGGCCCAGCGGCGCTCATGCTGCCGTTCTTTCAGCCACGCGCAGGATTGCCGAGCGCGCGCGCGGGTTGGCCGCGACTTCCTCGGCGCCCGGCTTGATGCGTGCGATCGCCGCCAGCCGCATCGCCCGGGGCGGCGCGAACGGCGCGCGGCGATCGACCTCGTCGCGGCTCTCGCGCGCGATGAACGCCTTGACGCGGCGGTCCTCGAGCGAATGGAAAGCGATCACGGCCAAGCGGGCACCCGGTGCGAGCAGATCCAGCGAAGCCTTCAGGCCTTCGTCGAGGGCCTCAAGCTCGGCGTTGACGAAAATCCGAAGAGCCTGAAACGTGCGCGTTGCAGGGTCCTGGCCCGCTTCGCGGGTGCGGACCGCACGAGCCACGAGTTGGGAAAGCTCAGCGGTCGTGCGAACGGGATGCCCGCCCTCGCGCCGAGCCACAAGCGCCTTTGCAATCTGTCGAGCAAACCGTTCTTCGCCATAGTCCTTGATCACCTCGGTCAGTTGCCGCTCATCG
>Ga0209797_10000711_pt1 | contig 16735 bp, 15 predicted proteins | sample DOMMetBare3Fresh_2_FD_187472 | JGI IMG/M metagenome (GOLD analysis project Ga0209797, IMG submission 187472) | Wetland sediment microbial communities from St. Louis River estuary, USA, under dissolved organic matter induced mercury methylation -... | ecosystem: Environmental > Aquatic >... | reverse complement strand
CGAAGGTGGTGAGCGCCAGCGCGATCCAGCCGCGGCCGGCGACCATGCCCTCGACCCAAAGCGGCGTGTAGACGGTCGACAGGTAGGCGCCGGCCACGCCGCACAGCGCACCGCCGGCCATCACCGCCGCCAGGCGAATGAGCCGCACCGGGTAGCCGAGCGCATGCGCCGACTCGGGCGACTCGCCGACTGCGCGCAGGATCAGTCCGCTGCGGCTCCTGTTGAGCCACCACATCAGAAAGATCGTCAGCGCGATCGCGATCCAGACCATCGGATGCTGCTTGAACAACGCAGGCCCGATGAAGGGAATGTCCGCAAGCCCTGGAATCTCGAACTGCGCGCGTTCGGACAGCCGCTCGCGCGTGTAGGGCTGGCCGATGAAGGCCGAGAAACCCACGCCGAACAGGCTCAAGGCCAGGCCGGTGGCGTACTGGTTGGTGTTCAGCCAGATCACGAGCAGCCCGAACACCGCCGCCAGCAGCGCACCCGCGGCCGCGCCGGCCACGAACGCGAGCACGTCGCTGCCCGAGTGGACCGAGGCGGCGTAGCCGACCACTGCGGCCACCAGCATCATGCCTTCGGCGCCGAGGTTCACGACGCCCGCGCGTTCATTGATCAGCAGGCCGAGCGCGGCGATGGCGAGCACGGTGCCCGCGTTCAGCGTGGCGGCCAGGAGCAGTGCGATCTCGTTCATGACCGTACCGCCCCGCCGTCCGAAAGGGCTGGCGCGCCCCCAGGGCCACGAAGGGGCCCATCACTGGGCCGGGGGGCAGCGAATGAAGTGAGCTGGGGAGTTGTCATGCCTTGGCTCCTGCGATGCGCGCTGCGCGGGACGATTTCCAGCGCACGCGGTACACGATCAGCGTGTCGGCGGCCAGCAGCGTGAACAGCAGCAGGCCCTGGAACACGCCGGTGATCGACTTGGGCAGCTGCATGCGCGACTGCGCCAGCTCGCCGCCGATGTAGAACATGCTCATCAGGATCGCCGAGAACACGATGCCCACCGGGTTCAGGCGCCCGACGAAGGCGACGATGATCGCCGCGAATCCATAGCCCACCGGCACGTACGGCGTGAGCTGGCCGAGCGGCCCGGTGGCCTCGAGCGCTCCTGCGAGGCCGGCGAGCGCGCCCGAGGTCAGCAGCGCGGTCCACAGCGCGCTGCGCGACGAGAAGCCCGCGTAGCGCGCCGCGGCGGGCGCCAGTCCGCCCACCAGCGCCTGCACGCCGCGGAACAAGCGGAACAGGAAGAGGGTCATGCCGGCCACCGCGAACAGCGCGATCACCAGCCCGATGTTCAGGCGCAGCCCGTCGAACAGGCGCGGCACCTGGGTGGGCTTGGCGAAGGTCACGGTCTGCGGGAAGTTGTAGCCCTGCGGATCCTTCCACGGGCCGTACACCAGGTACGAGAGCACCATCTCGGCCACGTACACGAGCATCAGGCTGACGAGGATCTCGTTGGCGTTGAAGCGGTCGCGCAGCAGCGCAACGATCGCGGCCCACAGCATGCCGCCGACGATGCCGGCCACCAGGATCACGATCACGATCGCGCGTGGCGAGTCGGGTGTGGCCTGCATCGCGATGCCGCCGGCGAAAATCGCACCGAGGATGTACTGGCCCTCGGCGCCGATGTTCCACACGTTGGCGCGGAAACACAGCGCCAGGCCCAGCGCGATCAGGATCAGCGGCGTGGCCTTGATGCCGATCTCGCTCCATGCATAGGCGCTCTTGATCGGCTCCCAGAAGAACATGCGCAGGCCCTGCACCGGGTCCTTGCCGAGCAGCACGAACAGCAGCACGCCGATCAGCACGGTGGCCGCCAGCGCGATCAGCGGCGAGGCGAGCACGAAGGTGCGCGAAGGGGTCGGTCGGGTCTCAAGCCGCAACATGGTGGCGCTCCTTCCTGGCATCTTCCTGCGTCGACGGGTCGTCGCCGCGGTCGAACAAGCCGGCCATCCACTGGCCGATCTGCTCCACGGTCGCCTCGCGTGTCGCGATCGACGGCGACAGCTTGCCGCGCGCGATCACGACGAGCCGGTCGGACAGTTCGAACAGCTCGTCGAGCTCCTCGCTGACGACGAGCACGGCGCAGCCGGCATCGCGCAGCGCGAGCAGTTCGCCGCGGATCTGCGCGGCCGCGCCGACGTCCACGCCCCAGGTCGGTTGCGCGACGATCAGCACCTTCGGGTTGGCGTCGATCTCGCGGCCGACGATGAACTTCTGCAGGTTGCCGCCCGACAGGCTCTTGGCGTGCGCACCGGAGCCCCCGGCCTTGACATTGAAGCGCTCGATCAGCCTCGATGCCAGCGCGTGCGTGGCCTTGATGTCGATCCAGCCCAGCGCCTTGACCGGTTCGCGCCGCGTGAGCAGCGTGTTGGCGGCCAGCGACTGCATCGGCACCGCGCCGCGCCCGAGGCGCTCCTCCGGCACGAAATGCAGGCCGAGCTTGCGTCGCTTGGCCGGGCTGGCACGCGCGATGTCGGTGCCGAACAGTTCGAGCATGCCCGGCTTCAGGCGCCGGTCCTCGCCGGACAGCGCCGCGAGCAGTTCCTGCTGACCGTTGCCCGACACGCCGGCCACGCCGAGCACCTCGCCCGAGCGCAGTTCGAGCGAGATCTGCTGCAGCGGCACGCCGTACGGGCTGTCGGGCTCGACACTGAGGTTCTTCGCCGCCAGCGCCACGCCACCCAGCGTCGCCTCGCGGTGCACGAGCTGCGGCGGGTCGGCGCCGATCATCAGACGCGACAGCGATGCGTTCGTCTCCTGCGTCGGGTCGACGAAACCGGTGACCTTGCCGCCGCGCATCACGGTACAGGCATGGCACAACTCGCGGATCTCGTCGAGCTTGTGGCTGATGTACAGGATAGAGCAGCCCTCGCTCGCGAGCTGGCGCAGCGTGACGAACAGCGTGCGCACCGCCTGCGGCGTGAGCACCGAGGTCGGCTCGTCGAGGATCAGGATCTTCGGGTTGGCCAGCAGGCCGCGCACGATCTCCACGCGCTGGCGCTCGCCCACCGACAGGCTGTGCACCGGGCGCGCGGGGTCGACCGGCAGGCCGTACTCGCCCGCCTTGGCCTTGATGCGCTCGCTCACCTGAGCCAGCGTCTCGCCGGTGTCCAGGCCGAGCCACACGTTCTCGGCCGCCGTCAGCGTGTCGAACAGGCTGAAGTGCTGGAACACCATCGCGATGCCGTGCGCCTTGGCCTCGTGCGGGTTGCGGATCGTCACCGGCTGGCCGTCGATCAGGATCTCGCCGGCATCGGGCTGCACCGCGCCGAACACGATCTTCATCAGCGTGCTCTTGCCGGCGCCGTTCTCGCCGAGGATCGCGTGGATCTCGCCGGGCTGCACCGTGAGGCTGACGTTGTCGTTGGCCTTGACCGCCGGATACTGTTTGCTGATGTGCTTCAGCTCGAGTCTGGGGGGCGCTGTCATGTCGTCGTCTCCGGTGTGCGGTACAGCGGTTGGCCGGCCACCCAGGTGGCCTGGAGGTTGCGTTCGTCGGCGAGTGTCATCCACGCGAACACGCGCTCGTGCAAGGTGCGTGCCGCATCGTCGCGCGCCACGGCCACCGATCCATGCGCCCAGTTCCACAGCGCGAGGTCGGCGACGCGGCCGGTGTCGAACGAGCCGATCTCGTGGTCCAGCCCGAGTGCGTGTGCGGCGCCGCGCGTGGCGGTGTACAGCGCCTTCCAGGCCGGTAGCCGCACATGCTGCAGCGCCTGCACCTTGTACGCGTCGGCCAGCGTGCGCAGCATCGCGAGGCTCGTGCCGCCGCCCACGTCGCTGGCCAGGCTGACCGCCACGCCGGCGTCCTCGTGTGCGCGCCAGGGCATCAGGCCCGAGCCGAGGAACAGGTTGGAGCTCGGGCTGTGGGCGATCTGCGAGCCTGCCTGCGCGAGCACGCCGCGGTCGGTCGCGTCGAGCCAGATGCCGTGCGCGAGCACCGATCGCGCACCCAGCAGCCCGTGCCGCGCGTACACGTCGAGGTAGCTGCGCGCGTCGGGGAACAACTCGGCCACCCACGCGAGCTCGGCGCGGTTCTCGGCCACGTGCGTCTGCATGAACATGCCGTCGTGGCGTGCCAGCAGGCGCCCGGCCATCGCGAGCTGCGTGTCGGTCGAGGTGGGTGCGAACCGCACCGTCACCGCGTAGGCGAGCCGGCCCACGCCGTGCCAGCGCGCGATCAGGGCCTCGCTGTCGGCTTCGGCCTGGTCGGCCGCGACCGTCAGGTCGGCCGGCGCGTGGCGGTCCATCAGGCACTGGCCGGCGACGATGCGCATGCCGCGCTGCCGGGCGGCCTCGAACAGCGCGTCGGCGCTGCCCTTGTGCACCGTCGGGAACACGACGGCCGACGTGGTGCCGTGCGCGAGCAGCGCGTCCAGAAAGCGCTGCGCGCCCGATTCGCACACCGTGGCATCCGCATAGCGCCGCTCCGCCGGGAAGGTGTAGGTGTTCAGCCACTCGAGCAGTTCGGTGCCGTAGCTCGCGATGACTTCGAGCTGCGGCATGTGCACATGGGTGTCGACGAAGCCTGGCATCAGCAGGCGGCCCATGTGGTCGTGGCGCTGCCAAGTCGAATCGGGTGCACCCGGCTGCACGCCGGCGATGCGGCCGTCCTCGACCAGCAGCCAATGGTCGGCACGGTAGCGCACGCCCGGTGCGTCGTCGGCTGCGTTCCAGCCGGGGTCGGCCGCGAAGTCGAGCAGGTCGGCGCGGATCGCCAGCTTCTGGCTCACGCCGTCCTCCGCCGTGCCGGCAGCGCGTGGCTGGCCAGCGTGCGCGCCACCTCTCGCACCTGCTCTCGCAGCCAGCGGCCCGAGGCGCTGGCGTGCGTCACGTCGTGCCACAGCTGGTAATAGGTCAGCGGCGGGAAGTCGATCGGGCAGCGCAGGATCTTCAGCGGCAGCGCATCCACGTAGCGCGTGCAGAACAGGCGTCCGGTCGTCAGCACCAGATGCGTCTGTGCCAGCATCAGCGGAATCAGCCCGAAGTGCGGGCTGCGCACCACGATGCGGCGGGTTCGCCCCAGGCTGGCCAGGTGTTCGTCGATCACGCCACGCATGCCGGGCGCAAAGTAGGTCGGTGCTACGTGCTCGGCATCGAGATAACGCGCCTCGTTCCAGCCGCGCGGGTTGCGCGCCGCGGGGTGGTCTTCGCCGACCAGGCACACGATCTCGTCGGTGAACAGGCGTCCGAGGTGCAGCTCGCCCGGCGGCTCGAGCCAGTTGCCGACCACGAGGTCGAGCTCGCCGCGCGCCAGGCTCTTGCGGTAGTCGTAGTCCGACGATAGCGGGTGCAGTTCGATGCGCGCGCTGGGCGCCTCGCGCTGCAGCCGCGCCACCAGCTCGGGCAGGAACAGCGGGTCGAGGTAGTCGCTCGCGGCGAGCGTGAACGTGGCCTCGCTGGTGGCGGCATCGAAGGCGCGCGAGGCGCGGCGCTCGCCGAAGATCGCGTTGGCCTCGCGCAGGATCGTGGCTGCCGGCTCGACCAGCGACAGCGCGGTGGCCGTGGGCGCGAGCCCGGTGCCCGAGCGCACGAGCAGCGCGTCGCCGGTCAGCGCGCGCAGGCGCTTCAACTGCGCGCTGACGGCGGGCTGGGTGCTGGCGAGCCTGAGTGCGGCACGCGAGACGCTGCCTTCGGTGATCACGGTATGCAGGACCTTGACGAGCTGGAGGTCGACCTTGGGCATCTTCGTCGGCGACGGTCTCTCGGACATACGAGCCTCCGCATACACGGCATCAGGGACATCGTATGCACATCCGGTGCCTGCGGCGTATGGTTCGGGTATGTCCCAGGGCCACGATTCCCCCGCGTCGGCCGGCTGCGTCGAGCGGCCGATCCGTTTCGTCCATCGCGGCCGCATCGTCGAGGTGGCAGGCGCCGACACGACTCGCACGCTGCTCGACTGGCTGCGCGAGGATGCACGCTGCAGCGGCACCAAGGAAGGCTGTGCCGAGGGCGACTGCGGTGCCTGCACGGTGCTGGTGGGCCAGAAGCAGGGCGCGGGGGTGCGCTGGAAGAACGTCAATGCCTGCATCCAGTTGCTGCCGATGCTCGACGGCGCGGCGGTGCTGACGGTCGAGGACCTGAAGCCTGCCGCGCGTGCCTGCGGCCAGGCGCTGCACCCGGCCCAGCAAGCCATGGTCGACTGCCACGGCTCGCAATGCGGCTTCTGCACGCCCGGTTTCGTGATGTCGATGGTGCATGTCTACCAGCGCGACCGAAGCGCAGCGACGCCGCCCACGCGGCTGCAGCTCGCCGACGACCTGGCGGGCAACCTGTGCCGCTGCACCGGCTACCGTCCGATCCTCGATGCGGCCCAGCGCATGTTCGAGCTGCCTGCGGTGGCACTGCCCGATGCCGCCATCGCACAGGCGCTCGGCACGCTGGCCGCGGACCCGCCGCTGGCCTACACCGACGCGCAGGGTGCGCGCTGTTTCGTGCCCCGCACGGTCGACGCCCTGGCTACCCTGTACGAAGCGCAGCCGCAGGCACGGCTGCTCGCCGGTGCCACCGACATCGGGCTGTGGATCAACAAGCTGCACAAGTCGCTGCCGACGCTGATCGCCACCACCGGTGTGGCCGAACTCGCGCGCATCGAAGCGCACGCCGACGGCACGCTCACGATCGGCGCCGCGGCGACGCTCGAAGCGGCCTGGGGCGCACTCGCCGATCGCCACCCCGAGCTCGCCGAGATGTGGCTGCGCTTCGCCTCGCCGCCGGTGCGCCACGCGGGCACGCTGGGCGGCAACGTGGCCAACGGCTCGCCGATCGGCGACGGCGCGCCGGTGCTGATCGCGCTGGATGCCACGCTCGTGCTGCAGCGCGGGTCGCGCGAGCGCCGCATCCCGCTCGACGCCTTCTACCTCGACTACATGAAGAACGCGCTCGAGCCCGGCGAGTTCGTGCGCGCGATCGAGGTGCCGGCGCCAACGCACACGCACCTGCGCGCCTACAAGCTGTCCAAGCGTTTCGACAGCGACATCTCGGGCCTGTCGGCCGTGTTTGCGCTCACGCTCGAGGGCGGCACCGTGAAGCAGGCGCGCCTGGCGTTCGGCGGCATGGCCGCCATCGTCAAGCGTGCAGCGCAGGCCGAGGCCGCGCTGCGCGGCCAGCCCTGGACCGAGGCGGCGGCCGAGGCGGCCGCGGCCGCGCTGGCAAGCGACTTCACACCCATCACCGACCTGCGCGCCAGCGCCGGCTACCGCCAGCGCGCGGCCGCCAACCTGCTGCGCCGCTTCTGGCTCGAGACGCGGCCCGACGCGCCGCTGGCCGCCGCGCAGGTCTCGGTGTTCGCGCGACCGGTGAACGCATGAACAAGCAGGCCGAACCCTTCCTCGTGGCCGCCGCACCGCAGGTGGGCAGCGACCGCGCACACGAGTCGGCACACCTGCACGTGGCCGGCGAGGCCACCTACATCGACGACATCCGCGAACTCGATGGCACGCTGCACGCCGCGCTCGGCCTGTCGCCGGTGGCGCACGGCCGGCTGGTGGCGATCGACGTGGCGCGCCTGCGCACCGAGCCGGGCATCGCGGCGGTGTTCACTGCCGCCGACATCCCCGGCGTCAACGACTGCGGCCCGATCGTCAAGGGCGATGACCCGATCCTTGCGCAGGGTGAAGTGCACTTCCTCGGCCAGCCGGTGTTCGCCGTGATCGCGGCCGACCGCCGCGTGGCGCGCCGCGTGGCCGCGCGCGCGAAGGAGTTCGTCACGATCGAGCCGTTGCCTGCGTTGCTGACGGCGCGCGAAGCGCACGCCGCCAAGGCCTACGTGGTGCCGCCGATGCACCTGGCGCGCGGCGATGCGCGTTCGGCGATCGACGCTGCGCCGCACCGCCTGAAGGACCAGCTGTCCATCGGCGGCCAGGAGCAGTTCTACCTCGAAGGCCAGATCAGCTACGCGGTCCCGCTGGAAGACGACACGCTGCTGGTGCACTGCTCGACCCAGCACCCGACCGAGATGCAGCACGCGGTGGCGCACGCGCTGGAGTTGCATGCCAACCAGGTGCAGGTGCAGTGCCGGCGCATGGGCGGCGGCTTCGGCGGCAAGGAGTCGCAGTCGGCGTTGTTCGCTTGCGTGGCCGCGCTCGCCGCGAAACGGCTCGGCCGCCCGGTCAAGCTGCGGCTGGACCGCGACGACGACTTCATGGCCACCGGACGGCGCCATGGCTTCGAGTTCGACTTCGAGGTCGGCTACGACGACGCGGGCCGCGTGCTCGGCGTCGAGATCGACCTGATCGCCAATGCCGGTTTCAGCGCCGACCTGAGCCCGCCGGTGATGACGCGCGCGATCTGCCACTTCGACAACGCCTACTGGCTGCCGAACGTGTCGATGCACGGCTACTGCGCACGGACGAACACGCAGAGCAACACCGCGTTCCGCGGCTTCGGCGGGCCGCAGGGCGCGATCGCGATCGAGTTCATCCTCGACTCGATCGCGCGCCGGCTCGGCAAGGACCCGCTCGACGTGCGGCGCGCCAACTACTACGGCGTGACCTCGAACTACGTGACGCCGTACCTGCAGCGCGTCGAGGACAACATCCTCGAGCCGCTGACCGAGCAGCTGCTCGCGACCAGCCGCTACCGCGAGCGTCGCGCCGAGATCGCCGCCTTCAATGCCGGCAGCCCGGTGCTCAAGCGCGGCATCGCGTTCACGCCGGTCAAGTTCGGCATCTCGTTCAACGTCAACCACTTCAACCAGGCCGGTGCGCTGGTGCATGTCTACACCGACGGCTCGGTGCTGGTGAATCACGGCGGCACCGAGATGGGCCAGGGCGTGAACACCAAGGTGGCGCAGGTGGTGGCGCACGAGCTGGGCATCCCGTTGTCGTCGGTGCGCTGCACCGCCACCGACACGCAGAAGGTGGCCAACACCTCGGCCACCGCCGCGTCCACCGGCGCCGACCTGAACGGCAAGGCCGCGCAGGACGCGGCGCGCAAGATCCGCGAGCGCCTGGATGCCTTTGCCGCCGAGCGCGGACTGGCCGGCGCGCCCTTCGCCGAGCGCGTGGCCGCCGCCTACACCGCGCGCGTGCAGTTGTGGAGCGACGGCTTCTACGCCACGCCCGGCCTGAGCTGGGACCGCGCCACGATGACCGGCAAGCCCTTCTTCTACTTCGCCTACGGCGCCGCGGTCAGCGAGGTGATCGTCGACACGCTCACGGGAGAGCACAAGCTGCTGGCTGCCGATCTCTTGCACGACGTGGGCACGAGCCTGAACCCCGCGATCGACATCGGCCAGGTCGAGGGCGCCTACATCCAGGGCTACGGCTGGCTGACGATGGAAGAGCTGGTGTGGCACCCGAAGAGCGGTGCGCTGCTGACGCACGCCCCTTCCACCTACAAGATTCCGACCGCCAACGACGCACCGTCGGTGCACTTGCGCACCGCGCTGTTCGACGCGCCCAACCCGGCCGACACGATCCACCGCAGCAAGGCGGTGGGCGAGCCGCCGCTGCTGCTGCCGTTCTCGGCGCTGCTGGCGATCCGCGATGCGGTGTCGGCGGTGGGCGGGCACCGGATCGATCCGCCGCTGCGCGCGCCGGCCACGCCGGAGGCGGTGCTCGACGCGGTGGAGGCGGTGCGCGCGGCTGCGCGCTGAGTCGGCCTGCTCAGCGCCGCGTCGAGATCAGCGGCATCACTCCCGGGCCAAGCTCCCCGGCGGTCAGCCGCCGCCGCTCGCGGCTGTCGTGCGCCATCGGCATCACCTCGTGCATCGTCGAGCGGCAGCGTTGCGCGAGTCGCTGGTACAGCTGCGTGCCTTCGTGCTTCCAGGTCATTTCGTGTTCGGTCAGCTCGCGCAGCACCTTGCCCGGCACGCCGGCCACCAGCGTGCGCGCGGGAATCTTCATGCCCGCACGCACGAAGGCGCAGGCCGCGACGATCGCGCGCTCGCCGATCTCGGCCTCGTCCATCACCACCGCGTTCATGCCCACCAGTGCGCCGCGGCGCACGACGCAGCCGTGCAGCACCGCGCCATGTCCGATATGGCCGTCGGCTTCCACGAGCGTGTCGGCGCCGGGAAAGCCATGCATCGTGCAGTTGTCCTGGATGTTGCTGCCGGCCTCGAGCACCAGGCGCCCGAAGTCGCCGCGCAGGCTGGCGCAGGGGCCGACGTACACCCCGGGGCCGATCCACACATCGCCGATCAGCACGGCCGTCGGGTGCACATGGGAGTTCGGGTCCACGACGGGCACCAGACCGTCGATCGAAAAACAGGGCATCGGTGATTCCTCGGTGGGGTGGGGGCCGGGAGGATCGTATGATCGACCGACCGGTCGGTCAATGAATGGAATGCCGCATGTCGGATGACGTATCCCTGCTCGTGGCCACGCACGGCGCCGTGCGCGTGCTGACGCTCAACCGCCCCGCGGCGCTGAACAGCTTCACGGCAGAGATGCACGGCCGCCTCATCGCCGCGCTGGACGACGCGGCGGCCGACGCATCGGTGCGCGCGCTGGTGCTGACGGGCGCCGGCCGGGGCTTCTGCGCCGGGCAGGACCTGAACGATCCCGCGATGGCCGGCGACGAGGTGCCCGATGTGGGCGCCGTGATCGAGCAGCGCTACCGGCCGCTGGCCGAACGGCTGTTCTCGCTGCCGGTGCCGACGATCGCCGCGGTCAACGGCGTGGCGGCCGGCGCGGGGGCCAACGTGGCCATCGGATGCGACATCTGTTTCGCTGCACGCAGTGCCAGCTTCATCCAGGCTTTCAGCAAGATCGGCCTGGTGCCCGATGCGGGCGGCAGCTGGCTGCTGCCGCGCCTCGTGGGCCGTGCGCGCGCGCTCGGGCTGGCGATGACCGGCGACAAGCTCGCGGCCGAGGAGGCCGAGCGCATCGGCCTGATCTGGAAATGCGTCGACGACGCAGCGCTGATGGACTCAGCGCTGGCGATGGCCGCGCGGCTGGCGACGATGCCCAGCCGCGCGCTCGCGGCCACGCGGCGCGTGATCGACGCCGGCAGCCGTTCGGGCCTGGCCGACGCCGTGGGCCTGGAGGCCAGGACGCAGGGCGAGCTCGGGCGCGCGCACGACTTCGCCGAAGGCGTGGCCGCCTTCCTCGAGAAGCGCGCACCGAAGTTCACGGATCGATGATGCGTGCCGTGCGCCGGATTGTCTCCAAGCTGGCACGCGTCCTCTCGGGGGACCGGCTGGCCTACGCGTCGGTCGAGGGGCAGTCATGACTGCACAGGAGATCGCCGAAGCGGCCCGCGACGCGATGTGGGCCAATGACCGTGCGTCCAAGGCGCTGGGCATGACCGTGGTGGCCATCGGTCCGGGTACGGCCACGCTGACGATGACGGTGCGCGAAGACATGCTCAACGGCCACGACCTGTGCCACGGCGGGCTGATCGCCACGCTGGCCGACAGCGCGTTCGCCTTTGCCTGCAACTCGTACAACGAGGTCACCGTGGCGTCGGGCTTCGACATCCACCTGATGGCCGGCGCGCGCCTGGGTGATGTGCTGACGGCAGTGGCGCACGAAGTCAGCAAGGCCGGCCGCACCGGCGTGTACGACATCAACGTCAGCAACCACCATGGTGCGGCCGTGGCGGCGTTCCGCGGCCGTTCCTACACGATGCGCGGTCAGCCGCTGGCCGATGGACTGCCGATGGGAAAGAACCATTCATGAAGAAGCGTCCCGACCCCGAGGAACTCGAGCCGATCGAGCGCGCCAGCCGTGACGAACTGCAGGCACTGCAGCTGCAACGCCTGCGCTGGACGCTGCAGCATGCCTACGACCACGTGGCGCACTACCGGCGCGTGTTCGACGCGAAGGGCGTGCACCCGTCGGACTGCCGGTCGCTTGGCGACATCGCGAAGTTCCCGTTGACGAGCAAGGCCGACTTGCGCGCCAACTACCCGTTCGGCATGTTCGCGGTGCCACGCGAGCAGGTGGTGCGCGTTCACGCCTCGTCGGGCACGACCGGCAAACCCACCGTGGTGGGCTACACGCAGGGCGACATCGATCGCTGGTCCGACCTGGTGGCGCGCTCGATCCGCGCCTCGGGCGGGCGCGCCGGCGACATCGTGCACGTGGCCTACGGCTACGGCCTGTTCACCGGCGGGCTGGGCGCGCACTACGGCGCCGAGCGCCTGGGTTGCACGGTGATCCCGATGTCGGGCGGCCAGACCGAGAAGCAGGTGCAGTTGATCCGCGACTTCGAGCCCGACATCATCATGGTCACGCCCAGCTACATGCAGGTGATCATCGAGGAGTTCGAGCGTCAGGGGATCGACCCGCGCACGATGAGCGTGAAGGTCGGCATCTTCGGCGCCGAGCCCTGGACCGAGGCGATGCGCGCCGACATCGAGGCGCGAGCCGGGCTCGACGCGGTGGACATCTACGGCCTGTCGGAGGTGATGGGCCCGGGCGTGGCCAACGAGTGCATCGAGACCAAGGACGGCCCGGTGATCTGGGAAGACCACTTCTACCCCGAGATCATCGACCCCCACACCGGCGAGGTGCAGCCCGAGGGCAGCGAGGGCGAACTGGTGTTCACGACGCTGACCAAGGAGGCGTTGCCGGTCATCCGCTACCGCACGCGCGACCTGACGCGCCTGCTGCCGCCCACCGCGCGCTCGATGCGCCGCATGGGCAAGATCGTCGGCCGCAGCGACGACATGCTGATCATCCGCGGTGTCAACGTCTTCCCGACCCAGATCGAGGAGCTGGTGCTGCAGCACGGCCAGCTCGGCGGCCAGTACCAGCTCGTCGTCACGCGCGAGGGGCCGCTCGACGAACTGCAGGTGCTGTGCGAACTGCTGCCCGCGCATGCGCAGGCCGACCGAGCCGCGGTATCGCACGCGCTGCGCGAGCGCATCAAGACCCTGATCGGGGTGACGTCCACGGTGAGCGTGGGGGCACCGGACTCGATCGAGCGCACCCTGGTCGGCAAGGCGCGCAGGGTCATCGACAAGCGACAGAAATGAGACCACCCCCGATGCGCCTTCGGCGCTCCCCCTCGAGGGGGCGACGCCAGCAGACCGGCAAAACCGGTTGCGCGGCGTCCAATGGAACAGGCGCGCGCAAGGAGCATTGATGTACACGCAAGCCATGGACACCGCGCCGAAGGAAGAGCGCTCGGCGCTCGAGGACGCGGCGCTGCAGCAGCGCTTCGACGCGCGCATCGACGCCGGCGACTTCATCGAGGCCAAGGACTGGATGCCCGAGCACTACCGCAAGACGCTGGTGCGCCAGATCAGCCAGCACGCGCACTCGGAGATCGTGGGCATGCTGCCCGAGGGCAACTGGATCACGCGCGCACCGACCTTGAAGCGCAAGGCGATCCTGCTGGCCAAGGTGCAGGACGAGGGCGGCCACGGCCTGTACCTGTATGCCGCGGCCGAGACGCTGGGCACCAGCCGGGACCAGATGATCGAGGCGCTGCACAGCGGCCGTGCCAAGTACAGCAGCATCTTCAACTACCCGACGCTCGCCTGGGCCGACGTGGGCGTGATCGGCTGGCTGGTCGACGGCGCGGCGATCATGAACCAGGTGCCGCTGTGCCGCTGCTCGTACGCGCCGTACGCGCGCGCGATGGTGCGCATCTGCCGCGAGGAGAGCTTCCACCAGCGCCAGGGCTTCGATGCCCTGTACGTGATGATGACCCAGGGCACCGACAGCCAGCGGGCAATGGTGCAGGACGCGGTGAACCGCTGGTGGTGGCCGAGCCTGATGATGTTCGGTCCGCCCGACAGCGCCAGCACGCACAGCGAGCAGAGCATGCGCTGGGGCATCAAGCGCATCAGCAACGACGATCTGCGCCAGAAGTTCGTCGATGCCTGCGTCGACCAGGCGCGCGTGCTCGGCGTCACCTTGCCCGATCCCGATCTGAAGTGGAACGAGGCGCGCGGCCATTGGGACTTCGGCGCCATCGACTGGGACGAGTTCTGGCGTGTGGTGGGCGGTGACGGCCCGTGCAATCGCGAGCGGCTGGCCGCACGCGTGGCGGCGTGGGAAGAGGGTGCCTGGGTGCGTGAGGCGGCGATGGCACACCAGCGAAAGGCGGTCTTGAAGGAGAAGGCAGCATGAGCAGCGAGGCGAAGAGCGAGTGGCCCTTGTGGGAAGTGTTCGTGCGCAGCAAGGCGGGGCTGGACCACAAGCACTGCGGCAGCCTGCATGCACCGGACGCCAAGGCGGCAGTGCAACTCGCGCGCGAGGTCTACACGCGGCGCCAGGAAGGCACCAGCATCTGGGTCGTGCGCAGCGACCAGATCGTGGCCAGCGACCCGGGCGACAAGGACATGTACTTCGACCCGATGGCCGACAAGGTGTACCGGCATCCGACGTTCTACGAGCTGCCGGAGTCCGTGAACCACATGTAAGTCATGACGACCCCCACGCTCACTTCGTTCGCTGCCCCCCGAGGGGGCGCGCAGGGCCCTTCGGGGAGCTGCGCGGGCCCTGCGTCCGCCTCCATCGCCCTCAAACCCAACGAGGACGCGCGCTACGTGCTGCGCCTGGCGGACACCTGCCTGATCTGGTCGCATCGCCTCGCCGAATGGTGCGGCCACGCGCCGGTGCTCGAGGAAGACATCGCGCTGGCGAATCACGCGCTGGACCTGCTCGGCCAGTCGCGCGCGCTGCTCACGCACGCGGGGCGTCTCGAAGGGCAGGGGTTCGACGAAGACCAGCTGGCCTATCTGCGCGACGAGCGCGACTTCATCAACGTGACCCTCGCGGAGTTGCCGAACGGGGCGACCGCCGGCGGCCGGGGCGACTTCGCCTTCACCGTGCTGCGCAACTTCGTGCTCTCGTCGTGGGCGCTGCTGATGTGGCAGCACCTCGCCGCCTCGCGCGACGCGGAGCTGGCCGCCATCGCCGGCAAGGCGGTCAAGGAGGCGCGCTACCACCGCGAGCACGCGGCGGACTGGGTGATCCGCCTGGGCGACGGCACCGAGGACTCCGCGCTGCGCATGCAGGCCGCGCTCGAGCGCCTGTGGCCCTATACCAACGAGCTGTTCGACAGCGACGCGGTCGATCGCGCGGCGGCCGACAGCGGCCTGGGCCCCGCGTGGGCGACGTTGCGCGAGGCCTGGCTCGCCGATGTGCAGGACGTGCTGGCGCAGGCCACGCTGCCCATGCCACCCAAGAGCGCCTACCGCAGCGATGCGAAGCGCGGCATGCACACCGAGCACATGGGCCGCCTGCTCGCCGAGATGCAGGTGCTTCAGCGCAACCATCCCGGCGGTCGCTGGTGAGGGCACGGTGAGCGCGCTCGAAAGCACCGATGCACGTGCTGCCGAGGCCTGGCGCGTGCTTGCGGGAGTGCTCGACCCCGAGGTGCCGGCTCTGTCGGTGGTCGAGCTGGGTATCGTGCGCGGCATCGAGCCGCTGCCCGACGGCACGCTCGAGGTCGTGCTGACACCCACCTACAGCGGATGCCCGGCCACCGAGGTCATCGAGGCCAGCATCGTCGAGGCGTTGCACGGCGCGGGCCTTGGCCCGTTGTACGTGCGCACGCAGCGCGCGCCGGCGTGGACCACGGACTGGATCAGCGCGGAGGGGCGGCGCAAGCTGCGCGAGTACGGCATCGCGCCGCCGGGCCCGCTGGCCGAGGCCGTGCCGATCCGCATGGTGCGGCGTGTGCTGGTTCCATGTCCCCGCTGCAGCAGCGAGGCGACCGAGCGGCTGTCGGGCTTCGGTGCCACAGCGTGCAAGGCGCTGTACCGCTGCACCGCGTGCCGCGAGCCGTTCGAGTACTTCAAGCCGATCTGAACGACGTGAATACCCCGCTGTTCCACCCGCTGCGCGTGCGCGCGATCGAGCCCGACACCGAAGAAGCGGTGATCGTGTCCTTCGACGTGCCCGAGCCGCTGCGCGAGGTGTTCAGCTTCAACCAGGGCCAGTACCTGACGTTGCGCACCGAGGTCGACGGCCAGGACCTGCGGCGCTCGTATTCCATCTGCGCCGGCATCGACGACGGCGAGCTGCGCGTGGGCGTGCGCAAGGTGGCTGGCGGCGTGTTCTCGAACTGGATCAACCAGCGCTTGCAGCCCGGCGACACGGTGCAGGTGATGCCGCCGCAGGGCCGCTTCTTCGTGCCGCTCGACCCGGCCTCGCACCGCCGCTACCTCGGCGTGGCCGGCGGCAGCGGCATCACGCCGATCCTGTCGATCATGAAGACGGTGCTCGGCCGGGAGCCGCATGCGCGCTTCACGCTGATCTATGCCAACCGCGCCGCCAAGTCCACGATGTTCAAGGAAGAGATCGAGGACCTGAAGAACCGCCACATGGCGCGCCTGGTGCTGCACCACGTGTTCAGCGGCGAGGACACCGAGCTGCCGCTGCACAGCGGCGTGATGGACCGCGCCAAGCTCGGCGAGTTCCTCGGCCGCCTCGTCGATGCCCATGCGATCGACCACGCCTTCGTCTGCGGGCCGTATCAGATGAACGACGAGGCCGAGGCGGCACTGCTCGCGGCGGGCGTGCCCGAGGAGCGCATCCACATCGAGCGCTTCGGCGTGGCGCCCAGCGCGGCCGCACCCGGCCAGGCCGCTGGCGCGGTCGAGCACGAGGTCAAGCCCGGCGACGCCGAGCGCGCGCGCATCGTGATCATCCGCGATGGCCTGAAGCGAGAGTTCGATTTCTCGAAGGACGATCCGAGCATTCTCGACGCTGCGTCGTCGGCCGGGCTCGAGGTGCCGTTCTCGTGCACCTCGGGCGTGTGCGGCACCTGCCGCGCCAAGCTGGTGGAAGGCCAGGTGCGCATGACGCGCAACTTCGCGCTC
>Ga0209797_10000710_pt1 | contig 16746 bp, 8 predicted proteins | sample DOMMetBare3Fresh_2_FD_187472 | JGI IMG/M metagenome (GOLD analysis project Ga0209797, IMG submission 187472) | Wetland sediment microbial communities from St. Louis River estuary, USA, under dissolved organic matter induced mercury methylation -... | ecosystem: Environmental > Aquatic >... | reverse complement strand
CCGATGGCCGAGTTGTGGCGTAATGAAGAGTGGACGACATACTCTTGGAGCAATAGTCATGAAGAGGATTCTGGCCACCGCTTTGGTCGCTTGTGCAATGGCATCGGCACACTCCTCAGTGTTGCTGTATTCGCAGAATTTCGAGACCCCCACCGGATTCGTGAATGATGGTGGAGACATCAACATCTTCAGAAGCGTTAACCGGCTCTACGGCAATCAACCTCCCGGCTTTGCGTTTGCGCAGAATTTCACCGTCGAGACCCTGAGGATTGGCAGCAACCAGGCCTTCGGCACCGGTTACCAGGATCCACAAGGAGTCGGTGGGCAGTTCGCTCTCGGAATGCTGTCCGGCTTGTTCGGAACGCAGGACGACTTGCTTGGACTGTCGTTCAACGTCGGCCCATTCAAGTTCCTGAACTTCTCGATTGACATCTCATCCATCGACCTCGACCGTTTCGGTTGTCCTTGCGTACCCCCGGGTGGAGCGGTGCCGTCGTTCCGCCTCTCGCTGTTCGACAACCCGTCGGGTGCGACGGGCCTGGGAACTGGCGCCCTCCTGTCGTCAGCGGACATCAGCGGCATCAGTTCCCCGAACAAGGCCATCTTCGACTGGACCAACCACATCGTCGCCCTGGACGCTACTGGCAACACCAACGGCAATGTCACAGTGCGCATCGACCTATTGACAAGCGGCTACGCGTCGATGGACAACTTCTTCATCGCCGCCAGCGATACCCCTGGAGATGTGACAGTGCCCGAGCCAGCCAGCGCGGCGCTTGTGGTACTCGGGCTGGGCGCTTTGGTGTGTGGACGCCGTTGGGCCAGGGCCGGGCAATCGATGTCTCCGGTGGCGTCGCTGGCTCTCTTACGGCTTCTTCAGTCGCCTTTGCGATGAACCGGCGTGCGCATTGGTCATGGTCCCGCTGCCCTGAAGGGAGGATGATGGGACCGAATCTCGAGTGCTGAGAGGCACTTGGCAAAGCCCGCACACAGCGGGCTTTGTCGTTTCTGGAGGCTTGCGACGAGGTCGGCTCGGCCGGCGCCCGGTAGCAGCGGCGACAATCGCGAAGACACAGAGTGCAGATCCGGCCGTATCCGGTCGGTTGAGGCCACTGCGCAATGCGTGGGGAGAGCCTGCATGGATGACCACACACGCGCCGTCGGCGGCGCACCCGTCGCTGCGTTCGGCCGGCTGTCGATCAGGTCCCTGATGTTCATGCTTGTGCTGGTGGTGCTGCTGCCGGCGACAGCGGTTTCCGCCTGGTTTCTCAGCACCCAGCTGGAGCAGGCGCGCTCGGCGGCCGAGGCCGAGGTCAAGCTGTTGGCCAACAGCACGGCGGCCGCACTGCATCTGACGCTCGCCGACCAGCGGGCCGTGATGCAGCGGCTGGCCGAACGGCCGCGGGTCAGGGCGCTCGACGCCGACAGCTTCGATCCCGGCGTCGCCGAGTACTTGCGCGTGCATCCGGAATACAACAATCTCGGTGTCCGCGACCGCAATGCCAGGTTGGTGTTCTCCGGACGCCCCGGCCCCGCCAACCCGCCGGAGGAGTTTCGTGAGTTCCCCTGGTTCAAGGAGGGCATCGCCAGTGGCCGCTTCGCGGCCAGCGATGCGTTCAAGGGTACCTTGAGCGGTCGCTGGGTGACGGTGCTGACACAACCGATACGCGACGAGCGCGGTGAGGTGATCGGCCTGATGAACCTGTCACAGGACCTGCTGACGCTGAACCGACGCTTGCTGGGCTCGGTACCGGCCGATGCCGTGGTTGCGGTGACCGACCGGCTGGATCGCTACCTCCTGCGATCGGCCGAACCGGAATCCTGGCTGGGCAAGCCCGGCCCGGCAAAGGTGCTGCAGGACACCCGCGGCCAAAAGGAAGGCTTTCTCGCCGCGACCGGGCCCGACGGGGTGGCACGGCTGTATGCGTTCGTCACCCAGCCCGATACCGGATGGCGGGTGATCGCCGGGGTGCCGCAGGACCGTGCCCTCGCCGGCTACCGGGCACTGCTGCAGCGCAGTCTGCTGGTCGGCGTCGGCGTCATGCTGCTGGCCCTGCTGGCGGCCTGGCGCGTGGGCCGTCGCATCGTTGGCCCCATCGGTGCGATGTCGCGCGCCACAGCAGCCGTTGCGGGCGGCGACGACACCGCGCGTGCGCAGGTGACCGGCCCAGCCGAGGTGCAGGAGGTGGCGCATCAGTTCAATCGCATGGTCGAGGCCCGCGCGCGCAGCGAGCAGGCGCTGCGCACAAGTGAGAACGGCCTGGCGATCACGCTGCAGTCGATCGGCGACGCGGTGATCGCCACCGACCTCGAAGGGCGCGTCACGCGCATGAACGCCACGGCCGAGCGCCTGACCGGATGGCCGTCCTCCGAGGCGCTGGCCCGTCCGCTGGAGGACGTGTTTCGCATCGTCAACGCCGAAACCCGGGCGCCAGCGTCGGACCCGGTGCAACGCGTCCTGGCCAGCGGCTCGGTGGTCGGTCTGGCCAACCACACCGCGTTGCTGGCGCGCGACGGCCCGGAGTACCAGATCGCCGACAGCGCCGCGCCGATCCGCGACCACGAAGGTCGCACGGTGGGCGTGGTGCTGGTGTTCAGCGACGTGACCGAGCGCTACCGGGTCGAGCAAACGCTGCGGGCGAATGCCGAAGTGCTGCGCCTACGCGATCGGGCACTCGCCGAGATCTCACAGGGGGTGATGGTGACCGACGCACAGGCTCGCATCACCTACGTCAATCCGGGTTTCGAGCAGCTCACCTGCTACAGCGAGTCCGAAGTGCTGGGCCGGAATGCGAAGTTCCTGCAGGGCAGCGCGACGTCGGCGCAGACGGTGGCGGAGATCTCTCAGGCGATACGCGCCGGCCGGGGATTCCATGGCGAGATCCTCAACTACCGCAAGGACGGCTCGGAGCTCTGGCTGGCACTGGACATCTCGCCGCTGCGCGACGAGCAGGGCGTGCTGACCGGCTTTGTCGGCGCCCAGCGCGACATCAACGAACGCAAGCGGGCCGAAGCCTCGCATCGCGAACTCGAGTCGCAGCTGCGCGAATCGCAGAAGATGGAGTCGATCGGCACGCTGGCCGGCGGCATTGCGCACGACTTCAACAACATCCTGGGCGCGATCCTCGGCAATCTGGTGCTGGCGCGCGACAGCGTCGGTCCAGGCCATCCAGCGCTGCCGAGCCTGGAACAGATCAACAAGGCCAGCCTGCGCGCGCGCGACCTGGTGCAGCAGATCCTCGCCTTCAGCCGTCGACAACCACAACTGCTTGTCGTCCAGCCGCTGAACCCGATTCTCGAGGAAACGCTCGCGCTCCTGCGCTCGACGCTGCCGGCGATGACCGAGGTTCGCCTCGAGTTGCCCGCGGCGCCGATCCATGTGAATACCGACGCCACGCAGATGCAGCAGGTGCTGATGAATCTGTGCACCAACGCCTGGCACGCCCTGCCCGAGGGCAGAGGTCGCATCGAGGTCGGGCTCGACGTGCGGAACCTGGACGCCGCGGCGGGCCGCGCCCTTGGAGAGTTGCCGGCTGGACGCTACGCTCACCTTTGGGTCAGCGACAACGGCGTGGGCATGGATGGACCCACGCGCGATCGCATGTTCGAACCCTTCTTCACGACCAGGGCCGCCCGCGATGGCACCGGGCTGGGCCTGTCGGTCGTGCACGGCATCGTGACGGCGCAGCACGGCGGGATCGACGTCTCGAGCAGCGTCGGCCAGGGGACGACTGCGGACCTGTACTTCCCGCTCTGCGAGCCTCCTGCGGAAGGCCCCGTCGACCACGACCTCGACGTCGTGGGCGAACCGTTTCGGGGCCATGGCGAGCATGTCCTGTATGTCGACGACGACGAGGTGATGCGGCTGGTCGTGGAACGACTGCTCCAGCGCGCCGGCTTGCGTGTCACGTCGATGGCCACTGCGGGCGAGGCGCTGGACGCGTTGAAGGCGGCGCCGACGTCGATCGATCTCGTGGTGAGCGACTTCAGCATGCCCGGGTCTTCGGGGCTTTACCTGGCCAGCAACGTGGCACGCCTGTGTCCGGACCTGCCGGTGGTGATCGCCTCGGGCTTCGTCTCCGACGAGTTGCGCCGCGCCGCAACAGAGGTCGGCGTGCGCCAGCTCCTGCAAAAGGAGAACCTCTTCGAGGAACTGGTGCCCGCGGTACTGCGGATCCTGTCCGAACGCAGCGACGCTGCGCCGAGGCAACGAGAAGATCTGGCCGGCCAGCCCTGAGCTGCGCGCTACGCGCGACCGCGGGCGCGCAGTGCGCGCCCGGCGCGCTGCACATCCTGCTCGTCGACCCACACGATCGCCCCCCACCGCCCTTCGCCGGCAACCAAGCCCTCCACCGTGATGACGTTGATGTGGCGGTCGGCAAGCTGCTTCAGGTTGTCGGCCAGCGCACCCGGACGGTCATCGCCCTGGATCATGAAGCCGACCTTCTTCTGGCTGAAATCCAGGCCTGCCTTCTTCACCGCGGTGGCGAACTTGCGGGCGTCGTTGGGCACCACGTCGATGTGCGCACGCCCGCGGCCAGTCGATCCGCTGCAACCCAGCAGGTCGACCCCCGCGCTGACCAGCGCGGCCAGAACCCGGAACGCCTGGCCCGGCTGGTCGGGCACCGAGGTCGAGTAGTAGTGGACCTTGCGTACGGTGTCGGCCATCGTGTCCTCCATGAACGCGGGAAGCGCCACTTGACGTCTAACGAATATAATACATGGTGCAGTCCTCGTTCGGCGCGCCGCCTGACGTGTCGGGGCCCGAGGCATGACGCAGCGCCTTGGCCCCGCCCTGCGAGAGGCAGCACGAGTGTAGGACCCGCCACGCCGGCGGTCCATCGCGCCGGGCCTGGCCACAGGGATGGGCTCAGGCGGCGGCCTGCTCCTCGCCATCGGGAAACGCCGCCTGGGCCGGTGCAGCGGCCGCGGCGATCGCATAGAGCCCCAGTGCCACGGCGACCACCGCCGTGAAGCCGAAATGGATCGCGAGCAGCGTGGCCAGCACGGCGCCGACGACCGAGGCGCAGCCGTTGACTGCCCAGGCCCAGGGCACCAGGCGGAGGTCGATCGCCTCGGCCTGCGCCAGACCGAGCGGAAAGGGCAAGCCCATGAAGAACGCCAGCGGGGCGATCAGCGCGACCGAGATGGCAATGCGCACTGCATCCGGCAGCGCCACGGCGAGCTGGAAGAGCATGGGCAGCAGCGCCAGGCAGGCAGCCGCCGACACGACGATCGCGGCGACGACGAACGCCAGCCGGCGCCGGGGCGGCAAGCCGCGCAGCAGGCGATGAGACGCCCGGCTGCCCAGGCCCGCGAAGAGCAGGAAGGCACACAGCACCACCGCCACCGCGTACAGAGGGTGGCTCAGGAAGAGCACGAACTTCTGGATGAACGCGATCTCGATCGCCATGAACCCCAGCCCGATCGTCGCGAAGTAGACGAGCACCCAGCGACGCGCGGCGGCTGGCACCTCGCGCTCGCCGCGCGCAGCCGGAGCGCGGGCGAGCCAGGCCAGCGGCAGGCCGATCAGCAGCGCGCTGGCGATCAATGCTTGCGAGAGCGTGGCCACCAGCACCGGGTAGCCCCAGTCGAGCAGCGGCAGGCCGCCCTGGCCCTGCAACGCCAGCAGCTCGGGCAGCGCACGCCAGCGGAAGAAGTGGAAGAAGTGCGGCTTGTCGTCGGTCGCCGGCTCGATGTTGAACTTGTAGCCGCGGATGAATTCGTCGCGGCCCGGCCCGAGCAGCGCACTCGCGCCGTCGAACAGGTCGGGCGGCTCGACCACGTTGTAGCGGTTGGCTTCGTCGGCGCGCATGCCGGGGTAGTGGCCCAGATCGAACGAGCGCTGCCGGCAGAAAGTCCGGATCGCGGCGATCTCGGTCGCATCGAACACGCCGTTCTTCACCAGCAGCGTGCTCGTCTTCCAGCTGCGCACCAGCACCAGCCGCTGGCCGGGGTCGGCCACGCCCAGACCTTCGAGCGCCTGCCGCGCGGCGCCGAAAAGCTTCAGCGCATCGCGCGGCGGCAGGCTCACCCAGCGCGTGATCGCCAGCAGCCCGCCCGGGTTCAGCCGGCCGATCGCCTCCTGCAGGGCTTCGACCGTGTAGAGGTAGTTCTCCGCCAGCGCGTGCAGCCCCGCCGCAGAGGCGCTGAACGAATCGACCAGCGCGACGTTGACGAGGTCCCAGCGTTGATCGCTGGCCGCGAGGAAGCCGCGCGCCTCGGCCACCTGCACGCGGGCGATCGTGGTGTACAGCCCGCCGGCCTCGCCGCCGAACCGGCCGCGCACCAGCTCGACGAGCTGCGGGTTGAGCTCGACCGCATCGATCCGGCGGGCGCCGTGGTAGTGCGCCTGCAGCACGTCGGCGCCGGCGCCGGCACCGAGCACCAGCACCCGCGGCTCGCGCAGCAGGTGGTAGGGCAGCGCCGAGCTCATCTGGTCCAGATAGGCCAGGCTCTCGCGGCGGCCATCGAATCGAGCCAGCGCGCTCAGGCCCTCGCCGTCGACGAACACGCCGAGCTGCGGCGGCGGCCCGACCGTGGCGGCGAGGCTCAATCCCGGCGCGTGGCGCAGCGGTACCTGCGGGCTGTCGACGACCGTGATCAGCCCGAGCGGGCTCGAGCGCTGCTCGATCACCCGCGCGCCGGGCAGGCGCAGCGTCTGCACGAGCTCCTTGTAGGGCGACATCGCGGGTGCGATCCAGGCCGGGGGCAGCCACCAGACCGCGGCGCCCGCGACGACGAAAGCCAGCGCCGGCCAACGCCGATCATGAGCGTGCGCCTGCCAGGCCAGCGCGGCCGCGGCAAGGCCGGCGCTGCCGATGGCCAGCAGCGCGGTCTCGGCCGCGGCGACGAACAGCAGCACGAGCACGCCCACGCTGCCCGCACCCGCGCCGAGGATGTCGAAGCTGTAGATCCGCCACTGCTGCCCGGGCCAGCGCGCCAGCGCCAGGCACACGCAGGCGCCGGCGCACAGGAACGGCAGCGCGAGCAGCAGGTAGATCGCGAGCAGGTAGGCCGGCTGGCGCGCGTCCCAGAGCAGCTCGAGCGGATTGAAGGGCAGTTGCTGCGCGAGCGCGAAGCAGCCGATCGCGCCGACGCCGAAGGCCGCCGCTGCGGCGCAGAACAGAGTCGTGAACCGACGCTCGACATGGCGCCGGGCGACCGTGAGCAAGGCTCCGCTCGCCCCGTAGCCGAGCAGCGCCAGGCTGATGATCATGTACGCGAAGTGGTGCCACAGCGCGATCGAGAACAGCCGCATCAGCACGATCTCGTAGGCCAGCGCTGCCGCCGAGATCAGCGCCACCGCGAACACCGGCGGCGCGCTCGCGCCGGCGGCGATCGCTCGCTGGGCTGCGCCCATCGAGATGTGCCCAGGCTCAGCGCCGACCGGTCAGCGGAACGAAGGCCACCGGCAGGATCTGCCGGGTGGTCACCGCGCCGTCGGGGGTCTTCTCGACCAGCAGCAGCTGCTGGACCATGAACGGCGCGCCCACCGGGATCACCATCCGGCCGCCGGGCCTGAGCTGGCGCACCAGCGGCGGCGGAACATGGCTGGCCGCGGCGGTGACCAGGATCGAGTCGTAGGGCGCGTGCTCCTCCCAGCCGTGGTAGCCGTCGCCCAGCCGCACCTGCACGTTGGCGATGCCGAGCTGCTTCAGGCGCTGCGCGGCCTCGCGTCCCAGCGGCTCGACGATCTCGACCGTGTACACCGCCTCGGTCAACCGGGCCATCACCGCGGCCTGGTAGCCCGACCCGGTGCCGATCTCGAGCACCTTGTGCCCGGGCAGCGGGCGGGCCAGGTCGGTCATCAGCGCGACGATGTAGGGTTGCGAGATCGTCTGCCCGTGGCCGATCGGCAGCGGCCGGTTGCGGTAGGCCAGCGGCACCTGGTCGGCGGGGACGAAGGCGTGGCGCGGCACCTCGGCGATCGCCTCCATCACCCGCTCGTCGAACGCCGGCCGGCCAGTCTGCGCGCGCGTCTCTCGCGCCGTGGCGACGATCTCGTCGACCATGCGCCGGCGCGCGGCTGCGAATTCGTCGGGCGCCGCGCCCAGCGGTTCGACCAGCGCCGGCAGCGCCCAGGTCAGCAACACGGCAAGTACGCGTCTCATCATCCGACCTTGGCGAAGACCACGAATCCGCAGGCCGGCACCCGCAGCCTGATGCGTCCGCCGGCGGCGGGCAGGTCGGCGCCGGCATTGCCGACGTCGTCGCCGCCGTAGTACCGCGAGTCGCTGTTGAACAGCTCCCGCCAGGCCCCGTCGGGCAGGCCCGCCGGCTCGCTGCGGATGGTGCAGTCGTCGAACGCTCGATTGGCGAAGCTGGCCACCACCAGCAGCTCGTCGATGCCGGTGGCGCGGCGAAACGCGATCAGCCGCCGTTCGTCGTCGTGGTCGATCACCTCGATGCGCTGCACCCTCACCGCCGGGTGGCGCCGGCTGAAGCGGATCAGGTCCTGGTAGAAGCGGAACATCCTCGCGCCCTCGCCCGCGCGGCTGCCGGCAAGGTCCTCGCGGTGGTCGAGGAAGCTGTCGTAGCGATAGGGCCGGGCCGCCCCGACCTCCTCGCCCATGAAGAACATCGGCGTGCCGGCCGACAGGCACGACAACCCGAAGGCGAGGCGGGCGCGCGCCTCGGCCCAGCGCCGCGTCTCGCCGACCATCGGCGCACCGTTGACCGCGCACGGCAACGTGCGCATCGATCCGGCGGCATTGCCTGCCTCGTCGTGCGACTCGTGGTAGACCACCTTGGCCAGCCGGCTGTCGAGCAGCGCGCCGGCCAAGCGGCCCATGTCGAGCGGCCGATCGTCGCCCTGCCCGGCTTCGCGCAGCAGCCGGGCGTGGCCGCCGGCCGAGTCCGAATCGCCGACCAGGTGGTGGCAGAAGTCGGCGAACCAGGTGGCATCGAAACCCAGGCCACCGGCTTCGGGGAGCTGGATCACGCGCTCCCAGCCGGTGTGGTCTTCGGCGACCAGCACGATGCTGGGCTTGATCAGGCGCAGCGTGCGGCTCCACTCGCGCAGCAGCTTGGCGCCGAACTGGTTGGCCCGTCCCACCGGACGGCCGTCGGCGTGCAGGACGTTGTCGCGGTGCAGCGCCTGGGTCAGGTCGACACGCAGCCCGTCCACATGGCATTCCTCGACGAAGGCGGCGGCGCTGCTGACGAACAACTGCCGCACCGTCTCTTCCGAAAGCCGCGGCGTGTAGCCGGTCGAGCCGTTGTCGAGGTAGCCGCCTTCGGGGGTGGCGTGGTCGGTGCTCGCGCCCTCGTACCAGTACCAGGCATTGTGCTCGGGCAGGTCGGAATCGTAGGCCCACTGGGCGCGGTCGGCGTCGGGGTCGAAGTGGTTGTAGACCACGTCCTGGATCACCGCGATGCCGCGGCGGTGGCAGGCCCGAACGAAGTGCTTGTACTGGTCGCGGCTGCCGGCCGTGGACTCGATGACGAACAGGTGCGAATCGCCGTAGCCCCAGCCTATTCCCGAGAACTCCGACATCGGCAGCAGTTCGACCGTGTTGACGCCCAGGTCGCTCAAGTACGGCAGCAGCGCCATCGCGTCGGCCAGTGTGCCGGGCCGCGCACTGCCGAAACCCAGCGCACCGACGTGCAGCTCGTAGATCACCAGGTCCTCGACCCTGCTGGGCACCGGGATCCCGGGCGTGAACTCGTTGGCCCAGAACGCCTCCTCGGCAACCCGGGCGACGCGGCCCGCCGGGCGCGGCGCGAAATCCCGGCCGACCGTGTCCAGGCCGACCACCACGCTGCAGCTCTTGGTGCCGTCGAGTGCCGCGGGACCACCCGTCCAATGTGCGCCGCGCGGGTTGACCGTGCCGTGGCCGATCTGCTGCCGCGAGCAGAGGTCGGTCCGGTAGACCGTGCGCCCCTGCTCGTTGACCACCCGGTACATGTACGGCAGGCCCTCGTGGGCGGCGAAGTCGGGCAGCACGGCCGAACGCCAGACGCCGTCACGCCCGGCGCTCATCGGGATCGCCGGGCGCGAGGCGTCGATGCCGTGGCCGTCGTCGGCGATGTAGCCGTTGGCGGGGTCGCCGAAGACCACCTCCACCGCCTTCGCATGCGGCGCCCAGAGCGCGAACCGCAGCCCGGGCGGGGTGCCGGGCGGGCTGCCGTGCACCTTGCGCGCACCGAGCCGGCGGGCCAGCGTGAAGTGGTACTCCTCGACCTGCGGCTCGGCGCCCGGTGGCTGCACGTGGAAGCTGCGCACGCGATCGCTGCGGTCGGGGTCGCCCACCTCGGTGGCCACACCGCAGACATCGGCCACCGCGGGCGTGCTCAGCCGCACCGTCCACTCGAAGCTGCGCCCGATCTCGGCGGGGTCGAGAAAGACCGTGGCCGTGAAGGCGGGGCAGCCGTCGGCGGCGAGGTATTCGGTCATCGGCGTGTCGGACCAGGAGGTCGAACGGTGGCCCTGCCGGTCCCAGTTCCCGAGCAGGCGGGCATGGCGAAAGATGCGTCGCCTCAGCCCGGTGAGGAAGCGCAATTCGATCGGCAAGCTGGCAGTCATCACGTTCCCTTCGGGCAGCGCCCTCAACCGGCGCCGCGCACCCTGCAACTCGGCGCTCATACCCCACCACAGCCAACGATATCCCCGTGGCGCGGCGCCGGGTGATGACGATCCGCAACGCCAGCTCGGCGTATCCGATGCCAACCGGGCGCCAGCGGGCGCCAGGAGCCGCGCCCGGAGGCGATCTCGGCAATCGTCGGCGACCGGAAGTCCGGCTCCGCATGCCTGGGTGTTTGTCCTGTATCTCCTGCCGGGCTCGGCGGCGTAAGGTGGTCCGGACGGGTGGTCGATCCCGCAGGAGACGACAGTGAGAAGAACCGGTGGACTTTGGAGCGTCGCGGGATGCGCGGCGCTGGTGCTGGCCGCGTGCGGCGGCGGCGATCAGCCAGTCGGTGCGAGCGCCCAACAAGACCGCAAGGTCGCCCTGGCGAACCCACCGGGCAATCCGGGCCTTGACGGCCCGGCGATGACGGTTCGGTTGCGGGTGCTCTCCAGCGCGCCGGAATGGGTCTCCGGCGGCGACGCGCGCATCCAGGTGCGCGCAGCGCCCGGGCTGCGCGACAAGCTGGTCCTGGTGCTCAACGGCCAGGCGATCAGCGCAACGCTCAAGGAAGTCCCCGATGGCCTCGAGGGCGTGGTGTCGGGCCTGCGGCTCGGCGACAACCTGCTCGAGGTCAAACACCGCAGCGCCAACGTGCGCGATGCGATCAAGCTCACCAACTGGCCGATCACCGGGCCGATGTTCACCGGCCCGCAGCAGACGCCCTTCGTTTGCACGACGATCCAGGGCGCGGTCGGCCGCCAGCCGCTGCCCGACAGCGCCACGCCACCGGGCTACAAGGTGACCAACGCCCAGGGTCAGGTGGTCGGCTACAGCCGCAACTGCTCGATCGACACCTTCGTCGGCTACTTCTATCGCACCACGACCGGGGCGTTGTCGCCGATGCCCACCGACGGCAGCCGGCCGGCCGACATGAGCACGGTGACGCTGGCCGATGGCCGCACGGTGGACTTCGTCGTCCGGCGTGAAATCGGATCGATCAACCGCTTCCTCTACAGCATCGCGATGCTGTCGCCCGCGCCTGCGGCCGACAGCGCCGCCAAGGACGACACGAGCCGGTGGAACGGCAAGCTGCTCTACTGGTTCCAGGGCGGCGTGGCGATTGGCCACAGCCAGGGCACGGTGCACAGTGGTTCGATCAACCTCGACATCCTGGCCCAGGGCTTCGCCATCGCGCACAGCAGCGGCAACAACACCGGGACCCACTACAACATGAACCTCGCCGGCGAGACGGCGATGATGACCAAGGAGCGGTTCGTCGAGCGCTACGGCGTGCCCACCTACACCGTCGGCCTGGGTGGCTCGGGCGGCGCGATCCAGCAGTATCTGATCGCCCAGAACCACCCCGGCGTGCTCGACGGCCTGCTGCCGGTGCAGAGCTATCCGGACATGGTCACGCAGACCATCCACGTCGGCGACTGCGAGTTGCTCGAGTACTACATGGATGCCACCGACCGCGCCAACGCGAAGTGGCGCACCACCAAGAACCGTTCGTTGCTGGTGGGCTTCAATGCCGAGGAGGGATTCGCGAAGGTCAACGACCCGCTCGCCGCGCTCAAGGCCGCGCTCGGCTACAGCACGGCCGTGGGGACCACCGAGTGCGTGCCCGCCTGGCGCGGCCTGACGCCGCTGGCGATGAACCCGCTCTACGGCCAGGCGCCGAACCAGCAGTTCTGGGAGCCGCTCGCCGACATCGCGGCGATCCGCTGGACCCACTACGACGACCTGCGCAACGTCTATGGCGTGGACGCCAGCGGCGCCGCCCGCGTCACCTGGGACAACGTCGGCGTGCAGTACGGTCTGGCGTCGCTCAAGGCCATGAAGATCACGCCAGCCGAGTTCCTGCACCTGAACTGGAACATCGGCGGCTGGAAACATCCGAGCCAGATGGTGCAGGAGACGTTCCCGTTCTTCGGCACCTCGGCCGCGGAGATCAACAAGGCGCTCACCATCCCCGGCTACTTCGATCCGTGGAGCCGCAAGAACATGTTCCTGAGCCCGGGGCCAGGGGTGCCGGCGCCACGGTCCAAGGGCGACCCGATCGCGATGCGTGCCGCCTACTCCAGCGGCCATGTGTTCAGCGGACGGCTGGACGTGCCGGCGCTCGACCACCGCCAGTACATGGAGCGCGAGCTCGACATGCACAACTCGCACCAGAGCTTCGCGGCGCGTCAGCGGGTGCTGCAGACGATGGGGCACAGCGACCACCAGGTGATCTGGTTCACCGATACGCTGCCCAACACGCCCAAGGCCAGCCAAACCTTCGATGCATTGGCGGTGATGGACCAATGGCTGATGAACATCCGCGCCAACCCGGGCGCGGCCATCGCCGCCAACAAGCCGCCGATGGCGGTGGATGCGTGCTACGACCGCAACGGGCAGCTGATGCAGGCGGGCGCCGGGGTCTGGGACGGCATCCTCGACGGCCGCCCGGCAGGCGCCTGCACGCAGGCGTTCCCCCTCTATCGCACCTCGCGCATCGTCGCCGGGGCGCCGATCGAAGGCGGCATCTACGACTGCGCGCGCAAGGCGGTCACCGCGGCGGTGGCCGACGGCACCTACGGGCCATGGACGCCCAACGCGGCCGAGGTCGCGATGCTCCAGCAGATCTTCCCCGAGGGCGTCTGCGACTACAGCAAGCCCGATCAGGCGCGGCCCTGATCGGGCAGCGCGCGGCCGACCACGCGGCCCGTGGCGCGGGCGCGCGTGGTGCCCACGGCCGGCCTACCTGCCCTGTGGCCGGGGCAGGCCGATCACCGTTCCTTCGCGGCGCTGGTCGGCACCCCCGTATTGCTTGCCGGTCTGCAGGTCGACGATCACGCCCTGCACGGAGCCGATGGTCGAGTTGCACGTCGGTACGCCTGCAACCAGGGGCACCGGCTGCAGCAGGTTGTTGCGCAGCGAATTGAGTGTCGACTGCGGGAACGCGGGCTGCATGAATGCCTGCCCGCCTTCGCACGAGATCGCGCCCGCGGCGCTCGTCACCGACAGCCGCGGCGCATCGATCGCCTGCTGGATCGTCATGCCGTGGTCGACCAGGTTGAGCGTGACGTTGAGGACCGAGTTGATGATCGTCGAGCCGCCCGGAGATCCGTAGGCCGCGATCGGCTCGCCGTTCCTGAACAAGATGCTGGGCGACATGCTCGAGCGTGGGCGCTTGTTGCCAGCAACATCGTTGGCGCCCGGGTTTCCGGTGGCCGGGTTGGCCGTCGGCACGAAGTTGAAGTCGGTCAACTCGTTGTTGAGCAGGAAGCCACGGCCGGGAACGGTGATCCCCGTGCCCCAGGTCTGTTCGATCGTCGTCGTCCAGCTCACGACGTTGCCCCACTTGTCGACCACCGAGAAGTGCGTCGTGTGCACGCCCTTCTCTTCCTCGAACGGAATCGCGGCGAGCCGGATCCTGGTGTCGAGGCCGGCGACGTCGTAAGGCAGCGGGTTGCCAGCCGCCGGGGTCGCCATGCGCGAGTTGAGATCGATCAGCGCCGAGCGCGAAGCGACGTAGGTGGGATCGAGCAGGCCCTTCTTCGGGACGTGGACGAAGTCCTCGTCGCCCATCCAGACCGCCCGGTCTGCGAAGGTCAGGCGCATCGCCTCGATCATCGCGTGCATCGTCTTCGTGGCACCGAAGCCGAATCCTTGGGCGGTGTTGCCCAGCGGGAAGCGCTCGAGCTCCTTCAACATCTGCCCCACCGACAGTCCGCCGGAAGACGGCGGCGACATCGAGGCCAGCTGGTAGCCGCGATAGTTCACGGTCACCGGCTGGCGAATCACCGTGTCGTAGCTGGCGAGGTCGGCGAGGGTCATGCGGCCGAGTCCCTCCGCTGGGATCGGGGAACGGCTGCGCAGGGTGGCGGCGACGATCGCCTGCGCGATCTCGCCCTTGTAGAAGACGTCGGGACCCTTCTGCGCGATCAGGCGCAAGGTCGCCGCCAGGTCCTTCTGGACCAGCAGGTCGCCTTCCTTGAGCGCCACGCCACCCGGACGGAAGATCGCCGCCGTTTCCGGTTGCAGCGAGGTGATCCCGCCGTCGTTGGCGATGTTGGCCGCCAGGAACTTGTTGATGCGAAAACCGTTGTCGGCGACATCGATCGCCGACTGCATCGCGTCGCCCAGCGAGATCGTCCCGTAATTCCTTAGCGCGGTGTCGATGACCTTCAGCGTTCCCGGCACGCCGACGGCGATGCCGCTGGTCGACGCAAGGGCGAACAGTTGGGCTTGCGGCACGCCGGTGAACAGGAACATCGTCGGGTCCGCGGTGGCGGGCGCCTTCTCCCGGCCGTCGATGGCGAACGTCTCGCCGGTCTTGGCGAGGTGGATCATCATGAAGCCACCGCCGCCGATCCCGGAGAACTGCGGTTCGACCACGTTGAGCACGAACTGGATCGCCGCCGCTGCGTCGACAGCATTGCCTCCCCTCTCCAGCACGCGGGCACCTGCCTCGGCGGCAAGCGGGTGCGACACCGCGACGACGCCCTGGCGAGACGCTTTTCCCGCCCAGGAAGGCGGACTGCCCTTGGCCTGGGGTGGCAGGACGACGCTCGATTCCACGCCGGGAGTGTCGAGCCCCTCGTCGGCGTACAAGGGCAATGCAATTGCAAGGCCCAGCACGGCGGCAGTCGCGACACGGGCAGCGCACCAGGCGAACGGCAGATGTCTTTTCGTCATGGGTTCTTCCTCCATTTGGAGTCGGTGTCTGGGACGCAGCGGAACGAAGTACCGTCAGTCTGCCCCGCCGCGCACTGAAGCTCGTTCCTGTGCCGTCCGTCGGATTCGCATCAGGCCCAGCGGAACGCAGCACGTCATTGTGACTCGAGCACGTCCCCCCGCGCAATTGCGCCACGGCCGCCAGGACGCGAAATGACCCGGCGCAACCACTGCCGGTGCCACATGGCAGGTCTCACGCGGCGGGGCGTGCATTGCCCAGGTCGTCGCCCAGGTTCGACTCTCAAGCTTCCAGCCTTCGGCCGCGGCTGGCAAGCGCCAATCCCCTCGGCGAGCGCGGCAACGCACAGTCGTCACAGGTCGCCAAGGACCGCTTTGTGGTTGGAAATCGTTGGGCGCGAACGTCGGGTCCGGGTCGAGGCTTGACAGCCCATCCGATGGACTCGCCGCCGGAAACCCGTCACCCGTATCGATGCTGCCGGACTTCTGACGTTCGCTGGCGACGGTCCCGGCCGTCAACCCCCGCTTGCGGCCGGCAGCTTCCGGGCGCGTTGAATTCGTCGCGATCCTGGACGCGGCGGCGATCGAGAAGCACGTCTCGCACCTGGTCGGCTGGCCCGCGCACTGCCACTGGCACCAGCGCGTGGGCAGGCGCTGCAAGCGGCCTGACCGCGGTCATATTGCAGCCCACGGCGGTCGACCCGACAGGGCGCGATCAGAGCGTCAAGTGCAGGGTCTGGCCGCACCATGGACCCGAGAAGTGTCGTTTGAACCGCCCTTCCTCCGTCATCACCGGCGGCGCCAGCGGCATCGCCGCCGCCGCGGCGCGGCGCTTCGCGTGGTCAGGCATGCGCGTGACAATCATCGACCTGAACCGCTCAGCGGGCGACGCGCTGGCGAAAGAACTCGGCCGCGGCGCCTCCTTCCATTCCAGCGACGCCGGCGACCCCGACGCCGTGGAGCGTGTCGCGCAGGTCATCGAGCGGGAAGGACCGCCGGTGGGCGTGCTCTTCACTTGCGCCGGCCTGATCGCCAATGCCGAGCCCGGGCTGGACATGGACCTAGAAGCGCCCGACTTTGTCTGGCGCGTCAATTACCTCGGCGCCGTGCACGCCTGCCGCAGTTTCGGCAGGCGGACAACGGCGCGCCGGCAAGGCACGATCGTCACGGTGAATTCGATCAACGGGTTCATCCCACTGCCGCTGCCGGCGTACAACCGCGGCAAGACGGCCGTCACGCGCCTGACCCGGTTGCTGGCCGTGGAACTCGGGTGCCGCGGCATTCGCTTCAACATCGTCGGGCCGACCTACGTCATGACACCGCCGTTGCACGCGCGTGGACGCAGGCCAGCGGGACGAAGAGAAGATGATGGCGGTGCATGCGTTGGACCGCCTGCCGGCGCCGCAGGAAATCGCCGAGGCGATGTTCTTCCTGTGCTCCCACGCGGCCCGCGCCATCACCGGCATCACGCTGCCGGTGGACTCGGGCTGGCTCT
>Ga0209797_10000709_pt1 | contig 16747 bp, 13 predicted proteins | sample DOMMetBare3Fresh_2_FD_187472 | JGI IMG/M metagenome (GOLD analysis project Ga0209797, IMG submission 187472) | Wetland sediment microbial communities from St. Louis River estuary, USA, under dissolved organic matter induced mercury methylation -... | ecosystem: Environmental > Aquatic >... | reverse complement strand
TCAGGGTTTGTCCAATGCGATGATCGCGAAGCGGCTCTTCATATCTGAGGCAACCGTGAAAGTTCACATGCACCACGTCTTCGACAAGCTGGGGGTCCGTTCGCGAACCGCACTAGCGCTTAACGCGGCGCGAGACCGCCTCCATCAAGCAGCGCCAGCGACGGCTGAGATCGCGGATGATGGAGCGGTCAACGAGACGAGTTCTTCCTGAGTCGTAGGCTCGTTCGGCTCGAAGTCTTCACGCTGAGCCATACGGTAGTCCTCACCAGCCGAAGCGAGGATGGCCTCGAAGGCCGCAACTGCGGCAGTATCGAATTGACTCTCCACCGCTTGAGCGAGCCGCAGTCGCGCTACGCGACTTGGCATCGCCTGTCGGTATGACCGGTTGGATGTCATCGCGTTGTAAGCATCTGCCACAGCAATGATCCGCGAGATCAGGGGGATCTCATGCCCCTCGAGACCGTCCGGATACCCTTCTCCATCAATCCTCTCGTGGTGGTGGCGGACAATCGTGGCTACATCCGCGTAGAGGTCGACCTTCTTCAGAATCGACTCACCGATTGCCGAGTGCTCTTGCATCAGTCGTCGTTCCTCAAGCGTAAGCGGACCTTCCTTCAGGAGGAGACTCGCGGGGAGGCCGACTTTCCCAATGTCGTGGACGAGGCCGCATAGATAGGCTCGAACCTGTACTGCCGGCGTCAGTCCCATCCGCCGTGCGATGTCGCGCGTGTAGATCGCGACAGCCTTCGAATGACCTGCGGTGTACTGATCGCTCTTCTCGAGTGTTGCTACGAGGGCTTCTGCAAAAGACGTGTTGGCGCGACTCAGATCCTCGGCGAGTTGCCGCTGCTGCTGATACATGCTGAAAAGACGCTGAGCAGCCAGGGCTGGGATGAAGAACAGCGGCGTTGTCCAAGGAGACACGTCGGTGTACGCAAGAGCCAGCACAGCAACCAGTGGCACATACAACGGAAGCGACGTAAGGAGCAGTGGAGCAAGTGTTGCGGTGATCGACTGAATGCTGCGCGTTCCACGTATTCTCGCTGTGATTCCGGTCGAGATGATGTCCAGTGACTCTGCGACGAGCGCAGCAACCATCGCTGCAACTAGGAGTCGGCCGAGGCCCGATTCCGATGCGTTTGTGAGCCCTTGAGCCACAAAGCCTGCGGCCATACCAGTCAAGAACCTCGAACTTGTGTAACTAGCCCACTTGAGCCGTGGGGCGCGCTCGGGGTCGCCGCGCGCGAAGAGCTCAGGATCACCGAGCATTGAGGCTGCGTTCACCACGCCAGCTGCGAGCGGACCAAACAGAATCGCCGCGAAGAGCGTCGGGAGGAGCGCGATGGACATCTGGGTCGTGCGCGTAAACCAGATACTTCCGCGTTCGGCAATCGCGTTGACGATCACCAGCACCAGGATGGTCCAGGGCTGCACCAGGCCATGGCCGGTGAACACAAGACCAAGCGCCGCAAGCACGGCCGAGCAAGACAGGAGGAAGACGTAGTGCCTTGTCCGACGCTGAGTCTCGGACGCCGCCTGACTTGAACTATCCCTCAAATGAGGTATACGATTCATTTTGCCGTCAGTTCCCAACCGAGGAGCACCGATGCGTAAGATGACACGTCGCGTCGCGGCTCATGGCCTCATGAGCGGCGCGAAGGACTGGTAGCCGTCAGATCCTCGTTTCCACGCCCGACCCGGGCATCCCTCCAATGGGGTAACCGGTGCGGCACGGAAACGAGAGATCTGCCGGAGTCCAGCACAGCGCAGTGAAGCTCAAGCAATGAGCCCACGCCGATAGCCCACAGCTACGGCGTGGGCTCTGCTTCGCGCTTGGAGTTTCGCGAGCAGATGCCGCACGTGCGATTTGACGGTCTCTTCCGACAGGAACAGCCGCTGGCCGATCTCGCGGTTCACGAGCCCGTCTGCGACGAGCTGCAGCACCTCGATCTCGCGTGCTGTCGGCTCCTGTTCGAGCTCCCGGAGGGCCGGGGCGGTGAACTGGATCACGGAGCTGCTTCGGCTCGAGCCGCGCCGGGCTGCAGCCGCCTCGAAACGACGGCTGTGGTCGCGGTACCGGCTCAGGATCTCCTTGCGTTCTGCAGCATCCACGCAGTGCGTATCGGCCTCGCTCCGATGCCCCTTGAGAGGGAAGGTCGCTCGAGCGAGTGAAAATCACCCACGGTGGGGGAGATCTCGCCGTCCCTCCGGATCAGGGCGCTCCCAGCCCGGCCGGCGCCGCCGGAGGCGGCACGAACGTCGCGGGGCGCTCGCGCGGCCTGATCCGGCCAGCTTTCACGTCCTCGGCGAAATGGCAGGCGACGAGATGGCCGTCGAGCGGACGCAGCAGCGGCTCCTCTTCCGCGCAGCGCGTCTCCTGCACGAACGGGCAGCGCGTGTGAAACCGACAGGCCGCCGGAGGGTTAGCGGGGCTCGGCAGGTCGCCCTCGACCCGGATCGCGACACGCCGGCGCTCCACCTCGGGATCGGGTATCGGGATCGCCGACAGCAGCGTCAGCGTGTACGGGTGCAGCGGGTTGTCGTAGAGATCGTCGGCAGGAGCCACCTCGACGATCTTCCCCAGGTACATCACCGCGATCCTGTTGGAGATGTGACGCACGACCGCCAGGTCGTGCGCGATGAACAGATACGTGAGGCCGAACTCGACCTGGAGCCGCTCGAGCAGGTTCACGATCTGGGCCTGGATCGACACGTCGAGCGCCGACACCGGCTCGTCGCACACCAGGAACTCGGGGTTCAACGCCAGAGCGCGCGCGAGGCCGATCCGCTGGCGCTGACCCCCCGAGAACTCGTGCGGATAGCGGCGCACGGCGTCCGCCGGCAGGCCGACCACGTCCAGCAGCTCGTGCACCCGCCCCTGGATCTCCTTCTGGGCCACGGTGCCGTGCACCCGCAGGGGCTCTCCGACGATCCTGCCGATGGAGTGGCGTGGATTCAGGGAGGCATACGGATCCTGGAAGATCATCTGCATGCGGCCGCGTACCGTGCGAAGACCCGTCTCGGAGAGGTTCGTGATGTTCTCGCCGTCGAACAGGATCCGGCCCGCCGTGGGCTCGTAGATCCGTAGGATCGCGCGCCCCAGCGTCGACTTGCCGCAGCCTGACTCGCCGACGAGCCCCACGGTCTCTCCGCGGGCGATCGTGAGGGAGACGCCGTCGACGGCCTTGACGTCCCCGACGTGGCGGTCGAGGACGAGGCCACTCTTGATCGGGAACCAGACACGGACGTCCTCGACCTCGACCAGGGGCCTGCCCGCAGGTGACGCAGCCGCTGTCACGCTACGCCCCCGAGCCGCGTGCGTGCCCACTCCGTCGAGTCGACCGGCTCGAAGCACGCCACCCGCTGCCCCGTGTCGACCCGTTCGAGGGCCGGGAGCTCGGAGTCGCACCGGGCCACTCGATACCTGCACCTGGGTGCAAAGGGACACGAGGCCGGCGGGCTCAGCATGTTGCGAGGCTGTCCTGTGATTGCCTGCAGTGCCTGGCGCCGGCCGATGTCGAGCCGGGGGACGCTCTGCAACAGCCCCAGCGTGTACGGGTGCCGCGGCGCCGAGAAGACCTCGTCGGCCGAGCCGGTCTCCACGAACGTGCCGGCGTACATCACGTTGACGCGCTCGCACATCCCCGCGACGACGCCGAGGTCGTGCGTGATCAGGATCAGCGCCGTGTCGCGGTCGGCCACGAGCGACCGCAGGAGATCGAGGATCTGCGCCTGGATCGTCACGTCGAGCGCTGTTGTCGGCTCATCGGCGATCAGGAGCTTCGGCTCGCAGGCGAGCGCCATCGCGATCATCGCGCGCTGGCGCATGCCACCGGAGAACTGGTGCGGGTAGTCCCTCAGCCGGGCTTTCGGGCTCGGGATGCCGACCTGGTCGAGCAGCTCGGCGGCGCGCGCATCGGCAGCCTTCCTGCCCATGTCGAAATGCGTGACGAGAGGCTCGCGCAGCTGCCGCCCGACGGTCAGCACAGGGTTCATGCTCGTCATCGGGTCCTGGAAGATCATCGCCACGTCCTTGCCGCGGATCGCGCGCAACTGGCGGTCGGGCAAAGAGAGCAGGTCGTTGCCGGCGAACATCGCCTTTCCGCCCGTCACACCTCCCGCACGGGGCAGGATCCCCATCAGCGCCATCGCCGTCACGCTCTTGCCGCAGCCGGATTCGCCGACGATCCCGAGCGTCTCGCCAGGTGCCACCGCGAAGGAGACGCCGTTGACTGCGTAGATCGTGCCGCGATCGGTGGTGAAGGTGACCTCGAGCCCCTCCACGGAGAGCAGCGGCTCAGACACGGCCCCGAAGCTTCGGGTCGAGTGCCTCGCGGAGGCCGTCGCCGACGAGGTTGAAGCCCATCACCACGAACACGATCGCGAGCCCCGGGAAAAAGGCGAGGAACGGTGCGTTCTGCAGGTACTTGACGGTATCGGTCAGCATCGTGCCCCATTCGGGCGTCGCTGGGTCCTGCGGGCCGAGCCCCAGGAAGCCGAGGCCCGCAGCGTCGATGATCGACGTCGCGAGGGCGAGCGTGCCTGCCACGATGACCGGCGAGATCGCGTTCGGAACGATGTGCCCAACCAGGATCTGGCGGTTGGGCACCCCGATCGTCCGGGCCGCGAGCACATAGTCGTTTTCGCGCTGCCCGATGATCGAACCGCGCATCAGGCGCGCGAAGATCGGGATGTTGACGACGCCGATCGCGATCATCACCGACCCGAGCCCCGGGCCGAGCAGCGCTGCGATGCCTATCGCCATGAGGAAGCCCGGGATCGCCAGCATGATGTCCATGAACCTCATCACCGGCGAGTCGAGGCGCCTGAAGTAGCCGGCGATCGAACCGAGCAGCATTCCGAGCGACAGCCCGACGATCACGGAGACGATCCCGATCAGGAGCGAATAGCGGGCGCCGTACATGATCCGGGACAGCTCGTCGCGCCCGAGGTCGTCCAGCCCCATCGGATGCGTCCAGGACGGCCCCGGGCAGCAGCCCTCCGAGATCGCATTCAGGTCCTGCGTCAGCGGGTCGTACGGCGCGAGTACCGGCGCGAGCGCTGCAACGAGGATGAAGATCGAGATGATGACCGCACCTGTGATCGCGCCCGGGTTGCGGCGGAGGCGCCGCCACGCGTCGCGCCAGAGCCCGCTGGACTCGAGCTGCTCCTCGAGCTCGAGACCCTCGACGCGAGCGACCGACATCGCCCCTACTTCCCCGCCAGCCGGATCCGCGGGTTGAGCAGGCCGTACGAGAGGTCGACCAGCAGGTTCACGACGACGACGATGATCGCCACGAACAGGATCCCGCCCTGCAGGACCGGGTAGTCGCGGTTCACGATCGCCTGCTGCAGCCACGTCCCGATGCCGGGGAAGGCGAACACGGTCTCCGTGAGGATGGCGCCCGACAGCAACAGGCCCACCTGGAGCCCGACCACGGTCGAGATCGGGAGCACGGCGTTGCGGAATACGTGATTCCGGTCGACCTGACCCGGCGGCAGGCCCTTCGCCCGCGCCGTGCGCACGTAATCCTCGTTCTGGACGTCGAGCACCGACGCCCGGGTGATCCTCGCGATCAGCGCCAGCGGGATCGAGCCGAGGGCAATGGCAGGCAGGATCAGGTGCTTGACCGCATCCCAGGCAGCGTTCCAGTTGCCGGTGACGATCCCGTCCAGGACGTAGAAGTTCGTTGGATGGTCCGCGTCGATGAGCACGTCCTGGCGCCCCACCGAGGGCAGCAGCCCCAGGCGGTACGCGAACACGTACTTGAGTAGGAGGCCGAGGAAGAACACCGGAATCGAGATCCCGATCAGCGAGACGACGAGGCTCGCATGGTCGAAGGTCGTGCCGTAGCGTTTCGCCGCGAAGAAGCCGAGCGGCAGGCCGAGGATCACGGCGAACAGGCCGGCGCCGATCGTGAGCTCGACCGTTGCCGGCAGCCGCTCCCTGATCTCCGTCGTGACCGGCTGCCGGGTGGCGATGCTCGTGCCCAGGTCACCGGAGGTGACCGTCTGCACGTATCTCCAGTACTGGGCGTAGATCGGGTCGTCGAGTCCCAGCTGATCGCGGATCTCGGCGATCGACTCGGCGTCCGCGCGCTCGCCGAGCAGGGACTCGGCCGGCGTGCCCGGCAGGGCACGTACCCAGACGAAGACGAGGATGCTCAGCCCGATCAGGATCGGGACGAGCAGGAGGAGCCGGCGGACGGTGAAGCGAAGCACGTGTGGCTGCTATCTAACCGTCCGCCGGCTTTCCCTGGGTCTCCCTACGCGTCGACCAGGCGGACCGTGTTGAACTGGTCGTTCAACGTGGGGCTGGCGACGAAGCCCACGACGCTCTTCGAGAAGCCGAGCGCGGGGCGCGTGCTGACGTACGGGACGCCGATCACGTTCTTCATGATGTAGTTGTTGATCGACCGGTACATGGCCGCCCGCTTCGTCACGTTCGTCTCGGCGAGTGCCTTGTCCAGGTCGGCGTAGAGCTTCTTCCCGACGGCGTTGTCGAGCCCGAACTGCGTGTTGGCTCGCAGGATGCTGCCGAGGAACGACTCCGGGTCACCGAAGTCGCCTGTCCAGCCGAGGAAGTTCAGCGCCCCAGCCGTTCCCGCCGAGGCTCGCCCGAGGTAGTCGGGCCGCCACGGCGCGGTCTTGGCGACGACCTTGAACCCACTCTTCGCGAGGCTCGCGGAGAACGCCTGGAAGTTCCGCTTCGGGTCCGGCATGTACGGACGGGAAACGTCCGACGGGTACCAGAACTCGACCTCCACCGGCAGCGTCAGCCCCGCCGCCTGCAGCAGCGCCTTCGCTTTGGCCGGGTTGAACCGGTACTTCGGCACGCTCGCCGAGTAGCCGTACTTCAGCGTCGACGGCTGGAACTCGTCCGCGACAATCCCGCGGCCCAGGTAGAGCGACTTCACGACCGTGTTCCGGTCGAGGGCGTACGCCACCGCCTGCCGCACCCTCAGGTCGTCGAACGGCTTGATCGCCTGGTTGATCGTGATGTAGCCGATGTTGAACGACGGCCGATCGACGATCTTCAGGCTCTTGCTCTTCTGGATCGTGGCGATGTTCTGCGGATCGACGTTGTCGTAGCCCTGGATCTCGCCCGTCTGCAGTGCCTGCAGCCGTGCGGTGTTGTCGGCGATGGGGCGGAGGATGACCCTCCGCAGGATCGCCTTCTTGCCCCAGTACGAGTCGTTGCGGACGAGGACGAGCTTGTCGTTGAGCTTCCACGACTCGATCTTGAACGGCCCCGTCCCGACAGCCTGGCCACCGGGGATGCCGTACTCACCGGTCGGCGTATAGACGCCGTCCTTGGACAGGCTGCCCTTGTCGGCGCCGTACTTCTCGAGCGCCGTCGGGCTCTGGATGGCGAACGGGAGCAGCGTCAGAGCGGCAGGGAACGGCCCGAAGCGCCGCTTCAGGTTGATGACCGCGGTCGTGTCGCCCTTCGCCTGGCAGCTCCGGTACAGCGCCGTCTTCGCGCTCTTCGTCTTGAAGCCCGTGAAGATGACGTTGTAGTAGTAGGACGCCGCGTCCGACGCGATCGGTCCCTTGAAGTTGTACCAACGGTCGAAGTTCGCGCAGACGGCCTTCGCGTTGAACGGCGTGCCGTCGTGGAAGCTCACGTTCCGGCGGAGCGTGAACGTCCACGAGAGGCCGTTCGGCGCGCCTTTCCACGACGTGGCCAGGCCGGGCGCCAGCTGCGTCGTGCCGGGCTTCTGCGCGACCAGGGTCTCGAAGATCTGGTTTTGGGCGCGGAACGACTCGCCGTCGGACGTCACCGCCGGATCCAGCGAGACCGGGTCGGACGACGCTCCGAACACCAGCGTGTCACTTGCAGTGCTCCTGTGGGCGGCCGCGAACGCTGCCGTCGCGCTGAAGAGCGAGACGACGGCAATCGCGAGGCCGAGCTTCAGATACCTGCGCAATGTCCCTCCTTCGTGTGCATGCGTCGACTCCATGTGGACGACGACCGCACAGTATGACCCCAGGCGCGACAGAAAGTTGGCCGCACCGTCGAGGCGGTCGACCACGGTGCCGAGGTGGGCGGCGGCGTGCCTCGCCTACGCCGCGAGCGAGGCGAGCTCGCGCAGCGCGGCCAGCCGCGACAGAGCCTGGCCCTCGAGCTGTCGCACGCGCTCGCGCGTCAGCTCCAGCTCGTGCCCGATTGCCTCCAGCGTCCACGGCTCGCCCTCGAAGCCGAAGCGGAGCTCGAGGATCCGGCGCTCCCGCTCGGGCAGTGCGTCGAGAGCGCGGCGGACGCCCTGGCGGCGCAGCGAGCCTTCCGCCTCCTCGAACGGGTCGGGTGCCTCACGGTCGGCGAACAGGTCGCCGAGCTCGCCCTCGTCGTCGGCCCCCACCGTCTGGTTCAGGGACACCGATGCGTGGGCGGCGCCAAGCGCCTCGTCGACATGCTGGATCGGGAGGCCGGTCGCCTCGGCGAGCTCCTGCTTCGTCGCCTCGCGACCGAGCTCGACCTCGAGCCGGCGAGCGGCGCGCGACAGCTTCTGCTGGCGCTCCACGACGTGCACGGGCACGCGGATCGTGCGCGCGTGGTTCGCGACCGCGCGCTGCACGGACTGGCGGATCCACCACGTCGCGTACGTCGAGAACTTGTAGCCGCGCCGCCAGTCGAACTTCTCCACCGCGCGGTTGAGACCGAGCGTGCCCTCCTGGATCAGGTCGAGGAACGGCACCCCGAGGCCACGGTAGCCCTTCGCGATCGACACGACGAGCCGCAGGTTCGACTCGATCATGCGGCGCTTGGCGACCGGGTCGCCGCGCTCGATCCGCTTCGCCAGGGTGACCTCGTCCGCGGCGGTCAGCAGCTTGTGGCGCCCCACGTCGGCGAGGAACAGCTGCAGCGAGTCGGCGGCGCCGGAGAGCGTCTCGGCCGCCCAGACGGCGGCTTCGGCCTCCTCGCGCTTCTTCTCCTCCGCGCTCCTCTTCTCCTCGTCTTCGGCGGCACGCTGCCCGACCTCCAGGCCGGTGGTCTCGAGCTCACGTGTCAGCTGCTCGGCTTCCTCGTCGTTCAGCTCGTGCTCGAGCACGAATGCCTCGAGCTCCGCGGGCTCGACGAAGCCGCGCTCCTCGGAGCGCTCGATCATGGCCTTGATCTGGTCTGACTCGAGTAGTTCGGTGAGCTGATTCTGCGTCAAGAGGGTGTTTCAGTCCCTTCGCGGTCGAACTCATGAGCACAAGCTTCGTTGACTGTAAGGCGATTCGTCTCGGTTTTCCAGGTCTCCAGCGGTATTTCGGGTGTCACAAGCTCGTAACGTGCGGTCATTCCGTGGTATTCCGCGAGCAGAGCACGCATGGCTCGATCGCGCCGCACACCCACCGGGCCTCGGATCGTGGGACTTCGCGCGGACGTAAAAGGGTAGCCGAGGCGGCTTCACGGCACAAGCCGCCGATGAGGGATCAAGAACCCGGATCAGAATGAACCGTTGTGCCGGAGCGTCATTCTGATGCGAGCTCTCAGCGCTTGCCGGCAGTCCGCTTGCGAGGCTGCGCAGGGCCCTTCGCCCGCCGCTCGGCGAGCAGCTCCACAGCCCGTTCGATCGTCAAGCCCTCTACGTCGTCGCCGCGGCGCAGGCTGGCGTTCGTCTCCCCGTCCGTGACGTACGGGCCGAAGCGGCCGTCCTTGACGACGAGCGGCTTCCCCGACCCCGGGTCCGGCCCGAGCTCCTTGAGCGGCGGCTTGGCGACGCCGCGGCCGCGCTGCGGCTTCGGCGCGGCGAGCACTGCCATCGCCTCGTCCACGCCGATCGTGAACAGCTGCTCCTCGCTCTCGAGCGACCGGGTCTCGGCACCCTTCTTGATGAAGGGGCCGTAACGGCCGTTCGACACGACGATCTCCTCGCCGTCCGGGGCCTCCAGCGTCCGCGGCAGCGAGAGCAGCCGCAGGGCGTCGTCCAGGGTGATCGTCTCGAGCGACATGGACGTGAGCAGCGAACCCGTACGCGGCTTCTCGGCCGACCCCTCCTCGAGCACCTCGCTCACGTAGGGGCCGTAGCGGCCGTCGCGCGCCACCACCTGACGGCCGGTCTCCGGGTCGGTTCCCAGGACGCGGTCGCCCGACGGCTTCGCGAGCAGCTCCTCCGCCCGCTCGCGCGTCAGCTCGTCGGGGGCCAGGTCGTCCGGCACGCTGGCCCGCTCGTCGCCGCGTTGCACGTACGGGCCGTAGCGCCCAACGCGCAGCACGATGTCGGTGCCGGGGAGCTCGATCGAGTTGACCTCGCGCGCGTCGATCGCCTCGAGGTGATCGGTGACGAGCGCGTGCAGCCCCTCTTCCTCGTCGGTGCCGCGGTAGAAGCGGCTGAGCCAATCGACCCGGTTCTCGGCGCCCTCGGCGATGCGGTCGAGGTCGTCCTCCATCCGGGCCGTGAAGTCGTAGTCGACGAGCCGGCCGAAATGCTGCTCCAGCAGCTTGGTCACGGCGAACGCCAGGAAGGTCGGCACGAGCGCCGTGCCCTTCTTGAACACGTAGCCGCGGTCGAGAATCGTGCCCATGATGGACGCGTACGTGGACGGGCGCCCGATCCCCTGATCCTCGAGCGCCTTCACGAGCGACGCCTCCGTGTACCGCGGCGGCGGGTTCGTCGCATGCCCCTCCGGCACGAGCGCGGTTGCCTCGAGCCCCTGCCCCACGGTCAGGGGCGGCAGCCGGCGCTCGTCTTCGGCGACCGCAGCCGCCTCGTCGTCACGGCCCTCCTCGTAGGCGGCGAGGAAGCCGCGGAAGGTGATCACGGTGCCCGACGCGGCGAACTCGGCCTCCCGGCCGTCGCGCGACGTCGCCGCGAGCCGCAGGGAGACCGTCTGCCCGCGGGCATCCTCCATCTGCGAGGCGATCGTGCGCTTCCAGATCAGGTCGTACAGCGCCATTTCGTCGCGCGACAGCTCGCGCTCCACGGCCGACGGCAGCCGGAACGTGTCGCCGGCAGGGCGGATCGCCTCGTGCGCCTCCTGGGCGTTCTTCACCTTGCGCTCGTACCGTCGCGGCGCTTGGGGCACGAACTCCGTGCCGTACAGCTGCGCCGCCTGCGCGCGGGCGGCGGTGAGCGCCGACTCCGACAGGGTCGTCGAGTCGGTGCGCATGTACGTGATGTAGCCGTTCTCGTAGAGTCGCTGCGCCACCCGCATGGTGGTCTGCGACGAGAACCGCAGCTTCCGGCTCGCCTCCTGCTGCAGCGTCGAGGTCATGAACGGTGCCGCCGGGCGGCGCGTGTACGGCTTCTCCTCGACGGAGCGAACCGTGAACGGAGCACCCTCGAGACCCGTGGCGAGAGTGCGTGCCGCCTCCTCGTCCAGCGCCAGCGTGTCGGCGCTCTTCAGCTCGCCGCTGTCCGCGAAGTCCCTGCCCTGCGCGACCCGCCTGTTGTCGACGGCGTGAAGGCGCGCCTCGAAGTCTCCCGGCGCGAACGTCCCTGCGATGTCCCAGTAGGAGGCCGAGACGAAGGCCATCCGCTCGCGCTCGCGCTCCACCACGAGGCGGGTCGCGACCGACTGCACGCGGCCGGCCGACAGCCGCGGCATCACCTTCTTCCACAGCACGGGGGAGACCTCGTAGCCGTACAGCCGGTCGAGGATGCGGCGCGTCTCCTGCGCGTCCACGAGCCGCACGTCGATCTCGCGGGTCTCGCCGAGCGCCCGCTGGATCGCGTCGCGCGTGATCTCGTGGAACACCATCCGCTTCACCGGCACCTTGGGCTTCAGCACCTCGAGGAGGTGCCAGGCGATCGCTTCTCCCTCGCGATCCTCGTCCGTTGCGAGTAGCAGCTCGTCGGCGTTCTTCAGCTCGCGCTTCAGCTCCTCGACCTTCTTCTTCTTGTCCGAGTCGACGACGTAGAGCGGCTCGAAGCCCTCGTCGACGTTCACGCCGAGGCGCGCCCACGCCTGCTTCTTCAGTGCTGCCGGGATCTCGGCCGCCCGCGTCGGCAGATCCCGGATGTGGCCGATGCTCGACTCCACCACGTAGCCGTCGCCGAGATACCCGGCGATGGTTTTCGCCTTGGCGGGGGACTCGACGATGACGAGACGGCGTACGGTCACGGATGTGGTGTTCGGTGTCGGCAGTTCGATCCATCCCGGCCGGACGGCCGGTCAGCGCGTCACCATAGCGGGCAACCGCCTCACCGCAAGTGGTCGGAAGGGGCGATACTTCACGGAGCCATGTCCGCACAGCACCGTCCCAGCTGGCTCTACCTCCTCATCGGAGGTCTCAGCTACCCCGTCCTTCGCGTCGTCTATCGGGAGCGCTGGCACGGGCTGGAGCACCTGCCGCGCGAGGGCGGGTACGTGCTCGCCGCGAACCACTGGTCGAGCTTCGATCCCTGGCCGCTCGGGATCCCGCTCTTCCCGCGGCGCTTCCTGCGCTTCATGGCGAAGTCGGAGCTGTTCTGGTTCCCGCTCGGGCCGCTGATCGCAGGCGGAGGCGGCTTCAAGGTGCGCCGCGGGCAGCGCGACCAGGAGGCGATCGACACGGCCGTGCGCCTGTGCCGGGAGGGGCACGTGGTCGTCATGTTCCCCGAGGGAACCCGGCGGCAGAAGGGGCTGCGCAAGAAGCGCGAGGCGCGCTGGCGGTCGGGTGCGGCCCGCATCGCGCTCGAGGCAGGCGTGCCACTCGTGCCGGCGGGGATCGCGGGGACGGACGGCCTGCTGCGCCTGCAGCGGATCAGGGTGGCCTACGGCCCTCCCGTTCCGCTCGACGACCTCGCCGGGCAGCCGCTGGAGGAAGCGGCGAGCGAGGCCACGAACCGGCTGCGGGAAGCGATCACCGGGCTCGAAGCGTCGCTGTGACCCTCGCCGGGCGGCCGCTGCTCGTCGTCGACGGCGACTCCTTCGCGCACCGCGCCTACCACGCGCTGCCGTCCTCGCTGCGGCGGTCGGACGGCCGCCCCGGGAATGCGCTGATCGGCTTCACGACGATGCTGCTGCGCCTGTGGCAGGCGGAGCGCCCGCGTGCCGTCGTCGTCGGCTGGGACACCCTCGGCGTGGCGACGTACCGCAACGAGTTGCTCGACACCTACCAGTCCGGCCGCCAGTTCGACGACGAGCTGATCGAGCAGCTCGACCTGCTGCCGGCTCTCGTCTCGTCGACGGGAATCGTGTGCGGCAAGGCGGCCGGATACGAAGCTGACGACTTCCTCGCAGCCGCGGTCAGGCAGGAAGAGGCCGCCGCTGGAACAGCCCTCGTCGCCACGTCGGATCGGGACGCCTTCCAGCTCGCGAGCGAGCACACGACGATCCTGCAGCCGCGACGAGGAGTCAGCGAGCTGGCCCGCGTCGGCCCTGCGGAGGTGCGCGAGCGCTACGGCGTCGAGCCCTCCCAGGTGGCCGATTTCATCGCCCTCCGCGGCGATCCCTCCGATCGGATTCCGGGTGCGCGCGGCGTCGGCGAGAAGACCGCGGCCGTGCTCCTGCACGAGTACGGCTCGCTCGACGCGCTGCTCGCCGCCGGGCGCTTCGACGCGGAGGCCGACCGGCTGCGCGACTACCGCAGCATCGCGACGCTCGACCCGGCTGCTCCGCTCCTCCCGGTCGACGATCTCGAGCCCGACTGGGCCGCGGGCGCCGCCGCCGCGCGCGAGCTCGGGCTCGCAGGGCTCGCGACACGTCTCGAGGGAGCCGTGTAGTGGACATCGTCAGCCACCCGGCGATGGCGCACCTGCATCCCACGAGCCGGCACCACCATCCCGAGCGGCCGGAGCGGCTGCAGCGGCTCCTCGAGACGTTCCCCCACGAGCTGGAGGGCGGGCGCGCAAGTCGCGAGGCGATCGAGCGGGTGCACGATCCCGCCTATGTCGAGCTCGTCGCGGGCCTGGGGGAGGAGCTCTGGCTCGACGGCGACACGCTCGGCGGCCCGACCACGTGGGAGGCCGCCCGTCTCGCCGCCGGCTGCGCCATCCGCGCCGTCGAGCTCGGCGGCTTCGCACTCGTCCGCCCGCCCGGCCACCACGCGATGCCGGCGCACGCGATGGGGTTCTGCATCTTCGGCAACGCAGCTGTCGCCGCCCGCCACGCGCAGGTGGAGCTCGGGGTCGAACGGGTCGCGATCGTCGACTGGGACGTCCACCACGGGAACGGCACCGAGGCGATCTTTCGCGGCGACGACACCGTGCTCTGCGTGTCGCTGCACCAGTGGCCGTTCTATCCGGGCACCGGCGGCCCCGGCACGAACGACTCGACGACGCTGAACGTCCCGCTCGCCGCGGGCTCGGGCGACGCGGTCTACCTCGCCGCGTTCGACGAGGTCGTCGAGCCTGCCGTGCGGTCGTTCGACCCCGGGCTCGTGATCGTCGGCGCCGGCTTCGACGCGCACGTGGACGATCCGCTCGCGGACATGGCTGTCACGGCGGAGGGATTCCGTGAGCTGGCGGCACGCTGTGCCGCCCTGGCGCCGCGGGTCGCGGCCGTGCTCGAAGGCGGCTACAACCTCGCCACGCTGTCCGGGCTCGTCGAGGCTGCGCTGGACGGGTTCGCGACGTGACGCCGGGCAGGCCCGGGCCCGTCAGGCGCGGCTCCCGGAAGAGGGAAGAGAGACGGCCGGGGTGCGGCCCGGCCGTCTCGGTGCGGTCTCACCCGCCGAAGCTCCTGGGAGGAACCTGCGACTAGGACGAGTATCGGCGCGCGCGGCCCCCTCCGACATCGCCCGGAAGTGACGAATGGTGTCCCCCGAAGCGGGGGAGTCGCGCTCGCTAGCCCCGCGCGACGGACAGGCGCTCGAGCGCCTCACGGCGTGAAGAGACGCCCAGCTTCCGCAACAGGCTCTTGACGTGGGAGCGCACCGTGTGCTCCGAGATGAACAGTCGCGAGGCGATCTCGTCCGTGCCCAGGTGCTCGTCGAGCAGCAACAGCACCTCCACCTCACGGGCGGAGAGGCGTCCCGCGATGTTGTCAGGAACACCGCCGCCGAGACGTCCTCCCTCGCGTACGCGTTCCAGCAGCCGCCGCGCGACGGATCCGGACAGGGCTGCCTCGCCGCCGACGACGCCGCGGAGGAATGCGGCGATTCGCTCGGGCGGCTCGCTCTTGAGGAGGTATCCGGCCGCTCCCGCGCGGATCGCCTCGAGCAGGTTGTCCTCGGTGCCCGAAGCGGTGAGGACGACGACCTCGCACGACGGGGCCGCGTGCCGGATCTGCGGCAGTGCCGTCAGGCCGTCCATGCCGGGCATGGTCAGGTCGAGCAGCACGAGTTGCGGTTGCAGCTCGCGGGCCCGGGCGATCGCCTCCTCGCCGTCGGCTGCCTGCCCGATCACGTCGAAGTCGTGGCGCCGCAGGAGCGACGAGAGCGCTTCGCGCGTCAGCGGATGGTCGTCGACGATGAGAATCCGTTCCTGGCTCACAGAGCCCTTATCGGCAGGAGTCCGCCTGCCGACAAGAGGGATGTGAACACGTCGCGTTCCGAGACGTACCGCTCCTGGCTGTGGGGCGAGCTGGCGCTCGTCGGGTTGCTCGGTTTCGCGACGCTCCTGCTGGCGCTGTCGGGGCGCCTCGACGGCTACGCGCTGCCCGAGGGGCGCGTCGCGCTCGACACCGCCGTCGCGGTCATCGCGACGATCGTGGCCATCCTCTCGGCGATTCGGTTCCTCGTCGAGGGCCGCACCATGGACTTGCTGCTGGCGGCCGGGTTCCTGGCGATCGGCGCCGGCTCGTTCGCCTACCGGGTTGCTCCCACCGTGGACGGCGGCACGCTCGCACCGGTCGAGGCATGGGCGGCGATCGGGGCCGAGCTCCTCGGTGCGGCGCTCATCGCGGCCGCCCCGTTCGTGACCAGCCGTGTGTCGGGCCGGCCCCGTGCCCTGGCCGCCGCCGCGGGCATCACGATCCTCGTCCTCGTCGGCGTCTGGCTGGACGCGCGGGTGCTCGGCCTCGACCTGCAGGTCGGTGCCGAGGACGGTGCCCGCTCCGTCGCCGTCATCGTCGTGTACGCACTCCTGGCGGTGCTGTCGCTGACAGCGGTGGTCGGGTTCGGGCTGCGCTTCCGCCGCCACGGCCGCGACCTCGACAGCTGGCTTGCGCTTGCGCTCACGCTCGTCGTCTTCGCCGACCTGCACTACGTGCTGGCGCCGGCACGCTCCAGCCAGTACGTGCTGCAGGGGGACTTCCTGCGGCTGCTCTGCTTCGGCGTCCTGCTCGTCGGCGTCTGGCGGGCGATCGGCCAGGCGGAGTTCGGGCGCGCCGTCGCCGAGGAGCGTGCGCGGGTGGCACGTGAGATCCACGACGGGCTTGCGCAGTATCTGTTCGCGCTCTCCACCAATGTGAGCATGCTCGAGTCCGGCGCGCCGCTGGAGGAAATCCTGCCCCAGCTCAAGCACGCCTCCATCGCTGCGCAACAGGAAGCCCGGTTCGCGGTGCTCGCGCTTTCGTCCGCTTCGGGAACGGCGCCGTTCGACGCGGCCCTGAAGCGGTACGTCGACTTCCTCGCCGCCGACGGCGCGCTCGACGTCGAGGTCGAGATCGACCCTGCCGTGACGCTGGCCCCCGACGAGCAGATCGAGATCTTCCGCATCGTGCAGGAGGGGCTTGCGAACGCCCGCCGGCACGCGGACGCGCGCCGGGCCGAGGTGACGATCGGCCAGCGAGCCGGACGGCGCGTCGTGATCGTCCGCGACGACGGCACCGGGTTCGACGGGGAGACGGGCGGAGCCGGCCAGGGGTTGATGAACATGCGCGCCCGTGCCGCGTCCATCCAGGGGGCGTTCTCGCTCCGCTCGGCGCCCGGGCGCGGCACCGCGATCGAGGT
>Ga0209797_10000706_pt1 | contig 16772 bp, 17 predicted proteins | sample DOMMetBare3Fresh_2_FD_187472 | JGI IMG/M metagenome (GOLD analysis project Ga0209797, IMG submission 187472) | Wetland sediment microbial communities from St. Louis River estuary, USA, under dissolved organic matter induced mercury methylation -... | ecosystem: Environmental > Aquatic >... | reverse complement strand
CTCCGCGACGACCGGGGGGACTGAGCGACCGTGCCCCTCTACGTCGACTCGAGCGCGCTCCTGAAGCGCTACGTGGACGAGCCGGACAGCGAGCGCTGCGAGGCGCTCTTGCTCGCCGACCCGACCTGGGTGACCGGCCGCCACACCCTGGTGGAAGTCCGGCGCAACCTCCCGCGGCTCCTCGAGGGCGAGGCGCTCGCCGCCGCGCGCGAGCAGTTCGCGGCGGACTGGCGCCGGTCGAACGTCGTCGAGCTGGACGAGCTCACCTGCGAGATCGCGGCTGACGTCGCGGAGGCGACCGGCGCGCGCTCGCTCGATGCCCTTCACCTCGGTGCCCTGAGCCGCGCGGGGAAGGGCACGCTCTCCCTGCTCACGTTCGACGTCCGGCTCGCCCAGGCCGGCCGCGCGCTCGGCGTGACGGTCCTCGGCGCCTAGGCGATCGGCTCCGGCACCGGGGGGCAGCCGGTCGGGCTCCCGCGCAGCCGGGCAGCTGTCCCCGCGACCGACGGCGGCGGCGACTTCCAGCGAGCCTCCCGGTCGCGACCCGCCCGGCGCCGTGCCCGGCTCTGCGGCTCCGCAGCGAGCTCGCCATCGCCATCCGGCTTCCGGTCGACGGGGTGGTGGGGCCGTCCGGGGCTGACGCTGCGTGCGCGCGCGGTCCGGGCCGAGCGCGCAACGATTCCGGGCGATGATTCGCGGAACGGGTTATCTTGCGGCGCCGTGCGCGCTCGCTCGTCCCTCGCCGTCCTCTTCGTCATCGTCTTCGTCGACCTGCTCGGCTTCGGCATGGTCATCCCGGTCATGCCGCTGTACGCGGAGAAGCTCGGGGCCTCGGAGGCGGCGACGGGTTGGCTCTCGACCGGCTACTCGCTCATGCAGTTCGTCTTCGCGCCGATCTGGGGCAGGCTTTCGGATCGCGTCGGCCGGCGGCCGGTGCTCCTCGTCTCCATCGCCATGACCGCGGTGGCCTTCGCGCTCTACGGGATCGCCTGGAGCTTCCCGGTGCTGCTCGTCTCGCGGCTGTTCGCCGGCGCGGCCACCGCCAACATCGCCATCGCCCAGGCCTACGTCGCCGACGTGACGCCGCCGGAGGGGCGGGCCAAGGGCATGGGCATCATCGGCGCCGCCTTCGGCCTCGGGTTCGTGCTCGGGCCCGCCATCGGCGGCATCCTCACCCAGCACGCCCTCTCCACGCCCGGCTTCGCCGCCGCGGCGCTGGCCGCGGTGAACGGCGTCGCCGCCTTCTTCATCCTCGCCGAGCCGGAGCACCGCATCGTTCCGGAGCGGCGCCGCGGCCGGGTCGCCGCCCTGGTCGAGGAGATGCGCCGGCCCGGGGTGCGCCGGCTCCTCCTCGTCTACTTCCTCTCCGTCGCCGCCTTCAGCGCCATGGAGGCCACCTACGCCTTCCTGGCGAAGGGGCGCTACGGCCTCTCCGACCGGCACGTCTCCTGGGTCTTCGCCTACATCGGCGTCCTGGTGGTGGTGGTGCAGGGCGGGCTGGTCGGGCCGCTGACGCGGCGATTCGGGGAGAAGCCGATGCTCGTCGTGGGCCTGGCGCTGGAGGGCCTGGCGCTGGCCGCGCTGCCCTTCGCCAGCGGCACGGCGGGGCTCCTCGCCGCCACGGCGCCGCTGGCGGTCGGGAGCGGGCTCGCCACCCCGGCGATGACCGCGCTGCTCTCCAAGGCGAGCCGTGCCGAGGACCAGGGCGGCACGCTCGGCATCGGGCAGTCGTCGGCGGCGGTGGGGCGCATCGTCGGCCCGCTCTCCGGCACCTACACCTTCGACGCGTCGCCGGCCTATCCCTACCTCGGCGGCGCGGCCCTGATGGCGGCGGCGGGGCTCGTCGGACTCACCCTGCGCGTGTCCCCTCCGCCGGGGATTGAACTCGAGCGCGCGGCGGGGTAGTCGAGAGCATGCCCGAGCTGCGCAGGGACCCGATCGTCGGACGCTGGGTGATCATCGCCACCGAGCGGGCGCGCCGCCCCAATCAGTTCCAGCGCAAGATGGACGAGCCGGAGGGGGGCCTTTGCCCGTTCTGCCCGGGACACGAGGACAAGACGCCGCGCGAGGTGTACTACTCCGGCCGCTCCCCGGCAGCGCCGGCGAACACGCCCGGCTGGAAGGTCCGGGTGATCCCGAACCGCTACCCGGCGCTGATGATCGAGGGGGACCTCGACCGGCAGGCGGAGGGCATCTACGACCGAATGAACGGCGTCGGGGCCCACGAGGTGGTCATCGAGACCCCCGAGCACGGGAAGGACCTCGGCGACCTCAGCGACCAGGAGGTCACGGAGGTGCTGTTCGCCTTCAAGGCGCGCGTCGTGGACCTGCGCAACGACCTGCGCTTCCGCTACATCCTGCTCTTCAAGAACCACGGCTCGGCGGCCGGCGCCACGCTCGAGCATTCCCACAGCCAGCTCATCGCGCTGCCGGTGACGCCGCGCCAGGTGGTGGAGGAGATCGAGGGGGCGAAGAGGCACTACGACCACCGCGAGCGCTGCATCTTCTGCGACATCGTCGGGCAGGAGCGGAAGGACCGCTCCCGCCTCATCTTCGAGAACGAGGAGTTCGTGGTCTTCGCTCCCTGGGCGCCGCGCAGCCCCTTCGAGACCTGGATCGTCCCCAAGCGGCACCAGTCGAACTACGAGGCCGAGCCCAAGGAGCGGCTCGGCCTCTGCGCCCAGGCGTTGCGCACCACGGTGCGGCGCATCGGGAGCGCCCTCGGCCGGCCGGCCTACAACTTCATGGTCCACAGCAACCCGCTCCGCGATCCGCCGAGCCTGTCCTACCACTGGCACATCGAGCTCATGCCCGCGCTCACGCAGGTGGCCGGCTTCGAGTGGGGCTCCGGCTTCCACATCAACCCGGTTCCGCCCGAGGAGGCAGCGGAGTTCCTTCGCAAGGTGGCGGTGTAGCGCCGCCCGAGGAGAGGGAAGGACGGATGGAGATCCTGTTCGTCGCCTCCGAGGTCGCCCCCTACTCCAAGACGGGAGGCCTCGGCGACGTGGCAGAGGCGCTCCCGCGGGCGCTCGCCGCCCGCGGCCACACGGTGACGGTGGTGACCCCGCTCTACGGGTCGATCGACCCCGGGGCGCTCGGCCTCCGGCGGCTCGACGTCTCGGTGGACGCCCGCGGCGAGCGGGCCGGCCTGTGGCTGGCGCCGGGGAAGCCGGCCATCCACTTCCTCGAGCACGAACGCTACTTCGGGGAGCGCCGCGGCCTCTACGGGGAGGCCGGGGCGGACTACGGCGACAACGCGCAGCGCTTCGCCTTCCTGGCCCGCGCCGCGCTGGCGCTGCCGCGCGCGCTCTCCCTCGCGCCGGGCATCGTCCACCTGAACGACTGGCAGACGGCCCTCGCCGCCTGGATGCTCCGCAACGAGTACGCCGCCGACCCGCGCCTCGCCCAGGCGCGGAGCGTCTTCACCATCCACAACCTCGCCTACCAGGGCGTCTTCCCGAAGGAGGTGCTGGTGGAGATCGGCCTGCCCTGGGAGGTGTTCAGCTGGGAGGCGATGGAGTTCCACGACCAGCTCAACTTCCTGAAGGCGGGGCTGACCTTCGCCGACGCGCTCACCACCGTCTCGCCCACGTACGCGAAGGAGATCCTGACTCCCGAGCACGGGTACGGCCTCGATCCGCTCCTGCGCCACCGGCGGAACGACCTCCACGGCATCCTGAACGGCATCGACGTCGCGCAGTGGGACCCCGCGCGCGACCCCCACCTCCCGGCCCGCTACGGTCCCCAGGACCTCGAGGGCAAGGCGGCCTGCAAGGCGGCGCTGCAGCGGGAGCTCGGCCTCCCGGTCCGCGCCGAGGTGCCGCTCGTGGGCATGGTGGGCCGGCTCGCCGAGCAGAAGGGCATCGACCTCGTCGCCGCCGCGCTCCCAGGCATCCTGGGCATGGACCTGCAGCTCGCGGTGCTGGGGAGCGGCCAGGCGGAGTACGAGGAGATCTTCCGGCGTGCGGCGCTGGAGCGGCCGGAGCGGGTGGGGGTCCGCATCGGCTTCGACGAGGGGCTCGCCCACCGCATCGAGGCGGGCGCCGACATCTTCCTCATGCCGAGCCGGTACGAGCCCTGCGGCCTGAACCAGATGTACTCGCTGCGCTACGGCACCGTGCCGGTGGTGCGTGCGGTGGGCGGGCTCGAGGACACGGTGGAGGACTTCGACGGACTGCGGCGCGGCACCGGCTTCAAGTTCGGGGACTACGACCCGCGCGCGCTCCTCACGGCGCTGCGCCGCGCCGTGGAGATGCGCCGCGACGCGCGCGCCTGGCGCGGCATCGTCGAGCGCGGGATGGCGATCGACTTCTCCTGGGACGCGAGCGCCGCGCGCTACGAGGAGCTGTTCCGCTCGCTCGCCGGCCGCTGATCAGGCCGCCCGCTTGCGGTACGGCGCCGGCGCGAGCCGATAGAAGGCGCGGTCGGGCACCCGCACCGCGTGGTAGGGGCGCTCGAGGTGGAGCCACAGCTCGTCGTCGCTCACCCGCTCCACCGCCTCCGGGTGCCTCGCGAGGAGGTACCAGATTCCGGTCTCGGTCACGATGGGCGCGCCGTCTCGCGTCCCGAAGGTGAGGCCCCACGGGGCCCATGGGTTCGTGTCCCACATGGTGAAGACGCAAGTACCACGCGGCCGGGTGGCGGGCAATGACCCGCGCCGCTCGCTCGGCGCTACTCCAGCCCCCGCTCGCGCAGGGCCTCGTCGCTCTCGCCGTGCAGGTGCCCGAGCTCGTGCAGCAGCGTCACCCGCACCTGCTCGGCGAGCTCGGCCCGGTCGCGGGCGAATCGAGCCAGGTTCTTGCGGTAGAAGACGATGGCCCGGCAGTCGGGCGGCTCGTCGGGGTCGCACTCCTCGCCCTCGGGCGGGCCGCGGAAGAGCCCGAGGATCGAGGGCGAGAGCGGCGGGTCCACCGCGGTCAGGTCGGCGAGGCCGGGGAGGTCCTCCACCTTCACCGGCACGCCGGCGAGCGCCCGGCGCTCCTCCTCCGGGAGCGCGCGCACGGCGCGGCGCACCTCGTCCTCGAATTCCGCGCGCTCCAGCTCCACCGGCGGGCGGAGGTCGGAGGGGGCGAGCCGGCTCGCGCGGGCGAGCAGGCGCTCGGCGCGCCCTTCCTCGCCGGCCCGTTCGGCGACCAGGCCGAGGTAGTGGAGCGCCCAGGCGTCGTCCGGCACCTTGCGGAGCACGGTCTCGAAGGCGCGACGGGACTCGGGGAAGCGGCACAGCTCGTACAGCGCCACGCCGCGCTCGTATACCGCGTCGGGGTCGCCGGGGCGCAGCCGCAGGGCGGCCTCCACGTGGCGGAGCGCGGCGGGACTGTCCCCGAGGTCGTTCTCGGCCATGGCCGCGACGAGCAGGAGGCGGGCGGCGAGGCCCGGGTCGCGCCGCGGCGGCCGGGTGGCGAGCCGCGCGCCGCGCAGCGCCTGGGCCCTGCCGGCCTTCAGGGCCGCGCGGTCGCCTCCGAGGCGGGCGACGTGGAGGTCGGCGGCGCCGAGGAGCGTCTCGGGGTCGTCGGGGTCGACGGCCACGGCGAGCGCCCAGGCCCCGCGGGCCTCCTCGACCCGCCCGAGGGCGGCGAGCGCGGCGGCCCGGCGTCGCAGCGCGGGGAGGTGGCGAGGGGCCTTCGCGAGCGCCCCCTCGGCGCAGGCGAGGGCCGCGGGCGCGTCGCCAGACGCGAGGAGCTCGCCGGCCCGCGCCGCGAGACGGACCGGCCCGGCGGCCGGGCCGGAGGGGCAAGACCGGGTGGCCGCGACGGGGCGCGACGGAGGCGGGGCCGCGGCGGGCGGGAGAGCAGCGGGGCGACCCGGCTGCGCGGGGCGGGAGGCGGACGGCGGCGCGTCCGGCGGTGCGGAGCACGCGAGCGCGACGAGGACGATGGCTGGGCGGAGACGCCGGAACATCGAGACCCGAAGCTTGCCACAGCGGCCGGTCGGCCGACAACGCACGAGGTGTGGAGCGGGCCGCCTAGAAGCCCGGGACGCGCACCGTCACGTACAGACGGCTCGCGCCGACGGTCGCCTGGATCCCGGCCGTGCCGAGCCAGAGGATGGCCCGGCCCACGGGCTCCGACTTGAGCTGGGTGACGCGGCACACGATGAGGTCCTGGCTGGCGGCGAGGCGCGTCGCGCCCGGATCGAGGCCCACCATGGCGGGATCGCAGTCCGAGAGGGTGGTGGTGAGGCGCAGCGGACGCTCCGCGCTCTCCACCTGGACGGAGGGGCCGAGGCCTCGCTCGACGCGAGGGTCCGCCGCCAGGGCCGCCCGCGGGAGCGCGGGGGGTGCCGACAGGGATTGCACCATGACGAGGATGGAAGCGAGGACCGGGATCATGACGGCGGGCGCGGTTCATCTACGGCAAGCCCAACGAGATCGCAAGAGATAACGCACCGGGTCACGGGCGGCTTCGCGCCCTTCTTCGTGCCCGGCGGGAAGACGCTCGCCTTCGCCTCGAACCCCCCGGCGAGACCGACGTCTTCGTCGCCGACCGGGTGGAGCAGCCGGCGGGCGGGTTCCTCGCCGGCCCGGGGCCCCGGTACCCGTGCGGACACCTTGCGTCAAACGGGGCGGCTGCACTAGGCTCCGCCCCTTCACGGGAGCGAGGGAGACCCACATGAGAAAGCTGACCAGGCTTTTCGCCCTGACGCTGGCGTTCGCCGCGACGAGTGCCCAGGCTCGCACCTTCGACGAGATCAAGAAGGACGGGAAGATCATCGTCGCCACGGAGGGCGCCTTCCCGCCCTTCAACTACTTCGAGGGGCCCAAGCTCACCGGCTTCGAGATCGACGTCGCCGAGGCGCTGGCGAAGAGGATGGGCCTGCCCATCGAGTGGCGCGCGCTGTCGTTCGACGCCCTGCTCGCCGGCCTGCGCCAGGACCGCTGGGACATGGTCATCGCCTCCTTCGCCATCACCCCGGAGCGCTCCAAGGCCGTCTCCTTCACGAATCCCCACTACTGCTCGGGCGGCGTCATCGTGGCGAAGAACCCGGCCATCAAGACCTCGAACGACCTCGCCGGCAAGGTGGTGGCGGTGCAGACGGGGACGACCTACCTCGACAACGTGAAGAAGCTGTCGCAGGTGAAGGAGGTCAAGAACTTCCCCAAGGACACCGACGCGCGCTCCGCGCTCATCAGCGGGCGCGTCGACGCCTGGGTGACCGACAAGTTCGTCGCCAAGGGCGCGCTCGAGGCCGACCCGTCGGCCGGGCTCAAGATGGGCGACTTCGTCTTCGTCGAGCGGATCGCCACGGCCGTCAAGAAGGGCAACACCTCGCTCGAGCAGGCCATCGACAAGGCGCTGGCCGAGATCCTGGCGGACGGGACCTACGAGGCCATCTCCAAGAAGTACATGAAGGAAGACATCCGCTGCCGGTGAGCGAGGGCCGGGAGCGACCCCCACCGTGGCGCCTCCATGAGCGGCCTACTCTCCCTCTGGCCCCGGAGCTGGACGCGCGCGCGTCGCAGCAACGCCACCATGGTGGCGGCGACGGTCGCGCTCGTGCTCTTCATGTGGCTGCTGGCGCGGCCGCTCGCCAGCGCGCCCGAGCCCATCGGGCCCGCCGCCGAGCAGTTCGCCGAGGGAACGCGCGTCACGGTGGAGCTGACGCTGGTGGCGGGCCTCGCCGGCATCGTCATCGGACTGCTCGCGGCCGTGGGCAAGCTGGCCCGCTTCGCCCCCATCCGCCTCGCGGCCGAGTTCTACATCTGGTCGATCCGGGGCACGCCCCTGCTGGTGCAGGTGCTGTTCGTCTTCCTGGCGCTGCCGATGATCGTCCCGGTGCAGCTCTCCGACTTCAACTCCGCGGCGCTGGCGCTGGGCGTCAACGTCGGCGCCTACAACGCGGAGGCGATCCGGGCCGGGATCCAGGCGGTCCCCAAGGGGCAGACGGAGGCGGCGCGGTCGCTCGGGCTCTCGCCCACGCAGACCTTCACCTACGTGGTCTTCCCGCAGAGCTTCAAGATCGCCCTCCCGCCGCTCGTCAACAACGTGGTGGCGCTGCTCAAGGACTCCTCGCTCGCCTACGTGATCGGCGTGGTGGAGCTCTCCAACATCGGCAACCGCGTGCAGGCCGCCACCTTCCAGCCGGTCCCGGTGTTCATCGCCACGGCCAGCATCTACCTCATCCTCACCACCATGCTGACGCAGATCTCCGGCGCCATCGAGTACCGGCTCGACGTCGAGCAGCGCCACTGAGCGGGCGAAGCGCGGCCATGTCGCTCGTCCACCCCATCGCCTCCCTTCCCGACGAGCGGACGCCGCTCATCGTGGCCGAGGGCGTGAACAAGCACTTCGGCAGCGCGCACGTGCTGCGGGACGTCTCGACCCGCTTCTACCAGAGCGAGGTGGCGGTCGTCGTCGGCGCCTCCGGCTCGGGCAAGTCCACCTTCCTGCGCACGCTCAACCGGCTCGAGAAGCACGATTCGGGGCGGATCGTGGTGGACGGGATCGAGCTGAACGACAGCACCAAGAACCTCGACGCCATCCGGCGCGAGGTCGGGATGGTGTTCCAGCAGTTCAACCTGTTCCCACACCTCGTCGCGCTCGACAACGTGAGCCTGGCCCCGCGCAAGGTGCGCAAGACGCCGGCGGAGGAGGCGCGGCGCGCGGCCCTCGAGCTGCTCACGCGCGTGGGGCTCGAGGACCACGCGCTGAAGCACCCCCACCAGCTCTCCGGCGGCCAGCAGCAGCGCGTGGCCATCGCCCGGTCGCTGGCGATGCAGCCCAAGGTGATGCTCTTCGACGAGCCCACCAGCGCGCTCGACCCCGAGATGATCAAGGAGGTCCTCGACGTGATGAAGGACCTGGCCCGCTCCGGGATGACCATGATCGTCGTCACCCACGAGATGGCGTTCGCCCGGGAGGTCGGGGACCGGATCCTGTTCTTCGACGAGGGGCGCATCCTCCAGGAGGCGCCCCCCGCCGCCTTCTTCGACGATCAGCGCAACGACCGCATCCGCGCCTTCCTGGGGCAGATCGTCCACTGACGAGACCGACCATGCCGAAGCCGTCCATCCAAGGAGACCAAGCCATGAACCTGACCAGAACCCTGATCCGCATCTCCGCCACCGCCCTGCTGCTCGCCGGCGGCGTGGCCTCGGCCCAGACGAGCAAGGACGTGGACGAGCTGCGCGCCGAGGTGAAGCGTCTCCGGGACGAGGTCGCGGCCATGAAGCAGAAGCAGGCCCAGGCCGCGAAGGCGGCCGAGCGCGCGGGGAAGGCGGAGGACGAGGGCGGCCCGAGCGTCGCCGAGCGCCTCGACGTCCTGGAGGTGAAGCAGGGCGACGCGGTCGTCGCCGGCGACATCCCGGGGTCGTTCCGGGTGCCCGGCACGGACCTCTCGCTCCGCCTCTACGGCTTCATCGAGCTCAACTGGGTCCACGACTTCAAGGGCGACAACTCGGACATCGACTACTCGACCTTCGCCCCCTACATGCCGCTCGAGGGGACGGCCGACTACGCCCGGAAGAACCGCGACTACCTCACCGCCCGGACCTCGCGCGTGGGCCTCGAGGGAGGCATTCCCACCCGGTTCGGCGTCTTCTCCATGAAGGTGGAGGGGGACTTCAACAACGAGCCGCGCACCGGCGACACCGCCCAGTACGGGAGCTACCGCAACGTCATCACCCAGCAGGCCACGAGCAGCTACGGCTTCCGCATCCGCCACGCCTACGGCCAGTTCGCGGGCCTGCTCGCCGGCATGACCTGGTCCACCTTCATGGACGTGGACAACTACCCCGAGACGGTGGACTTCAACGGCCCCATCGGTGCGACCTTCATCCGCCAGCCGCAGATCCGCTACACCTACGCGACCTCGAAGGCCGGCTCCTTCACGGTGGCGCTCGAGAACTCCTCGAGCTACGTCCTCGACCCCGCCACCGGCCTCCCGATCCCGACCAGCCTCTCGCGGATGCCGGACGTGGTGCTGCGCTGGGACAAGGGCTTCGACTGGGGCGCCATGAGCATCCGCGGCGTGACGCAGGAGCTTCGCGTGGACGACGGCGCCGGCGCCACGGCCGCGCGGCGCGGGTGGGGCGCCGGCTCGAGCGCGCTCGTCAAGACCTTCGGCAACGACTACCTCACCCTGGGCGTGACCTACGGCGACGGCATCGGGCGCTACCTGAACTACATCGAGGGGGCCATCTACGACGCTCCCGCGAACCACATCGCCATCGAGAAGGCCATCGGCGTCATCGCCGGCTACCAGTACAAGCCGCTCGACGTCCTGCGCTTCAACCTCGTCTACGGCATGACGCGGAACTTCGACGGCGAGTACACGGACCTCGCCCGCGCCGTCGCCCTCGACTCCGGCCGCTTCGGCGTGAACCGCATGGTCCAGCAGGCCCACCTCGGCCTCATCTTCAACCCGCTCAAGACCGTGGACTTCGGGCTCGAGGGCATGTGGTCGAAGCGCGAGACGCTCGCCGGGGAGAAGGGCGACGGCCTCCGGCTGAACTTCTCCGCCAAGTACTACATCAATTGATCGAGCGGGCGCGGCCGGGGATCAGGGCATCCCGGGCCGCCAGCCCGGCGAGCCCACGGGGGAATGCGGGATGTAGGGGTGCTGCATACCCTGCTGCTGCATACCTTGCCGCTGCATCCCCTCCTGCAGCATGCGCTGCTGCTGGGCCGCCGCGGCCATCATCTGCATGTAGACGCCGGCGGTGGCCGGGCTGGCGGCGCCGGCGGCCGGCGCGGGCGCAGCGTCCTTCTTCACCTGGCAGATGCAGCCGTCGGAGTACTCGCCCATCTGGACCATCCCGGCGAGAACCATCCCCCATCCCTCGCAGACCGCCTTGCAGCCGGCGGGCCCGTCGGGGACCTTGGGACCGCCGAGGAACTTCGTGGGGTAGACGCAGCCGGCGAGCGCGGCGACGGCGACGGCCAGGACGATTCGACCCATGGTGTCTTCCTCCCCGGATGGTGCTGGACGTGCTGGCCTTCGAGACCGCTCTTCCCTGGAGAGCCTACCCCTTCGCCCCGCGCCCCGCCCCGAGGCGCGCCGGCGAGAACGGCGTGAGGTCCACCGGCGGGGCCCGGCCGAGGACGATGGCCGCGACCGCGTCGGCGCTCACGGGCGTGAGCAGGATGCCGTTGCGGTAGTGACCGGTGGCGTAGAAGAGGCCGGGCAGGGTCCCCGGGCCGAGGATGGGGTTCCCGTCGGGCGTCGCCGGGCGGAAGTTGGACCAGCACTCGACGAACGGCGCCGCGGCGAGGCGCGGGGCGATCTCGCAGGCGAGGCCGAGGACGTGCTGGAGGCCGCCCGCGGTCACCGCCTTCTCGAAGCCCACCTCCTCCATGGTCGAGCCGCACAGGATCCGCCCGTCGGCGCGCGGAACGACGTACCACTTCTCGGAGAAGATCACGCGTGAGAGGGCCGGGGGCCGGGTGTCCAGCACCGCCATCTGGCCGCGCACCGGCCGCACGGAGCCGGGAGGGAGGCCGTGTCCCTCCACTTGAAGGCTCCAGCTCCCGGCGGCGAGCACCACCGCGCGCGAGGCGATGTGGCCCGACTCGTGGTCCACTCCGGCGGCCCGCCCGCCCGCGGCGGCGATGCGCCCCACCTGGCCGGTGAGGAAGCGGGCGCCGGCGCGGGAGGCGGCGATGTACAGGGCGCGGCCGAGCAACCGCGGGTCCACCGAGGACTCGGCCGGGAAGTAGAGGGCGCCGCGCGTCTTCCCCGACAGGGCCGGCTCGAGGCGGCGGGCGGCGTCGCCGTCCAGGACCTCGACCGGGATGCCGCCCTTCGCGAGCTTCTCGGCGCGGCCGGCGAGGACGCGCGCCACCTCGTCGTCGAGCGCCACCTCCAGCGTGCCGCCGCCGCGGAGGCCGACCCACAGGCCGGAGAGGCGCTGCACCTCCTCGGCGAAGGCCTCCCAGCGCGCCAGCGAGGCGGCGCACAGCTCGTAGAACGGGCCGGGGTCGAGGGCCTCGACACCGGGGGAGAGGATTCCGCCGGCGGCGCTGGATGCCTCGGCGCCGGGGATGCTCCGCTCCAGCACCACCACGCTGCTGCCCGCCTGGGCGAGCCGGAGGGCGACCGCGCACCCCTGCACCCCGGCGCCGATGACGACGACGTCCACCTTCATGACTGGGGGAGGGTAGCGCCGCAACGGCCGGAGCGCCAGACGCGCGGACGGACGCGGACGCGCGCCGGCGGATCAGGTCCGGACGGCGGGATCGGGCCCGAGGAGGCCGCGCGCCAGAACGTCGGTGAGGTGGCGCCGCCAGGCCTCGGTGGAGACCGGCTCGGCGAAGAAGGGCCTGGCCGCCTCCTGGGCCGAGGCCGCGAGCGCGGCGAGGCCACCGATGGTGAACGCGGCCATGAGGGGATCGAGCCCCGGCCGCAGCGTCCTGCCGTTGCCCTCCACGAGCGAACGGACCGCCTGGCGGACCGGCTCCACGAGCCCCGCGTCGCTCTCCACGAGCTGGGCCAGGAAGGGCCCGCCGTCCAGGTACTCGCGCACCAGGATCTGCGCGCCCTCGGGATCGGAGAGGAAGGCGTCGAGGTAGCCGTCCACCGCGCCCGGGGCGCCCGCCCCCTGGGCGAGCAACGACGCGACCGCCTCGCTCTTCCCGGTCCAGACCGACTTCAGCACCTCGAGGTAGAGGGCCTTCTTGGAGGTCCAGTGGCGGTACAGGAGCGCGACGTTGCAGCCGGCTCGCCGGGCGATGCCCTGCACGCGCGCGCCGTGGTAGCCCCGGAGCGAGAACTCGGCGCGCGCGGCCGCCCACAGGCGCACCGCGATACCCTTGGCGGGCGCGTGGACCGACTCCTGGGCGGAGACCGACAGCACGGCAAATGGGCTTTTAGGTGAATTCTTGACCCAGGTCAAGAACTAATCCCAAGGTGGCATTTCGGGGAGCTTTTCGAGCCACCGGCTCTCCGGTATGGAGGGGGCAGCCGTGGCACGCGCCATCCTCCACCTCGACCTCGACGCCTTCTACGCCTCGGTGGAGCAGCTCGACGATCCGTCGCTGCGCGGCCGGCCGGTCATCGTCGGCGGGCCGTCGCGGCGCGGGGTCGTCTGCGCCGCGAGCTACGAGGCGCGCCGCTTCGGCGTGCGCTCGGCCATGCCCACCGCGGAGGCGCGCCGCCGCTGCCCGGAGGGCGTCTTCCTCCCCCCGCGCTTCGACCGGTACGGCGAGCTCTCGGAGCGGGTCTTCGGCGTCTATCGCAGCTACACGCCGCTCGTGGAGCCGCTGTCGCTCGACGAGGCCTTCCTGGACGTGACCCGGAGCCGCTCCCTCCACGGCGGCGGGCGCGACATCGCCCTCGCCATCAAGCGCGAGGTCCGGACCGGCACGGGCCTCACCGTCTCGGCCGGCATCGCCGAGTGCAAGATGGCCGCGAAGATCGCGAGCGACCTCGGCAAGCCCGACGGGCTCGTCGAGGTGCCGGAGGGCGGCGTCGCCGCCTTCCTCGCGCCCCTGCCCATCTCCCGGCTCTGGGGCGTCGGGAAGGTCACGGAGGCGGCCCTGCGCGGGCTCGGCGTCGCCACCATCGGCGACCTCGCCCGCTTCCCGGAGGCGGTCCTCGTGGACCGCTTCGGCTCCCACGGCAGCCACATGAAGGCCCTCGCCCTCGGCGACGATCCCCGGCCGGTGGTGCCGGACGAGGAGGCGAAGAGCGCCGGGGCCGAGGACACGTTCGACGAGGACCTCCGCGGGGAGGAGGCGCTGCTCCCCCACCTCCTCGCGCAGAGCGGAAAGGTGGCGCGGCGCCTCCGGGCTGCGGGGCTGCGGGGGCGGACGGTGACCTTGAAGCTCAAGTACGCGGACTTCACGCTCGTCACCCGCCGCTGCACGCTGCCCGCAGCCACGGACGACGGGACCGCCATCTTCGAGGCGGTCCGCGCCGATCTGCGCCGGGCCGACCTGTCGCGCCCCGTGCGTCTCACCGGGGTCTCGGTGTCGGGCTTCGGCGAGGAGGAGCCGCCGCCGCAGCTCGGCCTCTTCGAGCCGCCTCCCGCGCCGGGCGAGGCGAAGCGGGCGAGGCTCAACGCCGCGCTCGACGACCTGGCGGACCGGTTCGGAGACGGCGCCGTGCGGCCCGCCACCCTGGCGGACCGAAGGCGGCGGTGAGCCGCCCCGCTGTTCACGAACCCCGGTCGGTCGTCATAGGATGTCCGCATGCGCCGGCTCCTTCCCGCCGCCCTCCTCGTCCTGGCCTGCCGATCCGGCGGAGGGCCCGGGAACGCGGCCGACGCCGGCGCCCTGCCGCTCGTCGCGTGCAGCGCCGAGCCTGCGCAGGTGAAGGTCGGCGAGGCGGCGACGGTGCGCTGCATCGCCGGGCCCGGCGCCACCGGCCCGGCCTGGTCGGTGAGCCCCCGGCGCGGGCAGCTCGCCGCGGCCGGCGGGGGCGATGCGACCTTCGTCCTTCCGGCGAGGGACGTGGACCCGGCCTTCGGCGACACGGTCTTCGCCGTCACCGCCAGCTACGCGAGCGCCGCGGGCACCGCCACGGGGACGGCGCGGGTGACGGTGATCGGGAACACCTGGCTCACCCGCAGCGACATCCCGGCGGTCCAGGCAGTGGCCTCGGACGGGAGCATCCTGGGGGCGCCCATCCCGCTCGAGGGCCTGGGCGGCCCGCCCACCGCCATCGCGGCCCGCTCCGACGGGGCGATGCTCGTGGCGCAGAAGCCCGCGCCGGGAGCGGCGCCGGTGATGATCTACTCGAGGTCCGGCGCGAAGCTCGGCGCATTCGACGCCGTGGACGGCGCGGGACGGGCGCTCTTCGACAGCGACGCCCCGCCTCGCGAAATCCTGCAGGCGCGCGACGGCACGGTCTGGGTCTCGGGCGGCAAGCGGCCGGTCCTCTTCGGCGCCGCCGGACGCTTCCAAGGCTGGGCGCTCGAGGCGCCGGACCGCACCGTCGGGCTGGCCCAGCTTCCCGACGGGCGCGTGGCCGTCACCTACCTCTGGGCCTTCGCGGTCGGCTTCTACGCCGAGAGCGGGCAGGCGCTCGAGAAGAAGGCGCTCGCCTTCGCCCCGCCGCGGGGCGAGTCCTACGCGGCGCTCGGCGCGCTCGCCGCCGCCGGGGGCGGCAAGCTCCACCTGGCCGCCGCCCACCTCGGCCCCACCGGGTGGGCGGGCACTCTGCTCCGGCTCGACGCGGCCCTCGGCCTCGACGCCGAGCTGCCGCCGGCCGCGCGCGTCCCGGGGAACGTGCCCTACGCGCTGTCGCTCTCCGGCGTGGAGATCGCAGCCTCCCCGTCGCCGGTGGGCGGCGAGACGGTGGCGACCTGCCCCTCGCGCTTCGCGGCCGATCTCGGCACCCGTCTCGGGTGCCTCGTCGAAGGTACCCTCTACCGCGGGGTGGCGCACCTCGGCGCGTTAGGAGCGGCCGGCGGTCTCGGCGGCGTCGTCCGTCAGTGACGCAGCGGCGGCTCCCCTGCCGCGCGGCGCACGCGCTCCAGGATCTCGTCCATCCCCACGCTCTTGGGGATGTAGCCCTGCGCGCCGAGCAGCTCCGCCTCCCACTCGAAGCCGTAGGCCGACAGGATGAGGATGGGGATGGCGGCGCTCTTCGGGTCGTTGCGCATCCGCTCCATGACGCCCCAGCCGTCGAGGACCGGCATCTTGAGGTCCAGGAGCACGACGCCCGGCGCCTCCACCGCGGTCCTGGCGAGCGCCACCTCGCCGTTCTCCGCCTGCTGGACCGGGTAGCCGGCACCGACGAGGACCTCGGAGAGCGCCTCGCGGAAATCGTCGTCGTCGTCGACGACCAGGATGTACTGGCCCGGGGTCATGGCGCTCGGAGCGTCGCGGCGATCTCCTCGGCGATTCGGTGGGCGTCCTCGATCCGGCCGGGGTCGAGGGTAACGGCCCCCACGACCGGGTGGCCTCCCCCGCCGTACCTCTCGCAGATCTTCGCGATGTCGTGGGTCCGTCGCTCGCGGGCCCATGGGTTGGACCCGACCGAGACCTTGGCCCGCTTGGGGTCTGTCGAGACCACCACCGTGTACCGGGCCTCCGGGAAGAGGTCGTAGGCGATGAACTTGTTCGCGGCCTCGATCCCCGTGCCGCAGAGGTCGATGGTCACGACCCCCCCCTCCACGCGCGCCAGCCCGCGGATGGTCTCGATCGACCGGAAGTGGGCCTTCAGGATCGGAGCGAGCGGTCCCTTCACCCACGGCTCCAGGACGATCTCGCCGAGCGGCCTCGATCGCAGCGCCTCGATGAGGCGGTCGGGCACGGTGGGGTCCTTCGTCGCCTCGAGCAGGGTCATGATGCGCAGCGCCGGCTCCTCGAGGCGCACCGCCACCGCCGCCGAGGGGAAGCGGGCGGCGTCGATGACGTCGGCCCAGCGCACCACCTCATCCATGTCCGGCGCCGTCCACCCGAAGCGCTCGCGCGCCACCTGGGCGATGAACCCGCAGCAGGAGGGCGCCGCCGGGTCCCAGAACTTCTGGCCGCTCGTGTCGCGGTCGAAGTCGGCGCGGTCCCCCGGGCCGTGGAAGGCGCTCGCGTGGTGGTCGAACCACCAGTCGGCGCGCGGCGAGTAGCGGAAGTCCACGCACGCGTTCACGTCGGCGTCGAAGGCGGGGTCCGCCGTCAGCCGCCAGACCGGGCCTGTCAGACGAATGACGTGGGTGTCCACGGCGATCCCCGGCTTCCCGAACCACTCCGAGCGAAGGACGTTCGCGGTCTTGCGGCCGACCCCCGGAAGGGAGACCAGCTCCTCCATCGTCGAAGGGACCTCCCCCGCGTGCTTCTCCGCCAGGGTCTTCCCGAGCGCGATGATCGCCTTCGCCTTGTTCCGGTAGAAGCCGG
>Ga0209797_10000705_pt1 | contig 16792 bp, 17 predicted proteins | sample DOMMetBare3Fresh_2_FD_187472 | JGI IMG/M metagenome (GOLD analysis project Ga0209797, IMG submission 187472) | Wetland sediment microbial communities from St. Louis River estuary, USA, under dissolved organic matter induced mercury methylation -... | ecosystem: Environmental > Aquatic >... | reverse complement strand
GGCCACGTTGGCCGTAGCGGTCTGGAGATCGCCCTCGTTCACCAGGCTGTCGCGCTGCTCCGCGCTGAAGAGCTCGCCGGCCAGTCCGGCGGCGTGCACCACGCCGTCCATGCCCGCCGCGCTCTGCTCCCCGACGCTCGCGGGCTGCACCCAGGCGTGGCCCCAGACCGGCATCCCGGCGCGGTGCGCCGCGAAGGTGAGCCGGCGGACGGACGCGCTGTCCAACTGGGCGTAAAGCTTGATGCCCATCGCCCCGACCTGGCGGGCCGCCGCGACGATCGCTTCGGGATCATCTTCCCGGTTGAACTGCATCGGCGTCCAGCCGAGCCACTGCATGGTCAGGGCGGGGGCCTGGCGGTAGACGATGCCCCGGGCGGTCTGCACCGGGCGGATGCCGTTGAAGCCGTTGTAGAAGAAGCGGCTGCCCCCGACGAGCTGCATGGCGTAGACCCGCGGGGCGGCCTCGAACCCGGCCACGCGCGACAGCAATCCGGCGGGGCTGTTGCCCATGTCCCGGACGGTGGTGATGCCCTGCGCCAGCAGGTCGCGCAGATCGAGGCCCAGCTCCTCGCTGGCGCTGCCGTTGGACAGGAACAGCAGATGGACGTGGCTGTCGATGAGGCCGGGAATGAGGTACTGGCCCTGGGCCTCGAGGACCCTGGCATCCTCCGGAATCCGGCATTCACCGGCCGCGCCGGCGCAGAGGATACGGTCGCCCCGGATCACAGTCACGGCGTTGGCGACCGGGGCCCGGCCGGTGCCGTCCCACAGGGTGGCGCCGACGATGGCGGTGGAGGGGCTGACCGGCGGAGGCTGCAGCAGCTTGGCGGGGGGCGCGCCACAGGCGGCGGCCGCCAGGCCGACCAGCAACGGGAACGTGGGGAAAGCGAAGGTCCTCATTGGCAGCCTGCTCCATCTTGCCCCGAGCCGCGGGGCCCAGCCTGCGGCACCGCGGATTGCCCTATCGTGACACAAGATGCGAATGGACAGGATGTTGGAGCGGTGACACAGAAGTAGTAGCGCCCCGTGACCCCGGCCACCACCCTCAAATGCGGCAAAGGCCGTGCCCGTTCCCGGCCGGGCTCTGCAAGCCGTTGCGGTGACGCCTCTCGATCCCTAGTCTTCCCTCCGTGAATACCTCACGGATCCATCGCCCGCGGCGCCGCCGTCGCACCGACGCCCTGCGGCGTCTGGTACGCGAGCATCAGCTCGATGCCGCCGACCTCATCCAACCGATCTTCGTCGTTCACGGCACGGGGGTCGAGCGCGAGATCGGCTCGATGCCCGGCGTGTGCCATCTCTCCGTGGACGAGTCGCTCGACCGGGAGGTGGACCGCATCCGCGCCCTCGGCATTCGGGCGGTGCTGCTGTTCGGGCTTCCCGCCGCGAAGGACGAGATCGGCTCCGAGAACTTCGCCGTGGACGGCATCGTGCAGCGGGCCCTGCGGCGCCTGCGCGCGCGCCATCCCGACCTGCTGCTCCTCACCGATGTCTGCTGCTGCGAGTACACCAGCCATGGCCACTGTGGCGTCCTGCGCGACGGCGCCGTGGACAACGACGCCACCCTCGAGATCCTCGGTCGGGTCGCCGTCACCCACGCCGAGGCTGGAGCCGACATCGTGGCGCCGAGCGGTATGATGGATGGCATGGTGGCCGCCATCCGGGGAGCGCTCGACCGGTCGGACCACACCGAGGTGGCGATTCTGAGCTACGCGGTGAAGTACGCCAGTGCCTTCTACGGGCCATTCCGGGAGGCGGCCGAGAGCGCGCCTGCCTTCGGCGACCGCCGCCAGTACCAGATGGACCCGGCCAACGTGCGGGAGGCGCTCATCGAGGCGGCACTCGACGAGGCCGAGGGGGCGGACCTCTTGATGGTCAAGCCGGCGATGGCGTACCTGGACGTGGTGCGCGCGGTGCGTGAACGGACCTCGCTGCCGCTTGTAGCGTACAACGTGAGTGGGGAATACTCCATGGTGAAGGCGGCGGCTCGGCTCGGCTGGATCGACGAGCGCCGGGTCGTGCTGGAGACGCTGACCGGTATGCGGCGGGCCGGTGCGGACGCGATCATCTCGTACCACGCCAAGGACGCGGCGGCTTGGCTGGTCGAGGAGGAGCGGGGATGACCGAGCTGAATGCGTCCACGCGCGTCACCAGTGCGTCCGAGCGGCTGTTCGCCGCGGCCCAGCGGGTGCTTCCGGGCGGCGTGAACAGTCCGGTCCGCGCCTTTCGGAGTGTCGGGGGCACGCCGCGGTTCATCGTCCGAGGCGAAGGGGCCTGGCTGGAGGACGCCGACGGAAACCGGTACGTCGATCTCGTCCTTTCATGGGGCCCCCTCATCCTTGGGCATGCCCACCCCGAGGTCGTGGCGGCGGTGATCGAGGCGACGGGGCGCGGGACGACGTTCGGTGCGCCGACGGAGCTGGAAGTGCGCCTGGCCGAGCGCGTCGTCGCCGCCTTCCCTTCGCTCGAGATGGTGCGATTCGTGAGCAGCGGCACCGAGGCGGCCATGAGCGCCGTTCGGCTGGCCCGCGCCGCAACCGGTCGCCGGGCCATCGTCAAGTTCGACGGCTGCTATCACGGGCACGCCGACCCGCTGCTTGCCTCCGCCGGCTCGGGTGTGGCCACCCTCGGCCTCCCCGACTCGCCCGGCGTGACTCCCGCCACCGTGGCCGACACTCTCGTCGCCCCATTCAACGATCTGCCGGCGGTCGAGGCGCTGTTCGCGACCCGCGGTCCCGAGATCGCGGCCGTGCTGGTCGAGCCGGTGGCCGGGAACATGGGCGTCGTTCCGCCGGTGGCGGGGTTTCTGGAGGGGCTTCGGGCGCTCACTCGGCGCGCAGGGGCGCTGCTCGTCTTCGACGAGGTGATGACCGGATGGCGGGTCCACCCCGTGGGGGCGCAGGTGCTCTACGGCATACAGCCCGACCTGACCATCCTGGGCAAGGTCGTCGGTGGGGGACTCCCGGCGGCGGCATACGGCGGGCCGCGGGCCCTGATGGAGCAGATCGCTCCGGCGGGACCGGTCTACCAGGCGGGCACGCTTTCCGGGAACCCACTCGCCATGGCGGCGGGACTCGCCACGCTCGACGTGCTCGCCCGCCCGGGCACCTGGGAGCGTGCCGAGCGGTGGGCGGCGGCCGCGGCGGCGGCGATCGCCGACGCGGCGGCGGCGGCGGGCGTCCCGGTCACGGTGCAGCGGGTCGGGACGATGCTCACGCCGTTCTTCACGGACGCGCCGGTGCACGACTACGCCGCGGCCAAACGCTGCGACCGCGCGGCATACAACGCCTTCTTCCACGGAATGCTCGAAGGCGGAGTCTACCTCGCCCCGTCCGCGTTCGAGGCCGCGTTCACCTCCGCCGTGCACGGCGACGCGGAGCTCGCCGCGTTGGAGGCCGCCTTGGGCTCCGTGTGGCCGCGGTAGCCATCGTCGGCAGCGGCCTCGCCGGGCTGACCGCGGCCTACCGCCTCAAGCAGCGCGGGATGCGGGTGGTGGTGTACGAGGCGGGCGACCGGGTCGGGGGCGCGGTCCGGACCGAGCGGCGGGAAGGGTACCTCGCGGAGCTGGGTCCCAACTCTCTGGCCGCCCCCTCGACGCAGCTGTGGGCGTTTCTCCTCGAGCTCGGGCTCGAGCCAAGCATCCTGCCGGCGTCGCCGGCGGCCCGAAAGCGGTTCGTGGTCCGCAACGGCAAGCTGCTGCCGTTGCCGATGTCGCCGCAGGACTTCCTCAGGACGAGGCTGCTCTCAACCGGCGCCAAACTCGCCATCTTCAGGGAGCCATTCGTGAAGCCCGGCGACTCGCGGTCGCCGGTGGAAGAGAGCATCGCCGGCTTCGTTCGACGCCGTTTCAACCAGGAGCTTCTCGACTACATCGCCAATCCGTTCATCGGGGGAGTCTTCGCCGGCGACCCGGAGCAGCTCTCGGTGCGCCACGCGCTGCCGAAGCTGTACGGGCTGGAGCGCACGCACGGATCGGTCATCAAGGGCTTCGCCAGCCTGATGCGCGCACGGAAGCGAAACGACGACGGTGCCGGCGCGATCGCGGGCGGCCTCACGTCGTTCCGAGCCGGGTTGCAGGAGCTCTCCGAGGCATTGGCGCGGGCGCTGCGCGCCGAGATCCGCCTGCGGGCGGCGGTGACCCAGCTCCGGGCGGGTGCCAAGGGGTGGACGGTCGGAGCGGCGTTTCAGCCGGCGGAGCTGTACGATGGGGTGGTCTACGCGGCGCCAACCCACTGCGTGAATGATGTCGATCTCGACTTCTCCGGCGGCGACCGGCTCAAGACCCTCGCGAGCATCGGCTACCCGCCGGTGGCGGTGCTCGTGCTGGGGTTTCGCCGGGAGGACGTCGCGCACCCGCTCGATGGATTCGGCTTCCTGGTGCCCGAGGTGGAGCGCCGCCACGTCCTGGGGGTCATCTTCTCGTCCACGCTGTTTGCCGGTCGGGCTCCCGAGGGGCACGTGACGCTGACCGCGTTCGTGGGCGGAGCCCGCAACCCCGACCTCGCGAACGCCGATCTGCCCACGATCACGGCGCGAGTGCAGGACGATCTCCGCGCCCTGCTCGGCGCCAAGGGCGAGCCGACCTTTCGGGCCTTCCAGTTCTGGCCCAAGGCCATCCCTCAGTACGACCTCACCTACGGTCGCTTCAAGGAAATCATGGACGAAACCGAGCGGCGCAACCCGGGTCTGGCCCTGGCCGGCTCGTACCGGGACGGCATATCGCTGGGCGAGACGATCGCCTCGGGTGAGGCGGCGGCCGCGCGGGTGGCGGCTCTGCCCGCGGCCATGGGCACGGCGGGCGCTTGACGGCGCAGCTCCGCATCGGTACCCGGGGCAGCGCGCTGGCACTCTGGCAGACCGAGCACGTGCGCGCTCGGCTGCACGAAGCCGGCTACGTCACCGATCGGATCGAGATCCGCACGACGGGCGACCTGGTGCAGCAGGTGCCGCTGGCGCAGATCGGGAGCCGGGCGCTGTTCACCAAGCAGATCGACGACGCGATGCTCGAGGGGCGGATCGACCTCGCAGTGCACTCGCTCAAGGACCTGCCGACCACGCTGCCTCCTGGGGTCGCCCTCGTGGCGGTCGGTGAGCGCGAGGATCCACGCGATGCCTTGGTCGGGCGGGGTCCGCTCACGTGGAGTGACTTGTCGGAAGGCGCCGTGCTGGCGACGGGCAGCCTCCGCCGGCGGGCGCAGCTGCTGCACCGCCGTCCCGACCTCGACATCCGCGACATCCGCGGCAACGTGGACACCCGGCTCGCCAAGCTCGCCGCCAACCCCGACTGGACCGGGATCCTGCTCGCCGCGGCCGGCCTCGTCCGGCTCGGCTTCGCGCATCGCATCGGGCAGCGACTGCCGGCCGAGCTGATGCTGCCCGCACCGGGGCAGGGCGCGCTCGCGGTGACCGCCCGCTCCGGCGACGCGGCGGCGGCCGCGGCCGCCGCGCGCGCGGTGCACCATCGGCCGACCGCCCTCGCGGTCGTCGCGGAACGCGCCTTCCTGCGGACGCTCGAAGGCGGATGCCAGGTGCCGGTGGCGGCTCATGCGGAGCTGACGTCGGAGGGCACGCTCCGGCTGCACGGCCGGGTCGTCTCGCTTCGGGGAGAGCGCGGGGTCGAGGGAGTCGAGACCGGGGCGGTCGCGGACGAGGGCGCGGCTGATGCCCTGGGCGCCGGCCTCGCCGAGCGGTTGCTGGACGAGGGGGCCGCCTCGATTCTCGCGGAAGTCCGCGCCGCCGCGGTGCCTGCCGTTCCCGAGCCCTGATGCGGGGCCCCGTCGTCGTCACCGCATCGGCGGGGGCCTTCCCCGGCCTGGTCGAGGCGCTGCGGGCCATTCCGGCTGCGGTGGAAGAGATGCCTCTGATGAGCTTCGAGCCTCCGCTCGATTGGGACCCGGTGGATGCGGCCGGGCGGGAGCTTGCACGCTACGAGGTGGTGGCGTTCACGTCGCCGAGGTCGGCACGGGCGTTCGTGGACCGAGTGGCCCGACTCGGGATAATCCCGTCGGGACACACCGAGGTCTGGGTGGCGGGGCCCGGAACCGCGCAGGCGCTCGGGCCGCTGCTGGGCCCGATCCGGCAGCCGGACGAGCGCGCGGTGGGCGAGCGGGGTGCGGCGGCTGCGCTGGCGGGCGCACTGCTCGCCGCTGGGGTGCGGGGCCCGGTGCTGTTCCCCTGCGGCGACATCAGGCGTGACGAGCTGCCCGCCCGCCTGCGGGCTGGCGGGATCGAGGTCGAGGAAGTCGTCTGCTACCGCTCGGTGCTCGCCGGCGAGGTGGCGGCGCGGCGGGCGGCTGAGCGGGCGAAGGTACTGGTGGTAGCGAGCCCCAGCGTCGCCGACCTGCTCGCGCGGGCCTGCCCACCCGGCGCGCGTCCGGCGCTGCTCGTCGTGGGGCCGACCACCGCCGCCGCGGCACGCGTGGCCGGATGGCCGCCGGCTGCCGTCGCGCCGCAGCCGACGGTGGGCGCCCTTGCGGCCGGCGTTCGCTTCCTGCTGGCCACTCGCTGACTCTCTACAGAGGCGCATGAACGATCTCTTTCTCCGCGCCTGTCGGCGCGAGCCGGTGGAGCGGCCGCCGGTCTGGATGATGCGCCAGGCAGGCCGCTACCTCCCCGAGTATCGCGCGGTGCGCGAGCGCGCCGACTTCCTCACCATGGTGGGCACGCCGGAGCTGGCCGTCGAGGTCACGCTCCAGCCGGTGGACCTGATCGGGGTCGATGCGGCGATCATCTTCAGCGACATCCTCGTCGTCCCGCAGGCGATGGGGATGGCGCTCTCGGTGGACGAGGGGGTGGGGCCCCGATTCCATCACCCGCTGCGTGCAGCAGCCGACTTCGACCGGCTGCGCGACGTCTCTCCCACCGCGGACCTGCGCTACGTGCTCGACGCGCTGCGGCTGGCGCGCCGCGAGCTCGCGGGACGGGTGCCGTTGATCGGCTTCGCGGGCGCGCCCTGGACGCTGATGAGCTACATGGTGGAGGGGCAGGGCTCCAAGTCGTTCACCCACGCCAAGCGGCTGCTGGTGCAGGACCCCGCGCGGGCCCACGCGCTGCTCGAGCGCCTCGCGCGCGCCGTGGGGTCGTTCCTCGCGGCGCAGGTGCAGGCCGGCGCCCAGGCGGTGCAGCTGTTCGACTCGTGGGCCGGCGCCCTCGGGCCGCGCGATTTCCGGGAATTCGCGCTGCCGTATCTGGCCACCGCGGTGAGGACGGCGCGCGAGGCCGGCGCGCCGGTCATCGCCTTCGCGCCGGGCGCGGGATGGGCGCTCGAGGAGATCGCCGACGCGACCGGCGCCGACGTGATCGGCATCGACTGGCAGACCGACGCGGCGGACGCGCGTCGCCGTCTCGCGGGACGGCCGGTGGCACTGCAGGGCAACCTCGACCCGTGCTGGCTCTACGCGCCGCCCGCCACCATCCGGGCGCGCACCCACCAGATGCTCACCGCCTTCGGCGGACGGGGCCACATCGCGAACCTCGGCCACGGCATCAACCCGGACGTGCCGGTGGAGCACGCGCGGGCGTTCGTGGACGCAGTCAAGGAGTGGCGCGCACCGTGACCCCGTCCCCGGTCCGCGACCAGGTCGCCGCGCTCATGGTGCGCCTCCACGACGAGACCACGGCGTTCTTCACTCGGCTGGACCGCGGCGGGGCGTTCGGTGAGGACCGGTGGGACCGGCCGGGCGGCGGCGGCGGCGTCGCGCGGGTGCTGACCGAAGGGACGACCTTCGAGAAGGCGGGGATCAACCGCTCGGCGGTGAGCGGGGTACTGCCGGCCGGCGCGGCGCAGCGGCTCGGCGCACGGGCGCTGAGCGGGGAGGAGACGCAGTTCTACGCGACCGGGGTGAGCCTGGTGGTGCACCCGCGAAGCCCGATGGTGCCCACGGTTCACCTGAACGTGCGTTACTTCGAGCTGGCCGACCCGGCGGGGGAACCACTCGACGTCTGGCTCGGCGGGGGCACCGACCTGACGCCCACCTACCCGTTTCCGGACGACGCGGTCCACTTCCACCGCACCCTGAAGGCGATCTGCGATCGGCACCATCCGACGTTCTATCCACGCTTCAAGACCTGGTGCGACCACTACTTCGTCAACACGCACCGGGGCGACGAGCGGCGCGGCATCGGCGGCGTGTTCTTCGACAATCTGCGGGAGGGAGAGAGCGGGCTCGGCCTCGGCCAGCTGGTGTCGTTCGTCAGGGATGTGGGGAGCGCCCTGCCCGCCGGGTACGAGCCGATCGTCGAGCGGCGCCGAGAGCTGCCATACGGCGAGCGGGAGCGGCGCTTCCAGCTCGCGCGCCGGGGCCGCTATGTCGAGTTCAACCTGGTGCACGACCGCGGAACGGTCTTCGGGCTGCAGACCCACGCGCGGATCGAGAGCGTGCTCATGAGCCTGCCGCCACTCGCCTCGTGGGAGTACGCGCCGGTATACGCCCCGGGATCATTCGAGGCCGAGTTGATGGCGATGCTGGAGCCGCGGGACTGGGTGGGGGGTACGGAGTCAGCCTGAGTGGAGCGAAGGCGGCATGCCCTGAGGCATGGCCCCTTCGCGGAGCTTGCCCTCGAGCGCAGCGAAGGGTTCAGGGTGACTCGCTCCCCGCCGGGTGCGCCGGAATCGGCCGATCGCGGTACGGGTACCAGTAGGACTTCCGCTCCATGACGTAATCCAGGTGCACGTGCTTCGGCTCGCGGAAGGCGTCCAGCCCTTCCTCGCCGAGCTCCCGCCCGATCCCGCTCCACCTCATCCCGCCGAAGGGGCCCGCGTCGTTGTCGGTCAGCGGGTCGTTGATCCAGAACGTCCCCGCCTTGATCTCCTGCATCGCGCGCATGGCGAGCTGCAGATCGTTGGTGTAGACCGACGCGCCGAGGCCGTACCGGCTGTCGTTGGCCATGGTGATCGCCTCGTCGGCGTCGGCGGCCACCGTGATCGCGAGCACCGGCCCGAAGATCTCCTCGGTGGTTGGGAGGGAGCCGTGGGCGACGCCGGTGAGGATCGTCGGGGCGAGGAAGTGGCCGGGGAGCCCGCCCGGCCGGAGCCGCTCGCCGCCGAGCCGGAGCGTGGCGCCTTCCGCCACCGCGCGGGCGATCTGGCCCTCGACCGTTGCCAGTGCCTCCGCGGAGATGAGCGGGCCGACGTCCACCAGCGGATCGGACGGGTCGCCCACCTGCAGCGCGCGCACGTAGACCTCGAGCCGGCGGATGAACTCGTCCGCGATCGCCTCGACGACGTACACCCGCTTGGGAGAGGTGCAGACTTGGCCCGCGTTGAGCAGACGCGCCCAGGCGACTCCGGGCACGGCGACGTCGAGGTTGGCGTCGGCGAACACGATGAACGGGTCCACGCTGCCGAGCTCGAGGTTCACCTTCTTGAGCTCCTGGCCCGCTCGCGCCGCGATCCGCCGCCCGGCGCCGACGGAGCCGGTGAAGGCGATGAGGTCGACGCCCGGATGCGCCACCAGCGCCTCGCCGGTCTCCGGGCCGCCGGTGACGACGTTGACCACGCCGTTCGGTAGCGCGTCGTAGCACTCGGCCATCAGCAGGTTGGACAATGGGTTCTGGTGTGGCGGCTTGCAGACCACCGTGTTCCCGGCCGCCAGCGCGGGCGCCAGCTTCCACGCCATCAGCAGCAGCGGGAAGTTGAAGGGGACGATCGCGGCCACGACCCCGAACGGCTCCTTGATCGTGAAGTTGACCTGGTGCGGTGCCACCGGCGGGATCGACGTGCCATAGCTCCGGCGGCCGACTTCGGCGTAGTACTCGAAGCAGGCCGCGACCCACTCGATGCAGTCCACCGCCTCGATCAGCGGCTTTCCGGTCTCACGGGTCATGAGCGTCGAGAGCGCGCGTTCGCGCGAGCGGATCTTGCCGGCCAAGTCGTGGAGCAGCCGGGCCTTCTCGACGCCCGGGATGCGCCACCAGTCGGGCTGCGCCCGGGCGGCGGCGGCCACGGCGGCCGCCACGTCCGCCGGCCCGCACTCGGGAACGAGACCGAGGAGGTCCAGAGTGGCGGGGTTTCGGATCTCGCGGGTCGCGGGGGTGCGCGCGGAAGTCCACGCGCCGTCGATGAGCAGGCGGGCGATCTCGGTCATGCGGCCAAGATGCGGCGCGCGAGCCGCCTCCGGAAGAGTGCGTTGCTCGCGCGGCCGCTCTCGCCGGCCGCTCTCGCCAGTCCCTACCGCTTCGTGCTGTCGGGCTTCGGGGGACGGGGCCCGGCCGCCGGCGGCATGGCGCCAGGCGGGTGCATCATCCCCGGGGTGCCGGGGCCCCCTTGGCGCATCCCGTTCTGCATCATCTGCTGCCGCATGTGTTCGCGCATCCTGCGCCGCTCGGTCATGAGCTCGTTGATCACGTCCGCCATCGCCTGGACCTTGCGATCGCCCTTGGCCGCGTTCATGGTCGCGACGAGCCGTTCGAACCGGGCGTCCGCGGAGTCCGTCATCGCGCGCATCTCGGCGCTCTGCATCATGGGGCGACGGCGCGCCGAGTCCGCTGGCTGCTGCGCGGCTCCGGTCCCCGCGATGAGGGCCGAGAGAGTGACGACGACGGCGAGCATACGGTATCGCATGACAACCTCCACCTCGGGTTCGCGCTGCGCCGCCATCCCGATTGGAAGGCGGCACTCGTAAGATAGTCGCCTGCCTTCGGACCACGCGTGGAGAGCCCGGGTTGTGCGGGGAGGGTAGGGTGAGGAGGCCTTCATCGGAGGCCTCCCTCCTGGCGCCGACCCTGTGTATTCTCCAACATCTGCAGGATCTCGGGGGCGTTAGCTCAGCTGGGAGAGCACCTGCTTTGCAAGCAGGGGGTCACCGGTTCGATCCCGGTACGCTCCATGTATTTGCGGTAGGATCTGCCACAGTTGTTGCTGCATCTGCCCGCTGATTCGCCGCGGTTTCGCAGGTCCATTCATCACACAGTAAAGCGTCGCCTCGTCCGGCAGCGTGTGGCAGCCGAGGAGGGTCGCCGTCGACTCCCATTCGCCAGCGCCAGCTACGTCCAGCAGGGGAAGGTGCTTCCTCGCCGTCGCCAAGCTTCGGCAGAACGGGAGGCAATCGTCCCCGCTGAGACTGGCGAGACGCGCGCACTGCTCCGTGCGCTGGAGGAGGCTTCAGGCGTGGTGGTGCGTCCAGGGGATGTCCCGCTCGCGGCGCGGAGAGCGGCACCCACGCATCGGCTCCCACGTTGTCCGTCTCACCCCGCTTGCGAAGGCGCCCAAAGGGTGTCTCCTCCGCGAGGGGGGTCTAAAGGCCCCGAGGACCCCACGAGCGCCGGTGGCACTCTTCGGAGGCAAGATCAATCGAACCCTCCCCCAGTTCCTGACTCATCCGAAGTGCAAGCGCAGCCCGAGTGTTATCAGGACCGAGGGAACCGACAAGTAGATGCTGAGCACGGCGACCGTCAGCGTCTTCTTGCGATCCAGCGTTCCGACCAGGAGATACCATTGATTCTGCAGCAGAAGAGTGGCCGCGAGCGCCTGCCCGAGGGACCAGGTTTGAAGGAACCCGCCCGTCAGCCCCGGCGCAGTGTCGACGGCGGTTCGGAGGGCACCGAGTGCTTCTCCCAGCTTCTGACTCACCCGAGGTGCAAGCAGGGCGCGCTTCGATTCGATGCGGCGCAGGTTCAGGATGTTGAGGGGGTTCAGTACAGAAACCCTGTCTGCCTCCTCGGACAGACGGCTGATCTCCTGCGCTAATTGCTCCGCCTGGTCCACCAGACCGAACTCTGGCGCTTGGACTTCGTGATGGGGAAGGGCCGGTTGGGTAGGAGTGCTGTCCGGTGACATCGCGTAGCTCCGTGCGGCCCGAGTCGCACCGCGCTTGGGTCGAGCTCGTATTCAAGATCCCGCACTACCCCTCGCATGGAAGGTCTCACCTTCGCCCCGCTCCTCGCCAGAACCCGGCAGGTGACAGCGGCCGTTCGTGACTTACACTTTGGCGCCCGAGCTATCCGCCGCGACCAAGGCGGACGGGCCTCCCACACGGCAGTAGGTCCATGATACGGCGCTGTGGGGATACTCGTCGATGATGTTCTGGGTCTTACGCGAAGATTCGGCAGATATCCGGCATTGACATCGACGTGCTTGCGAAGTGGGCGAATGCGCTCCGAGTCAATGCGGCTCGTGCTCGATGCGCCCGGCCGGAGCGGCGAGGCCAGCGGTGAAGGCGTGGAGGAACGGGCATATCGCCCCATCACCGACGGGGAGTTAGATCGGCTCGCCGCGGTCACAGGGGCCGACAAGGCGGCGGTCAGTTGGCCCATCGCCGCGTCATTTGCGAGGCGCCCATCCAGTCTCCACCGCCTTGACGGCTCCAATACCGGCCGGTTCGCTTTCGCCGATTCGGCGGCATTAGCTTTCTGGCGAGGTGATAAGATCGAAACACTTCGCAACGTAGAAGGAGGTTTCCCATGTCACTGCTCCTGCTGATTGTCGTCCTCGTGCTCCTGTTCGGCGGCGGCGGCGGCTATTACGGGTATCGGAGATGGGGGACGGGCGGCGGCATCGGGATCGTCGGGGTGGTCCTGCTTATTCTGCTGGTCTGGTACCTGTTCGGTGGAATGGGCGGAATGGGCGGAATGCATCTGAACCGTTGATGCACAGCGGGCGCCCGCGCCGTGACACTATCGGGCGCCTGCTCGGCTCTCCGCCGCAGGTGGCCGGGCCGCGCAGCCGCAGCCCGGACAAGTCTTATCCCGCATATGACTCGACGGCCCGCTAGCGGAGCGCCCAGGGAGACGGCAGCTCTTCGCCGGTCCCGCCAGCTCGCTACCGCTGCCAGATGTAGAGGCCGTACAGGCCGAGGCCGGCCCCGCCGATGGCGATCACAGTGCCGGCGTCACCGCCGATCAGGAGGCCGCTGATCAGCGCGGCGCCGCCCACGATCGCGAAGACCCGCCCTTCGCGAGGGCCCATGCGAGCAGCGGACGCGTTGACCGTGAGCGGCGCCTGGTCCTCGGCCGAGAAGCCGAGGCGGGTGGCGGCGAGCGTGGGGGCAAGCGAGGTCATGGGGGCAGCTGCTGCGGCCGGGCTCGGTACCGGGGCCTGCGCGGCCGCGGGCTGCGAGGCGGCCAGCGCGAGAACCAAAGCGCCGGCGGCGCAGCACCAGCGGGGTCGAAACGTTGTCGTTTCCCGCGTGAGCGTGGTCACGTGCTGCCGGCGGAGGTGCGCGCACACAGGTGCCCGCCCTCCGCCGCTTCTTCCACTTCCTGCTTCGAGAGGATGTCGTCGCGGCCAAGCCCGCTCGCGGGACGCGGCCCCCGACCCACGCCGAGCGAATCAGCCGCCACCTCAACCATGCACAAGTGGAGGGTGTCGCTACCAAGGCAGAACGGGCGGCGGATCGGAGCTGACCGTGGCGCTGTGAGGAAGAGCTCTCGCAACATCCACAGCGATTTCCCCCACAGTTACTTCCCCAATAGCTTCTCGACCTGGCCGAGCTTCTGTTGAACCTTGCCGACTCCCTTTTCGATCTTGCCTTTGGCCTCCAGCTCGCGATTCTTGCCGAGTTTCCCGGCTTCCTCCTTGAGCTGGCCCTTCACTTGGTGAAACTTCCCCTTCGCCTGATCCCGGGTACTGGGTTTCATGACACTCCTCCTCGGAATAGTCGGTGAGACGTGCTGCCACGACTCGAGGCACTCGCGGCGTAGAGCCGGCGGTGTTCTCGCGTACTGGCCTACACCGCGCTCCGTCCTCGAGCGAAGTGCACAATCACCGAGATCAGCGCGAGGATGATCAGGAGATGAATCAGTCCCCCAGTCACATGGAAGACCCCGAACCCGAGGGCCCAGGCAACAAGTAGAATGACCGCCAATGCGACGAACATAACCCGTTCCTCCATTCCAGACCGACTGCCGTGAACCGCAATGTGGCCGCCCACGCCCCGCACCCTGCTGCCTCGGAGGGCGGCCACCCGAACGGCGGGCGCTGCCGCCAACCTACACTAGCCGAGTCGCCATGAAGGGAGGCTGAAGCTCAGGTGAGACTGCTTTAGGGCTGTCAGCGCCGCTGCCGCCGCTTCTTTTCACCCCATGTACCGGCGAATAGCTCGACGCTCCTGCTGCATCACGCCCGACCCGGGCCCGTGGCCGGGGCCCTTCGCCGCCATGCCGAGGCGGCCTCCGGCAGGGGGTCACCGGTTCGATCCCGGTACGCTCCACTCGTTGCAGTCATCCCCCGCGCTTCCCCGGGAGCGCGGGGGTTTCTAGTGCCGGGGACGGCGCCCCGAAGCATTCGCCGATCAGGCTCGCCATCGCCTCGATCACCTGATCGAGCGGGATGCCGGCGAGCGGTCCGGCGTGCACGACGGCGCGGTGGGGCGTCGCGTAGGGGAGCCAGGGCAAAGTGTTCGGCTCGGCCCGGAAGAGGCCGACCAGCGGGATGCGCCACGCAGCGGCCAGGTGCACGACGGAGGTGTCCGGCGTAAGCAGCAGGTCGAACGCGTTGACCACGGCGGCGAACTCGTGGAAGCTGGGAAGCGGCGGGACGACACCGGCACCGGCCGCCTCAGCGATGGCGGCGACCTCCTCCCGATACTCGGGGGCGCCGCAGACGGTTGCCGAGAACCGGGGGTCGAGCCGGCGGATCGCTTGGATGGCGGCGACGAAGTTGTCGCGTCCCCAGTATTTTGCCGGTCCCCGGCCCGACACGTTCACCCCGAGCCGGTAGGGTGATCCGATCGGGGGCAGACGGGCTTCGGCCGCTCTCCGGTCGGCTTCGCTGAGCCGGTATTCGAGCGCGAGGTCCTCCTCGGCGGGGTCGATGCCGAACGCGAGGAGCAGCTGCGCCGTGCGGTCCACGACGTGGGTGCGACGCCGGTCGAGCAGGGGCACCGCGTGGGTGAGGAACCCCGCCTGCTCGTGCAGCACGCCGAGCACCTTCGCGGCCCCGGACCAGGACGCCAGCAACCGTGACGTGACCGAGGGCCCGTTCGCCAGGTCCACCATGAGGTCGTACTTCGCGCGGCGAAGCCGCCCGATCAGGCTGACCGTCGGCCCGATCCGCTTGCGGTACAGCCACACCCGATTCACCCAGGGGCTGACCGCAGGCTGGACGCCCGCGTTGGCGGTGCTCAGGAGCAGGTCGATGGTGGCATTCGGGTAACGGCGCCGGATGGCCCGGATGACGGGGATGCTGACGAGCACGTCCCCAATGCGCTCGGTCCGAACCAGCAGGATACGGGGGGCCGGCCCCAGCTCGATTGCGTCCTCCGGCCCGGTCAGGAGGTGCCCCCTGAACGAGCGGTCCTGCGACAGCAGCAGGCGGCGCACGCGCAATTCGAGCGGCTTCAACGCGGCAATCCCCATCTCGACACCTCCATGCGCCCTTCGGTTCCGGGCGGAAACGTACCATGCCGGGGCCCGAGGGTGACAGAGGGATTGCGCGCGAGCCCCGATGTGTGCATCTGTCAATGTCCGTCAATGGCCGTCATCGATCGCGCTAGATTGTTCCACTGCTCCCGGAACGGACGATCAATGCATCCTCAGCACCATGGGCCGAGTCACTGGATCTGGATGTTCACCCGACTGCCCTATGGTGTCCGGGTCGTCCTCCTCGTCTTCATCGCGGCCTGGGTCGCGCTGCTGCTGCACGAGCTTGCTCACGCGCTGACAGCACGGCTGCTTGGCGTCCGCGTCTGGGCGGTCTCGCTCGGACGGGGGCCGGTACTCTGGGAAGGTATGATCGATGGATGCCGCGTGCGGGTCGCGCTGCTTCCGCTGCACGGCGAGGTGCGCCTGGTCGACCGGGACGCCGAGGAGCTGGGGTACCACCGTTCCTTGCAGTCGGCTCACTGGGACTTCGAGTGGCTAACGGGGAGCTCGTGGCGGGCCCCGCTCATCACCGGCGCGGGAAGCCTGTCCAATCTGTTGGCGGCCCACGCCGTGGTGGCCTACTGGACGTGGATGCCCCGGCTGGTGCCGCCCCTGTTCGCGCTATCGGCCTGCATCTTCATCGTGAACTGCCTCATGTTCCTCAACCTGGCGCCCATTCGCGGACTTGACGGCTGGCGCATCGCCGTGCAGACGGCCGCCTGGCGACGGGGACCGCGGATCCAGAGCTCGTAAGCCCGCCTTCGCTCACGCCACGCGCATTGTATTGAAGGAGTGGGGGATGGCCAGGACGGGAATCGGTCCGGTGGGATTGCTGCTGCGGGTCATGGGCGCACTGGTGCTGGTCTACGCCACGTTCAACCCCACCGGCCGCTCGTACTTCCACTGGGTGCTGGGCCCGCTGGTCGGCATGGGCGAGCCCTCGGGGGGCTCCACGGCGCTGAAGTTTCTGGCGGGGGTGGTCCTTGCGATCGGTTGGGTGGTGGTCCTGCAGGCGACCCGCCGCTCGATCGGGCTGACGGGTGCGGCCCTCGCCCTGGCACTGTGCGGCGGCCTCATCTGGCTCCTCGTCGAGCAGCACCTGGTCTCCCCGACCGGGTCGGCGGCGATCGCGCACATCGCGCTCGTCGCTATCGGCCTCGTGCTCGGCGCGGGAATGAGCTGGTCGCTCCTCTCCCGCCGCCTGACTGGCCAGGTCGATACCGATCAGGTGGGCTGAAGCCCGTTCCCCGCAGTGCTCTCCGCGGTCGCCGTTGCGAGCAGGTCGCTCATCGCCGCCCACATCGGATTCAGCTCCCCGCGCGCCACGACGTCCCACGGGCCCCGCTGCCGGGCGGCATGCTGAGTCTCGAACGTCAGGAACGTCGGGTGTGAGAGGATCGGCGTGAACGGCGCGCGCTCACCCACCGCGCGGAGCGCCGACAGCGCCGAGGCGTCGCGGAGTTTCGTGTCGAGCAGGACGAGGTCGAACGAG
>Ga0209797_10000703_pt1 | contig 16804 bp, 17 predicted proteins | sample DOMMetBare3Fresh_2_FD_187472 | JGI IMG/M metagenome (GOLD analysis project Ga0209797, IMG submission 187472) | Wetland sediment microbial communities from St. Louis River estuary, USA, under dissolved organic matter induced mercury methylation -... | ecosystem: Environmental > Aquatic >... | reverse complement strand
AGGCTTCCAACGGATCGGACGAACCGATATAAATATTTTCAGCTCCACACCTATAAACTCCAGTTTCATTGATTCTTTGTACAAAATTTTTTCCTGATTTTGATGTGTGTGATATAACGGCGCCTCTTTTTACCAAATCAGAACTATGTAAAGCAGCCATTTTCAATAGTCCTTTCTCAGGATATAAGATTGGGAGCTTTTCCGGGGCCTTTAAAATGTCTTTCTCCAGGCTTTTTAATTCAGACGAATTTGCCTCAGGAAACTGACTGATAAATTCTTTTATAACAAGATTATAAAAGCGCTTAGGGTTTTGCCTAAAATAGTTGGTCCAGTAGAATGTCAATTGATCTTGTTGAGATAAAGAGGTAAAAATCCTTTCTTTATTAATTTCCTTCCACAAAACACTATCAATGGCTCGGTTAAATTCAAATGGTTTGTCCTGAAGCGTCATAACCCCCTGTGCTTTTAAAGAAAAAACGCAAAAAAGCATGAATGCAAAAAAGATGTGTTTCACGTGGAACAAGAGTTTATTTTAGAAAGTATAAACGCAAATAATGGGATTCTCTTTCACGAATGATCTTAATTTGTTGTGAAGATTTGTCGTTATACCCTGAAAGGTGCAGGCAGCCATGAAAAATGACCCGATGAAGCTCTTGATTGAACGTTTGAATATTAATGCGGGCATTTTCCTTAATTCGATCAACACTTATATAAAGTTCAGCTTCAATAGGTTTATTCTTTTCAGAAAGAGAAAAAGTTATTATATCGGTGAAATAATCATGTTTTAGATATCTACGATTCATTTCAAGCAAAGCCCTGTCAGTACAGAAGATGACATTTAATTGTTTTAAGACAAATCCTTCTTTTTTAAACATCTTTACCAGAAATGATTTTAGTTTGTTTCTGTTTCTGAATGCAAATGAAACTTCCTGATAAAAAAAATACACATTTGAATTCTTCATGATTCCTCAAAAATCGGAAAACTTTAAGATAGGGAAACAATACTTTTGCATTGATTATGAAAAAACTTTCGGAGTTAGAACCAGGCGAAAAAGCAACAATCCATTCTTTTGAAAACGACGAGTTTTTTTTAAAGTTGATGGAAATGGGCTGTGTGCCGGGAGAAGAAATAGTTGTGGAAATGCAAGCGCCTTTAGGTGACCCTATAAGCATTAAAGTTGCCGGATATTTATTGAGTTTACGTATTACCGAGGCCGACAGCGTGCTCGTTAATGTTCATAACTAATTATTAATCAATATTTTAATGAAAATTGGTTTATATTTTGGCTCTTTCAATCCTATCCATAACGGCCATTTAATTATTGCTCAGCATCTATTAAATGAATCTCCATTACAACAAGTTTGGTTTGTGGTTTCCCCTCTTAATCCGTTTAAACAACAAAAACAATTGTTGAGTGAATATGATCGTTTGCACCTGGTAAACCTGGCTATTGAAAACAGTTTGCAATTAAAAGCGGTTGATATTGAGTTTCGGTTACCCAAACCATCTTATACAATTAACACACTTACTTATCTTTTAGAAAAATATCCGCATAATGAGTTTTCCATTATAATGGGAAGTGATAGTTTACAAAACCTGCACCAATGGAAGAATGCCGAACAGATCATGAACAACTATTCTGTTTATGTATATACCCGTCCGGGGTTTGAAATTAAACAACAACAAATAAAAACCCTGATTGAAGTAAAGGCTCCTCTCCTTGAGATTTCGGCTACACATATCCGTCAGTTAATACAATCCAATAAATCCATCCGCTTTCTTGTGCCTGATATTGTATATGAAGAAATAGAAAAAGCGGGTTACTATAAGCTAAAAGATCCAACCAAGTAAAAGGCAAATCAACGCAATAATAGGGGGTGGTATTTTTGTTGTGCTTAGCAGAATAACAGTAGAAAAAATCACAATCAGATTTACATAACTGATTGTTTTCATTTCCAATAATGAAATATCTCTTGCCAGATAAAATGCTGAAGCAACCATTAAACCTACTGTTGCAGCATTAATTCCTTCAAGCGATCGGAAAACAACTGCATACTTTTTTAAATTTTGCCAGATTGGAAAGAAGAATAAAACCAATAAAGCGCTGGGCAGAAAAATTCCAACAGCTCCAATTATTATACCTAGTGTTTGCTTTCCGGCACCTTCATTTCTCATGGCCATTCCACCTGCATAAGATGCCATTGAAAATACCGGACCCGGAATGCCTTGTACAAATCCGGCACCTGTTAATAGTTCTTCTCCGCTCATGTATTGCGTTTTTTCTCTTATAACAAACTGCTCATACATCATTGGTACCAATACTTGTCCTCCACCAAAAACCAAACTACCAAAACGATAAAAGTTTTCAAAGAGGTTAAAGGCTCTTTTATTTTCCCAATTTTGTTTTCTTGCTGTTTCACTTAAAAAACCAGCCATTCCAAAAACAAAAACAAACATCCAGATATTTGACCATTTTATTATTTTGCTTGGAACATCTTTTTGTGGAATACGACGGTCACTAAAGTTTGTAACAATTCCTCCTGCCACTAGTACAATCGGAAAAACCCAGGGTGTTTTAAAAAAAATATATACCAGCAATGCTGCAACCGCCATAATCACTCTTGTAATATTGTTGTTGATTGTAACCCTGAATGCATTCCATGTTGCATATACCAGAAACCCCACAGCCATTGGTTGAAGGAATTTAAAAATATCTGTATGTAATGCCCTTTTATCGAAATAATGTACAAGGAATGAAAGTGCACCCATCATGACACAAGCAGGTGTTACCCAAATTAAAAAAGTAATGATAGATAATAAAAAGCCGCCTCTTTTATACGCTATCAGTGTTATTGTTTGAGTAGAACTGGCCCCTGGTAATAATTGACAAAACGAAAGAAGATCTGTTAATTCCTTTTCCGTAACATCTCTTCGTTTTTTTACAAAGGTTTTCATCATCATTCCAAAATGCCCTTGCGGTCCGCCAAAAGCAGTTAAAGTGTAGATGAGTACAGCTTTTAAAAAGGGGATATGGCGTATAAACTTCAATGGTTAAAACGTTTTTTCTAAATTATTTTACTCCTGTTTTCTTATTCATATTTCTAAACCAGTCTTATTTCTTTTTCCCAATCATCTTTTAAATAAACAATTGATGATCCTAATTGCAAATACAAAAAGAAAGATATTGAAAATCCTGATGTGCCCAATAAAACTTTTAAACTACTAAAGGCCCTTCAACAATTAATCAGAATGAAAATAAATTAAGTTACTTTGTTTGCTTTTAGTTTCAAAAACAAAAAATAAGATTGATTAAATGAACAGATATTTTTCCCTTCTGCTTTTATTGATTTTTTTTACCGCTTGCAAACCTTCTTATGAATCCTTTAAAGAAGAATATTCAAAAACCTTTTCATCTGCTTCTGGTTCTGTTCCTGATTATTCTAATTTAAAATACTGGGCAGCACATCCCTGGAAAAAAGATCCGTCTGACAGTATATCCCGCTCTTTAAAAAACGAACCTATTGATACAAGTGTTGATGTTTTTTTTCTGCATCCTACAACCTTAACTTCAAAAAAATTGCAGGGCGTTGTTTGGAATGCTGACATTAATGATGGGGAACTAAATGCTAAAACGGATTATACTTCTATTCTTTATCAGGCAAGTGTGTTTAATAAAAATTGTCGTGTTTTTGCACCCCGTTACAGGCAAGCACATATTTATTCTTTTTATACGCTTGGAACAGATTCTTCAAAAAATGCATTGGACTTAGCTTACACCGATGTTAAAACTGCTTTTGAATATTATTTAGAGTATTATAATCAAGGCAGGCCCATAATTATTGCAGGTCATAGCCAGGGGACATATCATGCAAAAAGATTACTAAAAGAATATTTTGAAAACAAGGCTTTGCAGAAACAGTTGGTATGTGCTTACATAATTGGCATGGCCATTCCAAAAACATACTTCAACAATATTACAGCATGTGCCGACCCTGGTTCTACAGGCTGTTTTGCAACATGGAGAACTTTTAAAGAAGGATATCTGACTGAATTTGTAAAAAAAGAAACCGGCTCGTCGTGGGTAGTAAATCCGTTAACCTGGACCATGGATGAAGCGATGGTTTCAAGAAGCGAAAACCAGGGTGCCGTTCTTTATAACTATAATAAAATATTAAAACATACAAACGGGGCCCGAATTACAAATGGTATTCTGTGGATTAATAAGCCAAAGTTTCCCTTTAGTTTTTTATCGACAATGAAAAATTATCATGCCGGCGACATTAATCTGTTTTATATGAATGTTAGAAAAAACATTGATGACAGGATTAAAGCTTTTAAAAACAAAACGAATTAATATAAAATATAAAAGCCGCTTAAGTAAGCGGCTTTTTCATTTATTAACTTCTCTTTTATTTAATTATATAAGTTGTAAGAATTGTTTCAGAGCTTGCATTAACTGATGCAAGTGGAATGGTTAAGGTTGTTTTACTATTAATCAACCCTGCTTTTCTTGCATAAAAATATTGCAGGTCGGATGTATTTGGAATTACACTTCCAAAAGCAGAAAACACCGGTACAGCCGTAATTTTAATTACATCTTTAAATACAACGCCATTAACAGTATGGCTTATTCCTTTTGCGGCAACTGTAAATGTGAACACAGCAGTAACAGGAACATTTCCAAATCCGGTTACATTCACGTTAATTGTTTTTGTTTCAACCCATGTTTGGTTTACAGCCAAATTATCGTTCAGATATAAAAGTTCTACTGACTGATTATTAAATTCTGCAAGTTTAGCAAAGCGGAAATAATCGTTCCCTGTTTTATTATAATATTCATTAGGGCCGGCAGAATTGGTCATTACTTTATATGTTTTCCCGTTTACTGAAGTATCTCTGCCCGTTGATGTTATTTTATAAGTGCCGCTTCCGGTTCCTGTAACTGTGTAGTTCCATTCGCTGCCTGTTGTAATTGGCTGATAATCGCCAAGATCAACAACGGGCCCTTTCTTTTTCTTACAACTGCTTGAGCTTAAAATAAGAATGACCGACAGAAAGATTAATAGGCTTTTTTGCATAGAATAATATTTTCTTAAAGATAACTAAACGTTTTTTAGCGCTGCTTGTTGCTTAAAACTCACAGTTTTTAGGTGTGCGGGGAAAAGCAATTACATCACGGATGTTCGTCATTCCCGTTACAAACTGAACCATCCGCTCAAAACCAAGTCCAAAACCGGCATGAGGCACTGTTCCATAACGTCTTGTATCTAAATACCACCAAAGTTCTTCTGCTGGCACATGCATTTCTTTCATACGTTGTTCCAGCTTATCCTGTCTTTCTTCTCTTTGAGAGCCACCAACAATTTCTCCTATGCCCGGCGCAAGGATATCCATAGCGGCAACAGTTTTGCCATCATCATTCTGGCGCATATAAAAGGCCTTGATCTCTTTTGGATAATTGGAAACAATTACCGGCTTTTTAAAATGCTTTTCAACCAGGTATCTTTCGTGTTCACTTTGCATATCAATACCCCACTTTACATCGTACTGAAATTTTTTCTTTTTATACGCCGGCGATTGCAATAAAATTTCGATGGCTTCGGTATAAGTGATGCGTTCAAAATCATTGTTCAAAACAAACTCCAGTTTTTCTATCAATCCCATTTCACTACGCTTATCCTGTGGCAATTGTTTTTCTTCTTCAGCTAAACGTTGTGCAAGAAACTCAAGATCCTCCTTGTTATTTTCCATTGCATACCGAATGATATACTTTATAAATTCTTCTGCGAGATTCATGTTATCTTCTAAATCACAAAAAGCCATTTCTGGTTCAATCATCCAGAACTCTGCTAAATGTCTTGCAGTGTTTGAGTTCTCTGCACGGAATGTTGGACCAAATGTATAAATCTCACCAAACGCAGTAGCGCCCAACTCACCTTCTAATTGTCCGCTAACCGTTAAGTTTGTTGCTCTTCCAAAAAAATCTTCTTTATAATTTATTGAACCATCATCGTTCCTTGGCGGATTATCAAATGGCAATGTACTTACACGAAACATTTCACCAGCACCTTCTGCATCACTGGCTGTAACGATTGGCGTGTGGAGATAAATAAACCCTTTCTCATTATAAAACTTATGAACAGCAAAAGCTAAAGAATGCCTGATACGGAATACCGAACCAAATGTGTTGGTACGAAATCTTAAATGTGCAATGTCTCTTAAAAATTCAAGGCTATGCTTTTTGGGTTGAAGCGGATATTTTTCTGCATCACTGTCCCCAAGTATTTCAATAGAAGTTGCTTTGAGATCAAGCTTTTGTCCTTTACCCAATGAAGCCATTACAATTCCGGTTACTTTAAGAGATGCAGAAGTAGTAATCCGTTTCAGAATGTTTTCATCAAATTTTCCCAATTCAAGCACTACTTGCAGGTTTTGATTGGTGCTGCCGTCGTTTAATGCAATAAACTGGTTGTTTCGAAAAGTACGAACCCAACCCATAACAATTGCTTCCTGTCCTTGTGGTTCACTGCTAAGCAGTTCCCTGATCTTCACCCGTTTATTAAACATTCCTTGAAATTTTGAGCGGCAAAGATAATTACTCCATCTTGAGTAAATCCTATTTATGCTATAAACCGTATTAATTATGAGCTCTTCTAAATCTATGCTAATGATATTTTTTTGCTTTTCTGAAAATTGCCGTAACATTGCATTGGAAACTGACTGATATTTAAGACCCGTTACTTCATAAGCTCATCAAATTTAGTCGTTACCAATCCCTTAGTTTTTAATCAACACATTCTTTTTCTGAAAAAAACAACTACTTACGATTTCGATTTTGTGTTAATGAATTAAATTTCTTATGTACGATATTTCACTTTTGAACGACATGCTCGTTCCCGAATTGCTGGACATAGCCGATGAACTCAAAATTACCGGCGCAAAAAAACTGGATAAACAGCAACTTATTTATAAAATCCTCGATAAACAAGCAGTTATGGCAAGCGAACCCAAAGGAGCAGAAGAAAAAGGCAAACGTAAGCGAATTCTTAAACCTACATCTTCAGAAGCAGCAGCAGAATCTTCTGTTGAAGCCGGCGAACCCGATGCGGCTGATAAAGTACGCAAAAAGAAAGTTGCTCCTGTTCTTAAAAAAGAACTAAAAAAGCCGGAGATCATTATTCCAATTATTCCTCCCGGGTTTACTCTTCCCGGTGAAGATGAGTTTGTGGCTGGTCCCGAACTTGAAATTGGAAACAATCTTGCAGAAGATACACAGCAAGATCAACAAACCGTGGAACAAGAAAACGAGCAAGATCAAGAACAACAACAGGAGCAGGGACAGGAAACAGGAGCTGCGGCACCAGTTGTTCCTCAAAGACAATATCCTACTCGTCGTGAGCAAGCGTTTAATATTGAGTTTGACGGAATTATTCTTGCCGAAGGTGTATTAGAAATGATGCCCGATGGATATGGGTTCCTTCGTTCAAGCGATTATAATTATTTATCAAGCCCCGATGATGTATATGTATCTCCATCTCAAATAAAATTGTTTGGTTTAAAAACAGGCGATACGGTTTATGGTGCTGTAAGACCTCCCAAAGAAGGTGAAAAATATTTTGCTTTATTAAAAGTTGATACCATAAATGGCAAAAGCCCTGAAGCAGTTAGAGACCGTGTTCCTTTTGATTATTTAACACCTTTGTTTCCTTTTGAAAAATTAAATCTTACTACGCAATCAACAAACCTGAGTACACGAATCATGGATTTGTTTACTCCAATTGGTAAAGGACAGCGTGGTTTAATTGTAGCTCAACCAAAAACAGGTAAAACCATGTTATTGAAAGAGCTGGCAAATGCTATTGCAGAAAACCATCCTGAATGTTACTTAATGATTGTGTTGGTTGATGAGCGGCCTGAAGAGGTTACTGATATGGAACGCAGTGTAAAAGCTGAAGTAATTGCCAGTACGTTTGATGAACCAGCTGAGAAACATGTTAAGGTTAGTACCATTGCTTTACAAAAAGCAAAGCGTCTTGTTGAGTGCGGACATGATGTGGTTATATTGCTTGATTCTATTACACGTTTAGCCAGAGCACATAATACAGTAGCTCCATCGAGCGGCAAAGTATTAAGCGGTGGTGTTGAAGCGAATGCTATGCAAAAACCAAAACAGTTTTTTGGTGCAGCACGTAAAATTGAAAATGGTGGTTCATTAACTATAGTTGCAACTGCATTGGTTGATACCGGCAGCAAAATGGATGAAGTAATTTTTGAAGAATTTAAAGGTACCGGCAACATGGAGCTTGCTCTTGATCGTAAACTTGCCAACAGAAGAATTTTCCCTGCCATTGATATTGTTGCTTCCAGTACACGCCGAGATGAATTGTTGCTTGATAAAGACACATCAAAAAGAATGTGGGTGTTACGCAGGCATCTTGCAGATATGAACACGGAAGAAGCAATGAATACGCTGTTACAACATATGAGAGGAACAAAAGATAACCAGGAGTTCCTGATTACAATGAACAGTTAAAATTATTTTCTCAACAAAAGACAACAACGAACATGAAAAATTTTGTTATTGCTTTTGTGCTGTTAGCTTTTATTGGTTGTGAAGAATATTCACAAAAATCAGATAAAGAAAAAGAAAACAGCCAAACCAACATTGAAATTAAGACTGATTCGGGTGAAGTAAAGATGAATGATAATGGAATCTCTGTTAAAGCAAAAGACGAAAACAATGATTCTGTAAACATTAAAATCAATTCAACCGACGGAATTAAAATTGAAGGCAAAGATGGTAAAGTGGAATTAAAAACAGATGGGGGCGGAAAAATCCAGATTGAAAAAAAGGGTAAAGACGTAAACATTCAAATTAAAGAAAATAAATAAACGGGTCCTGCCATTAGGCAGGACTTTTTGTTATGATCAATCTTCATTTAATAGGCAACATTTGCAGATTGCTTGGAATTATTTCTTTTCTGTTAATGTGCTATGCTTATTTTTTTACCGCAAACATTATGCTTTTTAACATCAGTAAAAAGTTGACCATTGTTTTTTTCAGTCTTTCATTATTCATCTGGGTTATAACTATTCTGCGTTCAACAGGTAATAAATAATTTTGTACTCAACAACATGGCTATACAAAAAATAAATATTGAAGAGTTTTTGAGTCTGGCAAAAAAATTTCCTGTGCTGGATGTAAGAAGCCCGGGTGAATATCATCATGCCCATATTCCTGCTGCATACTCATTACCCTTGTTTACTGATGAAGAAAGAAAAGTTGTAGGTACTACATACAAACAAAATAGCAGAGAAGAAGCAATAAAAATTGGTCTTGACTTTTTTGGCGTTAAAATGAGAAAAATGGTTGAAGAAGCAGAGTCATTAGCTGCTAGTTACAAGCCGGTAATAAACACTAATGACTCACAACTATCGGCTACTGACTCTAAAACTGTACTTATTCACTGTTGGCGTGGCGGTATGCGTAGTGCAGGAGTAGCCTGGTTACTCGATTTGTATGGGTTTAAAGTTTATACACTAGTTGGCGGTTATAAAGTTTTCAGAAAATGGGTTTTAGAACAATTTGAAAAAGAATATACGCTCCATGTAATAGGTGGCAATACTGGTAGCGGTAAAACGCATGTATTAAATGCATTGCAAAAAGAAAATGAAATCATTATTGATCTTGAAGCGCTTGCAAATCATAAAGGATCAGCATTTGGAAATATTGGTATGCCTAAACAGCCCAGCCAGGAACTGTTTGAAAACAAGCTTGCTCTTGAATTATTTTTTGCATCTGAAAAACAAAAGCCTATTTGGGTTGAGGATGAAAGTCAGCGTATAGGTGATGTAAATATTCCAATTACTTTTTGGAAACACATGCGAACAAAGCCCTTGTTTTTTTTAGATATTCCATTTGAAGAACGACTTCAACATATTACAGAAGAATACGGAAAACTAGATAAAGAGAAATTAATCAACGCTGTAGTGCGTATTAAAAAAAGATTGGGCGGACTGGAAACCAAAGAATCTGTTAATGCTTTAATTGAAGGAAGAATAAAAGATTGTTTTCGTATCTTACTTACGTATTATGACAAATGGTATTCAAAGGGGTTGCACAACAGAGAGAACCTTGAAGCGTTAATACAAAAGATCCCCTGCAAAACCGTACACGAATCAAATATGAAACAGCTTTTACAACCGCAATAAAATGAAAAACTATTTCCTTTTTTTTCTTTTACTGATCCTTTCTCTAAATACTTCTGCACAAGTAGTAACCGGTGTGTACAAGGGAAAAATGGAAGTTGACAGCCCCAGGTATACCGTTGATTTTGAATTAACACTAAAAGAAAAAGATGGAAAATTATATGGCTATTGCCACCGTTTATTTATTGTTGACGATATTCTCTATTACAATCTTGTAAAAGTAAATGCCAGAATTGTAGATAGTGTTTTGGTTGTAGAAGATGAAAAATCAGTTTCTAATAATTTCAAAGAAAAAACAAAGGGAGTAAAAACTGTTTTCTTTTTTAAGCTAAAAGATATTGAAGACAGCTCTGCCGTTTTACCCGGAGAGTGGAGCACATCCAGATGGAAAAACTTTTTACCCATTACCGGGAAAGTTGCCGTAAACAGAGAACAAAATTATTTAGCCACTCAGCTTTATAAGCGTCTTGAAGATAATGGGCTGAGCAAAGACATGGCATTTGAAGAAAAAACCAAACCACAACCTGTTGTTGCGGTGGCTCCTAACAAACCTGATGTACAACCAGCTATTGTTCAAACGAAAGTTGATACAGTACAAACCATTGCAGGCAAGGTGGGCAATGAAACAAAACCTCAAACAAATGTTCCATCGGTTGTTGGTAATGAGCCCAAACAAAATAATCCATTGCCACCTGTAGTCAGCATTCCAACAATCATTACAAAAACAGATTCGGTACAAATAACAAAAACGAATACGCCAAAAGAACAAGCTGTTAATAATCAAACAAAACAAAATACAGATATAGCGGTTAACAAACCAAAAGAAAAGCCTGTTGTAACGCAACCAGTCAATCAACCAAAACCACAAACAAACAAACCGGTTGTTGTAAATCAAACAAAACAAAATACAGACGTAGCTGTTAACAAACCAAAAGAAAAGCCTGTTGTAACGCAACCAGTCAATCAACCAAAACCACAAACGAATAAACCAGTTACTACAGCTCAAAATCAAAACTCTCCGGTTACCGTTAAAACAGAACCCAAACCTGTTACACCGGTTTTGCCAAAAGAAAAACCAAATACAGATGTTGTTAAAATTGGAAACATAACCAATGATTCTTCTAATGCTACAAAGCCAATGGTTGATAAAAATCAAATGCCTGTTATTAACAATCCAATCATTGTTAAACGAACAACTGAAATTATTCAGGCCTATGATTTTTCTGAAGACAGTGTTGTATTAGCCTTATATGATAATGGTGAAATTGATGGTGATACGGTGAGTATATTTCTAAACAACGAACTGCTTGTTTCAAAAGTTGGGCTAACTGCAAAAGCATTTAAAAAAACAATTTACTTTAAACCGGGCGAAATGATTCAGCTTACTTTATTTGCTGATAACCTTGGGGCTATTCCCCCCAACACCGGTTTGCTGCTGATTACAACTACAAACGAGCGGTACCCGGTATATTTCAGTTCTACTTTAAATAAAAGCTCCTCAGTTCTTTTGAGAAGAAAAGAAAATTAACTGCTATCAATCAACATTTACCTTCATTACATCATGAAGTATTTTTTTATTCTATTGTTCTTTTTCACTTCTTTGAACAGTTATTCACAAGATGTTTCAGGTATATGGCTTGGCAGATTTACAAACAGCAATCTGCTGCAGGCAGAGTTACCTTATAAATATGAGTTATTGCTTTTTCAAAACGAACAATCCATTACCGGTTATTCTTATTCCACATCAGGCGCAGCAGATTATTATGCAGTCTGTGAAATTAAAGGCACCTTGTTTGAGGGTTATATGGTAGTTACAGAAATAAAAACTCTCTATCAAAATCCTGCATCAGGAGAAGGTGTATTACAAAGTCATATTTTATTTTTCAATGCAAACGACCAGGAAGCTACTGGTGACTGGAAACAAACTAATAAAAAAGTTTTTCAGTTATTTCAACAAACGGGAAATACCTTTTTAAAAAAAGAAACAGATCCATCCAAATCAGCTTTAATAAAAATTCTTGAAAGAAAAGGTGCTATACAAACAGAGTCAGCAAACAAACCTGCTACACCTAACCAGGATTCTATAAAACTGGCATCAAGGCAAAAAGAAATACTCAGAACCATTAACATTCTTTCCGATTCTGTTTTTCTTGAATTGGTTGATGATGGTATTATTGATGGCGACAGCGTGTCGGTTTATTTAAACAACAACAACTTATTAAACAAAGTTGAACTTAGTACTAAAGCGTTCAAACAAACTATTTTTTTACCTAATACAAATGAAGGAACTGTTATTACAATGTTTGCAGAAAACGAAGGAGCCATTCCGCCAAATACCGGATTATTGATTATTCGTGATGGAGAAATAAAATATGAAATCAGGTTCAGCTCTGATAAAAAGAAAAGTGCAGCGGTACAATTACAAAGAAAATAATTTGATTGCTGGGGTTACATTTGCAAATGAGTTCAGAAACAACCCGGTTAACACAATTCTCACATGGCGCAGGTTGCGGATGTAAAATTGCCCCCGCTGTATTAGAAGAAATACTTAAGACTACACTAATTAATATTCCTGATGAAAATTTATTGGTTGGCAACAGCAGCAAAGACGATGCGGCCGTTTATGATCTTGGAAACGGATCGGCACTTATTTCAACAACCGATTTTTTTACTCCTATTGTAGATGATGCTTTTGATTTTGGCCGCATTGCATCGGCAAACTCTATCAGCGATATTTATGCCATGGGCGGCAAGCCTTTAATGGCAATTGCAATCCTTGGTTGGCCGGTTGAAAAGTTATCAACCTCATTAGCTCAACAGGTTTTAGATGGAGCCCGAAGCATTTGTAATGAAGCGGGCATAAGCCTTGCAGGCGGGCATAGCATTGACTCCCCTGAACCCTTTTTTGGTTTAGCAGTAACAGGAACTGTTTTAATTAATCATCTTAAAAAAAACAATACTGCCAAAGAAGGAAATGTATTATTGCTTACAAAATCAATTGGTGTAGGTATATTAAGTACAGCAGAAAAAAGAAGTGTCATAAAAGAAGAACACAAAGGAATTGCATCAGCACAAATGATACAGCTGAATAACATTGGTGAAGCGCTGGGGAAAATACAAGGCGTTACTGCCATGACAGATGTAACCGGTTTTGGTTTGCTTGGTCATTTAATTGAAATGGCAGAAGGAAGTGGTTTGTCTGCTGAGTTATACTACAGCAAAATCCCTTTTCTTGAAGCAGCAAAAGAATATCTTGCTCAACGAATAGTACCCGATGCTACATACCGCAATTGGAACAGTTATAGCAGTAAGGTTGGTTTTGGTGCCGGAGTAAATGTAATGGAAGCGTTTAATCTTTTACCCGATCCGCAAACAAATGGCGGACTGTTAATTGCAGTAAACAACGAAGCCCTTTCGGAGGTACAGGAATTATTGAATAAACATCAACTCGGTTCATTTAATCAACCAATTGGCGTACTTAAACTAAAAGCAGAAAAAGTAATACAGGTTTTGGCGTAATTCCTTGCGAATACAATTTACCGGAAGTACTTTAGTATTGTTCTTTCACATTAAACCAATTTTATTATGGATGCTAAAACTACTTCCTGGGTAAGTTACTTGTGGTGGATTGGATGGATTATTTCAATGGTTACAAGTAATAACACAACACCCAAACCATCTTTGGTTGTTTATCATTTACGTCAATCTTTTGGATTATTGATTACCAGCACTGCGTTGTGGATTTTAAGATCTATGACCATGCATAGTTTTTTTGGAGGCATGTTCTGGGTATATTCAATCTTATCTTTTGCTCTTTTTGTGTTGTGGCTATTGGGAATTATAGCTGCATTCCAGGGCGAAGAAAAACCGGTTCCGGTTTTGGGGCCATTGTTTCAACAGTGGTTTCAGTTTATTAAATAATTCTTCATTGAATTAATCGTAGGACGAGGGCGTCAGACGATGCTCTAAAAAAGCTTGTCAATTTTTCCGGCAAGCTTTTTATCTTTTTCTGTTACCACATTGCCTGCATCATGTGTACTTAGCCAGATTTCAACCTGGTTGTAAACATTCGTCCATAAAGGATGATGATCCATCTTTTCTGCTTCCAGTGCAACTCTTGTCATAAAAGAAAATGCTTCGGAGAAATTTTTAAACTCAAATTTCTTATAAAGTTTGTTATCGGTTTGCTGCCACATACATTTTTTGTTTAAATAAATCTTCCTTTTCACTTACTTATAAAATCAGGTGCATTTTGTTTTTTATTTTTTCATTGGTAAGTTCAACTACCAATTGAACCGCCTGAATGTTTTTTATTCCATTAATCATTTCTTTTTCCTCTTCTTTTTCAGGTAAATCGCCTTTAATAAGCCATAAATAATCAAGGTGTTTAAATTCGGGTAAGAGATATTCTCCTTCAAATTGATTTTTATATAAAAAATGCTCAACTGCTTTATTGGGTTCGTTAAACTGAAAGACAGAAAAATAATATTGCCGTTTCTTTTTGCTTAATTGAATTTCAAGTTCGTTGTTTATTCTGAAATCAAAACGCAAGCCCTGGTTTACCTGCCAAACAAACTGGTGACTCTCCAATGAAGCCATAATGCCAAGCAGAAGTGTTTTTTCAAAAAACTCTTCAACTAAAAGTTCATTATCAATTTTAAGCTTCATGCAATTGCTTCTGTCGTTAATAATTAAAATACAATGTCTTTTTCTATTTCTTCATTTCCTCTTTTAATAAGTACTTTGGTTGCGTCGCCTTTTTTAAATTTACTTAAGGCCTGCATATAACTTTCTATTGAAGAAATAATAAAGTCGCCCAGTTTAATAATAATATCTCCTGCCTGTATGCCTGCTTTTTGTGCTGCACGGCCATCTGTAACGCCATCTGCTTTAACACCGTTTCCACTAAAAGTATAATCGGGCATAATTCCCATGCTTACTGTAAATCTTGCGGAGGTAGTAGTTTGTTGCTCTCTAGTTTTTGTAAATACAAGCCTCGTTTCTTTACTGCCTCTTTCAATTAACTGGGTAATGTATTTAACTATTACAAGTTCCCCGTTGTAATTGATCTTATCGTAATCATCACCGGGTTTATGATAGTCTGCATGTAAGCCGGTAAAGAAAAATAACACAGGAATATTTTTTCTGTAAAAAGAAGTGTGATCACTTGGTCCTGTGCCGCTGCTATCTACTTTAATTATAAACGCCGGTTTTTTTGAAGTGTTTAATAAACTGCCCCAGGAAGGCGAAGTGCCCACGCCGCCAATGGTTATTGTTTTTGATGAATCATTAAAGCGCCCTATCATATCCATATTAATCATGTAGTTCACATCAGTTAATGAAATGGTTGGGTGATCTGTGTAATATTTAGAACCATACAGCCCTAATTCTTCGCCACTAAATGAAATAAAGAGATAGTTGTTGTTTTTATTCCCTTCTTTTTTTAACAACCGGCTCAATTCAATTAACGCAGCCGATCCGCTTGCATTATCATCTGCGCCATTATGTATTGCAGGAGCACCGGCGTTTCTTGAATTATGATCTTCTCCATATCCTAAGTGATCAAAGTGTGCCCCTAATACTATTGTAGTTGATGCATTGTTATTAATATATCCAACTACATTGTGTCCTTTTCTTATTTTTTCACCTTGCTCTGTTTTAAATTGTATGTCCATTATACGTGATGGGTCGGCGGCAATTTTTTCTGCAATTTGTTTTTGTAAATAAAAAACTGGAATCGTTGATTTTTCAGAACGGTCTTTGCCGTCATATTTCAATCCTGTTTCTTTTTTTCCGCTGTTAAAAATAATTAAAGCAATAGCTCCTTTTTGTGCTGCATCTTTTTCTTTGTTTCGTATTGCGTTCATTAAATCAAAATGCGGATTGCTTTCATTTTCAAGCAACAACTCTTTTATATCCCAAAACCATGCACCTCCGTTTTCATGTAAAGATGGCGAAGCAACAAACTGTGCTGTTCCGTTAATGCTCCAGCTAAAAGGGAAAAAATCTTTTTCTGTTTTTAAATGTTCCCCATCCATGATAAAAAAAGTAGATGGTAAAATTTCTTTGCCTTCGTTAATTTCAAACTCTTGCAGAAAACTTCCGTTGTTTCCCTTGGGTTCAAGCCCGTTTGTTTGAAATTGTTTAACAATGTATTGGTAGGCCAGCTTTTCACCGGGCGTTCCGGTTCTTCGTCCTTCTAATTTATCATCAGCAAGAAACATCACATGAGACTTTATATTTTGCAGGCTTAGTTTGTCTTGCTTGCTTAGTTTTTGTGCTTGAAGGCTAATGCTTAGCAACAATAAAGATAAAAAGGATAGTTTTTTAAACATGTATTCAGTAATTGTAAAGTGGCAAAGGTAAACACATGCAATATTTGATCAGAAGATATCACGTAATTTGACAAAATTTTTTATTTCTTTCTTTATCGCTTCAATCAAAGGCCCTCAAATTGCTATAATCTTTCCAAACTTCGTAAATCAGCCGGCAGTTTTGAACCTACCTTTGCAGCCTCTTTTCATGATCAACAGCAATATACATATCGCACTTGTTGGAAATCCAAACAGCGGAAAAACTTCCTTATTTAATTCA
>Ga0209797_10000701_pt1 | contig 16834 bp, 13 predicted proteins | sample DOMMetBare3Fresh_2_FD_187472 | JGI IMG/M metagenome (GOLD analysis project Ga0209797, IMG submission 187472) | Wetland sediment microbial communities from St. Louis River estuary, USA, under dissolved organic matter induced mercury methylation -... | ecosystem: Environmental > Aquatic >... | reverse complement strand
CGCGGCTGCTTGCCAGGCGCCCGCGCGCCGCGAGCGCTGTGGGTCCAGGCGGCGATCGCCGTGACCGTGGCTGGTTGCGCGGCCCCGGTGTTGCAGGAGCCTCCTCCGGGTCCGTCTCGTGCCCCGGTCGACGAGGCGCGCGTCGAAGGAATCGCCGACAAGCCGCGGATCACCGGCAGGGTCCTGGGTCGCAGCGAGCGGCTGCTCATCTACCAGCCGGGCCCGGCCGATCAGTTGTCCGCGATCGCCCGGCAGTTTCTCGGCAACAGCGACCTGGCATGGACGATCGCCGAGGCCAATGGCGGCACCAAGGTCGAGCCTGGGACACCGCTGCTGGTGCCCCTGCAGCCGCTGAATCCGACCGGGGTCACGGCCGAACGGGTCCAGACCATTCCGATCTTGTGTTATCACCGGTTCGGCGCCGGCGGCTCGAAGATGGTGATCTCGCCGACCCGCTTCGCGTCGCAGCTCGACTGGCTCGCTCGCAACGGCTACCAGGTCGTCCGCCTGTCGGCGCTGACCGACTTCCTGGCCGGGCAGCGACCGTTGCCGCAAAGGTCGGTAGTGATCACGATCGACGATGGCTACGAGTCGGTTCATCGCCATGCCTTCCCCTTGCTTCGTCAGCACGGGTTCCCGGCCACCTTGTTCGTGTATTCGGATTTCATCGGCGCCGGCGATGCGCTGCGCTGGCCGCAGTTGCAGGAGATGCTGTCCTCCGGGCTGATCGATGTCCAGTCCCACTCGAAGACCCATCGCAACCTGATCGATCGCGCGATCGGTGAAACCGATGAGCGCTACCGGGCCAATCTGGATGCCGAGATGGCGGTTCCTCGTGACACGCTCCAGCGACGTCTGGAAAACACCAAGGTCCGGCACCTGGCATATCCGTACGGTGACGCCAATGCGGTGGTGATCGAAAGCGCGACCCGCCATGGCTACGAACTGGGGCTGACGGTGGTGCCTGGCGCCAACCCGTTCTACAGCCACCCGATGTTGTTGCGACGGACGATGATCTTTGGCGACCTCGAGCTCGAGGGATTCAAGGCGCGCGTCCAGACCCACCGCAGCCTGCCGTGAACCCATCGATCGGCGTTGGCCCGGCTCTGGGCCACGATGCGCGACGCTCCCGATGGATGACGCTTGCCGCAGCGCTGTTGCTGGGCGCATGCGCGGTGCCACCCGCCAGCGCGCCCGGCACCGAGCCCGCGCCAGCGCCAGCGCCCGTGCGAATCCGCGTCCAACCTTCGGTCGACGCTGCCGTCGAACGGTTCGAGAAGCAACAGGCCGAGCGTGCCGAGCAGGCCGCACTGGCGGGCCGGCTGGCCGAGGCGGCCTTGGCCTGGGAGGTGCTGACCGTGTTGCAGCCTGCGCGGGAGTCGTACCGCGCTCGGTTGATCGAGACCCGCCACGCCATCGACAAGGCTGTCGCGAGTCGTTCGGCGCGGGCCGCCGCGGCCCAGCAGAAGGGCGACCTGGCCGCGGCGGAAAGAGCCTGGCTGGAAGTGCTGAGCCTGGACCCGCTCCACGCCGGCGCCGCGCAGGCCTTGCGGGCACTCGAACGCGAGCGCAACCGGGGCAGCGTGATGGGTCGATTTGCCAACCCACCCGGTCAGATGGCCCGCAACGGAGCCTCGCAGGCTCCCAGCGCCGCGATCGCGATGATCGCCGAGCGCCAGGCATCGGACCGCGCGCAGCCCGTGCCGGGGCAGCGCAACCAGCTCGAGCATGCCAGCATGCTGGCGGGTCAGGGCGAGCTCGACGCGGCGATTGCCATGCTCTCCGAACCGACGTCCCAGCCGCCGCAGGACCCGGCGACCCGCGCCTTGCTCGCCAACTTGCACGTCCAGCGGGCGGAACTGTGGGCGCCGCGTGACCGCGCCGCCGCAATCGCCGACCTGGAGCGTGCCCTGGTGCTCAATCCCCGGTTGGACGTGGCAAAGAGCAAGCTGCAGCAACTCAAGCGGCCATCGAAGTAGCCCCCCGCGAAGCCCTGGGGCGGCGATGCCGGGGCTACTTGAGCTTGTCGAGCTTGGCCTTCAGTTCGACCGCGCGCTGCCGCTCAATCTTGGCGGTATTGTTGTCGGGATCGAGTTCGAGCACGACGTCCCAGTTCTTGATCGCCAGCACCAGATCCTGGCGCGCATAGGCCGCCCGCGCCGCCTTGGAGGCGTTGGCGACCTTGGCCTGCCGGTCCCGCTCGGCCTGCTTGGCCTGGTCGACCGCCGGTGCGGCCATCGGTGCGGTGGTCGGCACGACGACCGGGGCCGGCACCGGCACCGGCGCGGGCGCAGGCGTGGCGGTGGGCGCCGCACTCGGTGGCGGTGCAGCCGCTGCTGGCGCTGGAGCCTTGCCGGGCACCTTGATGACCTGTCCGACCTGCAGCTGTTTGGGTACCCGCATGTCGTTGTAGCGGGCCAGGATGTAGAACAGGTGCGCGTCGCCCATGAAGCGCTGCGCGATCTTCGAGATCGACTCGCCCGGCTGCACCCGGTACAGGAAATGCTCGCGCCCGAGCGTGGGCACCGGATCGGACTGGATCTGGCGCATCAGGACCTGTGCCAGCTTGTTGTTCGGGTCGTTCGCCAACGCACGCTGCAATTCCGCCGTGGCAAGATCCTCGCTGCCGGCCTCGAGCATTTCGACCGCTGCAGTGGCTTGGCGCTGCGCCGTCTGCACCATCGCGGGCGTCACGGTCTGCGGCGCAGACGCCATGGCAGCTGGCACGGGGGACGCCGATGTCCCTGGGACTCCGGAGGCCGAAGACGACACGGGCGCGCTCGCGGCGGCGTCGGCAGGGGTCGGCGCCGGTGGCGGCGCCGCGCACGAGGCGAGCAGTCCGGCGCAGGCAGCCATTGCGAAAATGCTGTGAAGGCGATCGCGCATATCCCTACGACTGGTCATTCGGGTTGATTTTGCCCTGACTGACGCGGGTGTGCGTCCATCGGGGGCAGGATATCACCCCATGTCGCGGGCCTGGGCGTTCGAACGCAAGGTGGGTCCGCCTGGGCCATTCCTGCACGGATGACTTTCGGTCATTGCCGCCATCGACCTGGCCGACCACCATGCATCGTATCGGCCCGTGTGCGACCTGGGGTCGGACTTCATCGCATCCCACGAACATGACGATCACGCTGCTGGCGGTGTCGTTGAACGACAGCCCGCTGACCCAGCCCATCACAGCCAGTTTCGATGCCCGTGGGGGCACGATCGGCCGCGCCGATCACAACACCATGGCCCTGCCGGACCCGGAGCGTCACATTTCGCGCCTCCAGGCCGAGGTGGCGTCCAGCGGCGCCCACTACTCGATCAAGAACGTCGGCGCCGCCAACCCCATCGTCGTCGCCGGGCGCCAGTTGCTCGCAGGCGAGTCGGCGCCGCTGTGCCATCACGACGAGATCCGGATTGGCGGCTATCTGCTGCGTGTGATCGACGACGACCACGCCGACACCCACAGCGCGGAGATCACACGGGGTCGGGCGATCGTTCGCGACCATCTCGACCAGCAACTCACCTCGCCCGGCATGCGCCAGGTGCCGAAGGCGACGGTGCAGCCCGCGCACAGTCCGGTACCCGGTCCACTGTCAGGCCGCGACCTGGCGGGGGTCTTTGGCGGTGCCGACGCCGGCAACGCCCTGTCCCGGGACAACCCCTTCGCAGATCTGCTGGGTTCGAACCGCGCCGAGCCGCCCCGCGCCCCGGCGGGTGGCACGCGGCCGATCGCCGCCGCGTCGTCCGACCCCTTTGCCGACTTGCTGGCGCCACCGTCCGGCGTGTCCTCGGGGTCCCAGGCGCTGCCCTCGCCTGCCGGGCCGGCCAGGACAGCCGTGCTTCCCGACGACTTCGACCCCTTCGCCGCGACGCCGGTGCCGAAGGCGCGGTCGCCGGCACCGGCCACCAGCGATCCGTTCGCTGACCTGCTTCCGAGCCAGGGTTCGCAGTCGATCGACGACATGTTCGGCATTCGCCCTTCGACCGGCGGCGACGATGCGCTGGCGCGCTTCAGCGGCGATCGACAGTCGGATGCGTTTGCCCCGCCGGTGAGTGGAGCGCCGACCGATGCGCTCGATCTCTTCGGCGGCGGCTCTGCCCCGCAGGCTGCGGACTCGGCACCCTTTTCCAACCACTCGTCAGACCTGCGTGCATCGTTCGTGCCGCCGAAATGGGTGGCCCCGGAGGCGCCCGTGCCCAGCAGTCCCGAGCCTGGGCCGGCGCCGACAGCGATTCCGTCGGATGCCACGTGGCTGCGCCCACGTCCCAAGGTTGCGGGTGCGGCCCAGCCCGTCGAAGCTGCAACCGCGCCGGCGCCAGCATCCACACCCGCGCACGAGCCCCTGGAGTCGGCTGTCGGCGCCCGCGCGACGCGGCCGATGGCCGAGGCGGCACCGGTTGTGGACCGAGGAACGACATCGCCGGACGTGGTGGTACGCACCGGCGCGCCGGCGGTGTCGGACGAGGCGCTGTGGCAAGCCTTCTGCGAGGGTGCACGCGTATCGATTCCGCTGCCGCACGGACTCGATGAAGCGACCATGCGCTCGTTGGGCAGACTGCTCCATGCGGCGGTGGCCGGCACGCTCCAATTGATCGCGGTGCGCGCCAGCACCAAGCAGGAGTTGCGCGCAGACGTGACCATGATCCAGCCGCGGGCCAACAACCCGCTGAAGTTCTCGCCCGATGTCCAGACCGGCCTCGAGCAGCTGCTCGGTCCACCGATGCGCGGCTTCCTCGCCGGACCGGAAGCGATGACCGACGCGATGAACGACCTCGTCGGCCACTCGATCGGCACCATGGCCGGCATGCGTGCGGCGCTCGATGGCGTGCTGGCGCGGTTTGCCCCCCCGCAGCTGGAAGCCAAGTTGACCGGCACCTCGCTGCTCGACAGCTTGCTGCCGATGAACCGCAGGGCCCGGTTGTGGGACCTGTACTTGAAGCACTTCGACACCATCCGCGAAGAGGCCCAGGATGACTTCCACACCTTGTTCGGCAAGGCCTTCCTCGCCGCCTACGAGCAGCAGATCGATCGCCTGAGGGCATCGCGCCCGACCAAGTAGCACGCGCCGAAGCACCGGCACCCGGAAATCGCCCCATGCCCGATATCGTGATGGCCAGCCACACTGGCCAGGGACAACGCAGCGCCAACGAGGACAGCGTGTGCTTCGGCAGCGCCGCTTCCGGGTGGTACGCCGTGGTGGCCGATGGCGCCGGCGGGCATCGCCGCGGGGCCGAGGCCTCGTCGCGCACGGTTCGCGTGATCGAGGACATGATCCAGAGCGCGTCCGAGCATGCGTTCTCGCCCGAGACGCTGTCGCGAATCGTCGTCGCTGCCCATGTCGAGTTGCAGCGCCACCAGGGTTCGGCCGATCCTGCGGCGGCGATGCACAGCACGGTGGTGGTGTTGTGGATCGACCTGCGCGGCCAGCATGCGTTGTGGGCGCATGTGGGTGACTCCAGGCTGTATCGGATCCGGCACGGTCTTGTCGACATGGTCACCAACGACGACAGCCTGGTGCAACAGATGGTGTCGGCCGGCCTGATCACCCGGGAGCAGGCAAGGCACCACCCGCACAAGAACCAGCTCGTCGCCGCGCTCGGCATCGAGGGCGAGGTCGACCCGCACACCGTGGTGCGTCCGGTCGAAGTCAAGCCGGGAGACGCCTTCTTGCTGTGCAGCGACGGCTGGTGGGACTGCTTCGATCCGACCGGCATCGAGGCTGCGCTGGAGCGCGCGAAGAACGTCGAGGAATGGTTGTCCCTGATGGCCGGTCGCATCCATGACCGCGGCTCGTCGCGGCAGGACAACTTCAGTGGCGTCGCGGTCTGGGCTGGCAACCCCAAGGTCGGCGCCGACGAGTCGCCCGACGACACCGTGCCCCGCGGGTCGAGCGCCTGACCCGGCGCGCAACTCGGCGATGTCGGCCCGGGCGCTACCAGCCCCCGGTGAGGAGATCTGAAAAGCGCGCCGCCTCGGGCAGTCCGTGTGAGACGGTCACGGTGACCGCCACGCCGGTATCGGCCATCGGCCACCACAGCGTACAGCCTGCCAGGCGAGCCAACATCTCGTGCGAGGCCCAGGCGCCGGCGAGATCGACCAGACCGGCACTGGCGGGCACCGAGAACCGCATCCTGTCCTGGGTCGGGGCAGGTGCTATCGCCAATGTTCCCCGACCAGCAGTCCACGGTGGTGCGGCGGCCAGGTCGGCCTCGAAATCATCGACCGCGACATGGTCCTGCAGGGTCTGCACCGCCGCCCGGGCGACGTGAGACCACCACAGTTCGAGATGATCGAGCCCGATCCGGTCGACTGGCGGACGCTCCCGCGGCTGGACGATGATCAGCGGGAAGTAGCGGCCGACGTTGTCGCAGCTGGGCATCAACACCCCGAACCACCAGCGCTTGTCGATCACGCCGGGGGCCCAGGCGAAGCGCCACAGCGGCGCTGACAGATAGGTGTCGAGCCAGCCGTCGCCGAGTTGCGAACGGCTGGCCGTCATCGACCGCGACAGCCAGTCGTCGCAGGACTCGATCCAGTCCGGCGAGAGCCGCCGCGAGGCGAAGTCCCCCAGCGACGACAGCTTGCCGTACCAGCCGGGGGCCGAATTCGTGTCCCGGCTCATGGGCGGCTGCACCTCCAGGACGACGGGATCACAGGCCGCTGGGACACGAGAACTCGCTCAGCTCGCGCAGGCGGAACGGGTTGCGCACGCTGCTCGTCGTGACGTCGAAACTGGCCTTGCGACCATCGAGTTCGAATATGGCGCGGAAGCGCTCGGGGCTGTTGCCCGGCTGGATGCCCACCCGCTCGAACATGCGGAACAGCGCCCACGGGCCTTCGTGCACCATGCCGGTGGTTCCGGATGGGGAGACCATCACCCGCACCACGCCCGAGCCCCGCGGTCCCGGCCACTGCACCGTGCCGGGGATCTGCGGCCCGTGTGCATATCGCACGACCTGCCCGTCCACATCGAGCACGAACTGAGTCAGCGCCGGGTCCATGTCGACCGGCTTGAACTCCAGCCGGACCGTGGCCACGCTGCCGGTTCCGAAGAAGGTCTCGCGGATCGCGGCCGCCCGCTGGAACTGCGGCAGGCTGCCCACGTCGTGGCCGAGCGGTGTGCCATCGACGGCGCGGAAGGTCCAGGACGGGCGCGTGCTGGTGTCGATGTAGGGCGCCAGCTTCTGCTGCATCTGCTCGAACTTGCCCCCGGGACCGAAGACGGCGGCGAAATCGGCCTGCGTGACATCGCGCGTCGAGCCCCGATCGAAGGGATAGCGTCCGGCGATGGCCTGCTGGCAGAACTCGCCCACCTGCGAGCGCACCTCGCGCGCGAGCGACTCGCGCAACTGCATCTGCGCGACCTTCGCGCTGGTCGTGCCCAACGTCTCGAGCAGACCGCGCACCGGCTGCGGCGAATTGGCCGCCTCGGCCTTGATCTGGGTGGGCAGCGGCGACGGCTGCGGCGCGCCGCCGCCCTTCAGCGCCGACTCGACCGCCGTCAGGTGCACCTGGAGTTCGGCCAGACGCGCCAGGATGCCGTCGATCGGCGCCTTGCCACCTTCAGGTGCGGTGACCAGGCGCCGCAGGCTCTCGAACCGGTCGTCGACGATGCTCTCGATGCGCGCCGTCGGCGCCGCCCCCACCGGAAGAAGCTTGCCACCCACCGACCCCAGCACGCGGTCGCGGGTCGCCTCGACGACTCCGCGGGCGACGTTGGCCGCGGCGTCGACCTTGCCAGTGCCGGCGAGCAACGTGGTTTCCTTCGACATCGCCTTCAGCAACGGCGGCAAGGGGCTGTCCGGGGCCGAGAGCACGCGCGTGGTCTGCACCGACTGGGTGATGCTGGTCACCGGCACCAGCTTCACGTCGGCGATGAAATTCTCCCAGACGGTCGCGTATTCGGTGAGGTAGATCCGGCGCACCTCGTCGTTGAGCTTGCCCGGCGCGCTGAGCATCTCCATCGGCCGCGCGGCATCGGGCTTGATGCCCAGCACCCAGCCCTGCTCGTCGGCGAGCTGCTTGGTGACTTCGCCCACCACCTTCTGGAAACCGTTGTGGTAGCCGTTGTAGCTGAACAGGCCGGGCACGCCTTTGGTCAGCGGCAGGCCACTGGCGCGGGTGAAGGCCAACGGTGCGTTGCCGCCGCCTGCGCGCGCCACGGTGAACTCGGGGAACTCGCTGCCCAGCCCCTGTTGGCGCATCCGCTTGTAGACCCGCTGCGGCAGCGACACGGTCGCCAGCTTGGTTCGCACGGCTTCCACCAAGGCCTTGTCCTGAGGCAGCGGCGAGACCGCCGGCCCCAGGGCCAGCAGCCCGTCGAGATGGCGGCTGAGCTGCGCGCGCTGCTCGGCGCTGACCTCGCGCCCCAACTTGGCATCCCAGTCGGACTCGAAGTGCGCCTTCAGGGCCGCCTCCTCGAAGCGCTGGGGGTCGTACATCATCAGGTAGACCTTGAGAGCCTCGTACTGCGATTCAGACTGGTCGACACCGCGCAACTGCTCCTCGACACGCAGGGCCAGACGCGGCAGCACGGCATCGACGAGCATGCGCTCGTAGGCGGTGCGCGCCGCGGTGTCGAGCTTGCGGCCCTGATAGAGGCCGAATCCCATCGACCAGGGTGCGCTGGCACCGGCTGCCAGTCCGGTGTCGGCCAGGCCGCGCGTAGCCTCCAGCGCGGGCATGATCGGCAGCAACTCCGGCGAGTGGCGGTTGGGCGTTTCCTGCAGCTGTCGCCTCACGTCGTCGACGCGCGCGGCCACCGATTCGATGTAGCGCGCGTTGTTGCCATGGCTGATGACCCAGGCAACCAACGCCCCCACGCCCAGCACGCCGATGGCAACATAACCACCAATCACCGCGAGCGAGCGTCGCCGATCCCACTGGCGGTTGGTGCCGGCCAGGCCCTGCTCGGCAAAGACGACTTCACTCAACAGCCGGGACAGGAAGTAGCTCTTGCCGGTGGCCTGGTTGGGCGGCAAGACCATGCGCTCGAGCTGGTAACGGCGCGCCACGGCGCCGAGCACGCGGTCGATCGGCGTGCCTTCCTGCGTGCCACTGACGAAGTAGACGCCGCGCAGCATCGGTTGCGTCTCGAACGACGACGGCGAGAAGACGAGCTCGACGAAATCGCGGAGCATGTCGCGCAGGCCCGCGAACTGGCCCGGGAAACTGTAGATCCGCGCCCGGCGCTGCACGTCGGACTCCGCCTGGAGCCGGTCGACCAGGCCGTCGTCGAGTCGTGCAACCAACGCATCGAACTCGGTGTTGAAGGCGGCAAGGCCGTTCGCCGCATCGTTCGCGCCGAGGGCGAAGGTGAAGCCCCAGGGCGTGGCGCGCTGCTCCTTGCCGAGCGGGCCCAACATGTCCATGAAGCCGGAGATCAGGTCGCACTTGGTCACCAACAGGTAGATCGGCAGCCGGATCTGCAGCCGCTCCTGCAACTCCTGCAGCCTCTGGCGCACGGTGGCCGCATGTCGCTGCCGATCGGCCGCACCGCGGGCCATCAGGTCCGCCACCGAAACCGTGACCAGCACGCCGTTCAGGGGCTGCCGTGGCCTGGACTTCTTCAGCAGGCCGAGAAACCCCGCCCACGACGCGCTGTCGTTGTCGTGGTCGCTGTCCTGCGTCGTGAAGCGGCCCGCGGTGTCGATCAACACGGCCTGCTCGGTGAACCACCAATCGCAGTTGCGGGTGCCGCCGACGCCGCGCACCGATTGCTCGCCGTTGCGGTCGGCGAGAGGGAAGCGCAGCCCGGAATTGCGAAGTGCCGTCGTCTTGCCTGATCCCGGCGCACCGATGATCACGTACCACGGCAGCTCGTAGAGGTAACGGCCCGAGAAGCGCGCCTTCAATCGCCCCAGCCAGCCGCCTTCGGTCGACGCGAAGCGCGCCTTGCGCAGGGTGCGCAGTGCTTCCTCGAAACGTTGGCGCACGGCCGCCATGTCGGCGCTCTCGGCCTTCTTGGCATCGGCCGCGGGCGCGCTCATCAGTTGGTCGACGACCGCGCTGTTGCCCTTCCTGGCCAGCCAGGCACGCCAGGCCATGAGGGCGCCGACCCCGGCCACCAGCACACCGGTGGCGATCCAGCGCGATCGGTCGGTGTCGAGCGGCCGCGCCTCGCCGATCGCGATCAAGGGGCCGACCACCCACAGCAGCGCCAGCACCGCCAGCAGCAGGACCAGGCCGAGCGTCCAGCGGTTGAAGATCCAGCCCAGCAGCTTCGTCACGGCCGACCCCCCGAGGCTCCTCTGGCCGGTACCGTGGGCTCGGCCGTCGTCGCCGAGCGGATCGCCCCCTGCCCCGAACGGCTCACCATCAACGTGATCTCGACGCGCCGATTCAGCGCCTTGTTCGCCGGGGTATCGTTGGCCGCCAGCGGCTCGCCATCGGCCCGACCCTCGGCACGTACCCGGTCGGCCTGCACGCCACCGCCGATCAGCAGTCGCCGCACGGTTTGCGCACGCTCTTCGGACAGGTGCCAGTTGGAGGGAAAGCGCGCGGTGCGGATCGGCGAGCTGTCGGTATGGCCGGTGACGAGCACCTGGCCGCTCTCGCGAGCCAGGGCACTTGCGATGCGCAACATCAGCGACTCGCGATCGGCCGACAAGGTGGCGCTGCCTCCGGCAAACAGGCCCTCGCCGCGCAACGTGACCACGCTGCGATCGATCTCGTCGCGCACCGCCACCAGCCCGGCCTTGACCTCGGGCTCGAGGAACTGGGCAAACCGCGGCTGCGGCGCCGGCTGCGCCACCGGCGCCACCGGGGGCGTGAGGCGCAAGCCCTGGATGCGCGCGAACACAGGATCGGACGCGCTGCCGAGCGAGTGGACGAAGGCGGTGTAGATGCCCGCCAGCACCAGCAGGCCCACCACCGCCGCCACCGCCAGCGGCAGCCAGCTCAGGACCTTGGACTTGCCGGCCGCCTTCACCTGCCAATGCTGGGCCAGTTCCGGCGCGTAGGGCCCGCGCTGGCGCTTGAGGATCTGCGCGAGCTTGTCGCGCACCAGTTCGAGTTGCGAACGGCCGTTGTCGATGATCCGGTAGCGCCCTTCGAAGCCCAGCGCGGTGGCGGCGTAGATCAGCTCGAGCAGGTCGCGGTTGGCCTCGGGATTCTCGGCCAGGCGCGCCATCAGCTGGAAGACCTTCTCGCCGCCGAAGACCTCATTGTGGAAACTGGTCAGCAAGCTGTGCCGCCCCCACACGCCCGAGCCGCCCCAGGGTGTGTCGGCGGCTGCCTCGTCGAGCACGGTGCACAGCACGTAGCGCGCGGCCATCACGCGCTCGGTCGGAATGCCGCGAGCCTGCGCGTCGGCAACGAAGTCGCGTATGCCTTGCGACAGCGATTGCCACAGCGCCGCCGGATCGGCAACATTGCGCGTCTGGCGGATCTGCGGCGCCAGCAGCAGCAGCCGGTTGGCCGCCGCCAGCAGCGGGTTCAGGCCATGCTCGGGCGGCGGGGCCTCGCCGGCGTCGCGCAGCCCGCCGGTCGCTTCGCCATCGGGCGGCCTGGCCGCGCCCCATCCGCCGGGCTTGGGCCGGATGAAGGTGCGATGCCCCTCGAGTTGGGCAAACGGATCGTCGCTCGGGTTGGGATCGTTCGCCATCGGCCAATCACCGCCGCATCAAGGTTGGCGGATCGCCCACAGCTCGAGCTCGAGCCCCGGGAAATCGCCGGCCACGTGCAGGGCCATGCTGCCGCCGCGCTCGACCTGCTTCCAGAGCTCGCCCGAGCGGTCGAGCTCGAAGTAGTGGAAGCCGGCGTGAAACGGAAGCTCGCGCGGCACCGCCGGCAGGCTGCGCATGGCCACCCCCGGCAGTTGCAGGTTGACCAGGTCGCGAATGCGATCCACCGGTCCGAACTTCGACTGGGCCGGAAAGCGCTGCCGCAACTGCTCGCCGGGCACCTGGGCCGCCACCGCGAGGACGAATCCCGCTGAGCGCAGCAGATCGGGGTCGTTGACCAGCGCGATGCGCACGCCGTGGCTGCGCTCGATCAGCTCGATCTGGGTGGCATGGCGCTCCAGCACCGATGACAGATAACGCCGCAAGTCCTCAACCACCGGGGCGAAGACACGCTGCAGGTCGTCGTGCTGGTATTGCGGATAGGACTGCGGAACGCGTTGCTCGGTGGCGAAGGTCGACAGCTCGCCCGCAAGCTGCAGGCAGGCCAGGTAGAGCTCGCGCGGGTGCACGCTGTGGCCGCGCGCCATCTGGTGGAACCACGGCTCGGAGCGGTTCAGTGCGAGCAGCATCAGGAACTCGGCCATCTCCGACACGCCGTGGCTGAGCTGCCCCATGCGCGCGGCCAGGGTCGCCGCGCGCTGGTGGATCAGCCCGTGCAGCAGCGTCGACAGCGCCGAGAGCTGGCCGCTGGCGTCGATGCAGGTCTGCGGCGCGATGTAGTTGCGGTCGAGCAGCAACTGGCCGTCGCTGCGCCGCTCGAGGATACGCGCCACCCCCAGCGCCGAGAAGCCATCGCTCCGGTCCCGGGCGCGCATCAGCCGCAGCGTGAGCTCGCCGGTCTGGATCGGCTCGGCATCGTCGCTGGCGTGGGTCTGGTCGCGCACCTCCTCGGTGATGGCGCGATAACGCGCCATGTCGGCGCCATCCTCGAGACCGAGATCGAACTCGTTGGTGCCGGGCCGGGACGTCGGCGCCGCGAGGTAGACGATCTCGCCCTTGAGGTCGCCGGGGACATCGAGCGCCGCGGGCGCGCCCTCCAGATCCGGAAACGAGAACGGCGCCCCGTCGGGAAGCACGCCGCTGGCGCGCAGCAGGCCGATCTTGCCCAGCGCGAGTTCGCCTTCGTCGAGCACCAGCTCGGCAAAGCCCCAGGCATGCGGCTCGGCGGCGCGGGCGCGCATGTCGAGCAGGTGTTCGACGTAGCGCGTCTGCTGCTGGAAATGATGCGGCTGCAGGAACATGCCCTGCGACCAGACCACCTTGCTGCGCAAGCTCATCGACGATCTCCGCAGCAGCCGTTCACGGCGCCATCGTCGCCGAGACCGTCGACTCGCCGGCGCGGATCGTCAACTTCTGCGGTCGACCCAGTTGCACCGGCACGATCGTGCGCCAGGTGGAGCGTTCGAGGTCACGGTAGGCCGCCACGATGCCGATGAAGCGTGTATCGCCGGCCAGGGTCTTGGCATAGGGACGCGACTCACCCGGGCGCAGTGTCATCTCTTCGCGGGCCACCAACTCGGCGCCGAGCACGGCTAGGTCGCCCTGGTAAAGCGACATGAAGTCCGCCGCGTTGAACGCAGCCGCCGACTTCAGCTCATAGATCCTCAGCTGAACCGGCGAGGGCCGCCGTGCGACGCTGGGGTTGAGCTGCTCCACGGCTTCGATCGATCCTGCCACCGTGGTCACGATCGGCTTCGGCGCCGATGCACAACCCGCCAGCACCGCGCCCAGCACGCATGCCAATTTCAAGGCGCTCCGTGACGCCAAGACCGCCGCCATCATCAGCCCTTGTCGATTGCGATGGCCGAGGATAAACAGGACGCTCGCGCCCCCGCGGTGACTTAGGTAACTCGGGCCCCGCCCGCCGACGGCTAGGCGCGGCAGGAGATCTGCAATTGGGCCTGGTTGCGGGGAGCGTCGACGAGATCGGACGTCCAACGCCAGAGCCTTCCCGGCTCGGCTTCGTCACGCTCATGTCGCTGCCATTGGCGAAGCACCTCGGCGCCCTGGGGACACAAGCCGCGCGCCTCGGCGTGCAGGATCGCCAGATGGCTGCCGCGAAGTTCGTAGACCGCGCGCCCGTCACCGGTGGCCAGGGATTGCACCTGGACGCGCGACGCGCATCCTGCCAGCAGCGCCAGCCCGATCAGGCCCGCCACCGCGCCAGCGCATCGCGTGTGCCCAAGGCCAGGACTCACGCCGCCTCTTCCGGCTCGACCTGCTCGTCGATGGCGCGGTCATGGGTGGCCAGCTCGCTGGCGCCTGCGGCGCCAAGCTGCGGCTTGTCGAGTGGGCGGCAGATGCGCCGTTGCAGACGCTCCAATCGCTCGGAATGCTCGATGCGCTCCAGCACGGCCTGCGGATCCATCATCAGTTCGAATGGATTGAAGGGCTGGCTCAGACCGGGCATGGCGCTCTCCTATCGGATGCCTGCACTGTAGGGCCTGGCGACTCGCACCGGAAGTCGGCGGGGAGACATGTCGCGTGTCGGAAATCGCCCGACAAAGCCTGTCAGCGACCCAGCCGTTCGAGCTGCGCGGCCAGGGCTTCGCGGCCGGCCGAGCGTGCGAAGTCGGCGGCGTTCATGTCGCGCTCGTTGCGTGGCCGGGGATCGGCACCGCGCGCCAGAAGGAGCTTCACCGAGGCCTCCCTGCCGTAGCGCGCGGCCATCATCAGCGGCGTGCTGCCGTTGGGCGAGCGGGCCTCGACGCGCGCCCCGCGATCGAGCAGCAGGGCCACCAGCGCGGGCTCGGGCCCGGTGGCCGCGTAGTGCAGCGGCGTCCATCCCTCGCGCTCGAGCCTGGCGCCGCGATCGAGCAGCCGCCGGGCCCAGTCGGTGTGCCCTTTGAGCGCCGCCATCATCAGTGCGGTCTCGCCGGCGGCATTGACGGCGTCGATCTCGATCTGAGGGTGCCGCATCAGGGCCTCGGCCACCTTGAACGATCCCTCGCGGAACACCAGCACCAGCGCCGGCTGCCCGTGCTCGTCGCGCGAGTTGAGGTCGAAGCCGCGCTGCGCCAGCTTGTCGACAGTGCCGGGATCGTCGAGCTTGACCGCCTTGAAGAAGTCGTCGAAGGCGCCGGCATGCGCCAGCGACGCGCCGACGGCAAGCGCCAGTGCGGCCAGGGATCGGGTCAGGGCATGCATCGGCGGGACCTCGGTCAACGCAGGGTGCGGGTGAACAGGCGTTCGAAGTTGCGGCTGGTGGCCTCGGCCACGGCTTCCAGTGCGAGGCCCTTGATGGCCGCCACTTCGGCGGCCACATGGACGACCCAGGCCGGCTGGTTCGTGCGACCGCGGTGCGGCACCGGCGCCAGGTAGGGGCTGTCGGTCTCGATCAGGCAGCGGTCCAGGGGCACGAAGCGCGCCACGTCGCGCAGCAACTGGGCGCTGCGAAAGGTCAGGATTCCCGAGAACGAGATGTAGAACCCCATGTCCAGCGCGGCCCGCGCCACATCGGCGGTTTCGGTGAAGCAGTGGAAGACGCCGCCGGCCAGGTCGGCGCGCTCCTCGCGCAGGATGGCCAACGTGTCGTCCGACGCGCTGCGCGTGTGGATTACCAGGGGCAGGCCGGACCAGCGGGCGGCGTGGATGTGGACCCGGAACCGCTCGCGCTGCCAGGCCATGTCGGACACGCTGCGGCCATTGAGCCGGTAGTAGTCGAGCCCGGTCTCGCCGATCGCTACCACGCGGTCGGCCGCGGCCAGCGCGAGCAGGCGTTCCAGGCCCGGCTCCTCCACGCCCTCTTCGTCGGGGTGGACGCCGACGGTGGTCCAGAAGTTGTCATGGCCCATCGCCAACGCATGCACGGTGCCGAACTCCTCGAGCGTGGTGCAGATCACCAGCGCCCGGTCGACCCCGGCCGCGGCCATCTCGGAGCGCACGGTATCGATGCGACCGTCGAAATCGGCGAAGCCCAGATGGCAGTGCGAGTCGACGAACATCGGGCGAGGCGACGGGAGACCGCGCTCACGGCCTCTCAGACCGTCTGGGTGGGCTTGTTCGACGAGATCGTCGTGCCCAGGATCTCCTCGATTTTGAGCTTGAGCCCGCGGGTCTTCTCGTCGGCGGGGAAGCGCACGCCGACGCCCTGCGTGCGTCCACCCGAGGCGTTGGCCGGCGTGATCCAGACCACCTTGCCGGCCACCGGATAACGCTGCGGATCGTTGGGCAGCGAAAGCAGGAGGTAGATGTCGTCGCCGAGGCGGTAGTCGCGGCTGGTCGGCACGAACAGCCCGCCGTCGCTGAGCAAGGGGATGTAGGCGGCATACAGCGCACCCTTCTCGCGAAAGACGAGTTGGATGACGCTCGGACGCGGCGATGCAGGTGTCGGCACGGCCTTGAGCACGTTGTCGTTCATCGGCGCGAGTTTAGCGAAGGGGCGCGGCCTGCGCCTTCGCCACGGCGGGTTGCGCCCACAACGACGCGGCTTGCGTGACGAGCGCCTCGATCAACAGCGCCGCATTCCACGGGTGTTCCTCGTGGCGTGCCACCCGACGCAGGGTCTGGACCCAGGCCGACCAGGCGGCAATGTCCGCCGCCACCGGCATCGAGCCCGATGGATAGTAGCGGGGCTCTGCGCCCACGGCTGCCGCGATCACGTCGTGGGCCAGCTTGGCCAGCAGGTCGACCACGCGGGGGATCGGTCGGCCCAGCAGCGGCGAGGCATCGCCGGCCGCCACGCGGCGCGGCAGTTCGCCACGCCAGGTGGCATCGAGCCCTTCCTCGGCCAGGGCCAGGGCCTCGATCGGGCTGCCTCCGGCCAGCGCCAGCACCGCCGCGGTGTCGGCCACGTCGTGCGCGGCAAGCCAGGCCCGGGCCACCTGGGCCGAGGGCAGGTCCAGGCGCAGGCGCTGGCAACGGCTGCGAACCGTCGGCAGCAGGGCCTCGGGGTCGACGCAGGTGAGCACCCAGCGCAGGCTACCCGGCGGCTCCTCGAGCGTCTTGAGCAGCGCGTTGGCGGCGGTGGCATTGAGCGCATCGGCCGGATGCAGCACCAGCACCTTGCCACGGCCGCGGCCGCTGCTGTTCTGGGCCCAGGCGATCGCCTGTCGCACCTGAGGCACCCGGATCTCGCGGCTGGGCTTGGCGTCGGACTTCGGCACACCGCTCTCGCCGTCCTGCCACCAGCCGAGTCGGGTGCGCAGGGCGTCGGGCA
>Ga0209797_10000699_pt1 | contig 16847 bp, 23 predicted proteins | sample DOMMetBare3Fresh_2_FD_187472 | JGI IMG/M metagenome (GOLD analysis project Ga0209797, IMG submission 187472) | Wetland sediment microbial communities from St. Louis River estuary, USA, under dissolved organic matter induced mercury methylation -... | ecosystem: Environmental > Aquatic >... | reverse complement strand
CGGGCAAGAATAGGTGAGTTCAGCCAGCAGCCAGCGTGGCGGTGTAATGCCTGCCCTGAGCGCAGTCATAGGGTTAGTTTTGGTTAATCCAGCCATTTTTTAAGGCGTCCTCAAGGAAAGCGGTAATATCGTTAGTGAGACCCGACGTGTTAAATTTATGTTCCAACTCGCTGATAATTTGGGAAAGGTTGCGCGTGCCGTCACAGAGCTTCAGGATTTCAGCTGAGCTTTGATTAAGTTCCACCATGCCTTCGGGGTAAAGAATTACATCTTTTTGCTGCGCTTCTTCCCATTGCAAACGGTGGGTGCGGGAAAAATTTATGGGCTGGTCTGGGCTGAGTGTCATGTTTTAATTAGGTAGTATTATTAGAGTAAGTTCAATGCCATTATCGCGGTGAAAACAGCTTATTGATTAATTCTTCGCGGCTTAATGAAAAGTGTTTGGCAATGTCATTCAAAATGGTTGAAAAAGTGCCTATTTTTAAAGGATTATGTTGTGGAATAGTAATGTGATGCTCACCGTTTTGTTGGGTACTGAGGCGAATATGACTTCCATTTTGACGGCTGATTTCATAACCTAATACGACTAGCTTTTTTGCCAGTTCCAAGCCCGAAATATCCCGCTGCAATCTCATGCAGCAATAACTTCTTCACGGACAAAATGTAAGCGTATCAATTTTGGTTTATTGGCAGGCTCAAAATGACAATCCACAGCCTCTCTTACCTTAAGGTGCAGGTCGTTTAAATCATCGGCATCTGTAAAAATAGAAGCTTCTAAGGCTCTCGCCATAAAGCCACCTTCCGGCGCATCTTCAACTAAAAAGATAATTTCATTCATGATTGAATTATAAATTAAAGGTTTTTGCTTATCTGTGAGGCTATATACATTAAAATGATATTGTTTGTGTTAACTAATTTGTCGGTAGTTTTAAGCTAACACCATAACCGGATAGATCTAATTTCCCCGTCTTATCATAATAATCAACAATACCATTTTCCCAGACAATCCAAACTTCCTCTGCACCTGCTTGCAAATAGAGTTGCACTTTATTAGTCATCTCTTCTTTTGAATTGGAAGGTGGGACAATTTCAATACACAGATCAGGCGCGTGGGAATAAGGCGTTTCATAGCCATATTGTTTGATAAATGCCTTGGAGCACCAGGCGACATCGGCCACCTTGACGCCGTCGGTGGTTTGAATTGAGCATTCGGTGAGTGTTTTGCCTTTTTTGAGTTTGCGCTCAAGCAATGCGCCAATTTGTGATTGCAAGCGGCCGTGTTTATTGGAAGCGGGAGTCATTTCAACTTTGCCATAGCGATTTAACTCAACTTTAAAGGGTAAGTTTTTAAAATACGGATTATCGATTACTTCTGACCATTGCATCACATCTTTCCTGTTGTCTCAAAACCAAAGCAAGCTACGCCTCAATATTAAAATACGGCGGCATATTGTTAATATAAGCCATATACATAGCATCCGCCATAGTCCACAACACATCCAGTTTAAATTTTAAAATTTGAATCATGCGATCCTGTTGTTCGCGGGTTTTGTACCAGTCCAATGTGATTGCTAAGCCGTGGTCAACGTCGCGACGTGCTTCGGTGAGACGTTTACGAAAATAGTTGTAACCTTCCACATCAACCCAGGGGTAGTTTTCCGGCCAGTTATCCAGACGTTGCTGGTGGATTTTGGGGGCAAACAATTCAGTTAATGAAGAACTGGCCGCTTCGTGCCATTCGGCTCTGCGGGCAAAATTAACGTAAGCATCAACAGCAAAACGCACGCCGGGTAATACATGTTTTAACGAGGTAATGTCCTCGCGGCTTAAGCCTACGGCAATGCCCAGTTGTATCCAGGCTTCAATACCGCCGACATCGCCGGGATGGCCGTCATGATCCAGAATGCGTTGCACCCACTTGGAGCGGGTTTCGCGGTCGGGGCAATTGGCCAAAATATTGGCGTCTTTAATGGGGATGCTCACCTGGTAGTAAAAACGGTTGGCAACCCAGCCTTGCAGTTGTTCTTTGGTGAGTTTACCCTCGTTCATCAAGGTATGGTAAGGATGATGAATATGGTAATACTTTTCCATGCCGCGCAGGGCGGCTTCAAATTCTGCTTTGTTCCATGCTTTATTATCGTTATTGCTCATGATGATGTCTTTCTGCTCCAGCTAAAACTATAAATCGATTTCCAAGCCGTCGTAGGCTACTTCGATGCCGGCGGCATCGAGGATTTTACGCTGCTCGGAATCGTCGTCTAAAATCGGGTTGGTGTTGTTGATGTGTATTAATATTTTGCGGGCTTTTGCGACGCCGCTTAAGACTTCTATCATGCCGCCCGAACCCGATTGCGGTAAGTGACCAATGTCACGGGCTTTTTTGTGGCTGATGTTTTGCGTACACATTTCGTCATCGGTCCAGAAAGTGCCGTCTACTAGCAGGCAATCAACGGTTTGCATGGCGGCCATGACGTGCGGCTCTATTTCGCCCAAACCGGGTGAATAAAACACTTTTTTGCCGGTAGAGATTTGCTCGATGATAACGCCGATGTTGTCGCCTTCATGGGGATCATGGCGATGCGGTGAGTAGGGCGGAGCCTTGCTCTTTAAGGCTTGGGTATAAAAGCGCAAATCAGCAATGGCAGGAATAGTAAAGCTGCTGCCGTCAACAGGTACAGGATGATGATTAACCGTGCAATAGTGTTCCAGCATAGTGAACAGGGGAAAACCGGTAGTCAGATCTTGTTTAACCATGTCAGTGCAATAAACCTCAAGCGGTTTTCCTTCTCTGAGCATCAACATGCCCGTGGTATGGTCAATCTGGCTATCGATGAGCATGATGGCTTTAATGCCGGTGTCGCGAATACCTTCTTTAGGCTGAATGGCAGGGAAGGCTTCCAGCTGGGCGCGTATATCGGGGGATGTATTAAACAGCAACCAATTTTTGTTGTCGGTACTCACGGCAATGGATGACTGAGTACGTGCTTGGCCATTCATTTTGTTATTGCGTAGTCTGTGACAATTATGGCAGTTGCAGTTCCATTGCGGGAAGCCCCCACCAGCGCCTGAACCAAGAACTCTAATTTTCATTAATAAACCTGTAATATGAAAGGGATTGAATGATACGGGAATAACGAATTTCAGGCAAAAAAAAGGGGTTCTTAGTGAACCCCTTCTTTAATCGAATGTTCAACCCGCTCCCAACTGTTAAGCCGGGAGAATTCGTTTAACGATTGTAAATGTACATTGTTACTTCAAAACCGAAACGCAGGTCTGTATAGCTTGGTGTTTCCCATTTCATCGTGAACCTCCAGAAGTTATTAGAATAGTTGCTAGCTTGATCAAGTAAGCCAATTAAAAGTATACGACGAAGTATTTTTTTACGCAACTTTTGCCATCGTTTAACAGAGATGTTTTTCTCGGAAGAAAAGAGTATCATCCAGGTTCACCTGAAAAATAATAATACACACACAAAATCATGAGGAGGAGTCATGGGTGGAGTTACCGAGCTGTTTTTGGTCATGTTAATCATTGCTGCTGCTGCTTTTGCACCGTTAGGCTATTTTATTTATAAATATACCCAAAAAAATGGTAAACCGTTTGGAGAAACTGAGCCGCATGGTGATAGTCAGTCTTTTGTTAATGACTTAGCTGAAAGTGCTATTCATTTTGTCAAGAGCCGGATCGCCAAAAAATAAGCCACGTTTGTTAGTGAGTCGAGTAGGGTGCGTACCGCGCACCTTCCCCGGCTTCAGCGGCGCACGGGATTCGTGAATACGATATCCCTTCCGTTGCCTGTTGGAGCCTATCACCTATGAAACAAGTGAGTATTCTTGGGCATAGTCAATGGTGCGCGATGCGCACTTACCAAGATTTACTTACCGCAAGTCGGGCACTTGGGGTTTTTTCTTAGCTTCATGGTGTTCCATTCCATTGTTAGGCCATCAAGAAGCATTAACCGCCCTGTTAAGGTTTCACCGACAGCCATAATCAACTTCATTGCCTCTAATGCTTGAATACTGCCTACTATCCCGGTGATGGGAGCGATAACACCATTGGTTGCACAGTTTTGTAGCTCTTCACCGTCGCTATTATATAAACAGTTATAGCAGGGGCTGTTGTTCTTGCCGGGTGTGAATACCGATATCTGTCCTTCAAAGCGTATGGCGGCACCTGAAACCAACGCTGTTTGGTGTTTAACACAGGCGTTATTGATTGCAAACCGTGTTGAAAAATTATCGCTACAATCCAATACTACATCGGCTTTACTCACTTCCAAATCCAGTTGTTCCCCGGTCAGTCTTTGCTTGACCGCCTTTACATTGACATCAGGATTCAATTTATTCAGTGTTTGACGGGTTGAAATTACTTTATCAGTCCCAATATCGGGTGTGTGATGAGCAATCTGTCTTTGTAAGTTGGATAATTCCACTACGTCATCATCATAAATAGTAATACTGCCGACACCGGCTGCGGCAAGATACATGGAAGCTGGCGAGCCCAAGCCACCGGCGCCGACGATCAATACGCTGGCGGCAAGAAGTTTTTGTTGCCCCTCAATATCACAAAGAGGCAGCATGATTTGACGGCTGTAACGTAGTAGTTGGTTGTCATTCATAGGTCATATTATTTATGTAGTGTGATGAGGAATGATGTCAAAGAACTTGACAGACTGCAAAACCTGATTATTATTAGCACTCATTACTAGCGAGTGCTAATAACTAAGTTTAACCCTTTTATTTTAATGTTAGGAGATATAGATGAATTTACGTCCGTTACACGACAGAGTGATAGTCAAGCGTGTTGAAGAAGAAACCACCACTCCCGGTGGTATCGTTCTGCCTGGTTCGGCAGCTGAAAAACCAAGCCAAGGCAAAGTATTGGCGGTAGGCAGTGGCAAACAACTGGACAATGGCACAGTGCGTGCCTTAGAAGTCAAAGTTGGCGACAAAGTGCTATTTGGCAAATACTCAGGTAACGAAGTTAAAGTTGACGGTGAAGATCTCATCGTTATGCGTGAAGAAGACATCATGGGTATTTTAGGTTAAGCCTATCAACCTCTAGGGTATGCACCGCATACCATTCATAATCACAGACAAAATAGTTAGGAATAAAAAATGGCAGCAAAAGACGTATTATTTGGCGATGACGCACGAGTCCGTATGGCGCGTGGTGTTAATATTTTAGCAAATGCAGTAAAAGTAACTTTGGGCCCTAAAGGCCGTAATGCGATTCTGGACAAAAGCTTCGGCGCTCCAACCATTACTAAAGACGGTGTGTCCGTTGCGAAAGAAATCGAATTAAAAGACAAATTCGAAAATATGGGCGCACAGATGGTTAAAGAAGTCGCATCGCACACCTCTGATGTGGCAGGTGATGGTACTACCACCGCAACCGTGTTGGCACAATCCATTGTCAACGAAGGCTTGAAGGCTGTTGCCGCTGGCATGAATCCAATGGACTTGAAACGCGGTATTGATATGGCCGTTATTAAAGTCGTTGAAGCCATCGTTGCATCTGCAACGCCTTGCACCGACAACAAAGCCATTGCTCAAGTCGGCACCATTTCGGCAAACTCTGATGAGTCAGTCGGTCAAATCATTGCTGAAGCAATGGGCAAAGTCGGCAAGGAAGGCGTCATCACTGTTGAAGAAGGGTCTGGTCTTGACAACCAGTTGGACGTTGTTGAAGGTATGCAGTTTGACCGTGGCTATTTGTCACCTTACTTCATCAACAAACAAGACAGCATGAGTGTTGAGTTGGAAGACCCACTCATTCTGATTTATGAAAAAAAGATCTCCAACATCCGCGAAATGTTGCCAATATTGGAAGCCGTTGCAAAATCCGGCCGTCCATTATTGATCGTTGCCGAAGATGTTGAAGGCGAAGCGCTGGCAACCCTGGTTGTTAACACTATTCGCGGTATCGTTAAAGTGGCGGCTGTAAAAGCACCTGGTTTTGGTGATCGTCGTAAAGCCATGTTGGAAGATATTGCTGTACTAACGGGTGGTACCGTTATTTCTGAAGAAGTCGGCTTAAGTCTGGAAAAAGCAGAATTGGCGCAACTGGGTACAGCGAAAAAAATTCAAATCACCAAAGAAAACACCACTATCATTGATGGCGCAGGTTCTGAAGAGCATATCAAGGGCCGAGTAGCGCAAATTCGCGCACAAGCTGAAGATGCCACTTCTGACTACGACAAAGAAAAACTGCAAGAGCGTCTGGCTAAATTAGCGGGCGGTGTTGCTGTAATTAAAGTCGGCGCGGCTACTGAAATTGAAATGAAAGAAAAGAAAGCCCGCGTAGAAGATGCACTACATTCAACACGCGCAGCGGTTGAAGAAGGCGTAGTTGCCGGTGGCGGTACAGCACTGGTTCGCGCATTGTCTGCATTGGTTGGGCTTGAAGGCATTAATCACGATCAAACCGTTGGTATCAACATCCTGCGTCGTGCAATGGAAGAGCCTTTACGTCAAATTGTAGCTAATGCTGGCGACGAGCCCTCTGTTGTCTTTAACGAAGTACAAAAAGGCACAGGCAGTTTCGGTTACAATGCCGCGACCGGCAAATACGGCGATATGATTGAAATGGGTATTTTAGACCCTGCGAAAGTAACGCGTACCGCATTGCAAAACGCAGCCTCAGTAGCCGGTTTAATGCTGACCACAGAAGTGATGATTGCTGATGCGCCTAGCGACGAAAAAGGCGCTCATGGCATGCCAGATATGGGCGGCATGGGCGGCATGGGCGGTATGGGCGGCATGATGTAATCGTGTTGTCTTAAAGCCTTGTTGCTTTAAGTTCTGCTTTCAAATAAAGCCCCGGTTGTTTTTAAAACAGCCGGGGCTTTTTTGTGTGAATTCAGTATGGTACGAGAATGCGACAACTAATAGAATATGATGGAAAATTTACCCATTTTATATAGCTTTAGACGCTGCCCTTATGCAATCAGAGCCAGAATGGCTATTGCTAATGCTGGCATTCCTGTAGAAATCCGGGAGGTGGATTTAAAGAACAAGCCAGAGCAGCTGTTGGCTATATCCCCCAAGGGCACGGTACCGGTATTGCAGCTTGCCAATGGTTCAGTGATTGAGGAAAGCCTGGATATAATGCACTGGGCATTAACACAACACGATCCTCAGCATTGGCTGCGCTTTGGTAATGAAGCAGATACGCTTATCAAATGGAACGATGGCGATTTTAAATATTATCTGGATCGCTATAAATATGCAGACCGCTATCCAGGTTTTACAAAGGCGCATTACCGGCAACAGGCGAAAGTGTTTTTAACGGAGCTTGAAGCCAGATTAACGGCTTCCAGGTATTTGTGCGGAAACGATTTTTGTTTAGCAGATGCCGCTATTTTTCCGTTTATCCGTCAATTTGCCAGTGTGGATAAGAGTTGGTTTAGCGCATCGGCTTTTCGGGCGTTAAATCACTGGCTGAAAGTGATATTAGCAACGGAATTATTTGCTCTGGTAATGACTAAGTAGCGGCTTTTGAAGTCAGGATTAATTCAGTGGGTCGCGTCTTGTTACCGGACAATATTGCAGGATTAAGTGTTGATCGAAAATTAATGCCCAGATGCAAAAGGGGATGGCATCAATAAATAAAGATAATCAGTAAAAAAGGTGGCAAGATAACAGTTTGTTCTGCCACCTATTTCTTGTTTCTATTTTTCCAAGCCAATAAAATCCCAAACTTTGTGTGAGAATGTCGAGTTTTGGTGTTCGGGTACAGGAGGGCCATTCGGATAGTTCAGTTCATAGACTCGAGTCACATCCTTGGCAAGATCCGGCATGTCAAGTTTCGTGTAAGCTTCCTGTAAAACTTGCAAGGCATAAGGGACAGCCGGGGTACGCTGATATTTGTCAATGACAGTAGAAGCTCTGTCGATGGCTGCGACATAGGCTTTACGTTTCATGTAATAACGCGCAACGTGAACTTCATACATGGCCAGATTATTTTTCAAGGCAATCATTCTGAGCCGGGCATCAGGCACATACAGACTTTGCGGGAATCGACGTATTAGTTCTTCAAAGTTTTTTAAAGCATCACGGGCAGATCCCGGATCGCGTTGTGAGGTATCTGTCGGCAGGAATCGATCAATAAAGCCTATGCCACGATTGTAATTAATCAGACCTTTTAAATAATAAGCGTAATCAATGCTTGGGCTGCGTGGATTCATTTTTATGAAGCGGTCTGCGGCAGCAATTGCCGAGTCAGGATCATTATTTTTGAAATAGGCGTAAGCAACATCCAATTCTGTTTGGGCAGAGCCTTCACCAAAAGGGTAGCGGGATTCAAGGGCTTCGTAAAGCTTGATAGCTTTTTCATAACTACCGGCATCTACCGCGGCTTTTGCCTCGGTCCTAAATTTTTCAGCAGTCCAGTCGGCGTATTCATCTTCTTCTGATGAGCTGGAATCACTGGAGAAGAGCTCTTGAAGTGTTCCACAGCCTTGTAGAGCCAGGGCTAAACAGCATATAAATAAAAATTTAATTAAAATTAATCGCATAGTACTAACGACACGTTGTAATATTAGAGGTTTTCTCGCAGGATAAACGGCGAAACTTGAGAGCTATGTATTCCACGAGTATAACTTAACAATGGGTTATTCAGAAGAACTTGTTATGACAAGATTAACAGCAGAAGTGCCTTATGAAATGGCGGGTATGCGTTTGGATCAGGTGCTTGCCGAACTGTTTGCGGATTATTCGCGCAGTAAACTGCAAACCTGGGTTAAATCCGGGCGAGTACAGGTTAACGGCTTTACGCTTAAGCCTAAAGACAAGCTTGAAGGTGGCGAATCGATATCGCTGGATGCCGAAGCGGAAGTGGTGGTGATGTCTGAAGCTGAAGAAATTCCTTTAGATATTGTTTTTGAGGATGAAAGCCTGTTAATTGTTAATAAACCGGCTGGTTTAGTGGTGCATCCAGCGGTAGGTAACTGGCACGGTACGCTGTTAAATGCCTTGCTGAACCATGATTCAAACCTGGAGACATTGCCCAGAGCTGGTATTGTCCACAGGATTGACAAGGAAACCAGTGGTTTGCTGATGATTGCAAAAACCTTGCAGGCGCATAACAGCCTGACGCAACAGCTACAGGAGAGGGAAATTACCCGGGAATATTTGGCGATTACCCGAGGACGCATGACGGCCGGCGGTACGGTAGATGAGCCGATAGCACGACATCCTACCGATCGTAAACGCTATGCGGTTAAAGAATCCGGCAAGTTTGCGGTCACGCATTATCGTGTGGTGCAGCGTTTTACCCGGCACACCCTGGTTCAGGTAAAGCTGGAAACGGGACGCACGCATCAGATTCGCGTCCACATGGCGCATATTCGTTATCCTCTGTTGGGTGATCAAGTCTATGGCGGGCGCTTTCAAATGCCGGCCGATTGCAGTGAGCGGCTGGAAAAAGAATTGCGAAGCTTTAAGCGCCAGGCATTACATGCAGCAAAGTTGGGTTTGCAGCATCCTCTGACTGATGAATATTGTGAATGGGAGCAGCCTTTGCCCGAAGATATGACTCGTCTATTGGATGCTTTAGCTGATAATGAGCAAGAATAAACTGTGGCTGGCTCCCGATTGGCCTGCACCCGCCAATATTCATGCGGCGACTACCTTGCGTACGGGCGGCGTAAGCCAGGGTCGTTACGCCAGCCTTAATCCGGCCACTCATGTCGGTGATGATAGTGATTTGGTTCAGCAAAACAGACGGATTATCAGGGAGATGCTGGATTTACCCGCTGAACCAATATGGCTAGATCAAATACACAGTAATCGTGCCGTTAAAGCGGTAAAAACAGTTTCAATACAACAAGCTGATGCCAGTTACACTGACGAAGCAGGCGTTGTTTGCGCTGTGATGACAGCGGATTGCTTGCCTTTGCTGGCCTGTTCCAAGGATGGCGCGCAAGTTGCGGCAATTCATGCGGGTTGGCGGGGTTTATTGGCAGGCGTGATCGGCAATACAGTAGCCGCAATGCAGCAGTGGAATTTACTGGTATGGCTAGGGCCTGCAATCGGACCTGACTGTTTTGAAGTAGGTGCTGAAGTTCGCGATGCCTTCCTGGACAAGTCGTCAGCATTCAACAGCGCATTTAAAAAGCAAAACAACGACAAATGGTTGGCTGATATTTACCAAATGGCCCGGATTGAACTATCCGGATTAGGTATAGATAAAGTTTATGGCGGCACATACTGCACAGTAACTGAACATGAGCGTTTTTATTCTTATCGCAGGGATACACAAACAGGGCGCATGGCGACATTAATATGGAGAGAATAACGTTATGAGCTTATTGATATTAATCATCATTTTTACAGCAATCGGAGGCGCATTAAGCGTGTTGGCGGCTGCTGTTTTTTTATTGATGCGGGATCATCACAGGAATGCTGTATTGCCGCATGGGATTAGTTTTGCCATTGGCGCATTATTAGCGGTTGCTTTTTGGGGCTTGATTCCCGAGGCTTTTGCAGCGATTAAACCGGAGCAATTCCAGGCATTATCGGGGACAATTTTAGCCGGAATACTCGGTTTTTTTGTACTGGAAAAACTGTTGATTTGGCGGCATTGTCATTACGGCAGTTGTGAGGCGCATGGCGATGATCACGAACACGGTCACGGACATAGCCATAGTCACGGCAATGTTAAATCGGCGGGCGCGCTGATTATTTTGGGTGATAGTATCCATAATTTTGTCGATGGTGTTTTAATTGCTGCCGCTTTTTTAACGGATGTGCAATTGGGTATAGTCACTAGCTTGGCGGTTGCAGCCCACGAAATTCCGCAAGAAGTGGGTGATTTTGCCATTTTATTAGATAGTGGCTATTCCAAGGGTAAAGCGCTTTTTTACAATATACTAGCCAGTTTGACGACGGTGCTGGGTGGGGTGTTGGCTTACTTTTGCCTGGAAGATTTGCATGACAGTCTGCCGTATTTCCTGGCTTTGGCGGCCTCAAGCTTTATTTATATCGCCGTCGCTGATTTGATACCGTCATTGCATAAAAAGACCGATATGAAGACTTCGTTGCAGCAAATTGCCTTGATTGCGGCAGGTGTGTTTTTGATTTGTACGTTGCAGGGTATTGTGCATAATGCCATACCCTAGTAGAGACGCAATTTGCGCGTCTCTACTTAAATTAGATGGGCTTAAGTAATTACATCAGGCTCTGTTCTTCCGGTTCGTTTTTTAATCTCACAAAATTGTTCGGCGAGGACAATGAGTTCCCCCAATGCTTCTTGAGCATCCTGATCATGCTGGGTTGCATCAGGTTCGAATCGTTCAATATAGATTCTCAAAGTTGCGCCGACTGTACCTGTTCCAGACAAGCGAAAAACAATCCGCGAGCCGTTTTCAAAACCGACGCGTATGCCCTGGTTTTTACTGACGCTACCGTCAACCGGATCAGAATAACTGAATTCATCCGCATATTTAACAACATATTTACCAAAACTCTGGCCTGGTAACATGGGCAATTGATTTCTCAAATGCTCGACAAGACTGTTGGCGATAGGAGTTTCGATAGCTTCATAATCGTGACGGCAATAAATATCACGGCCGAATTTTTGCCAGTGTTCATGGACAATATCAGCAACAGACTGACGTTTTTTAGCAATTAAATTTAACCAGAATAACACGGCCCATAAGCCGTCTTTTTCACGAACATGATCTGAGCCAGTGCCAAAACTTTCTTCGCCGCATAAAGTTATTTTACCGGCATCCAGTAAGTTGCCGAAAAATTTCCAGCCAGTGGGTGTTTCATAACAGGGAATGTTATAGTTTGCTGCTACACGGTCAACCGCTTGACTGGTAGGCATTGAGCGAGCAACACCGCTTAAGCCTTTGGCGTAGGCCGGAATTAAATGGGCATTGGCTGCCATAATGGCCAGACTATCACTGGGTGTTACAAAAATATTGCTTCCGGTAATCATGTTGCGGTCACCATCGCCATCAGAAGCGGCGCCAAACGTAGGTGCAGCATCGCTAAACATGCGTTCGGCAAGTTCGTGTGCATGTGCCAGATTCGGGTCAGGGTGATGACCGCCAAAATCCTCCAATGGCTCCGCATTAATCACTGATTCGGGCGCAGCCCCCAGAATATCAACCAATATTCTTTTGGCATAAGGTCCGGTTATTGCGCTCATGGCGTCAAATAACAGCGTGATATAACCGGAGCTGATACTTTGCTTAAGTAAGTTAAAATCGAAAATCGATTGCATGAGTTCGGCATAATCAGTCACCGGATCGATAATAGTGATTTTAACCCCATCGATTAGTTGAGAGCCTATGCTGTCCAGGTCCACATCTTCGATTTTGGCGGTTTTATAGCTGTCGATGGTTAAGCTGCGCTGAAAAAATGCATCAGTGTATTTTTCCGGGGCCGGGCCGCCATTGCTGACATTGTATTTGATGCCAAAATCTTCATCCGGACCGCCGGGATTATGACTGGCAGAAAGTATCAGTCCGCCAAAGGCACTATATTTTCTGATGATATGCGATGCTGCGGGTGTCGATAGTAATCCGCCCTGGCCAATAATCAGCTCGCCAAAACCATTGGCGGCTGCAATTTTTATGATGATTTGTATGGCTACTCTGTTAAAATAACGCCCGTCGCCACCCAATACGAGGGTTTTTCCCGTAAAGTCCTCTAAAGAGTCGAAAATGGATTGAACAAAATTTTCCAGATATCCGGGTTGCTGAAATATTTTAACTTTTTTTCGAAGCCCTGATGTACCTGGGTTCTGATCGTTGTAAGGTTGTGTTGTAATAGTGTCTATTTGCATGATTGATCCTTAGTGCGACAATTAACGTGGTTAATAAAGTACACCAAAACTCTTTTCTAGTGTAGATTTTAATATGTTGCGAATATATTTATTACTGTGTTGTAGTTTTTTTTCTTTTACTGTATCTGCAGATCCTGATGTTTGGCTTTTGGTAGATACCAGTGCACGAAAAATTGAGGTAAAAAAAGGCGAGCATACACTCGAAACCTTGAATGAGATTTCTATCGGTCAGGGCGGGGCTGGATTAAAAACCCATCGGGGCGATAATATTACGCCATTTGGAAATTACAGGATAGGTTGGGTAGGTGAAAAAAGTAGCTTTCGAAAGTTTTTTGGGTTAACTTACCCATCCGTGGAAGATGCGGAAAAAGCTTTACAGAAGGGTATTATTGATCGGTTTACTTATTATCGAATTATCGCCGCTCACCACTTTCATCAAATACCGCCACAAAATACGCCGTTAGGCGGGCAAATTGGTATTCATGGCCTTGGAAAGGCGGATGCAAGAATTCATAAATCGTATGATTGGACCCACGGGTGTATCGCTTTGACTAACACTCAGATAGATCATTTAAGCCAATTGGTAGACACGGGAACCGTGGTTAAAATAAAATAAAGCTGGAAAATATTTCAAAAAATGTTAGAATTGTATCTAGCTGTAATGTTTTTTGTAGTAATAACTTTAACTTAAGGAAAATAATATGAAAAAAGTAATAAAATTATCAATGATTGCTATGGTTGCCAGTTTAGTTGTTGGTTGTGCGACTAATTCAGATATCGAAAACCTGCAATCACAAATTGATGGGTTGAAAACTTCTGTAGCTCAAGCTTCTTCTGACGCACAAAGCGCACAAGCTGCTGCATCAGAAGCAAAAGATGCTGCTAACCGTGCCGCTCAACTTTCTGAAGACACCAACAGCAAACTGGATCACATGTTCAAAAAATCAATGATGAAATAAATCATTGTCTCTTTAGAGCAAAAAAAAGCCCGGCGGGAAAAACGCCGGGCTTTTTTTATGCCATATTCGCCAATAAATTAGGGCTATATGGCGCAATATCTTGCGCAACCACGTTGCGAAAGTCAATGTTGATCGGATTAATGCAAATTAGTCAGGCAAGTCTTAGAATATTCTGTGTTGTCTTCTCCTTTCGGTTATTGTTTTTTTGGGACAATATCGAATCCTTTCGCGGTCTCTATTGCAAATGCGGCCTACAAGATAAAATTGTAAATCATTAAAATCCTGCAACGATGACCGCGCATTATATGAAGTTTGTCATAGCCATAACCTTGGGTTAAGGAAAATAATATGAAAAAAATAATAAAATTATCGATGATTGCTCTGGCTGTCAATCTTGTTGCCGGTTGTGCAACTACTTCAGATGTTGAAAAATTACAGTCACAAGTTGAGAGCCTGAATACCTCTGTTGCACAAGCATCAGCTGATGCAGCCAGCGCACAAACTGCAGCAAATGATGCAGCTGCAAAGGCAGAAGCCGCAGAAGCTGCGGCAAATCGGGCTAATCGAAATATCAATAGAAATTTACATAAAAAATTCAAAAAAAAATCAATATTGAATAAAAAACTCAAAAGTTCAATGATGAAATAAATTATCCTTGTTCTGGGTGATGACCAATTATCAATATTCCTAATCGAGAGAGGCTTCAGCTGCGAATAAACTGACTAAAAGCCAGTCTTACAAACCAATCAGTTGTATGCTACCGGGTTTATCCGTAGGGTAAGAAAAAGCCCGGCAGGATCATTATCGCCTGGCTTTTTTACGCTTTATTTTCTCCGCCAAAGAGTTCTGTCAGACGTGGCAGGAAGTTTGCCAGTTCCGCTGACATAATTGAAAAGTCCACATCAAATTGTGCTGCCTCATCGCCAGTTTCAATATCAGCGACTTGATCCTGAATTAAATCAAGAAAACGCAGGCGTTTGATGGATAGATTCTCATCGATTATGAATGAAAGGCGGTCCGCCCAACTAACGGCCAGTTTAATAACCTCTTTACCGGTATCCAGATGGTTTTTAATTTCAGGAAGCGCCAAATCATGGCGTTTACAGCGAATAATACCCCCGGCCTCTTCAGGTGAGCGCAATTCACATTCGTCTTCAATGGAAATGTCGTCAGGCGCCTTATTATTAAGCAGCCATTGGGTCATGGTTGTGGTGGGTTTTTCGAGAGTGTTTAGCGGTACGGCAGGCAATGAACCTAATGATTTACGCAATAAACTGAGCAAATCCTCGGCGCTTTTTGCCGAGGCTGCGTCAACAATTATCCAGCCGTCTTTAGGGTCGATATAAGCGTATATTTTGCGTGAAAAGGTAAAGGCTTTGGGTAATAGATCAAATATAAGTTCATCTTTGATCTCAGTGCGCTCTTTTTTGGATAATTTACGCGCCTGCTGTTCTTCTTTTTCAATAATCTTTTCCTGAAGCATTTCATTAACAACCGAGCTTGGCAGGACTCTTTCTTCTTTTTTTACACACAGCAGCATAAAGCCGTTAGCGCTGTGGACCAACTGCTGCGCTGATTTACCCAGAGGGGAAGTCCAGCCAAACGTAAATTCCTCGTGAGGGCCGCAGGGACGAAAAGAGAGAGGTTCAAGCTTTTGTTCCAGTTCTTCCGGGGCTAAAGTGAAAGCTTCTGTAAGACGAAAAACGCTAAGATTTTTAAACCACATGGGTAATTGATATCCTATAAAAATAATGACTGACCATTATCGCAAATTTAGCAGTATAAAAATAAAGTAAATTACGTAAGAGTACATCATATTGGAAATAGCTGGATTTGCCCCCATTGTTTCAGGTAACGCAAGGGTATTGATATTGGGTACCATACCCAGTGAAGCTTCATTACTCAGGCAGCAGTATTATGGCCACCCCAGAAATACTTTCTGGCCAATTATGAGTGCCTTGTTTGGTTCGAATCCCGAGCTTTGTTATCAGCAGCGTAAAAACTTGCTGATTGAGAATGGGATAGCTGTCTGGGATGTCTTGCAAAGCTGTAATCGCTTGGGAAGTTCAGATTCTAATATTAAGTTGGCGACGATCAGAACTAATGACTTTACTGGCTTTTTTGGCGAGTATAAAGATATTAAACAGGTGTTCTTTAATGGCAGAACGGCAGAAAACTTATACCAAAAATATATTCTGCCGACGTTAAATCATCGTTTTTCTTATCTTCAATACCTGTGTTTACCGTCAACAAGTCCGGCCTATGCGTCATTGAAATTGGAACAAAAAATAGAAGCATGGAAAGTGATTAAACACTCTATGGTAAAGTAGCGCTTATTTATTATGAATAATGGTTTGATATTAAGATGAGTGAAGAGCACGACTATGAATACGAATATGATGACAATGGCGAAATCGTCTATTACGCTGTTCGACCCAATAAAACGCAATTAAAAAAGGACATGGCGGTGCTTTTTGCATTAAGCGAAGAAATGTCCGAATTGTCTGTGACACAATTAAAATCCCTGGAACTTCCTGAAAACATTCATAAAGCGGTTGTTGAAGTCTCAGGAATGCCGCACAAAGGCGCTAGAAAGCGACTCTTAAAATTTATAACAGGGCAGCTCAATAAAATAGAGGTAGAGCCAATATTAGAGAAGTTGGCGCGAATGAAAAACAAAAGCGCTCATGCGGTCAGAGAGCATCATATCGTCGAACGCTGGCGAGACAGGTTAATTGCTGAAGGTAATGATGCTTTGACGGAATTACTTAACGAGCATCCGCATGCGGACCGGCAGCAGCTAAGACAATTATCGCGGAATGCTCAAAAAGAGGCGGAAGCCGCCAAACCGCCTAAATCTTCCCGCTTGTTGTATCGGTATCTTAGAGATTTATTTAAGGTCGAAGACGAAGCAGTGTTTGAAGATATTTACAAATTTGAAGATCAGGATGACGCTGAGTTTGAAGATATTCACAAATTTGAAGATCAGGATGACGCTGAGTTTGAAGATGAGGATAATCTGGAGAAAGACTAAAGACGTAAGTCAAAACTTTCGTCTTGTGCCTTTAGCCTTTCATCTTATTTCCTATT
>Ga0209797_10000698_pt1 | contig 16862 bp, 11 predicted proteins | sample DOMMetBare3Fresh_2_FD_187472 | JGI IMG/M metagenome (GOLD analysis project Ga0209797, IMG submission 187472) | Wetland sediment microbial communities from St. Louis River estuary, USA, under dissolved organic matter induced mercury methylation -... | ecosystem: Environmental > Aquatic >... | reverse complement strand
CGACCTGCAGTTTGCCGCCGTCAAGTCGCAGGACGCCTTCCCGGCGCTGCTGGAAACGCTCGACGATCCGTTCTTCGAGCAGCCGCTGCCCTTCCTCGGCGGCCAGCCGGCGCGCATGCTGTGGCGCGAGGCGGCCCGCAAGATCACGGCCACGCAGGTTCACAAGCAGGCCAACTTCGCCGACGAGGTCATCGGCACCGAACTCGACAACGTGCTCGACCACGGCAAGGACATCGGCCGCGCGCTGGCCGATGCCGAGCGTCTGCTGGCGCGCCGCGCGCACCGTTGACCATGCGCTGGCCTGCCTTCCTCCGCCTCTCGCCGCGCTGGGCGCCCTACGTATTCATCAGCCCGTTCCTGCTGCTGTTCGCGGTGTTCGGCGTGTTCCCGCTGCTGTTCTCGCTCTACCTCGCCTTCCAGTCGTGGGAGCCGACGAGCGGCCTCGACGCGATGGAGTACGTGGGCCTGGCCAACTTCGCCTTCGCGCTCGAGGACGAGTGGTTCTGGAAGTCGCTCAAGAATACCGCGTGGCTGGCCTTGGCCTCCGGCGTGCCGCAGCACCTGGTGGCGATCCCGCTGGCGGTGTTCATCCACACCTCGTTCAAGCGCCTGCGCGACGGCGTGATCGGCGCCTACTTCCTGCCGTACATCACCTCGACGGTGGCGATCGCGATCATGTTCAGTTCGCTGTTCTCCACCGACTTCGGCCTCGTCAACGCCGGCCTGCAGGCGCTGTTCGGCATCGACAACATCGACTGGCTGGGCAAGCCCGAGAACATCAAGCCGGCGATCGCCTTCATCGTGTTCTGGCGCTACATCGGCTTCAACATGGTGCTCTACCTGGCCGCGCTGCAGACGATCCCGAAGGACCTCTACGAAGCCGCCACGATGGACGGCGCCGGGCGGCTGCAGCAGTTCTTCCACATCACGCTGCCGAGCCTGAAGCCGATGATCTTCTTCGGCGTCACGTTGAGCGTCATCGGCGGCCTGCAGCTGTTCGAGGAGCCCTTCATCCTCACCGGCGGCAAGGGCGGCGCCGATCAGTCGGCGATGACCTCGGCCGTGTACCTGTACCGCATGGCCTTCGACTTCAACGACTTCGGCGGCGCCAGCGCAATGTCGTGGCTGCTGTTCGTCGTCGTCGCGCTGATGACCTGGCTCACCAACCGCGCTTTCCGCCCGCGCGGACAGTCATGAAGCCCCCACGCTCACTTCGTTCGCTGCCCCCCGAGGGGGCGCGGTCCTCCCTTGGGGCGGCCCGGCGGGAGGACCAGCCATGACCCGCGAACGCCTCGCGCCCTGGGCCGCCTATTGCATCGTCGGCGCCGGCGCGCTGATCATGCTGGCGCCGTTCTACTTCATGTTCGTGTTCGCGACCCAGTCGCGCGCCAATATCTTCAACCTGCCGCCGCCGCTGTGGTTCGGCGACGACCTGCTGGCCAACCTGAAGATCCTCACTGAGCGGCTGCCGTTCTGGCGCAACCTGGGGTGGAGCCTTTACGTCGCGCTGGCCTCGACCGCGCTGACGCTGCTGTTCTGCTCGATGGGCGGCTACGCCTTCGCGCTGATGGAGTTCCGCTTCAAGAAGGCGCTGTTCACGCTCGTGATGGCGACGATGCTGCTGCCGTCCTTCATGAGCATGATCCCCACCTTCATGATCATGGACGCGCTGGGCTGGATCGACCAGCACCGCGCGCTCTACATCCCGGGCGCGGCGAGTGCCTTCGGCATCTTCCTGATGCGCCAGTTCGCGGCCACCGCGGTGCCCAAGGAGTTGGTCGAGGCCGCCCGCATGGACGGCTGCGGCGAGTTCGCGATCTACTGGCGCATCGTGCTGCCGCTGCTGAAACCCGCGCTCGGCACGCTGGGGCTGATCACCTTCATCGCCTCGTGGAACAACTTCATCGGCCCGCTGATCGTGATGCGCAGCCTGGACAACTACACCCTGCCGCTGGCGCTGCGCACGCTGCAGAGCCCGGTCAACACCGAGTGGGGTGCGCTGATGACCGGCTCGGCCATCGCCACCATCCCGCTGCTGATCCTGTTCGCCGTCTCCTCGCGGCAACTCATCGCCGGCCTGACCGCCGGCGCCGTCAAGTGACGACCCGACCTCGACCCGACCATGGCCCTCGACGATGACCTCCCGCTCCAGTTTCCGCCCGGTTTCGTCTGGGGCGTGGCCACCGCCGCGTTCCAGATCGAGGGCGCGGCGCGCGAGGACGGCAAGGGCGAATCGGTCTGGGACCGCTTCTGCCGCGTGCCCGGCGCGATCGCCGACGCCAGCAATGGCGACGTGGCCTGCGACCACTACCACCGGCTCGACAGCGACCTCGATCTGATGGCCACGCTGGGCGTCGACGCGTACCGCTTCTCGGTGTCGTGGCCGCGGGTGCAGCCCGACGGGGCCGGCGCGTGGAACGAGCGCGGCCTGGCCTTCTACGAGCGCCTGGTCGATGGCCTGCTCGAGCGCGGCGTACGACCTCTCCTGACGCTCAACCACTGGGACCTGCCGCAGGCGCTGCAGGCGTCCGGCGGCTGGGCCGCGCGCGACACGGTGCATCGCTTCGTCGACTACGCGCGCGGCGTGCAGCGACGCCTGGGCGACCGCCTGGCGGCGATCGCGACCCACAACGAGCCGCAGGTGATCGCGGTGCTCGGGCACGAGGAAGGCGTGTTCGCGCCGGGACTGCGCAGCCGCCGCACGGCGATCCAGGTCTCGCACCACCTGCTGCTGAGCCATGGCCTGGCGCTTCAGGCCTTGCGCGCCGAGGGCTGCCGGACGCCGCTGGGCATCGTGATCAACCTCGCCCAGGTCGAACCCGCCACCGGCGCCGTCGCCGACGCAGCAAAGGCCCGCCAGGACGACGCGCGCGGGCGACGCTGGTACCTGGACCCGCTGTTCAAGGGGTCCTACCCGCAGGAGGTGCTCGACGAACTGGGCGCCGACGCGCCCGTGGTCGAGCCCGGCGACATGGCGGCGATCGCCACGCCGCTGGACTACCTGGGCGTGAACTACTACTTCCGCATCCGGGCCAGCGCCGACGGCTCCTTCGACCTGAAGAGCAGCGGCCTGCCCCTGACCGACATGGGCTGGGAGATCTATCCGCGCGGCCTGACCGAGCTGCTGCTGACGCTGCACCGCGAGTACCCGCTGCCGCCCGTGTACATCACGGAGAACGGCGCCGCGTTCAAGGACGTGCTCGCCGACGGCCGCGTGCACGACGCCGAGCGCGTTGCGTACCTGCAGGCCCACATCGCGGCCGTCGCGCAGGCGCTGCGTCGAGGCGTGCCGGTGGCCGGCTACATGGTCTGGAGCCTGATGGACAACTTCGAGTGGTCGAGCGGCTACGCCAAGCGCTTCGGCATCGTGCACGTGGACTACGCGACGCAGCAGCGTACGCTGAAGGACAGCGCGTTGTGGTACCGCGACTTCCTGCGTCGGTGCCGGGCCACGCGGGCGCGGCCGGGAGAATGAGATGGGACTGGTCAGCCTGAGCGGCATCCGCAAACGATTCGGCTCCAACGAGGTCATTGCCGGCGTCGACCTGGAGATCCGCGACGGCGAGTTTCTCGTCTTCGTCGGCCCCTCGGGCTGCGGCAAGTCGACGATGCTGCGCATGATCGCGGGGCTGGAGACGATCAGCGACGGCGAGCTGCGGATCGACGGCGTGCGCGCCAACGAGGTCCGCCCCGCCGACCGCGGAGCGGCCATGGTGTTTCAGAGTTATGCACTCTACCCGCACATGACGGTGGCCGAGAACATGGGCTTCGCGCTGAAGATGGCCGGTGTGGGCAGGGCCCAGCGCGACGAGCAGGTGCGGCGCACGGCCGAGGTGCTGCGCATCACCGAACTGCTGGGGCGCTATCCCAAGGAACTGTCGGGCGGACAGCGCCAGCGCGTGGCGATCGGACGGGCGATCGTGCGCAAGCCCAAGGTGTTCCTGTTCGACGAGCCGCTGTCCAACCTCGACGCGGCACTTCGAGTGAGCATGCGCATCGAGCTGTCGCGCCTGCACCGCGAGCTGGGCACGACGATGATCTACGTCACCCACGACCAGGTCGAGGCGATGACCCTGGGCGACCGCATCGCGGTGTTCAACCGCGGCCGCGTGGAGCAGGTCGGCGCGCCGATGGACCTCTATCAACGGCCGGTCAACGAATTCGTCGCCGGCTTCCTCGGTGCGCCGCGCATCAACCTGATCCCGCGCCCGCGCGATGGCGCCGCGGCACCTCACCGCGCACTGTGGGACTGCCTCGCGCCTGCGGCCCCACCGGCTGTGCACCACGTGGGACTGCGCGCCGAGCATGTCCACGCCAGCCCGGCCGGCGAGGGTGTCGCGGCCACGGTCGAACTGGCCGAGCACCTGGGCGACGAGTCGATCCTGCACCTGCGCGTCGACGGCCTGGACGAGCTCGTGCACGCCAAGGCGGGCGCGGGACACGGCCACCTGGGCACCGGCCAGCGGGTCGCGCTGCAACCCGATGCCGCCTGGGCGCTGCGCTTCGACGCGACGGGCCGCCGGCTGGACTGATGCGAGCAAGCGATGCGACTTTCACCCAAGCGACGGGCATTGACACTGGGCAGCGTGCTCCTCGCCGCAGGCGCCATGACGATCGCGGCATCCGGGCCTGCGTCGGGAGCCGGCGCCGGCAGCGCGGCGCTCGCGGTGCCCGCGGCCTACCGCCTGGTCTGGGCCGACGAGTTCGACACCGACGGCCCGCCCGACCCGGCCAAGTGGGTCCATGACACGGGCATGAACAAGGCCGGCTGGCACAACCGGGAACTGCAGTACTACGCCGGCCCGCGGCGCGAGAACGCCGTCGTCCGCGGTGGCCGGCTGGTCATCACCGCGCGCCGGGAATCATTGTCCGACGCGCCCGACTGGGGCGGACAGCGCTACACCTCGGCGCGGCTGATCACGCGCGGCCGGCAGGACTGGACCTACGGCTTCTTCGAGATCCGTGCCCGGCTGCCGTGCGGCAAGGGCACTTGGCCCGCGATCTGGATGCTCAACCGCGAGGCGGTCTGGCCGGCCGGCGGCGAACTCGACATCATGGAACACGTCGGCCGCGAGCCGGGTCGCGTCTTCAGCACCGTGCACACCGCAGCCGGCCACGGCGGCAGTGGCGCCGGCGCTGCGATCCATCTGCCCGATGTCTGCCAGGCGTTCCACGACTACCAGATGCACTGGACCGCCGACCGGGTGCGCTTCGGCATCGACGGCGTCGTGCACTTCGAGTACGCGAACCCTCGCTCCGGGCCCGAGCGGTGGCCGTTCGACGCGCCGCAGTTCCTGATCCTGAACATCGCCGTCGGCGGCGACTTCGGCGGCGCCGTCGACGACGGCATCTTCCCGGTGACGATGGAGGTGGACCACGTTCGCGTCTATCAGATGCAGCGGACCGGCAGCGTGGCGACGGAACCTGTATCCGGCAGTTCGCACCCGGTGATCGGCCGCTGATACCGGTCGGTCGCAGCGGATGGCAGGTGACCGCGACCGTCCGGCGGCGGCACACCCGCCCCTCTCACGCACGCGCATCGGCCAGGGCAGCCAGCGCGCGCCGCACGTGGGTCTGCCACAACCCGCGACACGCGGTGACGGCGCCTGCTTCGGAGCAGCGAGACGCAGGCACCATCAGCGCCTGCGCCACACAGAGTTGCCAGTCGTCGCGCAGCCGCTCGGGAGATGCGTAGCCGGCGCCCCGTGACTGGAGTCCCGCGTGCCAATGCTCGACCAGGGCCGGCGCCAGGGTGCGACGGGCGTCCGCCGGCCACCAGAGCACCATCGCATGGGCCAGGTCGCTCATCGCGAGCCCGTTCAACGGCGGCGGTAGGAGGAAGGGCTGGTAGTCGATGAGCAGCACCCGGCCCTGGCCTGTCCGGGGCGCCAGGATGTTGCCCGGGTTCAGGTCGCCGTGGACCCACGAGAAGCCGGCCGGGTCTTGGGCGCGGCGGGCCAGCGCGCGCGGGAGGGCATCGAACACCGTTCGCACCGTGTCCCGGTCGGCGACGCTGAAGCCTTCTCTCATCGCGTTGAGCATCACCGGAAGTCCTGCCCGGGCCGCGGTCAGCGAAGCCTCGATCCCGGCCACGTCGGGCGGTGGCAGCGCCCAGCGATGGGCATGCAATTGCGCGAGCGACTCGACCAGGGCGCGCCCATAGGCTTCAGTGACCGGGACATCGTCCTGGTTGCGGTGGCTGTCCGTCAGGTCGTCGAGGAGCAGGTTGTAGTGCGTAGCGTCGGCATCCGCATGATGACAACGTACCAAGGGGGCGTCTGCAAGCCCGGCGAAGTCGGTGAGGTAGTAGTCGACCTCGCTTCGACCGAAGACAGCGGACGAACCCACCTTCGCGCGCAGCTTCAGCGGCGCCGGTTCCCCTTCGACTCGGGCGGCGATCAGAACATGGGCGCCCCAGATGCTGACCGCTTCGGTGCACTCGAAGGAATGCACCCGACGGCCGAGGGCACCTTCCAGCCATCGAGGCGTGACGTCCGCTGGGTGGTGCGCGACGGCCACACGGTGGGTGTTCGAGGGCATGGGGCTGCGTCGTCGCTCCACGGGGACTTCCGGCCGCCTCTGGGATGGGGAGCGGGAGCAGACCCCAACACTCTACCCGTTGTCGTGCGACGTCGCCCGCCGCCTGACACCGCTGGCGCCTACCCACAGACAGCAGCGTCCGGATGAAGAACGCAACGCAAGGCGCTCCGACGGGCTGTGGACGGGTGACCTCCGCGGTTGGGTCTGTCAGGTTGTGCAAATTGGTGATCAAGGCTGGGGCTGGGCTGATCAGGCGGGTCACGGCCCTGAGGCACACCGTGCCGCTCCTGCGGCGGCACCGGCCGCCGGCCTGGATTGCCGGGTGCTGTCTGTCCGCCCTGCCGGCCCGGGTGCTGATGGCTTCGCACCGGCCTGCGGCCGAACCACGCCGGCAGCGCAGCATCGGGCGGGCGGCGCGGTGGCCGTCGGGTTGGTTGCGGTGCGACGGCTGCAGCGGTGCGCGGGTGCAGCAGCGCAGTGCTCAGGGGTGCATCACCGCGACGCGGCTGCCCGACACGCCATGGCGTTTGACCTCCAGGATCATCACCGGCACCGCCCCGCCTTTGGGCAGGATCGCCTCGACGGTGTACATCGAGTCCAGCAGTTTCGGGCTCGCGCCGCTGGCGCCGGTGGCCTCAACCACCCGCATGTTGCCGCCGGCGCGTGACTGGGGGACATACGACTCCACCACCGCCACATGACCGGGATTGAGCTTGACCGCGTTGCCCTGCATCCACACCAGCAGATCGCCTTGTCGGACCGCCCCAGGTTCGTTGACCGCCGCATGGGCCTGGTAGTAGGACGCAGCGCTGGTATTGCGCACAACGGCGCTCGAATACGTCTTCTTGCCGCAGGCCACCAGGTAGTTGGTGACGAATCCCGAGCAATCGATACCGAGGTGATCGTCTGCGAACTGCTGGAGCGTGGCCTGGTTGACGTTGGCGATCTTGCCGGAGCGGGCCGCCCACTCCAGGGCCAGGACGTAGTCCTTGGGCGCGCCCTTTCCCATCGCCGCCGTGCGGATGCACTCCTTGTTGGCCTGGAACCATGCGTTGTTTCCAGTGACGCCGGTCACCGCGTCGTAGTCGCGCCGCTCCTCGGTGCCTGCCGTCCAATCCATCATGAAGTACTTGCGCAACTGCACCGCGACGTTGATCTGGCGACAGACCCGCTGCAGCGGATCCTGGTAGGGCGCCGCAACGCGCAGATTGCGGTACTGCGTCATGAACTGCACGGGCGTGGGCATGGAGCCGTCTCCTCGATGGGTCGGACAGTGGGCATGTTTCGTCGCGGGGATGCTCAGCGCACGCGCTGGCCGTCGATGATCAAAGGCGGCAACGGCGCGGCGCACGCGCGCTTGGACTCCGAATCGACCCCGGCCTGCCAGTCGGCTTGGGCGGGTCCCTCCGCCGGACGCACGTCGGTGACGCAGGCGCCATCGGCCTCGATGCGTGCCCGCGCGAGCAGCGTTCGAGTGACGCGTGCCGGATCGGTGACATCTTCGTGCGCGAGGATGCGCAACACCAGTGCAACGGGCCGCGGTCGCCCGTCGCGTGTGGCCACCTGCCACTGCGCGGGGCTCTCGAGGCTGGCCATGTGTCGGGTCACGAATTCGTGCAGGTCCAGCGGAAAGCGGCGCTGCGTGGGGTCGACCACCTCGACCGACTGGCGACCCGCATCCACCCGCCGCACGACCAGCGAGTAGCCGGCAACGCCAGGGCATACCAGCAGCGGGGTTTCGTTCGGATCACTGCGATCGAGTTCCTTGTGGCATGCGCCCACATCGACAGAGGTCTGAACCGTCTCGGCGACCCGCGGTGGCGCGGCGGGTTTGTCCTCACCCGTGCAGGCGGACGCGACGAGCGCGGCGGACGCCATCCCCCAGACCACGGTCCAGCTCTTCAGAACCACACGTGCTCCCTGTGCCTTCCACCGCGCCCGGACTTCAGGTCCGACCCCCGACAAACGATCCTCGACAGGACACCGCGCAAGCCCTGGGCGGTCGATGCCAACGTACGCCCACCGGTGTCGCCTGCCACGCGTACGGCGTCGTATCGTAGTGCAGGCCATGGGACGCGGCATCCGTCGGTGTGCTGACGCGTGGGACTGACAGCCGAACTCTCCGCGCGGGCCCCTGCGCTCGATCCGGACCCGGCGGCGCCCGGCCAGTCGCAGTTCTCAGGCGTCTGCGGCAAACGCAAATCGAGGCCCCTGCCGCCAGACTCGAAGGTTGTGTCTCATGTCATGGACTGGTCGAACCCATGCACAAATATGGCGCCACCGAAACGCTTGAACAACTTAAAAACGGCAAAGATGCAGTGGGCCTGAGCTGCACCGCTTGTCACGGCGGCAATCCTGCCGCCCGGAAAACAAGCGATGATCCGCGCGAGATTGAACAGATCAAACGTGCCGCCCATGTGCAGCCGCGTTACCCGGAGCAGTGGCGGCGCGCCGGAAGATCCACCGGAGCGAATCCGGAACGCAGCAACACTCTGCTGGCGCGCGAAAGCTGGGAGTACGTTCGTTTCATCAATCCGGGCGACAACAGAGTCGCAGAGAAAACCTGTGGCAGCAGTGCCTGCCATGCAGTCGAACAAAAGGCCGTCGCCCGCAGCATGATGACGCACGGAGCCATGCTCTGGGGCGCCGCGCTCTACAATAATGGCGGCTTTCCCCTCAAGGATGCGCGCTTTGGGGAAAGCTATAGTTCCTCGGGCGCGCCGCAGCGCTTGATTCAATCACCTGAACCCGGCGCCGAAGAAAAGCGCACGAAGGGTTTACTTGAATTTTTGGATCCGATCCCTCGTTGGGAAATCTCACAACCAGGTAATGTCCTGCGGGTATTTGAACGCGGGGGCAGGCGGCGCCTGGAAGTTGGATTGCCTGACAAAGACGAAGACCCAGGCAAGCCCGACAAAGGCCTCAGTCCGCGCGGCTTTGGCAGCAACAATCGCACCGATCCCGTGTATCTCGGCCTGCAGAAGACGCGGTTGCTGGATCCGACACTCAATTTCCTGGGTACCAACGATCATCCGGGCGACTTTCGCTCTTCAGGTTGCACTGCCTGTCATGTGATCTACGCAAATGATCGCGACCCATCTCACTCGGCCTTTTACGCGCAAGCGGGCAATGCGGGACGATCACAGACGGCGGATCCCAATATTCCCAAAGACGAATCGGGCCACCCATTAAAGCACCAGTTCACAAGTCAAATCCCTACTTCACAATGCATGGTCTGTCACATGCATCCGGGAACGAATATGGTGGCGACCTATCTCGGGATGACCTGGTGGGACAACGAGAGCGACGGTGACAAGCTGTATCCGGCGCAACAGCACAATCCTTCGCAAGACGAAGAACAGGAAAAACTAAACAGGAATCCTGAGGGTGCGAGCCTGCGCGGGCTTTGGTCCGACCCGGAATTTCTGGAGCGGAGCGGCACCGCGGAATTTAACCGCACACTTAAGAATATTCAGTTCGGCGATTCTCACGGACACGGCTGGTTGTTTCGCAAGGTCTTTAAACGCGATCGCCAGGGTAACCTGCTCGATGCTGACGACAAGATCGTCTCTGCCGACGATGCTGACAAATTCGGAAAAGCAGTCCACCTCAACGACATTCATGCCGAGAAAGGCATGCACTGTGTCGACTGCCATTTCCGTCAGGATTCACATGGCAATGGAAATTTGTACAACGAGCCGCGCGCCGCAATTGAGATCAATTGCATCGACTGCCATGGTTCGGTTCGACAGCGCGCTAACCTGCTGACATCCGGTCCGGCGGCGCCAGTCGCAGCGCCCGCAGCTGGCAAGGCGCCGGTAGTGGGCCGAAATTTGACGCGTGGCTTTACCGTTCGCGACGAAGCCGGAGCAAAGGTCCCTGTCTTTCAACGCATCACACGTGATCGCACAAAGAAAGATGAGCATGGTAAGGATGTCGCCCTGAAGAACGGCGATTTGATCCAGAACTCGCTCGTGGTTTCCGGCCGTTGGTGGCGCGTTCCGCAGACCATCGACACGATCACGCCGGGCACGCGCGACTACAGCGAGAAATCTCGTTATGCCAAGACGATGCGTAAAGACAATGCGACCTGGGGAGAGCTGCCGGCCGCGGACAACGAGCTGGCGCATCGCGACGACAACATGACCTGCTTTGCCTGCCACTCAGCCTGGGTGACGAGTTGTTTTGGCTGCCACCTGCAGATGAAGGCCAATCGCAAAATGCCGAATCGCCACAATGAAGGAGGCGATTCACGTAATTTCACGGAGTACAATTTCCAGGTTCTGCGCGACGACATTTTCATGCTCGGTCGAGACGGGACGGTCACCGGCAATCGGATTGCACCGGTGCGCTCGTCTTCGGCGGTGCTGGTCAGCTCGCAAAATCAAAACCGCGAATGGATCTATTCACAGCAGCAGACAATCTCTGCCGAAGGCTTCTCGGGCCAGACCTTCAATACGCACGTGCCGCATACCGTCCGGGCCCGGGAGACAAAGACCTGTAGCGATTGCCATGTTTCGGAGAAGAATGACAACAACGCCTGGCTGGGCCAGGTCTTATTGCAAGGCACGAACTTCGTGAATTTTATGGGGCGCTACGTTTATGTGGCGACCGGTGAGGCCCTCGAAGCGGTGGTGGCAACGGAACGTTCCGATCCACAGGCAGTTTTTGGCAGCACCCTCCAGAAGATCGTCTATCCGGACAATTATGAAAAGTTTCTGCGCGCCGGCCGGGAACTGAAAGAAGCCTATGAACACAAGGGAAACCCGCGCGTGCTGCAGGTGCAATTGCGCGGCGAGTATGCCTATGTGGCCGCGGGCGAAGGGGGCCTGCGAGTTTACGACGTTGCGCAGATCGATCAGAAGGGCTTTTCGGAACGAATCACTACCGCTCCGGTCTCGCGCTATGGTCAGAAGTTCTACGTCAGATCTAAATACGCTACCGCGGTAGCCGCTCCCTCTACCCTGGCCCTTGATCCGGCACGCTGGCGTCTGAAAATGGACGGTACGATGATCGATCCGGCAGCCGCTGCCAGGTTGACTGGGACAGAGCGTAAGCAGCTGGTAAACGAAGAGCAGCCAATCCATCCGCTGTATGCCTATCTGTACCTGGTAGACAGGTTCGAAGGCTTGATTCTGGTGAATGCGGCGACGCTGCTGGACGGCGACCCACTGAACAATTATCTCAGCCGCGCACTCGACACAGGGAAATATCCGGATGGCGCTTTTAACCCCGGCGGTATCCTGAACGGTGCCAACAACATTTTGATTGCCGGGACCCATGCTTACGTGACTACCGAGCATGGCCTGGTGATTATCAGCATCGACGATCCTCTGAATCCAAAGGTCGTTCGGCAGATTGGGGAACCCGAGTTGAAACATCCAAAAGCGATTGCGATCCAATTTCGCTATGCCTTCGTAGTTGACGATGAGGGACTGAAGACAATCGATGTAACGTCAGCGGAGAGCGCTTTGGTTGTTACGGGAGCACTAGCTTCGTTATTCGGCGCCCGCGATGTGTATGTGGCCCGCACCTATGCGTACGTCGCCAATGGAAAGCAGGGAATTGCGATTGTCGATGTGCAGCTGCCTGAGCAGCCACGTCTTGATCAATCGTTCGACGCGGATGGAAAGCTAAACGACGCGCAGCAGGTAAAGATCGCCATGACCAACGCCAGCCTGTTTGCTTACGTCGCCGATGGTCATAATGGTCTGCGAGTTCTGCAACTGACGTCGCCGGAAACCATGCCTGAGTACGCCGGCTTCAGTCCTCGCCCACGACCAGTTCTGATTGCGACCTACAAAACAAAGGGAGCGGCACTGGCGATCTCCAAGCCTCTGGATCGGGATCGGGCCGTTGATGAGAGCGGCAACCAGCTTTCAGTTTTCGGCCGGCGTGGGGCCAGGCCTTTTAATTTCCAGGAAATGATGCGCATGATGCGCACGAACGACGGCACGGGAGGGTTTTTCAGGGTTAGCGATACGCCGCGGTCGGAACCTGCCAGGAGAGAATAGGAGTTCCCACTATACTAAACATCTTTCATGAAAGTTCAGCAGATGTTTATGAAGACTTTACCAATGACTCTCAGGGAAGGTACTTCGGGCTTTTTCATAGAATCCGTTCGCGCAGTTTGTGCAATAAGGCCTTCGCTTCCTCGGGCGAGAGATGGGCGAGATCCAGATCGCGGAGTTCATCCACGACGCGCTGATTAACGAGGTCGAACAACGATGCCTGCGCTGCAGCCTTGCGACGTCCGGCAAGCGCTGCGGCCTTTTCCAGAGCGGCAGAGCCAAATTGTTCGTCATCGGCAAATACTTCCAGCTCATACCGCTCCAGCCGGGCCAGCACTTCGCGTGCATTCGCCAGCACCGCGGGTGGCAATCCGGCCAGCCGCGCCACCTCTATGCCGTAGGACTTTGAAGCACGACCGCGCTCAAGCCGGTGCAGAAAAACAACTTCGCCCTCGCGCTCGGTAGCTGTGATTTGGTAGTTCTGAGCGCCGGGCAGACGCTCAGCCAATTCGGTCAACTCGTGATAATGAGTGGCGAACAGAGTCTTGGCCGTATGCTCGGGCGAATCATGCAGGTACTCAGCCACTGCCCAGGCGATCGACAGACCATCGAACGTTGCCGTGCCGCGACCGATCTCATCCAACAACACAAGTGAATGCGGCGTAACACTGTGCAGAATCGCGGCGGTCTCGGTCATTTCAACCATGAAGGTCGAACGTCCTCGCGTTAAATCATCGGACGCCCCGACCCGGGTCCAAACGCGGTCGAGCAATGGCAGGCGCGCCCTCTCCGCGGGCACGAAACCACCCATCTGGGCCAGTATGGCTATGATCGCAGTCTGACGGAGCACTGTGCTCTTGCCGCCCATGTTCGGTCCAGTGATGATCAGCAAGCGGTCGGTTGAATTATTTAAATAAATACTGTTCGGAACGAAAGGCTCATCGTTAAAGATTTCAATGACCGGGTGGCGGCCCTGAATGATTTCGATTTCATCACCGTCGTGCATGGTTGGCCGGACAAAGCGCCGGCGAACAGCAGCCTCGGCCAATGCCGCGAGGGCATCAATGGCGGCTAAAGCGCGCGCCGTTGCTTGCAAACGTTTGGTGTGACTGGCGACCTCGCGACACAGTTCGTTAAAAAGCTCTGTTTCGATCTGCACGATGCGCTCGTCGGCGCCGAGCACTTTCTTTTCCCAGTCCTTCAATTCCGGGGTGGTAAACCGTTCGGCGTTGGCCAGTGTCTGCCGCCTTTCATAATCGGCCGGCACGCGCGCGGAGTTGGCCCGCGAAACTTCAATGTAATAGCCGAAGACATTGTTGTAGCGAATGCGGAGGTTGCTGATGCCGGAGCGCGCCCGTTCGGAAGCTTCCAGGCTGGCGATGGTCTGTTTGGCATTGCGGCTGATGGAGCGCAACTCATCCAGTTCGGTGGCATAGCCTGCGCGAATGGTGTCGCCGTCGCTCAATTTGGCAGGCGGCTCATCGGCGATTGCATTGGCAATTAACTCGCGGACGTCTGCAAGCTCATCTGTGCTGTCGTATAAGACCTGTAACAGGGAGGAAGTTGTCGTCGCCAGGATTTCGCGAATCGCAGGCACCTGGGCAAGAGATCGAGCAACGGCGTTCAGATCGCGAGGCGTGGCTGAGCCAAGATTGATGCGGCCGGTCAACCGTTCCAGATCGCTGACTTCCTTCAGCAGGGTGCGCAAACGATCGCGCTTCATTTGCTCTGAGTAAATATCGGAGACCGCTGCCAGACGGGCTTCGACTTCAGCGCGTTTGATGGAAGGACGTAGCAGCCAGGAGCGCAGCAAGCGTGCGCCCATCCCCGTGACAGTTTCGTCAATCAACTCCAGCAACGAGCGGCCACTGGTTCCTCCCAACGACTCAACCAGTTCCAGATTGCGAACGGTGATGCTGTCGAGCACCAGGTGGTCCTGAGGCTCAAAGTAGATCAGGTCGGTGACATGCGCGGCAGCGGCCCGTTGTGTTTCGTGCGCGTAACGCAAACAGGCTCCGGCCGCACGAATGGCCTCGCTTTTACTGGCTATTCCATACCCATCCAGGACGCGCACACCGAACTGTTCGCGCAAGACGGCAGCGCAATCCTCCGCCTGCCACAACCAATCATCAATCGCAGTAAGAACGGCTTCAAACAATCGCGGATTATGGGAAACGGAAGCCGATTCGAACTTATTAACCATGAGGGACTCAGCATTTCCGGAGTCTTTGCCTGGTGTTAGCGGTAACGTTTCGGTTTGAGGTTTATCGTTCAGGCCCGATTTCATGAGGGGCGCCAGCGAAGCTGGAAATAAGAGTTCACGTGGCGCGTAGGATTCCAGATCGGCGCGAATACGGTTCCAGGCTTCACGGCCAGTCGCCTGAGTCGCACGAAACTCGCCGGTAGAGATATCCAGAAAGGATGCGCCGACTACGTCTCCAGTAGCGCAGACGGCCGCCAAAAAGACCGATTCGCGGGGCTCAAGCAACTGTGGATCGATAGGCGTTCCCGGGGTAACGACGCGGACAACTTCGCGCCTAACCAGTTTTTTGGTCTTTGATGCTTCTTCCGTTTGTTCGCAAATTGCCACCCGGTAGCCCTTGCGCACGAGGCGTGCGATGTAGCTGGCAGCGGAATGGTGGGGCACACCACACATGGGCACAGGATCGCCGCGTTCTTTGTGCCGGGCCGTCAGTGTGATCTGCAACTCGCGCGCACCCGTCACCGCGTCCTCAAAGAAGAGTTCATAGAAGTCTCCGAGGCGAAAAAACAGCAAGGTTCCAGGATGCTGCTGTTTCAATTCCTGATACTGTTTCAGCATCGGCGTAGGGTTGTTGATAGTCATAGGCGTGAGCGGTGCATGGTAAACCGGAAATCGTGAACCGTAAACCCGGGAAAGTAAATCACCAACTAAGATCGTGGTGAACAAAGTGTTCTGACTGCTTCCGCTGAGCAGTCTCTGGTTGGCCGCCGCTCATTAGTTTCCGACAGAGGAGAATGTATGATAATTTCCAGCTCAATTAAGTTGACGCCCAGGGGTGAGCCAGGCTTGACCCCTGCCCTCGTGCGTGGTTTGTTTTTAATTTGGCAAAGTGAGCTGAAACGTGGACACCAATTCGCGGAAATCCGAGAGTTCGACAGTTACACGAGGGTTGTTGGCTCGTTCACTGGGCGAACATTTGGAGTGCCTGAAGACAATCCTGGATACGAAACTCGAATCGATTTTGGCAGCTGGGAACCTGCTTTGCCGGACACTGCAAGCTGGTAACAAGATCCTCATCTGCGGTAATGGCGGCAGCGCGGCCGACGCGCAGCATATCGCCGCTGAACTGGTCGGACGCTATGAACTGCAACGACGCGCCTGGCCGGCCATCGCCCTCACCACCGACACATCAGCCCTGACAGCTATCAGTAACGATTTTGGCTACGAAGAAGTATTCGCGCGCCAGCTTCGCTCGCTGGCAGTTAAAGGTGACCTGCTGCTTGCCATTAGCACCAGCGGCGGTTCTCCCAATGTCATTCGGGCCGTTGAAACCGCGAAAGAAATCGGTTGCCGAACCATTGCGCTGGGTGGCCGGGATGGTGGTCGCCTGGCCATGCTGTGCGATTTGGCCGTAGTTATCGCTTCTGACCGGACCTCCAGGGTTCAGGAAGCGCACATCACGATTGGTCATCTCTGGTGTGAGATGGTAGACGCAATGGGATAGAGGCAAGGAGCAAAGAGCAAAGAGCAAGGGGCAAAGGGCAAAGGGCAAAGGGCAAAGACCAAAGGCGAAGGGCAAACGGCAAGGAGCAAAGGCGAAGAACAAATGGCGAAGGGCAAAGTCAATTCGCCCATCGATGAAGGATCTTAGCCCTTGGCCCTTTGCCCTTCGCCCCTCCGGGCCTTGCTCACAACCCTTATTACTTCTCTCTTTGCCTATTAATTCGCTTGACAGGACTTGCGAGACGAATTAGGCTTCACCACTTAATTGGTATTGATAGTTGAGTTTGTGGCGAGTTGATGGTGCCGTCTCTGCTCAGTCACAGATGTCCCAATACCGCAAGTAAGTCAAAGCTAATCTTATCCCCCGGCTAGAGGAAGAGAGTCATACAGCTTCAGTACGCTTTTTTGCCTTTGAGATTTGCGATCCGGTCCAAAGGATCTTTCAGAGCTGCACTCGGCGTTTACCACAATAATGGCGTTCATTTCTCGCCTTAATCACAGCGAACAATAGATGTTTTCCCATAAGACGTTAAGCAAGAGTGAGGTAGAGCCAGAAACCTACCCTTTAGGCGAGCCCGGTGAACTTTCCGCCGCTGGCGGCGCCA
>Ga0209797_10000696_pt1 | contig 16881 bp, 13 predicted proteins | sample DOMMetBare3Fresh_2_FD_187472 | JGI IMG/M metagenome (GOLD analysis project Ga0209797, IMG submission 187472) | Wetland sediment microbial communities from St. Louis River estuary, USA, under dissolved organic matter induced mercury methylation -... | ecosystem: Environmental > Aquatic >... | reverse complement strand
CGACACCGGTGATGACGATACATCCTGACAAGATAGAAGAAGACGATCTGCGTGCGCATGCCTTTTCATTCACACCCTGGACCGCGATCGAGAACGGTGATCCCTTCGATGGTGCCTTATGGACCAAATACGCGACCCTGCTCACAATGCGCCAACTGGCAGCCTTCACAGCACCGGGACTCTTCGAAGAAGGTTCCGCGGCCACCACGATGGCAGAGATCCCGCAGGGTATGGGCTTCTTCCCCAACATGGCAGGCGATGTGGTGCTGGGTCATCAATACAGTCCTGAGACCGCCGATATGACCTCCGCGCAAGTGCGTTTGCATCTGGATAATCTGATGCACACCATCGCGGTGGGCGATACGGGATTCGGGAAATCAGTGGCGATGATCCGCATGGCCTATGAAACGACCCTGCGCTGGAAACTGCGCACGCGCTGGTCGGCGCGCGCCGTTGGGCCAAGGCGCATCCGGGCAAGCGGATTCTGATCTGTCTTTCCGGCCGTGGTGACAAGGACATGCCAACGCTGCAGAAAACCCTGATTCCACGCATGGCTGCCAAAACCGGCAAGGCAGGTTGAAATGACGCCTGCCGAGCAGATTTCCGCGGCGATTCGCGCTGCTAACAAGCAAGGTCCGGCCATCGTGGCCTTCCTGACCGCAGGCTACCCGTCTGCCGCGAAATTCCGCGAGCACCTGACCGCGGTTGCCTCCGGCGCGGACGTGGTGGAAATAGGCGTGCCGTTCACCGATCCCATGGCTGACGGTGTCACGATCCAGCGCTCGAGCGAAGCGGCGCTGAAGCAGGGCGTGACGTTGCGCTGGATCCTGAAGGAGTTGACCGCCATGCAGCGTCCGGCAACGCCGCTGGTGCTGATGAGCTACCTCAACCCACTGTTAGCTTATGGCCTCGATGCGCTGGCCCGCGATGCCGCGGCCGCCGGCGTCAGCGGTTTCATCGTCCCGGACCTGCCGTTCGATGAAGGCGAAGACTTTCGCAAGGCGCTAAGCGCCACGGGCTTGGCGTTGATCCAGATGGTGACGCCGGTGACGACTCCTGCGCGGCTTGCGCAGGTCGCGGCCGCCAGCCAGGGGTTCCTGTACGCCGTAACCATGACCGGCACGACCGGCAAGTCTGCGGAGCTGCCGCCCGAGGCGGCCGATTACCTGCGACGCGCGCGCGCCGCGGCCAGGGTGCCGTTGTGTGCCGGATTTGGCATTCGCTCGCGGGAGCAGGTTGCAACGCTGCGGCCGTTAGCCGACGGCGTCATTGTCGGTTCGGCGCTGGTTGAAGTGCTCGAGCGGGGCGAAGATCCGGCCGCCTGGCTGCGCGCGCTGCGCGTCGCAGCGCCCGGCTGATGCCACAATCAACCCGGGTGCCGATGGGGCTGGCACTGTTGTTAGCTTTCCTGTCGATGATGAGCCCCTTCGCGATCGACACCTGCCTGCCCTCGTTTCGCGCGATCCAGCGGGCGTTCGATGTCAGTGCGCTCAGCGTGCAACAGCTGCTGACGCTCTACATGCTGCCCTATGCCGTGATGTCGCTGGTCTACGGACCGCTGTCCGACGCGCTCGGACGCCGCAAGGTCGTGTTGCTGGGTGTCAGCGGGTTCACTCTGGCCTCGCTGGCCTGCACCTTTGCGCCGAATTTCGCGACGCTGCTGGTGTTTCGCGCCGCGCAAGGCATGACCGGCGGCGCAGGCATGGCGGTGTCGCGCGCCGTGATCCGCGATCTGTATGACGGCCCGGCGGCACAGCGCATGATGAGCGTAGTCACCATGCTGTTCACCTTTGCGCCCGCGGTCGCGCCAGTGATCGGTGGCTGGATCCAGACCGTGGCCGACTGGCGAGCAGTGTTCGGTTTCCTGACTCTGTTAGGGCTCGCGATCCTCTGGGCCTGCCATACGATGCTGGTCGAGTCGCATCCCGTGGAAAAGCGCCTGGCGTTTCATCCGGTGGCGCTGTTCACCGCGGCCTGGGATGTCGCTGTCCACCGCGAGTTCCAATGGCTCGCATTTGCCAATGCTTTCACCCATGGCGCGATGATGATCATTATTGGCGCGGCGCCGGTCATCGTGCTCGATCACTGGCACCTGCGGGAGACCCAGTTCATCTGGCTGTTCCTGCCGCTGGTTGGCGGCTTCATGCTGGGCGCATTCATGTCGGGGCGCATGGCCGGGCGCTACACATCCAAGAAGCAGCTGCGTATCGGTCTGACGGTCAGCCTGGGCGGCGCGCTGCTGGCGGCTGTCATGCACGCGGCCATGGAATCTCCGCCGATCCTTGCGCAACAGCTGCTGCTGGCAATCTGCGCAATCGGCGTGCAAATCTCCGGCCCGGCGCTTACGCTGCGGATGTTGGACCTGTTTCCCGATACCCGCGGTTCGGTGTCATCCGTGCAGGTATTCATGTCGCTGTTGTTAGGTGCGTTTGCGATGGGCGTCGTCGCGCCGTTGATCAGTCATCATTTGTTGTGGATCAAGCTATGGATGCTGGTGTCTTTTGCCCTCGCGTGGATACTGTGGCGCGCCGCTGAGCGACATGTCGCGCGTTAGCTCCATCCACCATGTCAATTACCTGGTTCGCGATCTCGGCGAGGCAGCGGCGCGTTTTGCCAGCGAACTCGGGCTGGAATTCGAGCCGGAACAGGCTTTGCGCGAGCGCGGGGTCCTGACGCGACGCGCCCGGCTCGGCGCCACCTGGCTGGTACTCGTCCAACCGCTCGATCTTGCGAACCCGATAGGCCAGCGCCTCACCCGCCACGGCGAAGGCGTGTTCCTGCTGTCGTTTGCGGTCGCTGATCTCGAAGCGGCGCTGGCGTCGGGCCTGGCGCTGGGACCGGAACGTCGCGGCCTCGATGGCTGGCGGGTCGCGGACCTGACCGGGCTGTCTGGCGAGACCACCGTCCTGCAGTTATGCGAGGACCAAGACCGTTAGCACGGCGGCAGGCAGCCGCTTTCTGCGCAGCCTGACACTTGACCCGATCCCCCGTCTGTACCGACAAGCCGCCGCCCGTAGGCGTCATGACAAACAGGGGAGAGACAAGAATGAACACGATCAAACGAGGCCGAATCCTGCGCGACACCAGCCTGGGGGAGGGGCTCATCTTCGTCGATGGGCAGCAGTACCCGTTCCGCTTGGAGTCCATCTGGAAATCGGAATTCGCGCCGAAGGTGAACGCCGCCATTGACGCCGAATTCGACGACCAGGGCCGCCTGATCGCAGTACGCTCGGCCGCGAGCCAGGCCGTAGCAGGTGAACAGGCCGCACAGGCATTGGGCGCTGCGCAGGACGCGGCCAAGAAGCTCGCCGCTGATTTCCAGGCCAAGGGCCTCCCGGTCGTCGCGGAATACGCACAAAAAATTGGCTACCCCACGCTCGGTGCACTGGCGGCCGTTCTGCTCGGCTGGTTTTTTCTGCCGGCCGTATCGATAAACATGGGGCCTCTCGGTAAGAATTCCGTGACGTTCTATCAGGGTCTCAAGCTGCTGAATGCCCAGGGCATCGAGGCGCTTGCAACGCTGGGCGGCGGCGGCAGTGCCGGCTTCTATGGCTTTTTGTGCTTCCTGGCAATCCTTGCCGTGCTGCTGCCGCATGTGTGGAAGGACCGCCGCGCCGCATTTGGCATGGCGGCGCCTCTGGCGCTGATGTTGTTAGTCGCGGTCATCGCTTATGGCAAGATCTCATCGCAAATGTCGGCCGGACAGGAAGCGCTCGCCGGGTTCGGCGGCGCCGAATATCAGCAAATGGCGCAGCAGGCGGCGGATCAAGCGGCCGCCGAAATGCGCAAGGCGATCTCTATCGGCTTTGGGGTCTATCTGTCGCTGGCCGGCGCTTTGTACCTGGCATGGCAGGGACTCGGAAAATCGCGCCGGACTGCCGAATGATTGTGGCGTCGGCGGTACGTGCAATGATGCGCACCGGCTCGCCCGACAGTTTTTGTCACCCGCATGACCAAGAAATCGTGAGCCGGCGACGGCCGGGTGTTAGCTGACAATCCTGCTCATTGACTCAGCCTGCCCTGCAGCGCGGCGCGTTCGCGCTGCAATTCGTTGTAGCGCTGATCGAGCGCGCGCCGGCGGCTGGAGCCGCTCATTTCGCGCAGACTCGCGAGTGCGACCTGATTGAGTTCGGCGTTGACTTCCTGCAGGCGCAGTTGATCGCGGATCTGCGCGCCGGCGGCGCCGTTTGGCGCCAGTCTTGTCAGCAACCGATCGAGTTTTTCCCGATCGGCGCTGCTGCGGACCCGGGTACCGAGCGATTTGGCTTCACGATATGCCAGGTAGTCTCCCTGGGCGGGATCGGCGCCATGCTCGAGTAACGTTGCAGCAACATCCAGGCGCTGCCACTGAATGGCGCTCGCCAGCGGGAATGTGTTCTTGGTGACGCCCATGGCGCCAAAGGTCTGGATCGGTGTGTCGGCTTTCGCGTCCTGCTCGAGCAGCGCGAGGGCCAGCGGATCATTGCCGCGCTCGATGGCACGGCCTAACAAAGTGGTCCGGACCGGGCCCAGACCGCCATGCATCTGGTACACGTGATTGATATCCAGACCATTGTCGAGCAGGCGTTGCAGCACGTCGGGGGCATTGCCGTCATTCAGCGCCAGCATGACTGGAAGCGGCCGCCCCTGCGAGCTGGCGTTATAGAGGTTCATCTTGCCGGCCAGAAACAACTCGAGAACGCGCAGGTCGCCGGTCCGCACGGCTTCGAGCATCGCGTCCCCGGTCCAGGCGACGCCCAGATTAGCCAGTTCCTTGCGCGGGTCCGCACTGGTTTCGCGTTTGACGTTCGACAGCTCCTCGCGAACGGCGCGCACGTCGGCCCGCAGGCCGCGCAGTTCCGGCATCAGCGTGGCGAAAAAGCTGGTGCTATCGTCGCTGCCGGCGTCTCCGCCACCCGCCACCAGCTTCTCACCGGCCCAGGTTGCACCCAGCAATATAGCGGCTATCAGCGAGAAAATTGCCAGATCGCGCACGGCATCGATGCGCGAGGACAAGGTCCTGGGCGTGAGCACGCGTTTGCCCGTGGGCGCGATGTCAACCAGTGGCCGGTGCTGGCGCACAAGCCAGGACAGGGCGACGATCGCAGCCGCCGCCAGGGCGAGCGCCGCCAAGGTCCACTTTGAGATTGCATTGCGCGCCGGGCTGACCACGTCGCCGTAGAGTGCAAGGCCCGCGCTCATGGCACCGAAGGTGCCGGTGCGGCTCAGGCTGCTCCAGGACGACAGCCAGAGGAAGCTCAAAGTTTCGCCGAGTGCCCCCATGCTGGGGTAGAGACGCAGGCTGTCACAAAATGTCAGGCGATTGCAGCGCTCGCGGCTGACGATTTGCCCCGTCGCGCGTCCTAACGACATGTTCAACGTGTTGCGTTACGCTTGGCAGCTTGGATAAAAACGAATTCATGGCAGCCTGCCGCGAAGGCGGTGCGTCGATCGCGGGCGCATTGCGCGTGCTTGACCGCAGCTATTTCGCGCAGCTGCATGGCGAATGCCGGCGCATGGTGCGCAACAGCGATCTCGCGCAGGAGATCGTGCACGAGACTTTCATCAAAGTCTGGCGCCGCTGCGCCACGTTTCACGGCGATTCGGAGTTGCTGCCGTGGATACGCGCGATTCTGCGACACACGATGCTCGACCGGTTGCGCGCGCCGGCACGCGAATTTACCTTCGACCCGCAAACGATTGACGCGGAGATGAATCGGCACATGGCCATGCAGGCCTCAGCGTTCGCTTCGACACCCGATGGCGAAGCGCGGTTCGCCGAATCCGCCGCCTGCTTCGAGCGTTGTTGGCAGAAATTTTCCGCCGAGTGTCCGCAACACGCCGCAGTAATCGCGTGGATTGCGGAAGACGGCCTGGATACGCAACAGATTGCCGAGTTGCTTGAACGTAGCCCCGGCGCGACGCGGGAATACATCAGTCAATGTCGCAAACGCGCACGTTTCTATCTTGCGGATTGGTATGCCCTGGTTTTTCAAAAAGATAATGCGTCACCCGAGGTGTCACCCGGAGTCTCAGCGTGACCATGGACGATGACGAACAGTGGCAAGCGGGCCTGGCCGGGCGTGATGTCGGCGCCAGCCGCGCCGCCCTGGAAGGCTCGCATCTGCGTACCGCCCTGCGGCAATACGCGACGGTCGCGGTCCATCTCGATCAACCCGCGGCCAGCAGGTCGCGCGAGGAACGATTGTTAGGGCTCGCGCGCCGCGAGCATTTGCTTCCGCCCCGCGGCCTGATTCGCCAGGCATCGCCCTGGCTGGCACTGGCTGCCGGGCTTGCCGTGGCGGCATTCGGCGTACTGCGGATCTGGAGCCCCGACGTCGACACCCAGGTTGTGCGCGGTGCCAGCGATGGAATAATGCGCATTGAAGTTGCATCGCCCGCCGACGCACAAAAGATGTTGCTCGCAGAATTGGAGGCGGTGGGAATCGAAGGCCGTGGCTACGAGATGTTAGGTCGCTATGGCGTGGACGCGGATTGGCCTGCCGCGCCAACGGCTGAGCAACGCGGTTTGCTCGAGAAGCTGCACTTGACCGCTCCGCAGGATCAGGCCCTGCGGGTCGAGTATGTTGGAGGTCCGCCTTGAGGCAGCTCGCGTGGGTGCTGTGCCTGCTGGGCGCCGGACCCGCGCTGGCTCAGGACGTCACGGCAGCTTGTCAGGGCCGCAAGCCCGCGATGGACGAGCGCACACCGATTGCGCAATTGCAGCAGCGGATCCTGACCCTGGGCGACAACGATCCCTTCGCCGCGTTTGACCTGCTCTGCGGCACCTATGGTCGCGTGGTGCGCGAAAAGGGCCCTCGGTCGCTGGAAGCCGCGCGCTGGACGCAGGCCATGGCGACGCCTTTGATTGCGTACCTGAATCAGTTCGACGCCGCGGACCGGTTGCTGCAATTTGCGCGGCCGATCCTGGAGCGCCAGCTGGGCGCTTTCAGTCCGGAAGTGGCCGAACTTCACGTTGCCACCGCGTGGATGAGCTTCCGGCGTGGACAGCTGTCCGAAGCCGCGGACGCCTGGTCTCGCGCGCTTGTCATTCGCGAAAAGGTGCCGGGACCCAGGCAGATAGAACTGCAGAAGGTGCTGGTGGGTCTCGCGCAGGTGCGCCTGTCACAACGGCGCTTCGCAGAGGCCAACGCGCTTGCCGAACGCGGCTACAGGATCCTGCGAGCCAACGGCGAGTCGATCAGCGAAGCGGCTGCGGCACTCAGGAATCTGCTGGCGAACATAGCTCTCGTCAGCGAGGATTTTGCGGCAGCGCGTGATCACGCGCGCGAGCAGGTGGCCATCGAACTGGCACTGCGCGCAAAAGGCGGGCCGGATCAACCGGTCACGGCCTATTTGATGTTAGGTCAGGCGCAGCAGCGACTCAACGAATTTGCCGAGGCCGAAGCCGCGATGCGCGAAGCTGTGCGTTGGTCTCAATCGCAGGAAGGGCCCTTGCAGCGCAGTGCGCTGACGGCCTATACGCAACTAAGTGCCTTGCTCAACGAACGTGGCGAGCCGCAACAGGCAGCGCTTTTTGCAGGGCAGGCGCTCACCCGCGGTGAACGCGAACTCGGCCAAGACGCGCCCAATCTGGTGCCGGTGATTTACAACCTCGCACAGGCTGAGCGGACCCTGGGGGATCTGGCTCAGGCACTGCGCTTGTACCAACGGTCAGCAACCATCATTGAAAAGAATACGGCGACGCTGCAACGGACCTTCGTGGTGCGCCATCATCGGGGCTACGCCCAACTGTTGCTGCAGATTGGCGATCAGGAAGCCGCGCTGCGCGAAATTGTCGCTGCCGAAAATCTGAGCCGCGGCGATCCGACCCTGTCGACCGAACGCGCCGCTGTACTGCTGTTGTTGTCGGCGGCTGATCGATCCCAGGATGCCACCAAGGCTCGTGGCTACCTGCAGGATGCAGTGCAGATCTATCAGACAAAATTGACCGCGACGCATCCGCAGACGCTGCGGGCATTGAATGAGCTCTGCACGCTGGATCTGCTGTTGGCGGTGTCCGGTGCACCAGCCTGCGATGTCGTTGCTGCGAGGCTGACAGACGCGCGCTATGCCGATCCGGAGATCCGCCAGGCGGTGTTGCAGAATCTCAGCGAACGCGCGTCGCAGCAGGGCGATGCCGGGGCGATGCGCCGGCTGGCGCTCGAATCGCTCGCTGCCGCGCAAACGCTCGCGGCGCCTGACAGTCGCTGGCGTGCGAATTTTCAGGTGGCGCGCTCGTTGCACGCAACGGACCAACCCGCGCTGGCCATATTTTTCGCGAAGCAGGCGGTCGATGAACTGCAGGTCCTGCGTCGTTCGCTGCGGAGCGAAGACGCCCGGCTTGATTCCGTGTTCCTGCGCGACAAAGTCTCGGTATATCGCACGCTGGCCAATTGGCTGATGGATCAGGGCCGGCTCGATGAGGCGCTGGAAGTCCTGGATCTGATGAAATCCGAGGAGCTGGCTGAGTTCCTGCGTGGCAGCGACCGCACAACAACCGCGGGTACCGGCCTCAGCCGCAGCGCGGAAGAGCAGGCGTTGGTGCAGCGCTATCAATCGCTGTTGACTGGTGATGATGCACTGGGATCGGAGATGGCCGAGCTAACGCGACTGCGGCGGTTGGACCGCATCTCGGCAGCCGAGCGTGTACGCCTCGAGGCGTTCCTGACGCAGCAGCGCAATGTCGAAGCGCAGCGCGCCGAGCGGCTCGACGCATTTCTGCGGGTCGATACATCCGCGGCCGTGCCGCGCGGCAGCCGCGAGCGGACGGTGCGCGCGGCGCGCCTGGATCGGGATCTGCGACAGTTTGGGCGCGGTACAGCGCTTGCCATCTTTGTGCTCACCGACGATCAGTTGCGAATCCTGATTGCAACCCCGGAACGACAGATTGAGCATCGTCAAAACATCAACAGCTCAGACCTGCGCCGCGATATCGGTCAGTTGTTAGACGATGTGGCGGCGAAGCGCTATGTCCTTACTCGCAGCCAGGACCTTTATGACCTCCTGCTGCGGCCAGTCGCGCAAGCAGCCAGGGCCGCTGGTGCGCGGCGCATCGTCTTGTGGCCGGATGGCGCGTTGCGCTACGTGCCGTTCGCGTTGCTGCATGACGGCATCCGTTTTGCCGCCGACAATTTCGAACTGCAGTTGTACTCGGACGTAGCAGCTGCAGACCTTAGAGCGCCAAGGCGGGACAAGCCGTTGTCGGTGCGTGGACTTGGCGTTACGCAGGCCATCGCCGGATTTGCCGCGCTGCCCGCGGTCGCCGAGGAATTGTGCGGCATTGTGCGCGGACCGATCGCCGGGCTCAGCGGCGAGCACGCTGATTGTGTTAGTTCTGGCGTCGCCGCAGGCGCCATGACTGGCCAGGGCGCGATCCAGGGCGCCGGATTTGCCGATGCCAGTTTCACGCAACAACAGTTCGACACATTGTTGGCCGGTCCGCGGGATTTTTCCGTGTTGCATATCAGCACGCATTTTTCGCTGCGGCCTGGAAACGCGCTGCGATCCTATCTGCTGACCGGGAGCGGCGAGCGCATGACGCTCGATCGCCTGGCATCGATCGATTTTTCGGGTGTTCAGTTGATCACGCTGTCAGCCTGCCAGACCGCGTTAGGTGGCGCGGTCACCGGAGACGGCCGCGAAATAGAAGGGCTGAGCTCGCTGGTCCAGAAGCGCGGCGTCGAGCGCGTCGTCGCAAGTCTGTGGCGCGTCGAAGATCGCAGTACCGCGATGTTGATGAAGAATTTCTATCGACGCCTGGCCGAGTCCCCCGGCAACGACGCGCGCGCCCTACGCCTCGCACAACTCGATCTGCGACGCTTGGTTGTGGATGGGCGGCGACCCTATGAGCACCCGTTTTACTGGGCTGGTTTCACACTGGATTCGGCGCAGCCCTGACGTCTGACCAGAATATGCGTCTTACATGACGGGGGTCACATGTCCGTTCAAAAATTTCGATCCTGGATGTTGCTCACGCTGTCTGGCGTCGCTACGGTGGGGGCGCCCTCCGCCGCGCAGGCGATGGACCAGGACGCCATGATGAAGTACGGCGGCGTGTTTTCGCCGGACTGCCCTGACTACACCGGCTTGCGTCTCAAGTATCTCGGCGACACCCTGGTCATCGCGCGGGGCGCCAGGGAAGTCACTGCCGGTAGCGTACGTGTTAGCAAGGTCTTTGCGGGCGCTGGGCCTGCGCCCGCCGATTTCCGCGCCATTCTGTCTGGCACCGTACCGGGCAAGGATGCACTGTCATTCACGCTGTTCCATAACAAGGACGGATTGTTCGCCGTTGTGGCCGCTGGGCCCAAGACCCTTGCGGCCGTGGGGCCGGGCGTAACTGGCGTACGCATTCGTCATTGCGATCCCAATCGCAACGCGCTGCCCGGCGCACCCGTTGCGGTGATGGTTTTCCCTTCCGACATGCTGCGCGACAGGCAGTTCAAGGGCCTGTATGTCGCCACGTTAGGCCCGTTGGCATCCGAGCGTTGGCTGACGCAGCTGACCGGGCCGTCGCACGAAGCAAGGCCGGTGCGAGTGGCGGGCAAAGACTACCAGCTGTTCGGCTCCTGCAAAGAGCATGACTGCTACGACAATAGTCTCGCGATCTTGTATTCAGCGCAAAACAAAGCTTTGTATGGCCTCGGTGTTTCGAGGGGACGCCCAATCGTGCTGGGTTCGCCGCCGCCGGCCGTGGCGGCGGAACTCAATCGGCTCTGGCGCGCGGAGTGGCGCTCGGGCGGCTAGGACTTGATCGTCAACTGCGCCACCAGGTGCGGATCAACTGCAGGACTCCCAGCGCGCCTAACACCCAGCCCGCCCATGCCGGTTGCGCGCCGACAGCCTGCCAGATAATCGCGCCTAACAACAGGGCCGCGGCAATGGTGATGCCGTCGCGCCGGCGGTTGGTGTCGCGGATGGTTTGCTCCAGGGAATCGATGTTGGCGGCTTCGACGCGCAGGCGCAGCGTACCGTCCTGCGCCTGCTGCACGGCGCCTTTCAGCAGCGGTGGCAGGGCCCGCACCGCGTCCAGGACTTCCGGCAGCTGCGTACGCAGGCTCTCGATGACCGTGGCGCCGCTGACGCGATCGCGCATCCACTCGCGCAGGATCGGCGTCGCTGTCTTCCAGATGTCGAGCTCGTCATATAGCTGGCGGCCCAGTCCCTCGACATTCAGCAGGGTCTTCTGCAGCAGCACCAGTTGCGGCTGTATTTCCATGTTGAAGCGGCGCGAAATTGCGAACAGCCGCAGCAGGATCTGCCCGAAGGATATCTCCTTCAGTGGCTTGTTGAAGATCGGCTCGCACACGGTGCGAATCGCGGACTCCATTTCATCGACCCGCGTGTTAGCTGGCACCCAGCCGGATTCCAGGTGCAGCGTCGCGACCCGGTGGTAATCGCGCTCGAAAACCGCGAGGAAATTTTCCGCGAGATATTGCTGGTCGCGCGCATCCAGCGTGCCGACGATGCCGAAGTCCACGGCGGCGTAGCGCGGCCGGGCCGGATCGTCGACCAGCACGAAAATATTGCCGGGATGCATGTCGGCGTGGAAGAAATTGTGGCGGAAGACCTGCGTGAAGAAGATCTTGACGCCGTTCTCTGCTAACAGAGGAATGTTGGCGCCCAGTTCGCGCAGCCGCGCCATGTCGCTGATCGGCACGCCGCGGATCCGTTCCATGACCATGACATTGACCCGGCACAGATCCCAGAACACCGCGGGTACGTACAAGGAATCATCGCCGGCAAAGTTGCGGCGCAGTTGCGAGGCATTGGCCGCTTCGCGCATCAGGTCGAGTTCATCGAGAATGGTCTTCTCGTAGTCGCGCACGATTTCAGTGACACGCAGGCGGCGCGCGGTCGCCGAGTTGTGCCAGGCGATGCGCGCCAGTTCATGCATCACCTCGAGGTCGCGCGTGATGACTTCGTGCATGCCGGGGCGCAAAACCTTGACCACCACATCGGTGCCATCGAGCATGGTCGCCGCATGCACCTGTGCAATCGAAGCCGCGGCCAGCGGCGCCTCGTCGAAGTCCCGAAACAGTTTCGTGACCGACTCGCCTAACGCGGTCTCGATGAGCGCACGCGCTTCCGCGCCCGGAAACGGCGGCACGGCGTCCTGCAGCTTTGCCAGCTCGTCGGCGATGTCCAGTGGCAGCAGGTCGCGGCGCGTCGAAACCGCCTGGCCGAACTTGACGAATATCGGCCCGAGCTCCTCCAGGGCCAGGCGCAGGCGCACGCTGCGTGGCGCCTGCTTGCTGCGTTCAAACCAGGTCCAGGGCGACAGCAGGAAAATGAAGCGCAGTGGCCGCCACAGGTGCGTTTCGCGCACGAATTCGTCCAGGCCGTGCCGGACCAGCACGCGCTGGATCTCCATCATCCGCAATGCAACGCGTATCTTCACGGCGCCGATTCCAGTTCCGTCAGGCGGGACGCGATTCGTGCCGCATCGTCGCGCAATTGTTCGATATCGCGGAACAATGCTTCGGCTTCCGCGCGCGGTACCAGCGTGCCCTTTTCGTAGGCGAGGTACTCGACCGTGTTCTGCATCGCGGTCTCGGCCACGCGACGGCCATAGCCGGCGGCAGCCTGCGCGAGACCCGACAGGCGATGCGCCGGCGCGTCGCCGATCAGTCGCGACAATTCCTCCACGAAATCCGGGCGCAGCAGCTGCAGCAGTTTCTGGTATTGCTGTGCGATTTCGGCATCGCCGCCGATATGGACCGCGCCGCGGCGGATCACGTTCTCCGGTTCCGGGCCCGCCAGTGCTAACAAACTGAGCGGTGTACCGCGCACCTGTGCCGCCGACTCTTCCGGCGCCGGCCGCGTGAGTTTCAGGGAATCGCCGACCGATTCCACCACCACGTCGTAACCGACCGCCTCGACGTAAATCGCCAGGCGCTGGCCGCGCAGCGCCACGCACAGCTCGCGCGCGGCCGGCGAGGTGGCGAGGTTGCGGTTCAGCATATTTTCAAACATTTCGGTAAGCATGCTTGCCGCTCAGTATCGATAGCCGCGGTGCACCGCGACGATGCCGCCGAGCAGGTTGTGATAGCGGCAGTCCTCGAGCCCCGCCGCGCGCAGCATACCTAACAAAGTGTCCTGGTCGGGGTGCATGCGGATGGATTCAGCGAGGTAACGGTACGAGTCCTCGTCCTGCGCCACCAGCTTGCCGAGGCGCGGCAGGATCCCGAACGAATAGCCATCATAAATCCTGGACAGCAGCGGCGAGGCCGGCTTGGAAAATTCCAGCACCAGCAACTGCCCGCCGGGCTTCAGCACTTTTTGCATGGCGCTCAGCGCCGCTGGCTTGTCGGTGACGTTGCGCAAACCGAAACCGATGGTCACGCAATCGAAAGTGCCGGGCGCGAACGGCAGCTTCTCGGCGTTAGCCAGCACGAAGTCCACGCCGCGCACGACGCCCGCGTCGATCAGGCGATCGCGTCCCCGGCCTAACATTTCGGCGTTGATGTCGGACAGCACCACCAGGCCGCGCTCGCCGACCTGCTTGCTCATGCCAAGCGCGAGATCGCCCGTGCCGCCGGCGACATCCAATGCCAGTTGTCCGGGGCGTAGATTCGTCAGCGACAGCGTAAATGCCTTCCAGGTCCGGTGCAGTCCTGCGGACATGAGGTCGTTCATCAGGTCGTAATTGCCGGCTACGGAATCGAACACGCCGCGGACGCGGCGCTGTTTCTCGTCTGGGGGGACTTTCTGGTAGCCGAAGTCGACGCTGGATTTGTCGGAAGGGTGGGTCACGTGCGGGTCTCTTGCAGGGTAACTATTCTAACGTTTGTTGTATTCACGCGACAGATCATGACCACTCCGAGGAGATATGGCAGATTAGCAACCTTGGCGGCCGCGGATTGGGGTAGTTTGCGCGCCGGTCTGGCGCAGCCGCGCATTCGGACACTTAACGGGGGTTTACGCAATGGAACGCAAGAATTGGTTGGCATTCGCTTCAGGTCTGGCTTTGCTGCCGGGCATGGGCATGGCGCAATCGGGCAAGGGCGGCGATGGCGTGCTGGAAGAAGTCACCGTCACGGCTGAGCGCAAGGAAGCGGACCTTCAGACCGTTCCGATTTCAGTGACCGCATTGAGTGAAACCGCGCTGGAGCAGCGCCAGGTCACGGAATCGCGCGACCTGCAGCGCTATGTGCCCAGTTTGCGCATGAGCAACAACATCACGTCGCCGACCAACATCTCGCCCTCGCTGCGCGGCTCGCTGCAGCAGGACGCGTCGCTGGTCGTGGCCGAATCGCCGTTCGGCATCTATGTCGACGATGTGTACCTCGCGCGACTCAACGGCAACAACATTACCCTGTCGGACATCGAACGCGTCGAAGTGCTGCGCGGTCCGCAGGGCACGCTGTACGGCCGCAACACGCTGGCCGGCGCGATCAAGTTCGTGTCCCGCACACCTAACGCCGACAATGCCTGGTTCGACAGCAAAGTCGGCGTCGGTAACTGGGGTCAATTCATATTCAGCCTGAGCGCGGGCGGCAAGCTGAGCGACCGCTGGGCCGCATCATTCTCGGCGCAGTCCAACCGCAAAGGCGGACAGGTCACCAACGTCGTCACCGGCCAGCACGTCGGTGCGGAAGAGAATATGGCGGGCCGCGTCAAACTGCATTACATCGGTAGCGATACGTTCGATGCCGTGTTCTCGGTGTCGTACGCGGACAGCACCAACGACTCGAACCAGCTGCTGCCAGGTATTTCGCCGTCGGTTCCGGCCAACCAGCGCTATACGTCCGACGACGTCGTGCTGCCTAACGGCGACTACGCGCTGCGCACCGTGTACGGCACGCGCTCGCCGTCGATCCTCGGCAAGGAGCCGCGCGGCGAAACCAAGCAGACCATCGCGTCGGCCAACCTGTCCTGGGACATGGGCGCCTATACCATCCGTTCCATCACTGGCTATGTGAAGACGGCGGACTTCTTCAGCACCGATTTCAGCGGTGAAACGCAGGTGCTGGGTGCATCCAACCCGAACGCGCGGCAGTACTCCGAGGAACTGCAGATCAGCGGCACGGCGATGGGCGACAAGCTCGATTACCTGGCCGGCGTCTACTGGTTTGACGAGAAGGGCTCGCAGGATTTCGGCTGGAATATCACGCGCTCGTTCTTCAATGTCGGCGCCGTGTCTTCGAGCACCCAGAGCATGACGACCAAGTCCGTGTCGGTATTTGGCCAGGGTTCGTACCAGTTCAACGATTCCCTGAAGGCAACGTTGGGCGCGCGCTGGACAAAAGACAAGAAGACCTTCGACCTGCGCTGGCAGGCGCTGTTCGCGCCGATTCCGGCCACCGTGGTCGCGCTGCGCAACACCTACACCGAAGTGACGCCGAAGTTCGGCCTCGACTACAAGGTGAACAGCGACTCCTTCAACAGCATGCTGCTGTATTTCTCGGCGGCTCGTGGCTTCAAGTCCGGTGGCTATAACGGTATTGCGATTGGCGACGCCAAAGATGCTGCGTCGGCCTACGGTCCGGAGTCGAACTGGACCTACGAAATTGGCGCGAAGATGGACGCGCTGGATAACAAGCTGCGTTTCAACGCCAATTACTTCCTGGCCAAGGTCAAGGATCTGACCCTGAACGCGACGGTCATCGATCCGATGACCGGCGTGGCATCTTTCCCGGTGCAGAACTCGGGTGAAGCGACGATTCAGGGTCTGGAGCTCGAGTCCACCTATGTGGCGACCAACAACCTGACATTCTTCATGAATGCCTCGTTCCTGAATGGCAAGTACGACAGCCTGAACCCGACCAGCGCGCCGGCCGTGGCCTCCCTGCCGCGCCTGCCGCTGTTCGTGGACAACAATCGCCTCGGCGTCAAGGCCGAGCCGCCGCAGCTGCCGGACTACACCATCGCGGTGGGCTTTGATTACGCCCGGCCGTTCGGCGACGGCAACATGTTCCGGTTGGGCGGCGACTGGTATCGCACCGATGACTACATCACGGCGGCGACCAATGACTTCGTCATCACCGGCTATGACCGCTTCAACGCGTTTGTCGGCGTGGATCTTGGCGATCATTGGGAACTGCGGGCGACCGGCAAGAACGTAGCTAACGACAAGAAGATCTATGTCGGCAGTCGCGGCTTCCTCGGTGGCTATCTGCAATTGCCACCGGCCGAGATCATGATGACCTTGAAGTACAAGATGTAATCGCGACAGCGATTGTCTGATACAAGAGCCCGGGCGGCGACGCCCGGGCTTTTTTTTGGCGCTTGCAACGCAAACGCACGATCCTGACAATCTCGTCGTCGGCTCGTCTATGCGGTTATGGCAGCGGCCATTCAATTTGAGCAACCATGAACTTCTACCGTTGGCTCTTGGCGATCATTGTGGCTTTAATCGCTGGCCCGGCTTTCGCCCAGTACTGCATCACCAACACCGATGATCCGAACTACAACCACTGCAAGCAGCAGGAAGAACAGTGGAAGAAGGACGAGGCAGAACGACAACAGCGGGCAACGCAACAGCGGGCAACGGAAGAGGAATACGAGCGACAGCGTCAACGCGACGAAGAAAAGAGTGCGGGTGAGGGCGATCTTGACCCCAACGTCGCGCACCCGGCCGGCGCGCTCGGCATACTGCTCATCCTCGATCCGGGGCGTGCCGAACAGCTTGACCAGCAAGGCACCGGCGACGTTGAACCGCTCCGTCATCCGGGTGCCGAGCTCGGCATTGAGTCCCATGGCTTCATGGCTGAGGCCGGCGAGGCGGCGCCCCATGACCCGCGCCGGGAGCAGGAAGAGGGGCAGCAACATCAACGCAGCCAGGGTCAGCGTCCAGGAGATCGAAGCCATCGCGGTGACGATGAAGACCAGCGAGACGACGTTGCTGACCACACCGGAAAGCGTTGAGGTGAAGGCCTGTTGAGCCCCGATGACGTCATT
>Ga0209797_10000695_pt1 | contig 16884 bp, 13 predicted proteins | sample DOMMetBare3Fresh_2_FD_187472 | JGI IMG/M metagenome (GOLD analysis project Ga0209797, IMG submission 187472) | Wetland sediment microbial communities from St. Louis River estuary, USA, under dissolved organic matter induced mercury methylation -... | ecosystem: Environmental > Aquatic >... | reverse complement strand
TCGGCAGCCTGCTGATGGCAGGTGGCTTTCTCGCCGTCGGCAGCTGCATGTCGGCGCTGACCCGCAACCAGGTGGTCGCTTTCGTGTTAGCCGTGGCGGTGTGCTTTGTGCTGCTGCTGATCGGTTATCCGGCGGTGCTGGATGCGGTGTCGGGCTGGGCGCCGCGCCTGCTGATCGATACGCTCGCATCGCTGTCCTTCTACACGCATTTCGAGTCGCTGCAGAAGGGCGTCATCGATCTGCGCGACGTGCTGTTCTACCTGCTGCTGATCGGCTTCTTTCTGGCAGCGACCTGCGTGGTGCTGGATGCGCGCCGGGGTGCCGTATGAAGCGCGCGCCACTCAACGCACTCGGCCTGGTGCTGCTCGGCGTGCTGTTCATCGGCCTCATCGCACTCGCCAACCGCGGCCTGCGCGGCGCGCGCATGGACCTGACAGCTAACAAGCTGTATACGCTGGCGCCCGGCAGCCGCAGCATCGTCGGCAATCTCAAGGAGCCGGTGAACCTGTACTTCTATTTCAGCAGCAAGGCCGCCGAACAGTTTCCGCCGATCAAGAATTACGCGGTGCGCGTCCAGGAGTTCCTGCAGGAGCTGGCGGCGCGCAGCAATGGCAAGTTGCGCCTGCAGGTGATCGACCCGGAACCGTCGTCCGAGGATGAGGATCGCGCCAGCGAAGCGGGCCTGCGGGCGCTGCCAATCGGCGCCGGCGGCGAGACGCTCTATTTTGGTCTCGCGGCCACCAACGCGACCGACGGCAAGGCGAACATCGAGTTCTTCGACTACCAGAAAGAACGCTTTCTGGAATATGACGTCGTCAAGCTGATCCAGCAGCTGGCGACGCCGAAGAAAGCCGTGGTCGGCTGGCTGACGGGCCTGCCGATGGCCGGCAGCTTCGACCCGCAGGCCGGCCGGCCCACGGACCCCTGGGTGATTCTGGAGCAGGCGCAGCAGCAATACGACGTGCGCATGCTGGACGGCAAGCTCACGCAGATCGAACCCGCGGTCGACGTGCTGGTGATCGTGCATCCGAAGAACCTGCCGCCGCCCGCGCTGCTCGCGATCGACCAGTTTGCGCTGCGTGGCGGCCGGATCCTGCTGTTTGTCGACCCGAGCGCCGAGGGCGACACCGAAGGCGCCGAGCCCGGCAATCCGTTAGGCGCGATGGGCGTCGACCGCAAGTCGAATTTCGCACCGCTGCTGGCAGCCTGGGGCGTGGACTTCGACAACACGAAGGTCCTGGGCGACCGCGGGCTGGGCCTGTCGGTCACGGTGCGCCAGGGGGCGGCACCGACAAGGCATATCGGCGTCATCGGCTTGCGCGATCCCAACCTCACTCGCGAAGACGTCGTGACCGGCGGACTGCACAGCATCATCCTGTACTCCGCCGGCGTCATCAAACCCGCCAGGGGCGCCACGACCCGGTTCGAACCGCTGCTGCGCTCCAGCATGGATGCCGCGTTGTTAGGTGGCGAGAAATTCCAGATGCTGATGGACCCGGCGGTGCTGCTGGATGGATTCAAGCCGCAGGGGCAGTTCAGCATCGCGGCGCGCGTTTCCGGGCCGGTCAACAGCGCCTTCCCGGGCCAGGCGCCGCTCAAGACCTCGAGCAAGCCGCTCAATGCGATCATCGTCGCCGATTCCGACCTGCTGCAGGATTTCCTGTGGCTCGAGTCCAATTCGCTGTTCGGGCAGCGCGTCGTCACCCCGACTGCTAACAATGGCGATTTCGTGCTGAACTCGCTGGAAAACCTCGCGGGCAGCAACGATCTGATCAGCCTGCGCGGCCGTGGCAGCTATTCACGCCCCTTCGACCGCGTCGAGGACCTGCGCCGCAGCGCCGAATCCCGTTTCCGGGACCAGGAACAGCGTCTTGATGCCGAGCTTGCCACTACGGAACAGAAACTCGCCGAGCTGCAATCCCGTCGCAGCGATCAGGCCGCTACCATCCTGAGTGCCGAGCAAAAGGCCGAGCTCGATCGCTTCGGCGCCGAGCGCAGCCGCATCCGCCGCGAGTTGCGCACGGTGAAACTTGACCTGAACCGCGACATCGAAGCGCTTGGCCGCAACGTCAAGCTGTTCAACATCGTGGCCTGGCCGCTGCTGGTGGCAGGGCTGGCGCTGCTGTATCCCGCCTGGCGCAAACGGCGCAATGCGGCGATCCGCATGCTGGAACAGGGCCGCACCGGCGGCACGCAGGCGCCATGAATCACCGCGCGCTGGTCTGGCTCGCCGTCGCCGCCGCGGTCGTGGCGCTGGCCGCAGTCTGGGTCGACCGGGGACAGGCCGGCCGCTCGTTCGCCGGGCAATCCGGCAAGCTGTGGCCCGAGCTCGCGGCCCAGCTCAACCAGATTGAACAAATCCGCATCTCGCGCGGCGACGGCAGCCTGGTCACCCTGCAACGCACGCCGGCGGGCTGGCAGGTCAAGGAGCGAAGCTACGCTGCCGATGCCGGCAAAATCCGCAAGTTGCTGCTCGACCTGATGGCGCTGGAAATTCTCGAGGAGAAGACCAGCGACCCGCAACGCTATGCGGTGTTAGGTATCGACGCGCCGACGACGCCGGCGGCGGCGGGGACCCTGGTGGAACTGTTTGTCGCCGGCAAGACCGGCGCCCCACCGGCATTTGCGCTGGTTGCCGGAAAATCGGCGGGCAGCCGCGAGATTTACGCGCGCCGCGCGGCTGACCGGCCCGGCCTGCTGCTGCGTCCGGCGCCGGTGATCGATGCGACGCCCGCGCGCTGGCTGGACACGGCGCTGATCGACATCAAGCCGGGCGAGATCCGGCAGCTGCAGGCGACCCCGGCCAGCGGCGCCGCCTGGACCCTCGGCCGCGCCGCCGCCAGCGACGCCGGCCTGACGCTGGATCGCGGCACGGCCAGGACCGCGCCGTCGCCCGACCAGAACGTCGTCACCGGATTGTTAGGTAGCTTCACCAGCCTCGCTTTTGAGGACGTACGGGCTGGCGCGACGCCTCCCGCCCCGGCGCTCGAGCGGCTGCAGCTGCAGACATTTGACGGGCTGACGCTTGATATCGCGGGCCTGCATGCAGGCGACAAGCGCTGGGTACGGATCGAGGCTGCAACCGGCACGGGCGCGGCTGCCGGCGCCGCGGAACGCATCCGGCAGCTGGTAACCGGTCACGAATTCGAAATCCCGGCCTGGAAATACGACGCGATTTTCCGGAAACGCGACGAAATTGCGCCGCCGGCGCCCCGCAGCTAACGCCCAATATTGGGTTACAATGGCCGGATGAAATTCGACATTTTCTCGCAGCCCCTGTCTGCGCTCTCCGCCGATTGCCTCGTTGCCGGCGTGCACGACAACGGCGTGCTCGGCAGCCATGCCACTGCGATCGACAAGGCCAGCGGCGGCGCCCTGTCGCGGCTGCTGAAACGCGGCGACCATGCGCTGCGGCTCGGCGAAACCGCGCTGTTAGGCGACCTGCCCGGGATCAAGTCACCCCGGGTGCTGCTGGTCGGCCAGGGCTCGAGCACCGCGCTGTCACGGCGCAACTGGCGCAAGGCCGTCGCGCAGGCCACGGTCGCCCTGAGCCGCCTGCGAGTGGCCAGCGTCGCGTTCGCCCTGGAACGTCCCGCGGGCCGCGATCTGGACGACTACCTGCACGCGCGCGGCTTCGCCGACGCGGTCGGTGCGGCCCTGTACCAGGTCAACGACCAGAAAACCGCCAAGAAACCGCATTTCAACCGCCCCGCGCATGTGCTGTTAGGTCCGGTGCGCGCCACGGCGGCGGCGGCGGCGCAAGCCGGGCTGACCCATGGCGCCGCGATGATCGCCGGCCAGAAGATCCTGCGCGACCTCGGCAATCTGCCGGCCAATCGCTGCACGCCGACCTACGTCGCGAATTTCGCCGCCGACATGGCGCGCGGCGTGCCGAAGCTCAAGGTCAAGGTGCTGGATGAAGCGGCGATTCGCGCCGAGAAAATGGCCTGTCTGTTAGCTGTCGCGCAGGGCAGCGAGCAGCCGCCGCGCTTCATCGTGCTCGAATACCGCGGCGGCAGGCCCGGCGGCGATCCAAAAGACGCGCCAATCGCGCTGGTCGGCAAGGGCGTCACCTTCGACTCGGGCGGCATTTCGCTCAAAGACCCGGCGGCGATGGACGAAATGAAATTCGACATGTGCGGCGCGGCCTCGGTGCTGGCGACCGTGTCGGTAGCCGCGCAGCTGAAGCTGCCGGTGAACCTGGTCGGCGTCGTGCCCTGCTGCGAGAACATGCCGTCCGGCCGCGCGGTCAAGCCCGGCGATGTAATCGTCAGCGCCGCGGGCCACAGCGTCGAGATCCTGAACACCGATGCCGAGGGACGCCTGATTCTCTGCGATGCGCTGCATTACGCGCGCCGCTTCAAGCCGCGGCTGGTAGTCGACATCGCCACCCTGACCGGGGCCTGCGTGGTCGCGCTCGGCGCGCACCACACCGGCGTGTTCGCCAACGACGCCGAGCTCGCTGCGGCGCTGGTCAAGAGCGGCCTGCGGGCCGACGATCGCGCCTGGCACATGCCGATCACCGAGGAATATGGCGAGCAGCTGAAGAGCAATTTCGCGGATTTCGCCAATGTCGCGGGCCGGGATGGCGGCGCGATCACGGCGGCGGCGTTTCTCGGCAAGTTCGCCCAGGGCCTGCGCTGGGCCCACCTCGACATCGCCGGTACCGCGTGGTTCGGCGGCGCCAGCAAGGGCGCCAGCGGCCGGCCGCTGGGCTTGCTGGCTGATTTCCTGATCGGCCAATCCGGCAAGACCCCAGGAAAAACCCCGGGCAAGACCAGACGCGCTTAAGCGCGATGGATTAAGCGTGATGGATAAGCTCTACGCACCGGGCGACATCGAATCCCGGATCTACGCGCGCTGGGAATCGTCAGGCCAGTTCGCTCCGCAGGGCAAGGGCCAGCCGTACTGCATCGTCATCCCGCCACCTAACGTGACGGGCACGCTGCACATGGGGCATGCGTTCCAGGACACCATCATGGATGCGTTGACGCGTTATCACCGCATGCGCGGCGACGACACGCTGTGGCAGCCCGGCACCGACCACGCGGGCATTGCAACTCAGATGGTAGTCGAGCGGCAGCTGAATGCCGAAGGCAAGCGCGGCGTTGAACTGGGGCGCGACAAGTTCATCGAGCGGGTATGGGCCTGGAAGGCCGAGTCCGGCGGCACCATCGCCAGGCAGATGCGCCGGCTCGGCGCCTCGGTCGACTGGTCGCGCGATCGCTTCACCATGGACCCCAAGCTGTCGCGCGCCGTCACCGAAGTGTTCGTCCGCCTGCACGACGAAGGCCTGATCTACCGCGGCCAGCGGCTGGTGAACTGGGACCCGGTGCTGCAGACCGCGATCTCGGACCTGGAAGTCGTCAGCGACGAGGAAGACGGCTTTCTCTGGCATATCCGCTACCCGCTCGCCGACGGCAGCGGCTCACTGAGCGTGGCCACGACCCGGCCCGAAACGATGTTAGGTGACGTCGCGGTCGCGGTGCATCCGGAGGATGAGCGCTACCGGGCGCTGATCGGCAGGAAGCTGCGCCTGCCGATTGCCGGGCGGGAGATCCCGATCCTCGCCGACGACTTTGTCGACCGCGAGTTCGGTTCTGGCTGCGTCAAGATCACGCCGGCGCACGACCGCGCCGACTACGACGTCGGCCTGCGGCACGCGCTGCCGATGATCAATATCTTCACGCCCACCGCGCACCTCAACGACACGGTGCCGGCGGCGCTGCGCGGCCTGGAGCGCACCGCGGCGCGCCAGCTGGTGCTCGAGTTGTTAGCTGCGGAGGGGTTGCTGGAGAAAACCGAGCCGCACCGGCTCAAGGTGCCGCGCGGCGATCGCACCGGCGTGGTGCTCGAGCCCTACCTCACCGACCAATGGTTCGTCCGCGCGGGTCCGCTGGCGGATCCGGCCATCGACGCCGTCGAGCAGGGGCGCATCCGCTTCGTGCCGGAAAACTGGTCGAAGACCTACTTCGAGTGGATGCGCAACATCCAGGACTGGTGCATCAGCCGGCAGTTGTGGTGGGGCCACCGCATCCCGGCCTGGTACGACCCGCACGGCCGCATCTATGTCGGCCGTGACGAAGCGGAAGCGCGACAGCGCCACAAGCTGCCGGCGGATCTGCCGCTGCGCCAGGACGACGACGTCCTCGATACCTGGTTCTCCTCGGCGCTGTGGCCGTTTTCCACCATGGGCTGGCCGGACGAGACCCCAGAGCTGAGCAAGTTCTACCCGACCAGCGTGCTGGTCACGGGGTTCGACATCATCTTCTTCTGGGTCGCGCGCATGGCGATGATGGGCCTCAAGTTCCGCGACGATGTGCCGTTTCGCGAGGTCTATGTGCACGGCCTGGTGCGCGATTCCGAAGGCCAGAAGATGTCGAAATCCAAGGGCAATGTCATCGATCCGCTCGATGTCATCGACGGCATCGAACTCGAAGCGCTGGTGCGCAAGCGCACCACCGGCCTGATGCAGCCCCAGCTGGCTAACAACATCGAAAAGGCGACGCGCAAGGCGTTCCCCGACGGCATCCCGGCCTCCGGCACCGATGCGCTGCGTTTCACCTTCGCATCGCTCGCAACCCAGAGCCGCGACATCCGTTTCGACGTCAAGCGCGTCGAGGGCTACCGGAATTTCTGCAACAAGCTGTGGAACGCGGCGCGTTTCGTATTCATGTCGGTCGAAGACAAGCTGGACGACGGTCCGGTGACCGATTCGGTCGCCAACCAGTGGATCAGATCGCGTTTCGGCGCGGCGCTGCGCGCCTGTGACCAGGGATTCGCCGAATATCGATTCGACTACGCCGCCAGCGCGTTGTATGAGTTCACCTGGTACGAGTTCTGCGACTGGTACCTGGAGCTGGTCAAGCCGGTCATCAATGGCAACGATGCGGCCGCCGCGCGCGGCGTGCGCCGCACCTTGTTAGCCGTGCTGGATGGCCTGCTGCGCGCATTGCACCCGCTGATGCCATTCATCACCGAGGAAATCTTCGCCAAGCTGCAGGCCGTGCGCGGCGCCGGCACCGGCCAGCTGCTGATGTCGGCCGCCTGGCCGGGCGCCGCAGACTGGCCGCAGGATGTGCAGGCGGAGCGCGAGGTGCGCTGGATCCAGGCACTGGTGTTAGGCATCCGGCAGATCCGCGGCGAAATGGATATCAGCCCGGCGCGGGCGCTGCCGGTGCTGGTCAGCGGCGCGAGCGCCGAGGACCGGCAATTCATCGAATTGCACCGTACCTACCTCGCGCGCCTGGCCAATCTCGAGTCGCTGCGCGAGTTCGCGGACGGCGAAGCCGCGCCGCCCTCGGCGATGGCGCTGAGTGGCGGTCTGCAGCTGCGCGTGCCGATGGCCGGCCTGATCGACCCCAGGGCCGAGCTCGAGCGGCTGACCCGCCGGATCGCCAAGCTGGAAGCCGAGCTCGCCAAGGCGCGCGGCAAGCTCAAGAACGACAGTTTCGTCCGCAATGCGCCCGCCGACGTGGTCACGCGGGAGCGCGATCGGGTGGCCGAATTCGAACGCGCCGCCGCCAGCCTGACCCAGCAGCTGGCGGCGGTACAGCAGCTGATCGCCGCGGACTGACCGGGGCCGTTGCCCCCCGAGAGCCAGTTCACATAATCCGGCGCGGGCAATCGCTACCATGCCCCGGTGACCCAACCGATCCGCAAGGCGCTCGACGCGCTCGATACCGTCATTCTTGGCAAGCACGGCGCGCTGCGGCTGTGCGTCGCCTGCCTGCTGGCGCGCGGCCACCTGCTGATCGAGGACGTGCCCGGGGTCGGCAAGACCACGCTCGCACATGCGCTCGCCAAGGTGTTTGGCCTCAACTGGCAACGGGTGCAATTCACCAGCGACATGCTGCCGGCTGACATCATCGGCGTGTCGATATTCGACCGCGCCACGCAGCAGTTCAATTTCCGCAACGGACCGATCTTTACGCAATTGCTGTTAGCTGACGAAGTCAATCGCGCCAGCCCGCGCACCCAGAGCGCGCTGCTGGAAGCGATGGAAGAGCGGCAGATCAGCATCGATGGCAAGACCTACCCGCTGCCGGAGCCGTTCTACGTGGTCGCCACGCAGAACCCGAAAGAACAACTGGGCACCTACGCACTGCCCGAATCGCAGCTGGATCGCTTCCTGATGCGCGTCGACCTCGGCTACCCGGATCCCGAATTCGAACGCCAGCTGCTGCGCAGCATGGAGCGGCGCGAACTGCTGGCGACGCTGCAGCCTGTGTTTGGCGCTGCCGAGGTCATTGCGCTGCAGCGCCAGGTTGCCGCGGTGCACCTGTCCGATGCGCTGCTCGACTACGTGCAGGCTTTGTTAGCCATGTCGCGCAACCGCGCCGACCTCAGGCTCGGCCTGTCGCCACGCGCCGGCCAGGGCCTGGTGCGGGCCGCGCAGGCCTACGCGCTGCTGGACGGCAACGATGCGGTCCATCCGGAACATGTCCAGGCGGTGTTCGTCGCGGTCGCCGCCCATCGTTTGCATCGCAGCGAGGCCAGCGCCGGCAACGGCCGCGGGATCGCCGGCGAAATCCTGCGCAGCGTCGCCATCCCCGGCTGAGCCATGCATCCCTGGCGCCGGATCAAACAGGCGTGGCGCGAACGGCTCGCGAACTGGGTGCGCAAGCGCCAGGGCGCCGATGCACTGCCGGTGACGGTCCGGCGTCAAAGACTCTACATCCTGCCAACGCGCGCCGGCGTCGGCCTCGGCGCGCTGCTGCTGTTCATGTTGCTGGCCGGCCTCAACTACGGCAACAATCTCGCCTTGTTAGCAACTTTCCTGCTGATGGGCTTTGTGCTGGTCGGCATGAATCTCTGTCATCGCAATCTGCAGGACCTGCGGATAATTGCGGCGACCACCCGCCCCGGCTTCGCGGGTGCCCATGGCCAGCTGGAGCTGACCCTCGATGCGGGCGGCGCGCAGTCGCGCTGGGCCGTGCGCGTAGCCTGCGGCGCGTCGCACACGCTGGCTGGCTGCATTGCCGGTCACGGCAGCGCGCGGGTTGAACTCGCGATTCCCACGCCGCGGCGCGGCCGGCAGGCGCTCGACCGTTTCGAACTGTCGACCACCTTTCCATTTGGCCTGTTTCGCGCCTGGACCTGGATCCATCTGCCGCTCGCGATTACGGTGTATCCCGCCGCCAGGGGCACGCTGCCGCTGCCCTTCGGCAGCGACAGCCAGGATCAGGGCCAGGCTGAAGCCGGGCACGGCAGCGACGAGTGGTCGGGCATGCGGCCGTTTCGCGATGGCGACTCACCACGCCAGGTCATCTGGACGGCCTACGCGCGCGAACTGCCTTTGTTAGTCAAGGAGTACGCCGGCGCCGCGGCCGAATGGCTGCAGCTGGATTTCGCTGCGCTGCACGGTCTCGACAGCGAACGGCGCCTGGAGCAGATCTGCCGCTGGATTCTCGACGCCGACCGCCGTGGCGCGCGCTTTGCGCTGGCCCTGCCCGGCGCCCTGTTCCCGGCCGAGAGCAGCCCTGCGCACCGCGAGCGCTGCCTGCAGGCGCTGGCACTGTGGAATAGCGCGGGCGCGCAGCCATGACGCCGCCGGCGGCCACCATCTGGTTGTTAGGATCGTTCCTCGGCGGCGTCGCCCTGCACGCCGACCGGCTGCCATTTCACTACGTGCTGGTGGCCATTGCCGCCTGCGTCTGGCGTGCGCTGGCCGAAGCCCGCCATGACATCCGGCTGCCCGCAGCCTGGCTGCGCGGCGTGCTGGCGCTCGGGTTGTTAGCAGGCGTGCTGATCCAGTTTCGGACCGTGAACGGCCTCGGCCCCGGCACCGCGCTGCTGGTATCCATGGGCGCGGTGAAACTGCTGGAAACGCGCGGCCGACGCGATCGCTACATCATGATCGCCGTGGCGCTGTTCCTGATGCTGTCCGCGTGCCTTGACCGCCAGTCGATGGTGCGCGCGCCGTTCTACCTGCTGCTGACCTGGGCGTGCTGCGTCAGCTTCATCTACATCGCGAATCCCGGCATAGGCCTGTCGACGCGCCAGGCGCTGCGGCTCACCGCCCGGGCGTTAGCCCTGTCGCTGCCGCTCGCGCTGCTGCTGTTTATATTCTTTCCGCGCATGGCCGGCCAGCTGTGGGCGCTGCCGTCACAGGGCTCGGCCAGCACCGGTCTCAGCGATGAAATGACGCCGGGCGGCATCAGCGCGCTGTCCGAGTCCGACGAACCGGCTTTTCGCGCGCGTTTTTTCGGCGCCGCGCCGCCACCGCAACTGCGCTATTGGCGCGGTCCGGTGCTGCACAAGTTCGACGGCTACAGCTGGCGTCGCGATCGTACGCAGAGTTACCGGCCGATCAAGACGAACTATGGCGGCAATGCCTATCGATACCGCATCACCCTGGAACCGCACCAGCGTAACTGGCTGTTCGCGCTCGAAACGCCACAGCTGCCGCCGTCGCCAACCACGTTCTTCAGCTACGACTCGCAACTGTTGTCGGTGCAGCCTGTCACGCAGGCCATGAGCTACGAGCTAACGTCCTACACGGAGACTTCATCGAGCGATGAACTGAGCGTGCTCGGCCGGCGAACCGAAACGAGCCTGCCGCCGGATCGCAATCCGCGCTCCAACGCGCTGGCGCGCCAGCTGCGCGCGCAGTCCACGGACACCGCAGGTTTCATCCGCAGCGTGCTCGCCTTGTTCCGCGACGGCGGCTTTACCTACACGCTGACGCCCGAGTTGCTGCAGAAGGACTCGGTTGACGATTTCATTTTCAACACGCGCGAAGGATTCTGCGGTCACTTCGCGTCGGCGTTTGTATCGATGATGCGCGCCGCCGGCGTCCCGGCGCGGGTCGTCACCGGCTATCAGGGCGGCGAGTGGAATCCGATCGGCGGCTATTTCATCGTGCGGCAGTCGGATGCGCACGCCTGGGCCGAGGTGTGGATCGATGCCGAGGGCTGGCGGCGCGTCGATCCCACCGCGGTCGTGTCGCCCGAGCGCCTGACCCGCGGCCTGATGGATCTGCTGCCTGATGCCGGCAGCCAGGTACAGCGCTTTGCGCACAACCTGGCCTGGGTGCAGAACCTGCGCCAGGGCTGGGACGCCGCCAACACCTGGTGGAACGACAATGTCGCGCAGTTCAACGCGCGGGCACAGCTGGCGATATTGCGGCGCCTGGGCTTTGATTCGCCGCGCCTGCGGCAGCTCGGCTGGATTGCCGCGGCGGGGCTGGCAACGTGGGCGTTTGCGATGCTGCTGTGGCTGGCGCGCCGTGCGCCCCTGCAACGCCGGGATCCGCTGGGCCGCGGCTATCGGACGCTGTGTGCCTGGGCGGGCCGGCGCGGCCTGGCGCGCGCGCCCGACGAGGGTCCGCGCGGCTTCGCGTCCCGCTTGCAGAGGGAAAAGCCCGAGCTCGCCGCGCGTGCGCTGCCGCTGCTGGAAGAGTACGCGCAGCTGCGTTACGGCCGCGCACGCGACGATGAGCGCCGGGAACGCGTCCGGCGCTGGCTGACGGACGTGCGCCGCCTGCGATTTGCCGCCTGAGCCTGGGCCGCGCAAAATACCGTCCTGTTTCTGCCGGAGTCATGCGCATGGCCACGCTCAAGGACAAATTCACGGCTGCATCGAAGGATGCGCTGAAACTCGCCCGCGAACCTAACAATGATGACAAGCTGCTGCTCTACTCGCTGTACAAGCAGTCCACCGAGGGCGACGTCAAGGGCGGCCGGCCCGGGATGCTCGACCTGGTGGGACGCGCCAAGTACGACGCCTGGGCAAAGCAGAAAGGCAAGACCACGGACGCGGCGATGCAGGCCTATGTCGACTGTGTCGCTCGTTTGAAAAAAGGCTGACCGCGTTAGGTTAAATTGCGCCCCGTCCAGCCGACGGATGGCGCCCGTCAACCGACGAACAACCTTGGCGTTAAGGACTATGCAGCCGAGAATTGTCCCAAGGAAACAGCCATGTCGGAACTGAAACGGACCAACAGCGAATTCAGGAAACCCGGGCCGGAGAAGTCGGTCTGGGCGCCGTCGGCCCGCGCGCAGCAAACCGCTGAAATCCTGTTGCCGTCCGGCCTCGACCTCGAGCCGTCCACGGAACTGCTCGACGCCTACCTGCGCTTTGGCGACGATCCGTACAACAGCGTCGGTCGTCGCACGCGCAGCGACCGTTCCGCCTAACGCCCGCCCTGGGTCTTGCCGTCGGCTGGCTCCCGAACCAGCAGCAGCAGCAGGCCACCGACCACAAACAGCAACACCAGCGACAGGATCGAGGCCCTGGAACTGCCGGTCGCCAGGGCGACCGCGGCCACCAGCAGCGGCCCCACCACGGTCGCGAACTTGCCCATCATGTTGTAGAAACCGAAAAACTCGCCGCTGTGGCCCTCGGGCACCAGCCTGCCAAAGAACGATCGCGACAGGCTCTGCACGCCGCCCTGCACCAGGCCGATGGTCACCGCCAGCGCGAAAAACTCCAACGCCGTATCGAGAAAAAACGCGTAACAGGTGGCCGCGGTGTACACGGCCAGCGCTAACAGAATGCCGCGCCGCGCACCGTGCCGGCCGGCGTAGCGGCCGAACCACAGCGAAGCCGGGAACGCCACGAACTGCGTCAGCAGCAGCGCCTGGATCAGTGCGCTGGCCGGCAGCCCGATGGCGATGCCGTAGTCGACCGCCATCTTGATGATGGTGTTCACGCCGTCGATGTACAACCAGTAAGCTAACAAGAAGATCCAGAGTTCGCGATACTTCGGCAGGCGGCGCAGCGTCGCTGCCAGTTCGCGGATGCCGCTGCCGGCCGCGGCCGCGAGACCCAGGCGTTGCGCGGGCAGCTGCTCGACCACCCGGCGCGCCAGCGGAATGGTAAACAGGGCCCACCACAGCGCCACGGTCAGGAAAGAAATCTGCACCGCCTCGGCGGCATCCTTGAAGCCGAACCACTTCCAGTTGCCGTACATCAGCACGTTCAGCAGGAACAGCAGGCCGCCGCCCAGGTACCCGAGCGCATAGCCGTAGGACGACACCCGGTCATAGTCGTGCGGCCGGGCGACGTCGGTCAGCAGTGCGTCGTAGAAGATGTTAGCCGCCGAGAAGCCGATCGTGCCGCCGACAAACAGCCAGAAGGCGGCCTGCCATTCGCCCTGCGCGACCCAGAACAGCGCGCCGGTGGTCACGATGCCGAGTCCCGCCCAGAACAGCAGGAAGGCCTTGCGCCGCCCGGCACTGTCGGCCACCGCCCCTAACAACGGCGCCAGCACCGCCACGATGAAGCCGGCCACGCCATTGGCGATGCCGAGTCGCGCGGTGCTGGTGGTCGGATCGACGCCGACGCTCCAGAACTTCTGGAAAAACAGCGGGAAGAACCCGGCCATCACCGTGGTCGCAAACGCTGAGTTGGCCCAGTCATAGAAGGCCCAGGCGCGAATCTGGCGGGTCTTGTGCGGGTGGTTCACCGCCTGATGTTAAGACGCCGCCGCGCTTTCTGCATGCTCACGCGTCTTGCGGAAGCTGAGGTCCGGCCAGCGCTCGAGGGTCAGGCCCAGGTTGACGCGCGTCGGGGCCAGGTACACCAGCGAGCCGGCATGATCGACAGCCAGGCTGTCAAATGCCTTGGTGCGGAATTCGGCGAGCTTCTTGTCATTGTCAGCCACGATCCAGCGCGCGGTATGCACGTTGATCGGCTCGAACACACACTGCACGCCGTACTCATCGGCGAGACGGAATGCCACCACCTCGAACTGCAGCTGGCCGACCGCGCCCAGGATCATGTCGTTGTTGCGCAGCGGACGAAACAACTGCGTCGCGCCCTCTTCGCACAACTGCATCAGGCCCTTCTGCAGCGCCTTCATGCGCAGCGGATCCTTGAGCACGGCGCGGCGGAACATTTCCGGCGCGAAATTCGGAATGCCCGTGAAATGCAGCACCTCGCCCTCGGTAAACGAGTCGCCGATGTTGATGGTGCCGTGGTTGTGCAGGCCGATGATATCGCCCGCGTAGGCCTCCTCCGCCTGCTCGCGGTCCGCGGCCATGAACGTCAGCGCATCGCCGATGCGCATTTCCTTCGCCAGCCGGACATGGGTCATGCGCATGCCGCGCGCATACCGGCCGGAGCAGATCCGCAGGAACGCAATCCGGTCGCGGTGCCCCGGGTCCATGTTGGCCTGGATCTTGAACACGAAACCGCTGAGCTTCGGCTCGTTAGCCTGGACGGTGCGCCCGGTGGTCGCGCGCGGCAGCGGCGGCGGCGAATGGGCGACGAAGTAGTTGAGCAGTTCCTGCACGCCGAAATTGGACAGCGCGGAACCGAAGAAAACCGGCGTCTGGCGTCCGGCGCGGTAGGCCACCGGGTCGAACGCCTGCGTCGCGCCGCGCACCAGCTCGATTTCATCGCCGAAAGCCCTGGCGCGGTCGCCCAGCAGCTCCTGAGCCTCGGCGCTGGCCAGGCCGTCGATGACCTGCGTTTCACCGGCGCGGCCCTTCTCGCCCGCCTGGTACAGGAAGATCCGATCCTCGCCCAGGTGGTAGACGCCGATCAGGTCGCGGCCCATGCCGATCGGCCAGGTGATCGGCGCGGTCGCGATCTTCAGCACCGATTCGATTTCATCTAACAACTCGATCGGCGGACGCCCTTCGCGATCGAGCTTGTTGATGAACGTCATGATGGGCGTATCACGCAGCCGGCAGACCTCCATCAGCTTGATGGTCCGTTCCTCGACACCCTTGGCACAGTCGATCACCATCAGGGCCGAATCCACCGCGGTCAGCGTTCGATAGGTATCCTCGGAAAAGTCTTCGTGGCCCGGCGTATCCAGCAGGTTCACGATGCAGTCGCGATACGGGAACTGCATCACCGATGAAGTGATGGAAATTCCGCGCTGCTGCTCGAGCCGCATCCAGTCCGAGGTCGCATGCCGCGTCGCCTTGCGCCCCTTGACCGTGCCGGCCATCTGGATCGCGCCGCCGAACAACAGCAGCTTCTCCGTCAGCGTGGTCTTGCCGGCGTCCGGGTGCGAAATGATGGCAAAGGTGCGGCGGCGAGCGATTTCCTGCTCGAGTGTCGACATGTGGATTCCAGGTTGTTAGGTAAGATGCAGACGCAGGACGCAGGCATCTTCGCGGCCACCGGCTGCCTGGTAGTATGCACGGCGCATGCCGATCTGCTCGAAGCCGAGCGCCTGATAGAGGCGTATCGCGCCCGGGTTGCTCGGCCGCACTTCCAGGAACATCGCGTGCGCGCCGTTGCTGCGGGCCTCATCCAGCAAATGCAGCAACAGCAGGCGGCCCAGGCCGCGGCAGCGAAAATCCGGATGAATGCAGATGTTCAGCAGGTGCGCTTCGCCCGCGCCCGCGCTGACGATGCCGTGCCCGATGACCTGCCCGCCCAGCTCCAGCACCCGGCAGATATAGCCGACGCGCAGGCAGTCGCGGAATATGCCTTCACTCCACGGGAACTCGTACCCGGCAAGCTCGTTGGCATGCACCATCGGCACGTCCATCTCGAGCATCTCCCGGGTCTCGACTTCGGGCGCAGTGCGCATCAGATCAGGTGCGGTGGCCATGCTCAGCTCACCGGCTTCGGCGCGCAGACGCTCATCGCGAACTTGAGATCATCCCAGGCTTTGCGCTTCTCACCCGGGCTGCGCAGCAGGTACGCCGGGTGATAGGTGACCACCAGCGGCGTGTCCAGCTCACCGTAGCGATGCACCTGGCCGCGCAGCCGGCCCAGTGGCGCGTCAGTCGCCAGCAAATTCTGCGCGGCGATGCGCCCGACCGCGAGGATCAGCTGCGGCCGGACCCGCGCGATCTGCCGCGTCAGGTACGGCAGGCATTCGCGCACCTCTTCGGGCAGCGGATCACGGTTGTTAGGTGGCCGGCATTTCAGGATGTTCGCGATGAAAACATCCGGGCGCTCGAGGCCGCAGGCCTTGAGCATCGCGGTCAGCAGCTGCCCGGCGCGGCCGACGAACGGCTCGCCCTGCGCATCTTCGTCGGCGCCCGGCGCTTCGCCGATGACCATCCAGCGTGCGCGGGTCGCGCCGACGCCAAACACCGTGTTCGTCCGGCTGCGATGCAACGCGCACCGGGTACAGGCCGCGACCTCGGACTGCAGCGCTGGCCAATCGGACGCCGGAACCGGCCCCGCCGGCGCCGTCTTCGGCACCGTCATGGGCACCGGCACCGCCAGGCTTGCTGGCATGCGGCCGGCGCGCGGCAGCCACACGTCGATCCCGAGTGACTGCAGGTAATCCCGGCGGGTCGCCTCATCCATGGCCGTCATCCGCCGGACGACGTACCGCGCAGCGGCCGACGTCGCAGCCGCCGCCACGCCCATAACAGCGGCGAGGACGCCGCGAACGTTGCGAACATCGCCAGCAGCATGGTCGGCGGCTCGATGGCGATGAAATACAGAAACGTCGGCACGATGACGACGTAGGCCAGCTTGACGCGCTTGTTCCAGTCGACCTGTTTCAGGCTGGGGTACGGGAAGCTCGATACCATCAAGGCGCCTGCGCATGCGGTGGTGGCGAACGCGATGGCAAGCCCGATCAGGCCCGGGGCGCGCCATTCATGCGAAAACCACACAAAAGCCGCAACCAGCGCGGCCGCCGACGGGCTGGGAAGGCCTTCGAAGAAGCGTTTGTCACCGCCGCCGGCGCGGACGTTGAAACGCGCCAGCCGCAGCGCGGCGCACATCGTGAAGAAGAACGAGGCCAGCCAGCCAAATCGCTCCCACAGCGGGCCGTAATCGCCCAACCGCGCCGCACCCCACTGGAATGCGAGCAGCGCCGGCGCCAGGCCGAACGCGACCATGTCGGCCAGGCTGTCGTACTCCTTGCCAAACTGACTTTCAGTATTCGTCCAGCGCGCAATCCGGCCGTCCAGGCCGTCAAACAGCATCGCGACGAACACCGCTCCGCCCGCCACC
>Ga0209797_10000694_pt1 | contig 16897 bp, 23 predicted proteins | sample DOMMetBare3Fresh_2_FD_187472 | JGI IMG/M metagenome (GOLD analysis project Ga0209797, IMG submission 187472) | Wetland sediment microbial communities from St. Louis River estuary, USA, under dissolved organic matter induced mercury methylation -... | ecosystem: Environmental > Aquatic >... | reverse complement strand
GTTGCACACCGTGCCGATCGGCGACATCTCGGTCATGCCCCAGGCGTGCAGCACGGTCACGCCGTAGTCGTCGCGGAAGCTCTTGATCATCGCCGGCGGGCACGCCGAGCCGCCGATCGCGGTGCGCCGCATGTGGTTGAACTTCAGGTCGTTCTGCCGCACGTGGTTGAGCAGCATCAGCCACACCGTGGGCACGCCGGCGGCCACCGTCACGCGCTCGGACTCGAGCAGGTCGTACACCGACTTGCCGTCCAGCGCGGGGCCGGGGAACACCAGCTTGGCGCCGGTCATTGCCGCGCCGTAGGGAATGCTCCAGGCGTTCACGTGGAACATCGGCACCACCGGCAGGACCGTGTCGCGCGCCGACAGCGCCAGCGCGTCGGGCAAGGCGCCGGCCCAGGCGTGCAGCAGCGTCGAGCGGTGGCTGTAGAGCACGCCCTTGGGGTTGCCGGTGGTGCCGCTCGTGTAGCACAGCGCACCGGCGCTGCGCTCCTCGAACTGCGGCCAGGCGTAATCGGCGCTCTCGCCGCCGATCCAGGACTCGTAACTCTGCAGGCCCGCGATGCCGGTGTCGGCGGGCAGCGCAGCGGCGTCGCACAGCGCGATCCAGTGCCGCACCGTGGTGCACCTGGACCAGACCGCCTTGATGATCGGCAGGAAGGTCATGTCGAAACACAGGACCTGGTCCTCGGCGTGGTTGGCGATCCACGCCACCTGGTCGGGCGCCAGGCGCGGGTTGATGGTGTGGATCACGCGGCCGCTGCCCGAGACGCCGTAGTACAGCTCGAGGTGGCGGTAGCCGTTCCAGGCCAGCGTGCCCACGCGGTCGGAGAACGCGAGGCCGAGGCGGTCGAGCGCCTGGGCGACCTGGCGCGAGCGGCGGGCCACTTGCGCGTAGGTGGTGCGGTGCAGGTCGCCTTCGACGCGGCGCGAGACGATCTCGGTGTCGTGGTGGTTGCGCGCCGCGAACTCGATCAGGCTCGAGATCAGCAGCGGTTGGTCTTGCATCAGGCCGAGCATCGGCAGTCTCCTTGTTGCCTGCCGCGATGGTGCGAAGGCGGGGGCACGCTGTCAAAGCGTGATTCCCCCATGCCGCGCGAGGCACGACCGGGCAGCGGACAATACACCCCGTGAACGCCCCCGACTTCCTGCGCCCAACGCCCGCCGTGGCTTGGCGCGACCAGACCTTCCTGCAAGCGCTCGGGCCGGCCTTCGGCACCGAGCTCGCGCCGCGTGCCGTCGACGAGCCGCACTGGGTGGCACGCAGCCCGGCGCTGGCCGGGGCGCTGGGGCTGTCCGAGTGGCTCGACGGCCCCGAAGCCTTGGCGGTGCTCGCCGGCAACGCGGTCGCCCGCGGCACGCGACCCTTCGCGTCGGTCTACTCGGGCCACCAGTTCGGCGTCTGGGCCGGTCAGCTCGGCGATGGCCGCGCGCTGCTGCTGGGCGAGGTCGAGACGCCCGCCGGTCCGATGGAGATCCAGCTCAAGGGCAGCGGCCTGACGCCCTACTCGCGCATGGGCGACGGGCGCGCGGTGCTGCGCTCGTCGATCCGCGAGTTCCTGGGCTCCGAGGCGATGCACGCGCTGGGCATCCCGACCACGCGCGCGCTGGCGGTCGTCGGCTCGCCCGAGCCCGTGCGGCGCGAATCGATCGAAAGCGCGGCGGTGGTCACGCGCGTGGCGCCGAGCTTCCTGCGATTCGGCCATTTCGAGCACTTCACGCACACCGCGCAGGACATGCAGGCGCTGCGACGCCTGACCGCGGCGGCGATCGAGCGCTACTTCCCCGGCCTCGCCGGCCCGGTGGCGCTGCTCGAGGAGGTGACCCGCCGTACCGCGCGGCTGGTCGCGCAGTGGCAGCTGGTGGGGTTCTGTCATGGCGTGATGAACACCGACAACATGTCGCTGCTCGGTTTGACGATCGACTACGGCCCCTTCGGCTTCCTGGATGCGTTCGACCCGCATCACATCTGCAATCACAGCGACGACCAGGGCCGCTACAGCTATGCGCGCCAGCCGGGCATCGCGTTCTGGAACCTGCATGCGCTCGCGCAGGCACTGATGCCGTTGCTCGATGGGCCGCCCGAGGCCACATCCGAGTCCTTGCAGGCTGCGCTCGAGCCGTTCAAGGCCGAGTTTGCCGCCGCGATGGTCGGCGGCCTGCGTGCCAAGCTCGGGCTCGCCAGCGAGCACGACGACGACGCTGCGCTGGCCGACGACCTGCTCAAGCTGATGGCCGAGGACCGCGCCGACTTCACCATCACCTGGCGCCGCCTCGCGAACCTCGACGCCGCGCGCGACTGCTTCCTGCAGCGCGACAAGTTCGACGCCTGGGCCGGGCGCTACCGGGCCCGGCTGGCGCGGGAAGGCAGCGACGACGCCCAGCGCGCGCAGCGCATGCTGAGGTCCAACCCGAAGTTCGTGTTGCGCAACCATCTGGCACAGGGGGCGATCGAACGCGCCCAGCAGGGCGACTTCGCCGAGGTCGCGCGCCTGCTGAAGGTGCTTGAACACCCGTTCGACGAACAACCCGAACGCGAGGCCGACGCCGGCTTTCCGCCCGACTGGGCCTCCCAACTCGAGGTCTCCTGCTCGTCATGAACCACCCCCACGACGATCCGCGCTACCCGGTCCACAAGACCGACGACGACTGGCGACGCGAGCTCTCGCCGATGCAGTACCAGGTGGCGCGCCACGCCTCGACCGAGCGCCCCTTCACCGGCGAGTACTGGAACCACTGGGACGACGGGCGCTACCACTGCGTCGGCTGCGGCGAGGTGCTGTTCGAGTCGAAGACCAAGTTCGATGCCGGCTGCGGCTGGCCGAGCTACAGCGAGGCCGCGAACGCCGAGGTGGTCGAGCGCGTGCGCGACGATACCCACGGCATGGTGCGCGTCGAGGTGCGCTGCAGGAAGTGCGGCTCGCACCTGGGCCATGTGTTCCCGGATGGGCCCGAGCCGACCGGCGAGCGCTTCTGCATCAATTCGGCGGCGATCCGCTTCGCGACGAAATGAAGATCCTGTTCGACTTCCTGCCGATCGTCCTGTTCTTCGTCTCCTACAAGGTGGCCGACGCCAACAAGGAGACTGCCGCCGCCTTCGCCACCACGCACTTCGGCTTCCTGGTGTCCGGCGGCGTGGTGGGTGCGAGCGAAGCCGCGGTGCTGCTGGCCACGGTGGTGGTGATCGTGGCCACGCTGACCCAGGTGGCCGTGCTGGCCGCGCTGCGCAAGAAGATCGACCTGATGCTGTGGGTCAGCCTGGCGCTCGTGGTCGTGATGGGTGGCCTCACGGTGTGGCTCCACAACGCGACCTTCATCAAGTGGAAGCCCACGCTGCTGTACTGGGTGATGGGCGCGGTCTTCGCGCTCGCGCCGCTGCTGTTCGGCAAGAACCTGCTCAAGGTGCTGCTGGGCGAACAGCTCGTGCTGCCCGCGCCGGTGTGGCAGCGCCTGAACCTGGCCTGGGTGGCTTTCTTCAGCGTGATGGGCGCGCTCAACATCTGGGTCGCCTTCAACTTCGCCGAAAGCACCTGGGTCAACTTCAAGCTCTTCGGCAGCCTGGGCCTGATGCTGGTCTTCACGATCGCCCAGGGGGTGTACCTGAGCCGCTACCTGCCCGACGAGAGCGACGCGCCGAAGAAGGACGCGCCTTGAGCGAGGCGGTGACGGCCGAGCGGTTGCGTCAGGCACTGCAGGACGCGCTGGTGCCCAGCCGCCTGGAGGTGATCGACGACAGCCACCTTCACGCCGGCCACGCCGGCGCGCGCGAGGGGCGGCATTTCACGGTCCGGGTGGTCAGCCCGGCCTTCGACGGGCTGTCGCGCGTGGCCCGCCACCGTCTCGTTTATGATGCCGCGCGCACGTTGATCGCCGAGGGCATTCACGCGCTGGCCATCGAGGCCCGCTCACCTGCCGAGGCGCAACGCTGACATCCCGCCATCCGTGGCCGCCCAGCGCAGCCCGAGTCCCGAAAGGCCCCTCCCCCATGCTGAAGAAATCCCTTGCCGCCCTGGCCGTGGCCCTCGCCTTCGCGGGCGCAGCGCAAGCCCAGAACGTCGCCATCGTCAACGGCAAGCCGGTGCCCAAGACGCGCGTGGATGCGCTGATGCAGCAGGCCACGCGCGGCGGCCAGCAGCCCGTGACCCCCGACCTCGAGGCACGCGTGCGCGAGGAGGTCGTGATGCGCGAGATCTTCGCGCAGGAGGCCGAGAAGAAGGGCGTGGCCGCCACCGCAGGCTACCGCCAGCAGATGGAACTGGTGCGCCAGACCCTGCTGATCCGCGAACTGTTCAACCAGTACCGCGAGAAGAATCCGGTGACCGACGCCGACGCCAAGACGGAGTACGAGAAGTTCAAGGCCCAGGCCGGCGCCGGCGGCAACACCGAATACCGCGCGCGCCACATCCTGGTCGAGAAGGAAGACGAAGCCAAGGCGCTGCTCACGCAGATCAAGGGCGGCGCGAAGTTCGACGAGCTGGCCAAGAAGCACAGCAAGGACACCGGCTCGGCGCAGAACGGCGGCGACCTCGACTTCGCCAAGCCCGACGCCTACGTGCCCGAGTTCGGCAAGGCCCTGGCGGCGCTGAAAAAAGGCGAAACGACCGCCGAGCCGGTCAAGACCCAGTTCGGATACCACATCATCAAGCTCGAGGACTCGCGCGAGGCGCAGTTCCCGTCTTTCGAAGACGTCAAGCCGCGCATCGTGCAACAGATGGAGCAGCAAAAACTCCAGCAGTACCAGGAAACGTTGCGCAAGCAGGCCAAGACCGACTTCAAGTTCAATCAGTAGGCGGGCGCGCTCCGGGCCCGTCCCCGGATCATTCGTTTCGCGGCCGAGCACTGAGGGCCGGATCGGCCGTCGCGCTGTAGGGCTGCGCCTACGCCGGTTGTGCTGATCATCCGATGGTGCAGCGCGCGGTGTGCGCGCAGCATCGAGTCACTGGCCGCCGCACTCCGCGGGCCGACATGCGTGACTGGCGATGAACACCTTGACTGACAACTGGCTGCGGGTCGCCTCGGGCAGCCGCGCCGCATCGCTGCGACTGCGCACAGCCTGGTGGCACCGGGGCTGGCTCGCCCTTCGCAAGCCGACCTGGCCCGTGCTGGCGGGCTGCCTGTTGGTGCCCGTGGTCCTGGTGGCCTTCGTTCAGGTGATGCTCGCCAGCGTCCAGCGCGCCGAATCGCGCCACCGGGAGGCCAGCGCCCACGCCCACAACGTGTGGCAATGCAACTTCCTGCACGGCGCCCGCGAGCGCTCGGCTTGCCGCGCGCAGCTCGATGCGCAGACGGCAGCGCCGTCGAAGCCGTGAAGACCCGACCGACGGAGAACCGGATGCTGGGGCGCGGCATGGCCCACCGGTAGCGTGGCCGGCAGCGGCATCTACCGCGAACTGGTCACGCCGGAACCCGCCGCCGCACCGGCGGTCGCCCCTGCCAAATAGCACTGGCGCCGACGTCGATTGCGGCGTCGTCGAGCCGGAAACTTCCCGAGGACTGACATGTCGAGGCCTCGGGGGCCGGCCCGTCAGGCGCGCGGCTCGCCCTGTTCGTTGACCGTGACCGTCGCGCCCGGTGGCGTGGTCATCTGCATCCGGTGCTCGATGCCGCGGAAGTTGTAGGTCACGTCCCAGTAGGTCGGGCGTGCGGCATCGGGCGCGCTGGTGCAGCGCTGGACGTTCTGGGTCGTGGTCTGCTGGCCGCCACCGCGACCACTGTTGCCGCCGATCGCCGCGCCGGCCACCACGCCGACGCCGGTGGCGATGTCCTTGCCGGTGCCGCCGCCGACCTGATGGCCGAGCACGCCGCCGATGACCGCGCCGAGCAAGGCACCCGGCACGTTGGTGCCACTGCGCTCCTGCGTCACCTGTTCGCGTTCGAGCCAGCAACGCTGCCCGGAGTTGTCGACCACGGCACGCACCGAAGTGATGTCGGCCTGGTAGAGGCGCTCGTTGTTGCGCCGGCCGTAGTCGTAGACGGCCACCGGCGGGGGCGCGTAGCGGCCGTCATCGACGCTGGCGCGCGGGTCCACGGTGCGCACCGACGAGATCCGGTCGTTCAGGCCCATGGCCGCGAGCGATCCGTACTGCCCGGGGCGCAGGATGACACAGCGTCCGCTGTAGCGCACGTCTTCGCACACTTCCCAGCGTTCGCCGCGCACCACGGCCGAGGAGGCGCGGTCATTGAAGCCATTGGCCCGGAAGTCCGCCACCGGTGTATCGGCGATGAAGGTCCGGCCTTCGAACCCATCGTTCTCGAAGAACACCACCTGGCTGGCCTGCGCGGGCGGCGGTGCTTGCGCGGGCGGCGGTGCCGGTGCGTAGCGATCCTCTTCATAACGGGCGTTGCGGCCAACCGCTCGCACGGAGCTCACGCGGTCGTTCAGGCCCATCGCCGCCAGCGACGGGTACTCGCCACGGCGCAGGATCACGCAGCGCCCCTCGAAGCGCGGCGCCTCGCATACTTCCCAGCGCTCGGACCGGTTGCCGCGCACCACGACGGACGATGACAGCTCGTTGAAGCCGAATCGCTCGAGGTTGCGGATCGAGCGCGTGGTGGTGAACGAGCGGCCCTGGTAGCCGTCGTGTTCATACAGAGTGACCTGCGCTGCGGCGTGGCCGGCCAGCGCCAGGCCGGCGATGGCCAGGGTGATGCGAGTGATTGCGTACATGGAGGGGACTCGGTTGAGGTCAGGCCCCCAGTGTGGAGGCCGGGTGCCGTGGCAGCCATCGGACGGCAGCGCCGCGCGGCGTAGTAGCTGTCCTACGGCGGGTGAGCGCCGGGCCCGGCGCCCGACGTCGTTGTAGGACAGCGCTGACAGGCCGACGCGCCTGCGGCCGCTTGCAGCACGGACAATGCGCTGGCAATCTCCAACGGCGTCCCGCCCCACCCCCGGACTGAGGATCCTTTCCCAGCCCATGCAGCCCCTGAAGACCTACATCGTCGAAGACAGTCCGGTGATTCGCGAGAACTTGATCGCCACGCTCGAGGAGTTGGTTCCGGTCGAGGTGGTCGGTACGGCCGAGGACGAATTCACCGCGTTGGAATGGTTGAACCAGTCCGATCAGGCGGTCGACCTGGTGATCGTCGACATCTTCCTCAAGAGCGGTTCCGGCCTGGGCGTCCTGCGCGCGTCGCAGGCGCGAGCGCAGGTGCGGCCGCGCAAGATGGTCGTGCTCAGCAACTACGCCACGCAGGACATGCGCGGCAAGTGCATCGCACTGGGCGCCGACCGGGTGTTCGACAAGTCGCACGAGATCGACGCCCTGATCGCCTATTGCGGCCGATTGGCCGCCGACCTCGCGCCCACGAGCCGCGGCAATGGTGCGGACGTGCTCGGTACCCTCTGAGCGTCGACGGGCCCTACTGGATCAGCCCGTTCTTCAGCGCGTAGTAGGTCAGGTCGCTGTTGGACGTCAGATGCATCTTCTCCATCACGCGCGTGCGGTAGGTGCTGACCGTCTTGACGCTCAGCGACATGCCTTCGGCGATGTGGCCCACGGTCTCACCCTTCGCCAGGCGCAGGAAGACCTGCAGTTCGCGCTCGGAGAGCTGTTCGTGCAGGGGCTGGTCACCGCCCGCGCCCAGACCCTCGGCCAGGCGCTCGGCCACACCGGCGGTGATGTAGCGGCGCCCGCGCGCGACGGTGCGGATCGCGCGCACGATTTCCTCGGGGTCGCAATCCTTGTTGAGGTAGCCGCTGGCGCCCTGCCGCAGCAGCGTGGTGGCGTAATGTTCCTCGGCGTAACCACTCAGGATCAACACCGGCAGGTCGGGCGCCCGGGCGCGAATGGCAGCCAGTGCGTCGACCCCGCTCTGGTCGGGCATGCCGATGTCGAGCACGATGACGTCGACCTCGCCCTTGCGAACGATGTCCACGGCCTCGCGCCCGCTGGCAGCTTCGGCCACGACCGCGAAATCGATCTGGTCGGCGAAGAACTGGCGCAGCCCTGCGCGAACCAGGGCGTGGTCGTCGACGATGGCGATGCGGATCATGCGGCGTTTTTTTGCATTGTTGCATGATCGCACTTTTCGCTAGGGGCGCTCGTGTTGAACGCGTGGACCGTCGTCAAGCGCAACCCGGTGATCTGCGCTCTGGCGTTGCTGGCCGCCGTTGCGCTGATCTTCATCAGCGAGGGCAGCTACTGGCGCTCGCTGGCGGCCATCGAACGCCTGGCCCGGGGCCAACAGGAACGCGTCCTCGTGCGCGAACTGCAGATCAGCATGCTCGAAGCAGAGTCGGCGCAGCGGGGCTACCTCCTGACCGGCCGCCAGGACCACCTGCAGCCCTACGCCGCCGCGGTCAAGGAGATCGACGACACGCTCGACCGGCTCGAGCGCACCCACGCGCAGGCGACCTCATTGCAGCCGACGCTGGCGGCGCTGCGCCAGGCCGTGCAGCTCAAGCTGGGCGAGATGGCGCAGGCGATTCGCCAGCGCGACGACGGCCCGATGTCTGCCGCCGCAGCGAACCTGGCGAGCGACGCGGGGATCGCGCACATGAAGGCCATTTTCCTGCGCATCGACGAGCTCCTGGCCCTGGAGGCGCAACAGGGCGTGGTGCGCGGCGCCTCCCTGAAAGGTGTGCTGGAACTCAGCCGCGTGGGCGTGGTCAGCCTGTGCGCGATCGGGCTGCTCGCGCTCTTCCTCTACCTGCGCCACGGCCTGGCCCTCCAATCGCACGAGCTCGATGTCAAGCGCACCGCGCAGGCCGAGCGCGAGCGCCTCGAGGCCGAGGTCATGCAGCGCACGGCGGAGTTGACCGACCTCACGCGCCACCTGTTGAGTGCGCGCGAAGATGAGCGCAACCGCCTCGCGCGCGACCTGCACGACGAACTGGGCTCGCTGCTGACCTCCGCCAAGCTCGACGCAGCGCGCATCAAGTCGCGCCTGGCCGACACCGCGCCCGAGGCCCAGGAGCGCCTGGCCCACCTTGTGGGCACGCTCAACACCAGCATCGCGCTCGGGCGCCGCATCATCGAAGACCTGCGCCCATCGACGCTGGCCAATCTCGGGCTGGCGGCCGCGCTCGAGATCCTCGCGCGCGAGTACGGCGAGCGCTCCGGGGTGCATGTCCATTGCGCGCTCGAGCCGGTCAAGTTGTCGCCGGCGGCCGAACTGGTGATCTACCGGATGGCGCAGGAAGCCATCACCAATGCCAGCAAGTACGCGCAGGCCAGCCGGATCTGGATCACCCTGAGTTCGCGCGGCGATCAGGTCGAAGCCTCGGTGCGCGACGACGGTGTGGGCTTCGACACCCAACAGACCCCCAGTTCCGCCTACGGCCTGCTGGGCATGCGCTACCGCGTCGAGGCCGCGCATGGCACGCTCACCGTGGCGTCGGCCCCGGGACAGGGCACGACGGTCTCGGTCGTGCTGCCGGCCGCGGGCTGAGAGCGCGCCAGGCCTGTCGGCGCCGTCCTACGCCGCCGTGCTCGCTCGCCCGACAAGACCGCGGCCCGGGCGCCGATCGCCCTGGCGCGCGTGCGACGCCAGACTTCGTGCACCCCTGGCCAGTTCCGCAATCGCGCCATGCTTCACTACGCCGTCGTCTTCTTCGTCATTGCCCTGATCGCCGCCCTGTTCGGCTTCGGCGGCATTGCCGCCGGCGCGGTGGGCATCGGCAAGCTGCTGTTCTACGTGTTCGTCGTGCTGGCCGTGGCCAGTCTCCTGTACGGACTCATCGCCAGGAAAGCGTGACCGCCGTTTTCATCCAACCCACTTTGACTAGGAACCCACCATGAACGACGCCCAACTCTCCGAACAGCGCAACAACCTGGTCGATCAGGCGGCGCAGGCCACCGACCACGCCATCCGGGCGACCCAGCGCGTGGCCAACGACGCACTCGACGGCCTGGCGGGCAGCGTGCAGGGCGTACGCCACGATGTCGCCCCCATGCTCGACCGTGCCGGCGAGCGCGCCAGTGCGCTTGCCCAGCGCGGCGTCAGCGCGCTGCGCGAGACCTCGCGTGACGTGCGCGACGGCGCCGTGCGCGTCGGCGACCGCACGGCCCTGTACGTCAAGGACGAACCGCTCAAGGCGATCCTGATCGCGGCAGCCAGCGGCGCCGCGCTGATGGCGCTGGTGGGCTTGCTGACGCGATCGCGCAACCGCGCCTGAGGGCGCTGCCAGAGCCTGCCTGCGGTCGCCGCGATGCACCCGCTGTTTCACCTGATCGCGACCCGGCCGCAACTGCTGGCCGAGCATGCCGAGGCCTATGCCGCGCTGATCGCCATCGAGGTGCCCCGCATCTCGGCGGCGTGGCAGCGCAGCGCGCTGCTCAAGGTGCTGGCCCTGTGCAGCCTCTGCGTCGGCGTCACGCTCGCGGGCGTGTCAATGCTGTTGTGGGCCGCCCTGGAGCGCCTGCCGTTGCATGCGCCCTGGGTCCTGCTGGCGGTCCCGCTGCTGCCCCTGCTGGTGGGCGCGGCCTGCGCGGTCGCCGCGCAACGCGTGGGCGAATGCGAGGCGCTGGCGCACCTGCGCCAGCAGGTCAGCGCCGATCTCGGGATGCTGCGAGAGGCGGCGCTCGCATGAGTGTTGCCCTCCACGCCGCATCGGCCCGGCTGGCGCTTTCGCGCGAGCAGTTGCGACGGTCGCTCCAGGCCACCGTCGCCTCCGCGCAGGGCGAAGGCGACGCTCAATCGCGCCCGCGCAAGCGCGACTGGCTCGAGGACCTCGCGGCCCTGCCGCGCGCCGTGAATGGGGCGGGCGGCCTTTCGGGGTCGACTCCGCTGCTGGGGGTGGTCGCGCTGCTGGCCAAGAGCGCCGTCAACGACGCGCTAAAGCCGATCGCGCAGCGCCACCCCTGGGCCCTGGTCGGCGGCGCGATGGCCCTGGGGGGCCTGGTGGTGTGGAGCCGTCCGTGGCGCGGTTCCGGGTCCAGCCTGTGGGCGGGCCTGCTGCCACCCTTGCTGCTTGCGACGCTCAGGGCGACTGCGGCGCAGGCCGATCGCCCGCATGCACCTTGACCGTGGCCTGAATTGCCTCGCCAAGGGCCTGCCGCTGCGCAGCGTGCAGCTGATGCAACGCATCGGCGCACTCCAGCACTTCGGACTGCAACTTCCTCAGCGCACCGTTGTGCGGTTGCTCGATCGATGAACCCACCGTCGCCTTCAAACGCGCCACGATTGCATCGAGCAGCGTGGCGTAGTCGTCGATCGACACGGGAGCCATCGCGGCGGCGTCGTTGCAGGGATGCGTGGATCCGGCAAACCCGTCGTTGATGCCGTCGAGCGCCAGCACCAGCCGGGAGAGATCTTCACGCTGTCGGGGCGTCGACGGTTGCATCGTCATCCGCACCTCAGTCTGGCTTCACGGGCCCGGGCGGCGACGGCTCGGCCGGCGTCCCGGTGGCGGGCACATCGTTCCCCGAGGTGTGACCGGGTGGCGGCGCGCCCTCGGCGGTGAAATCGTTCTTCTGCTGTACCAGCGACTTCTTCGGCGGCTCGGTCTTGCCGGTCAATGCATTGCGGATCACGTCGTGCGCCCTGATGATGTCTTTGTTCAGGGATGCTTGTAGCACGCCCGGCGCGCGCCGTCGGTACGCCAGCGTACCGATGCGCCGGAATCGGGTCCGCCGTTGGACGCCGCGGGGGCGCTGGGCTGGCGCCCGCCCGTCACAGCCAGTACTCCCACGCCCGCGCGAACAGCTCCTTGGCCCGCATGTCGATCGGACGCTGTCGCCACTGCTCGAGCGTGATCGTGTCTGAGGCCGCCAGGTCGCGCTCGAACATGGCCTGCACCTGCTGGCCGAACTCGGTGCCGAGCACGACAGCGTTGAGCTCGTAGTTGTGCAGGAAGCTGCGCCAGTCGAGGTTGGTCGAGCCCACGGTGGCCCACACGCCGTCGATGAGGGCGGTCTTCGAGTGCAGGATCACACCGCGCCGCTCGTGGATCTTCACCCCGGCGCGCAGCAGCCGGTCGTAGTAGGCGCGACCGGCGTGAAAGACGAGCCAGGAGTCGGTCTGGCTGGGCAGGATCAGTTGCACCTCGACGCCGCGCTGTGCTGCACCTTCGAGCGCGGCCAGCAGTTGCGGATCCGGCACGAAGTAGGCGTTGGTGAGCTTGACGCTGGTCTCGGCGCTCCCGATCGCGGACAGCAGGGTCGCGTAGATCAGGCTGAAGGCCTCGTCGGGCGAGCTGCCGATGGCGCGCACCACCAGCTTGCCCATGGCCTGCGGCGGCGGGAAGTACTTGCGCGCGGCCAGCTTGGGGCCCTTCTGCTTCTCCCAGCTATCGATGAAGAGCTTCTGCAACTCGGCGACCACGGGCCCCTGCAATTGCAGGTCCGTGTCGCGCCAGGCCGGATTGTCGGCACCGGGTGTCTTGGGCGGGCCCTGCGATCCACGCTTGAACGACCCACCGGAATAGACACTGCTGATGTTGATGCCGCCGAGGAAGGCGATGCGGCCGTCGACGATCAGCAGCTTGCGATGGTCGCGCTGGTTCAACTGCCAGCCTTCGCGCGCGGCCAGGGGGTTCACCGGGTTGAACTCATGCACCGCGATGCCGCTGGCGGCCAACTTCGCAAAGAACGCTGCCGGCGTGGTAATGGTGCCGACACTGTCGCGCAGCAGGTTGACCTGCACACCGGCGGCTTGCTTGGCCATCAGGGCCTGCGCGAACCGCTGGCCGACCTCGTCGTCGTCGAGGATGTAGGTCTCCATGTTGATGTGGTCGGCTGCTGCGTTGATCGCCGCGAACATCGCCTGGTAGGTGGCGGGTCCGTCCTGCAACAGCAGCACGGCGTTGCCGGTCGTCAGCGGGCTGCCGACGATGGCCTCCTCGAGCGCGAGGTGGCGCTCGAAGATGTCGGTCGCGGGGCCGCGGCTGGCCAGCTTGTCGAGCACCGCCTTGCTTTGCGCCGCCGTGAGCGGCCCGCGCGCGCCTTCGAGCTGCACCGGCGGCCGACCGCGCCGCGCCAGATCGGGCGCGATGTTGGGCAGGATGCTGCAAGCCGGCGCGAGGGTCAGCGTCAGCGTCACCGCCATCCCGAAGCGGGCCAGCCAGCGCCCCATGGCTAGGGCCTTTTGACGCTGTCGGACGGCTCGCGCCGCGCGCTCACGCGCCAGACCGAGTTGCCCACGTCGTCGGCCACCAGCAAGGCGCCGGTCTTGTCGAGCGCCACCCCGACCGGCCGGCCCTGGGCGGAACCGCTGTCATCGAGGAAGCCAGTCAGCACGTCGCGCGGCGGCCCCGAGGGTTTGCCGTTGTCGAACGGGACGAACACCACCTTGTAGCCACTGTGGGGGCGGCGGTTCCAGGAACCATGCTCGCCGATGAACATGCCCTGCGCATAAGCGGCGGGCAACGTGGTGCCGGTCGATGACACCAGCCCCAGCGGCGCCACATGCGCCCCGATCGCGTAGTCGGGTACGACGGCGATCGCGACCAGGTCAGGCCGTGGCGGCTTCACGCGTTGATCCACATGCGTGCCGTAGTAGCTGTAGGGCCAGCCGTAGAAGGCGCCGTCGCTCACCGAGGTCAGGTAGTCGGGCACCAGGTCGCTGCCGAGCTCGTCGCGCTCGTTGACCACGGTCCACAGCACGGCGGTGGCGGATTCCCAGGCCAGGCCGTTGGGGTTGCGCAGCCCGGACGCGAAGACGCGATGCGAACCGTTTCTCACGTCGACTTCCCAGATCGCGCCGCGCTCGGCCTCGGCCTCGATGCCACGCTCGGCCACGTTGCTGTTGGACCCGACCGTGACGTAGAGCTTGCTGCCGTCGGCGCTGGCGAGCAGGTTCTTGGTCCAGTGGTGGTTGATCGGGCCTGCCGGCAGCGCGACCACGCGCACGCCGGCCGCGGCGATGCGCAGGTCGCCGCTGGCGTAGGGGAATCGCACCACGGCGTCCGAATTCGCGACATACAGCGCGTCACCCACCAGCGCCATGCCGAAGGGCGAGTTCAGGCCTTCGAGCAGCACCGAGCGCAGGTCGGCCACGCCGTCGCCGTCGGTGTCGCGCAGCAGGGTGATGCGGTTGGCGCTCGGCACGCCGGCACCGGCGCGCTTCATCACCAGCCCCATCACCCAGCCCTTGATGCCCCTGCCGTCGTCCGGCTTGGGCGGCGCATTGGTCTCGGCCACCAGCACGTCGCCATTGGGCAGCACCAGCAGCCAGCGCGGATGTTCCAGCCCGCGGGCAAATGCGGCGACCTGCAGACCCGCGCTCGCCTGCGGAGTCCGGCCCTGCGGCCAGCCAACGGCCGGCGCGATGTTGACGGTCGGGATCAGGCGACGCTGCGGTGGCGGCAGCTCGGGCCGCGGCCCGGTTCCTGCCGCTGTCTGCAGGGTGGCCACATCGCCGCAGGCGGCGAGCGCCATCAGGCCGAGGCCGACCGACAGCGCCCGAAGGTTCAAAGCCGACCCATCAACAGCAGGACGATCACGATGATCAGGACCAGGCCGAGGCCACCGCTGGGCGCATATCCCCAGTTCTTGCTGTGGCCCCAGGTCGGCAAGGCGCCGACGAGCAACAGGATCAGGACGATCAACAGGATGGTGCCCAGGCTCATGACGTGCTCCAGTCGTTTGAGGTTGGATTGAACTTAGTTCGACGGCCCGGAGGCTGCGGGCGCAACGACGATCACGGTCGTGCCGTCGCCTGCCTTGCCGGTGTTGCCGGTGTTGCCCGTCGCACCGGTGTTGCCCGTCGCACCCGTGGTGCCCGTGTTGCCTGTATTGCCCGTGTTTCCGGTGGCACCGGTGTCGCCGGTCGCGCCGGCGGGACCCGGCACGGTCACCGGCACGGTGACCACGGCGGGCGGGTTGCAGGCGGCGAGGCCGGCAGCGGTCAGAAGGGTCAGCAGGGCGATCGAGCGGTTCATGGGGATTCCTTGAGAGTTGACCTACAGCGTAGGCGGGTGAAGCAAGAAAGTCGGTGCGATAGCGAACAGTGCGGGCGCCACGCTCCTGCGCCGGTCGCCTGTCTTGCAGGCCGGGGCCTGGATTCCAGGCCAACCGATCAGCTCCTCGATCGCGGGTGGGCCATAGCGTTGGGCTGCCACGGCGTGCATCGAACGCGCCACTTCGGCGACGCGCCGGGTCGTGGCGTCATCCGGTGCGTGCACGACCAGAAAGCTGCAACCGCACTGCGCCAGCGCGCGGTGGGCTTGCATGAATCTGAACTCCTGGCCGAAGAGCGCCAATGGGCTGGCCGCCTGCACGTCCGCGTCGACCTGGGCCGCCATCTGCTGCGGCGTGTAGCACGACAGGTCCTCGCTGGCGCAGCCCTCGGCGAGCAGGGCCTCCAGGGTGTCGCGCGACTGCGCCTGCGACCGAAAGGCCACCACGATCCGGGACACCGCGCTGGTAACGCAGAACGATGGTGGCAGGGGGAGCTTGTCCATGCGGCACTCCAGTGATGGCGCGCCATCGGGCGTTCGCCACAGGCGAGCATCGATCCATGCCGGTCCTGGCGCCATCGGTGGATCGGCCGTGCGCGTGTCGGAGCCGTCCGACACCGCGCCTCACGGCGGCGGCGCCTCAGGCCGACAGTTCCGACAGCAGTTCAGGGCGGCAGATGCAGGGCAGCGCGTTTTCGCGGCCGACCATGGCCCGTGCGTAGAGGTAGTTGTTGCGCGCGCGCTCGCTGAGCGCATCCATGTCGACATGGCCGAGGGCATCGCAGGGAAACGCCACTCCGCGCCCTTGCAGGTAGAGCGACATGAAACGGATCTCGAACAAGACGGCGGAAAGCGGTGTGACCATGGTGGTCTCCAGACGGAAAGGCATTCATCTGCCAGCCTCACGATGCACCCGATGCGGTGCCCGCGCAGCCGGACCGCTGGCCGCCAGCGTGTAGGCCCGGCTCACGTCGACACCGGTCGCGCGTCCTACACGGCGCGCCAGCCGCGGGTGTGTGGCCGCGCACAGACGCGGCACGAACGCCACCCTAGCGTGCGCCATGCAAAACCATCGGTCCCTCATCGGCCTGCGCGAGCTGTGTGCGTCTCTGCTCTGCGCGCTGGCCGCACCGGCCCAGGCCCAGGACGCGACGGCGCTCGCCGCACACCACACGGCGTTGCGCGACGCCCTGGCCCGCAGCGCTTTCGAGCGCCCGATGGTGATCGAGTCGAGCGAGACCGCCGGCACCCTGAAGGGCAACATCTACGCCCGCGTCGATCAACCCTTTGCACTGCTGGCCCGCGCGTTGCAGGACATCGACCACTGGTGCGACATCCTCACACTTCACCTGAACGTCAAGCAGTGCCGCGCCGGCACGGCCGGGCGCGACGCGACGCTGGGCCTGGTGGTCGGCAGCAAGTCCGATCAGTCGCCCAGCGAGGCCTACAGCTTCGAGTTTGCCTACAGGGTGGCCGCGCGCACGGCCGACTACCTCCAGGTCGCGCTCGACGCCGCCGAGGGGCCGCTCGGCACGAGTCGCTACCGCATCGTGCTCGAGGCCGCGCCGATCGACGCCCAGCGCAGTTTCCTGCGCATGTCCTACGCCTACGACCAAGGCCTGGCAGCGCGCCTGGCCATGCAGGCGTACCTGGCCACCGCCGGGCGCAACAAGGTCGGCTTCAGCGTCGTCGGCCGGCAGCCCGACGGCACACCGATCTACATCGGAAACATGCGCGGCGTGATCGAGCGCAACACGATGCGCTACTACCTGGCCATCGAGGCCTACCTCGGCGCGCAGTCGCTGCCGCCCGCGCAGCGATTCGAGCGCCGCCTGGCCGCCTGGCACGCCGGCATCGAGCGTTACCCGCGGCAACTGCACGAGCTCGCGCTCAGCGAGTACCTCGACATGAAGCGCGCACAGGCGCTGCGCTAGGGCCTGTTAACGCTATTGGAGGGCCCGCGCCGGGGGCTGGCACGCCACAGGGCAAGGCGCACGCGAGGCCGTGTGCTTGTTGCACACAACGAGCGTGCAACGCGGCCCTGTGGCGTGCCAGCCC
>Ga0209797_10000693_pt1 | contig 16913 bp, 13 predicted proteins | sample DOMMetBare3Fresh_2_FD_187472 | JGI IMG/M metagenome (GOLD analysis project Ga0209797, IMG submission 187472) | Wetland sediment microbial communities from St. Louis River estuary, USA, under dissolved organic matter induced mercury methylation -... | ecosystem: Environmental > Aquatic >... | reverse complement strand
CGGAATCGTACGTTGTGAGACGCCGCACTCGATGCTTGTTGCACGGTGGCCAGCTGCTGCGCAGCTGGCCACCGTGATCCTGAAGGGGCGCGCTTCGCGCGCCCGGGGTTCGGGTGCAACGGTACGAGACGCCGCACTAGATGATCCGAGGAGACTTGCGCGTTGCGGCCGAACACGGTTGACTCGCGCCGACGCGTTGGCGAGGATCGAACCGAGCACGGAGCCCAAGGAGGCAACGATGAAGACGATCGTGGTGGCGTACGACGAGACCGAGCCGGCCAAGCGTGCGCTCGCACGTGCGGCGGAGCTCGCGAAGACGTTCGGGTCGAAGCTGATCGTGACGAGCGTTGCACCCGTCGGGGCCGCGGGGCCGCGCGGAGGCGGCCCGATCGACCCGGTCGACCCGCCCGCGCATCATCGCGAGGAGCTCGAGCACGCACGCACGTTCCTGTCGGGGCAGGGGATCGAGGCCGAGCTGCAGGCCGGGGTCGGCGACCCGGCCGACGTCATCGTCGCGCTCGCCGAAGAGCGGGATGCCGACCTGATCGTCGTCGGCACGCGCGAGCCGGGCCTGATCGACCGCCTGTTCAAGGGCAGCGTCAGCGCCGCCGTCTCGCGGCAGGCGCACTGCGACGTGCTGATCGTCCACTGACCGGCCCGCGTGGAGGCTCCCGGGTGCGGCCGGGAGCCTCGGGCGGGCGGGATTTCACTCGCCGCCCGGACTGGAGTACCGTACCCGCGTGCCCATGACCGCCCCCGATGCAGCGAACGGAGCCCGTCGCGGCGAGCCGCTGATCCACGCGGACGGCATCTGGAAGGTGTTCGGGCCACACGCCGACCGGATCGTCGGGACGCCCGACGCAGATCTGCCCCGCTCGGAGCTGCGAGCGAAGACGGGCTGCGTGGCGGCAGTGCGCAACGTGTCGTTCGACGTGTGGCCGGGCGAGGTGTTCGTCGTGATGGGCCTCTCCGGATCGGGCAAGTCGACGCTCGTGCGGACGCTGATTCGCCTGATCGAGCCCACGGCGGGAACGATCCAGATCGACGGTCGCGACGTCACCGGCGCGAACCAGGCTGCGCTGCGCGAGATGCGCCGGCGCACGGTCTCGATGGTGTTCCAGCACTTCGGGCTGCTCGCCCACCGTCGCGTGATCGAGAACGTCGCCTTCGGGCTCGAGATCCAGGGCGTCGCCAAGACCGAGCGGCTCGCGAAGGCACGGGAGATGCTCCGCCTCGTCGGGCTCGAGGACGTCGAGAACTCGTTCCCCGACCAGCTCTCCGGCGGCATGCAGCAGCGCGTCGGCGTCGCGCGCGCCTTCGTCGCCAACCCGGCAGTGATGCTGTACGACGAGCCGTTCAGCGCGCTCGACCCGCTCATCCGCCGCGACATGCAGGACGAGGTGATGCGCCTCCAGCGCGAGACCGGCAAGACGATGGTCTTCATCACGCACGACCTCCCCGAGGCACTTCGGCTCGGCGACCGGATCGCGATCATGCGGGACGGGCGGATCGTGCAGCTCGGCACCGGCGAGGAGCTCGTCGGCTCCCCCGCCGACGACTACGTCGAGAACTTCGTCCGTGACGTGCCGCGCAGCCACGTCCTTACACTCCGCTGGATCATGCGCGCGCCCGCGGAGGGCGAGCACGCAGACGGCCCGCGGCTTCCCGTCGGTACCACGGTGAAGGACGCGGTGCCCGTGCTGGCAGCGAGCGAGCAGCCGGTCGTGGCCGTGGACGGCGACGACCAGATGCTCGGCCTGGTCGACCGGGTGTCCGTGTTGAAGGCGATCGCCGGCGAGGGGGGCTAGCGGGGCATGTCCGTGGCGACCGACGTGACGACGGTCACCCCCGTCCTCTCGCATCGCCCCTGGTGGCAGGGGAAGATCGTCCAGGTCGCAGTCGTCGTCGGTGTCATGGTGCTCGTCTACCGGGCGTTCGGGCTCGAGTACTCGTGGCCCCGGAGCCTGGAGTGGAACGGCCTGTCCGCTCACCTCGACTCGTTCCAGTCCTGGCTGCTCGACCAGCGCTCGGCCGAGGACAGGAGCGTCGTGTTCGCCGTCTTCGACGGGTTCGCGACCTTCGTCGACGACCTCGTCACCTGGCTCACCGACGCGATCCTCTGGCTCACGTGGCTCGGCGCCGCCGCCACGGGCACCCTGGTCGTGCTTCGCTTCGGCGGCCTTCGCGCGGCGGCGATCGTGCTGGCGGCGTTCGTCTCGTTCGCCGCGCTCGGCGTCTGGGAGGCGAGCATGGCGACGCTGGCGTTGATGCTGGCGGCGGTCGGGCTCTCGCTCCTCGTCGGCGTCCCGCTCGGGATCCTGGCCGGGCGCTCGGACAGGTTCCAGCAGGCGATCAGCCCGGTGCTCGACGCGATGCAGATCGTGCCGGCCTTCGCGTACCTGATGCCCGTCGTGATCCTCTTCTCCGTCGGCCCGGCGGCCGCGGTCGTCTCGACGATGATCTACGCGGTGCCGCCCGCGGTCCGGATCACGTCGCTCGGGATCCGCGGCGTCTCGGTGAACACCGTCGAGGCGGCCGCATCGATGGGCTCGACACGCCGCCAGCTGCTCGGGAAGGTGCAGCTCCCGCTCGCGCGCCGGATGCTGTTGCTGGGCGTCAACCAGACGATTCTGTTCGCGCTCTCGATGGTCGTGATCGCCGGGCTGATCGGCGGCGGCGGCCTCGGGGCCGTCGTCACGAGCGGGCTCTACTCGAACCCGGCGCTCGCCATCCTCGCCGGCTTCGCGATCGTGATCATGGCGATGGCCCTCGATCGCGCCACCGAGGCGATCGCAAACCGCACGGACCCTTCGCAGCGCCATCTCGACGACACGGGTCGGCAGCGGGTCCGCCTGCAGACCCTCGCCTCCGCGACAGCAGGAGTCGCAATCGTCGCTGCCGCGAAGATCGCCGGGGTCTCCGGCATCTACCCGGACGAGACCGGGGGCGGCACATCGGTGACCGCCCAGCAGTGGCTGCTGGCGCAGATCCAGAAGGCGCTCGACTACGTCCAGGATCCGACCTCGTTCGCGTTCGGGGTCACCGAGCCGACCGGCAACTTCCTGCTCACCAAGGCGCTGCTCCCGTTGCAGGAGTTCCTGGTCGGAACACCCTGGTTCGTCACGGTCGGCGGGCTGACGCTGATCGCGTTCCTGATCAGCGGGCTCCGGCCGGCGGTGACGACGCTCCTGATGCTCGTCTCGATCGGGGTCGCCGGCGTGTGGCCGCTGGCGATGGACACGCTCTCCCAGGTGCTCGTGGCGACGGTGCTCGCCGTCGCGGTCGGTGTCACGCTCGGGGTCCTGGCGGCCGAAAGCCAGGCCGTCTCGAACGTGCTGCGGCCTGTGAACGACGTGCTGCAGACGCTGCCCCAGCTGGTCTACATCATCCCCTTCATCTATCTGATGCCGGTTTCGATCGTCCCAGGAGTTATCGCCGGCGTTCTCTATGCCTTCCCCGTCGTCACCCGGCTCGTCGAGCGGGGCGTCCGCGACGTCGCGCCCGAGGCGGTCGAGGCGGCAGGCGCCTTCGGGGCGACCCGCAGGCAGATCCTGACGAAGGTGAAGGTGCCCCTGGCGGGCGACGCGATCATGCTCGGGGTCAACCAGGGGATCGTGATGGTGCTGGCGGTCGTCGTGATCGGCGGCCTCGTCGGCTCCGGCGGGCTCGGCTACGAGGTGGCGCAGGGGCTCGTGCGCGGGCAGTTCGGCCAAGGCGTGATCGCGTCGCTCGCGATCCTCGCGCTCGGCATCGCACTCGACCGCGTCACCCAGGGCAGCCGGCAGGCCCGCAAGAAAGGAATCGGTTGAGCATCCAGATGACATCAACAAGGAGGGTCGAATGAGAATTCGTCTCGGAGTGAAACGGCTGCGACTGGCAGCGATCGCGCTCGTGGCGGTGGCGGCGCTCGTCGCGTCGGCGAGCGCACTCGGCGGCGGCGCGCGCGCAGCGGCGTGCGGCAACGTCGTTCTGAACGAGAACGCGTGGGCGGGCTCGACGTCCAACGTCTACGTCGTCAAGTACGTGCTCGAGAAGAACCTCGGCTGCAAGGTGAAGGTGACGAACATCACCGAGAACCAGCCGAGCTTCCAGGCTATGGCCGACGGCAAGATCGACGTCGTGCTGGAGGACTGGGACAACACGCTCGTGGCCTCGAACAAGAAGTACGTGACGAGCGGCTCCGTCGTGAACGTGGGCGGCAACGGGATCACCGGCGTGATCGGCTGGTTCATCCCCCGCTACCTGCTCAAGCAGTATCCGCAGTTCAAGACGTGGAAGGGGCTGAAGGGCAAGGAGAGCGTCTTCAAGTCGCCGGAGTCGGGATCGCAGGGGATGTTCCTCGGCGGTGACCCGTCGTACGTGCAGAAGGACAAGGCGCTGATCGCGGGCCTCGGGCTCAACCTCAAGCATGTCGTCGCCGGCGCGGAGCCGGCGCAGGTCGCACGCTGGAGCCAGCTCTACAAGCAGAAGAAGCCGGTGCTCTTCTACTGGTACGACCCGCAGTACCTGAACGCCCAGTACGACCTCGTGCAGGTGCAGCTCCCCGCCCGCTTCAAGGGCTGCCAGGACGACGAGAAGCAGGGCGGCGACCCGAAGAAGTACGCCTGCGCCTACCCGTCGTACGGGCTCGACAAGCTCGTGAGCGGGAAGTTCGCCAAGAGCGGCTCGCCCGCCCTGGCGGTGATCAAGAAGTTCAGCTGGACGTCGGCCGACCAGAACGCCGTCGCCAACCTGATCGCCGGCAAGAAGATGAAGCCGGACAAGGCGGCCGAGACCTGGGTGAAGGCGAACCAGGCCAAGGTCAAGGCGTGGCTCGCGAAGTAACGGGCTGAGCAGCCTCTGTGCTCGGGAGTGTGGCGGCCCTCGAGGTCGTCGCACTCCCGCGCCGCAGATCTGATATACAGCGCGCATATCAATGCGCGCCCTCTCTCCCACCCCTCTGCAGGCGGAGCGCGACCAGGCCGGCTCGCTCAGCGAGCGCGCCACCCGCCAGATCCGCGAGCTGATCGTGACGCTCGAGCTGCCGCCCGGCACGCCGGTCAGCGAGCGCGACCTGATGGAGCGCCTCGGCTTGGGGCGCACGCCCGTCCGCGAGGCACTGCGCGCGCTCGCGCAGGAGAAGCTCGTCGAGGTCTACCCGCGCCGCGGCATCGTGGTCTCACCGGTCGACGTCGGCGACCTGGCGGCGCTCTCCGAGGCGCGCATCGTGCTCGAGAGCTTTGCCGCGCGGCTCGCCGCCGAGCGCGCCACCGCCGAGGACCGGGCGATCGCGCGGGCGCTGCTCGACGAGCTAGCGGGCAGTGGCGGCGCGCACGACGAGCGCGCGCTGATCCAGCTCGACCAGCGCATCCACGGCCATGTCTACCGGTGCGCCCACAACCCCTTCATCGAGTCGACCCTGCACGAGTACTACGTCCTCGCGCTTCGCGTCTGGTACCTCGCGCTCGACCGCGTCGCGCGCCTCGACGACGCCGTCACCGAGCACCGGGAGCTGCTCGAGGCGATCTGCGAGGGCGAGGCCCGGCGCGCAGAGGACGTCATGCGCCGCCACATCGAGAGCTTCGAGCGGGCGATCCGCGCCGTGCTCTGATCACGACCACGAGAAACGAGGAGAGCGACCCATGAGCACCTTCCCGAGCAGCGCCCGAGCCGTCGTGATCGGCTGCGGCATCGTCGGCAACAGCCTCGCCTACCACCTCACCCGCCTCGGCTGGACCGACGTGGTGCTGATCGACAAGGGCCCGCTGCCGAACCCCGGCGGCTCCACCGGGCACGCCTCGAACTTCATCTTCCCGGTCGACCACTCCAAGGAGATGACGCAGCTGACGCTCGAGTCGCAGCGCCAGTACCGGGAGCTGGGCGTCAACACCGAGTGCGGCGGGATCGAGGTCGCACGCACCGAGGAGCGGATGGAGGAGCTCCGCCGCCGGATGGCGTCGGCGAAGTCGTGGGGCGTCGACCCGGCGCGCCTCGTCACGCCGGCCGAGATCAAGGAGCTCGTGCCGTACATCGACGAGACGGTCGTGCTCGGCGGCTTCTACTGCCCCACCGTCTCCGTCGTCGACTCGCTCCAGGCCGGCACGATCATGCGCGAGCAGGGGATCGCCTCTGGCGGCCTGCAGGTGTTCGCGAGCACGGACGTGAGCGGGATGGACGTCGAGGGCAGGCGCATCCGCCGCGTCCACACCTCACGCGGCACGATCGAGGCGGAGACTGTGGTGATCGCCTGCGGCGTGTGGAGCCCGCTGCTCGCACGCATGGCCGGAGCCCACATCCCGCTGACCCCTGCCGTCCACCAGATGATCGACGTGGGCCCGGTGCCGCGCTTCGAGCAGTCCACGAAGGCGATCGAGTTCCCGATCGTGCGAGACATGGACGTGTTCATGTACGAGCGCCAGGACGGCGTCGGCCTCGAGATCGGCTCCTACGCGCACCGCTCGATCCTGCACGACCCCGAGGAGATCCCCTCGATCGAGGAGGCTGCGCTCTCGCCCACGGAGTTCCCGTTCACGCAGGCCGACTTCGGCCCCCAGATGGAGCACGCGCTCGAGCTGATGCCGGAGATCGTCGGGAACGAGTCCGTCGGCGTGAAGTACGCGATCAACGGGCTCATCGCGCTCACCCCCGACGGCATGCCGATCCTCGGAGAGACGCCCGAGGTGCGGGGGCTCTGGTCGGCGGCCGCCGTCTGGGTCAAGGAGGGCCCCGCGGTCGGCACCTCCGTGGCCGAGTGGATGGTGCACGGCGAGTCGCACATCGACCTGCACTCGTCCGACATCAGCCGCTTCCACGACCACCAGAAGACCCGCGCCCACGTCAAGGCCCGCGCCTTCGAGGCCTTCCCGAAGACGTACGGGATCGTGCACCCGGCGGAGCAGTGGTCGAGCGAGCGCGGCATCCGCCGCTCTCCCATGTACGAGCGGGAGCAGGAGCTCCGGGCCGCCTTCTACGAGGCGGTCGGCTGGGAGCGGCCCCAGTGGTACGAGGCGAACGCGCCGCTCCTCGAGCGCTACGGCATCGAAGGTCGCGCGGCGGAATGGGACGCCCGCTGGTGGTCACCGATCATCAACGCCGAGCACCTCGCCATGCGCGAGCACGCGGGCATCTTCGACCTGTCGGCGTTCGCGATCTTCGACGTGCAAGGCCCGGGAGCGCTCGATGCCCTGCAGCACGCCGTGCTCGCCCAGATGGACGTCCCCGTCGGCCGCGTCGTGTACACACCGGTGCTCGGGCCGGGCGGCGGCTTCAGGTCCGACCTGACGATCATGCGCCTGGGCGACCAGGAGTTCCGCATCGTCACCGGCGGTGCGCACGGCATGGCCGACCGCAAGCTGTTCTCCGACCTCCTGCCCGCAGACGGCTCGGCCACGCTCGTCGACGTCACGACCGCCTGGACGACGATCGGCCTCTGGGGGCCGCGCGCCCGGGACATCCTCTCGAGCGCCACCTCCGACGACGTCTCGCACGAGGGCTTCCCGTTCGGCACCTGCCGGACGATCGAGATCGGCTCGCAGCTCGCGCTCGCGTCACGCATCTCCTACGTCGGCGACCTCGGCTGGGAGCTCTACGTGCCGATGGAGCAGGGCGCCCGGCTGTGGGACGTGCTCTTCGAGGCGGGCGTGCCGCACAGCCTGACGGCGTGCGGGATCGGCGTCTACGGCACCACCGGCCGCCTGGAGAAGTGCTACCGGGCCTACGGGGCCGAGCTGGAGTCCGAGTACACGGTCGTGGAGGCGGGCATGCAGCGACCGAAGGTGAAGGAGCAGGACTTCGTGGGCAAGGAGGCGCACCTGCGCCACCGCGAGGAGGAGCCGGCGGCGATCCTGTGCACGCTCACGGTCGACGACCACGCCTCGGCGAGCGGCGTGAAGCGGTACCCGCTCGGCCGGGAGCCGATCACGCTGCGCGACGGCACGCCGCTCACCGACCGCAAGGGACGGCGCTCCTACGTGACGAGCGCCGGTGCCGGGCCGTCCGTCGAGAAGTACATCCTGCTCGCCTACCTGCCGCCCGAGCACGCCGTCGAGGGCTCGTCGGAGCTCGCCGTCGAGTACATGAACGAGCGCTTCCCGGTGACCGTCGCGGTCGCCGGCCCGACGCCGCTCTTCGATCCCGAGAATGCGAGGATCCGCTCATGAAGGTCCTCGTGTGCGTGAAGCGCGTCCCCATGACCGGCGGGCGCATCGTCCTCACCGAGGACGAGCAGGCGATCGAGACGAAGCACCTCGGGTTCGCCGTCAGCCCGCACGAGGAGTGCGGCGTCGAGGAGGCGGTCCGGCTCGTCGAGCAGCACGGCGGCGAGTCGGTCGTGCTCACGCTCGGGCCGGCGGAGGCGGAGGAGCAACTTCGCGATGCGATGGCGATCGGCAGCGACCGCGGCCTCCACCTCGTGACGGACGGGGAGGAATGGGACCCCGAAGCAACGGCAGGTGCGATCCTGGCTGCGATCCGCACCGACGAGGCTGCGTCGGGCCCCTTCGACCTGATCTTCTTCGGGAACGAGTCGGCCGACTCGGGCGGCTACCAGGTCGGGCTCCGCGTCGCGCACGCGCTCGGCCGCCCGTGCGCCACCGGCCTGAAGGGCGTCGTCGTAGCCGGGACAACGGTGCGCTGCGAGCAGGAGGTCGGCGGCGGGCGCGACGTGTACGAGCTGCCGCTGCCGGCGGTCGTCACCGTCCTCGAAGGCCTCAACCTGCCCCGCTACCCGTCCGTGCCCGGGCGGATGCGGGCGGGGAAGAAGCCACTCGACCTCTCTTCACCGGAGAGACCGGCCTCGCGGCTCGAGCGGTCACGCCTCGTCGTCCCTGCGGGGGAGTCGAAGCAGGCCGAGGTGCTCGGTCGCGGCCCCGAGGCGGCACCCGCCGTGGTGGATCTCCTGCAACAGATCGGTGTCGCGTCATGACCGCGCTCGTCCTGATCGAGCATGTCGACGGCGCCCCCACGGACGTCTCGCTACAAGCGCTCACCCTCGCCCGCAGCCTCGGCGACGACGTCCACGCCCTCCTGATCGGCCCGGGAGGGAGCGAGGCGGCCGAGAGCATTCCCGCGACCGTCACGCACGTCGCCGAGCACGACGCGCTCGACGCCTTCGCCCCCGACGCCTGGGCCTCGATCGTGTGCGAGCTCGCCGCGCGCATCGCCGCGACCGCCGTGGTCGCCCCCGGGTCCGAGCACGCGACCGACGTGATGGCCCGGGCGGCCGTGCGGCTGGGCGAGCCGCTCGCGGCGAACTGCACCGCCGTGACGCCCGGCAACCCGATCACGCTGACGCGGATTCGCTGGGGCGGCAGCCTGCTCGAGGAGGCTCGACTGCATACAGGGCGTGCGCTCCTGACCGTGGCTCCCCATGCCGTCGCCCCGGCCGACCCGGGCAGCCCGGGCGCCGTCGAGCCGTTCGTGCCGGAGCTGGCCGACGCCGACCTGGTCGTGCGCGTCCGCGACCGCGTGGCGCCGCCCGCCGGCGGCGTCTCGCTCGCCGACGCGAAGGTGGTGATCACGGGCGGACGCGGTGTCGGCTCGGCCGAAGGCTTCGCTCCGGTCGAGGAGCTCGCCGGGCTGCTCGGTGGGGCGGTCGGCTGCTCGCGGGCCGTGACGATGGCGGGCTGGCGGCCGCACACCGAGCAGGTGGGGCAAACGGGGAACAAGATCGCACCCGAGATCTACGTCGCCTGCGGCGTGTCGGGCGCCACCCAGCACATCGCCGGCTGCAAGGGCGCGAAGCGGATCCTCGCGATCAACACCGACCCCGAGGCTCCGATCATGTCGGTTGCCGACTACGCGGTGATCGGCGACCTGCACGAGGTGCTGCCGGCGATCTCGGCGGAGCTCCGTCGGAGAGGGGCGTAGGAGCGAGGCCCGGCCCCGCCCTCCGACCCGGATGACCACCGCCCTCTCCGCCCTCGCCCTCGTGGCGGTGCTGGTCGTCGCCGGGGGCGTCTTCGCCCGGCGTGCGCTGCTCCTCACCCGGCTCGTGCGGCTGGGGAAGCCGTCCGACCGCTCGGGCGACGTGCCCGCGAGGATCCGGAGCGAGGCCACGGTCGTGCTCGGACAGAGGAAGCTCTTCCAGCGCCTCGTGCCCGGGCTCGTGCACGCATTCATCTTCTGGGGCTTCCTCGTCCTGTTCCCGACGATCGTGATGGCGCTGCTCGGGGCGGTGAAGAAGGACTGGACCCTGCCCTGGCTCGGCCACCAGGGGTGGTTCGCGCTCCTCGTCGACGTGTTCTGCGTGCTCGTGCTCGTCGGTGTCGCCTCCGCCTTCTGGATCCGCAAGGTGCAGCGGCCCGAGCGCTTCAAGGGCAGCCACAAGGGCGAGGCCGACCTGATCCTGCTGTGGATCGCCGGCATCGTGCTGACGCTGCTCGGCTGGCACGCGACGCGCATCGCGCTGGGGCTGAACGAGTACCCGGCCGGCTGGTCACCGGTGTCGGACGCGCTCTCCGACGCGTTCGGAGACGGATCCGCCACGGAAGCGCTCGAACGCGGCTTCGTGTGGGCCCACCTCCTGCTCGTGCTCGGCTTCCTCGCCTACCTCCCCCACTCCAAGCACCTCCACATCATGACCGCGGCCGTGAACGTCTGGTTCGGGCGCACCCGCTCCCGCGGACGGCTGGAGCCGCTCGACTTCACCGTCGAGGACGAGAGCGCCATGCGCTTCGGCTCTGCGACGGTCGCCGACATGACGTGGAAGCAGATGATCGACACCATGTCGTGCACGGAGTGCGGACGCTGCCAGGACGTCTGCCCCGCCTACGCGACGGGCAAGGAGCTGTCGCCGAAGCTGCTGATCATGGGGCTGCGCGACCAGCTCTTCGCGGAGGGGCCGAAGGTGCTCGCCGACGAGGCGTTCCAGCCGTCGCCGCTCGTGCCGAACGCCGTCTCGGACGACGTCGTCTGGGACTGCGTCACCTGCGGAGCCTGCGTGCGCGAATGCCCCGTGGCGATCGAGCACGTCGACCACATCGTCGACCTGCGTCGCCACCTCGTCATGGTCGAGTCGCGCTTCCCGGCCGAGGGCGGCACCATGCTGCGGGACGTCGAGCGCTCGCAGAACCCCTGGGGCAAGCCGCAGGCCGAGCGCGCCGACTGGGCGGACGGCCTCGACGTCCGGGTGCTGCAGCCGGGCGAGACGCCGCCGGAGGTGCTCTACTGGGTCGGTTGCGCCGCCTCCTTCGACGAGCGGGCGCGCGTGACGGCGCGGTCGACCGCGCAGCTGCTGCAGGCGGCCGGCGTCGACTTCGCCATCCTCGGCCCGCGCGAGTGCTGTACCGGCGACCCGGCCCGTCGCATGGGCAACGAGTACACCTACCAGTCGTATGCCGAGCAGAACGTGAAGACGATGAACGAAGCGGGCGTGACGAAGATCGTGGCGAGCTGCCCGCACTGCTTCAACACGCTCGCGAACGAGTACCCCGACTTCGGCGGTGCCTACGAGGTCGTCCACCACACCGAGCTGCTCACCCAGTTGCTCGCGGAAGGGCGGCTACAGCCGGCGGCGGGGACGGCAACGATCACCTACCACGACTCCTGCTACCTGGCCCGCCACAACGACGTGCTGGAGGCGCCGCGCGAGATCGTCTCGCGCATCGGCACGCCGCTCGAGATGGCACGCAGCGGCAGGCGCACGTTCTGCTGTGGCGCCGGCGGCGCGCACATGTGGCTGGAGGAGCGGGGCAACCAGATCAACGAGGCGCGGGCACGCGAGGCGATCGAGACCGGTGCCGAGACCCTGGCCGTAGCCTGCCCCTTCTGCACCGTGATGCTGGACGACGGCGTGCGGCAGGTCGGCGGTGAGCTGCGCGTCGCCGACGTGGCGACGCTGCTCGCGGAGGCACTCGAGCCGTCGGGGCCGGGGGTGGCCGGCTAGTGCGGCGTCTCGTACCGTTGCACGCGAACCCCGGGCGCGCGAAGCGCGCCCCTTCAGGATCACGGGGGCCAGCTGCGCAGCAGCTGGCCCCCGTGCAACAAGCATCGCGTGCGGCGTCTCACAACGTACGATTCCGGTCGAACGTTGTGAGGCGCCGCACTAAAGCGCCGCCAGCCGTCGCCCGATCGCAGCGGCGGCTCCGGTCACCTCGGCGACCACCCGCTCCCCGCCGGCGGCGGGCGGGAAGCGATAGGCGGGCCCGTGGACGTGGACCGCGGCCACCGCCTTGCCGCGGGCGTCACGGACCGGGGCTGCGACGGAGACGATGCCCTCCGCGAACTCCTCGTAGCCCCAGGAGTGCCCCTGGTGCCGCACCTGCTCGAGGCGCTGCCGCACGGCCGCCGGCTCGACGACGGTGCGCGGCGTCAGCCGGTCGAGCTCGCGTCCGAGGTAGGCGTCGATCGCGTCGGGCGGCCACTCGGCGAGCAGGACGAGCCCCGAGGGCACGGCGTGCAGAGGCACGCGCGTCCCCGTCCAGTCGCGCACCTGCACGGGGTTGTCCGACTCGACCTGGTCGACGTAGTGGACGTCATAGCCGTCGGGCACCGCCAGGCCGGCATCCTCGCCGACCGCGGCGACAAGCTCGACCAGCCGGGGGTGGGCGAGCACGGCGAGGCTGCGCTCGGGTGTGACGGTTCCGGCGAGGGCCGCCACGCCGGGCCCGACGCGCCAGCGCGGCCCGTCGACCCGCTCCACGGCCTCGAGCGACTCGAGCGTCGCGAGCAGGCGGGACACCGTGCTCTTCGGCAGGCCAAGGCGGTCGGAGAGGACGGTGATACCGGCAGGCCGGCCCGCCACCGCGTCGAGGATGGCGAATGCGCGCTCCACCGATTGCACCGTTGCGCCCGGCACCGTTGCCACGTGCTCCCCTCTCCGATATCGTTTCCCATGATACAGCACCGTTCCACGATACGGAACACGGGAGCGTCATGAGCGACGACCAACTCGACCTCAGCGCACTGACCGACGACGAGCTCGTCGCGCAAATGCACGACGACCTCTACGACGGGCTCGCCGACGAGATCGTGATCGGCACGAACCTGCTGCTCGAGCGCGGCTGGGGGCCGGAGAAGGTGCTGAGCGACGCGCTCGTCGAGGGCATGCGCATCGTCGGCGTGGACTTCCGGGACGGCATCCTCTTCGTCCCGGAGGTGCTGCTCGCCGCCAACTCGATGAAGGCCGGCATGGCGATCCTGCGCCCGCTGCTCGCCGAGACGGGCGCCCAGCGCATCGGCAAGATCGTGATCGGCACCGTCAAGGGCGACATCCACGACATCGGCAAGAACCTCGTCGCGATGATGCTCGAGGGCGCCGGCTTCGAGGTGATCGACCTCGGCATCAACAACCCGGTCGAGAGCTATCTCGCCGCGCTGGAGGAGCACCAGCCCGACATCCTCGGCATGTCGGCGCTCCTGACGACCACGATGCCGTACATGAAGGTCGTGATCGACACGATGGTCGAGAAGGGCATCCGCGACGACTACATCGTCCTCGTCGGCGGTGCGCCGCTGAACGAGGAGTTCGGCAAGGCCGTCGGTGCGGATGCGTACTGCCGTGACGCGGCCGTTGCCTCGGAGACCGCACAGGCCCTGGTACTGGCGCGTCGTGCAGCAGCCGCAGCTTCTTGACGAGGAAGCGGCCTTCGAGGCCGCTGGAAGCGCCGACGTCCTCATCCTGGCGTGCGGCGCGATCGCCCGCGAGGTGCTCGCCGTCGTCGCTCTGAACGGGTGGCAGCACGTCACCGTCCGCTGCCTGCCGGGCAAGCTCCATCAGACACCGCAGCTGATCGCCGATGCGGTGGACGCGAAGCTGCAGGAGCTGAAGGGCAGCTACGAGCGCGTCTTCGTCGCGTACGCGGACTGCGGCACGGCCGGCGCGCTCGACCGGGTGCTCGAGCACCACGGCGTGGAGCGGCTCGCCGGCGCCCACTGCTACGGCTTCTTCGCCGGCAACGAGGCGTTCGAGAAGATGCACGACGAGGAGCCGGGCACCTACTACCTGACGGACTTCCTCGCCCGGCACTTCGACGCGCTCGTGATCCGCGGCATGAAGCTCGACCGCCACCCGGAGCTGATGACGGACATCTTCGGCAACTACCGCCGGCTCGTCTACCTCTCGCAGCGGGACAGCCCCGAGTTGCTGGAGCGCGCCCGTGAGGCCGCTGCCACGCTCGGGCTCGCGTTCGAGCACCGGCCCACGGGTTACGGCGAGCTGCAGCCGGCCCTGGAGCGCTTCGTCTCGCGCCTCGACCTCACCACCGCCTCCCCCACGTCCACAGGAGCCGATCGCACATGACGGACACCATTCTCTCGTCGGCCTCGCGAGAGGTGGCGATCGGCTTCGACCGCCCCTTCGTGATCATCGGGGAGCGCATCAACCCGACGGGGCGCAAGCAGCTCGCCGCCGAGATGGCGGCAGGGAACTTCGACACGGTCGTCGCCGACGCGCTCGCACAGGTGGAAGCGGGCGCCCAGATGCTCGACGTCAACGCGGGCATCCCGCTGGCCGACGAGCCCGCCATCCTCGCGCACACGATCGAGCTCGTGCAGTCCATCACCGACGTGCCGCTGTGCATCGACTCGTCGATCGTGGAGGCGCTCGAGCGCGGCCTCTCCGTCTACCGGGGCAAGGCGCTCGTCAACTCCGTCACGGGCGAGGACGAGCAGATGGAGCGGGTGCTCCCCCTCGTCGCCCGGCACGGCGCCGCCGTGGTCGCGATCTCGAACGACGAGACCGGCATCTCGGAGGACCCGGACGTGCGCTTCGAGGTCGCGCGCAAGATCGTCGCGCGTGCCGCCGACCACGGCATCCCCCGGGAGGACGTCGTCGTCGACCCGCTCGTGATGCCGATCGGCGCCATGGGCACGGCCGGCCGCCAGGTCTTTCGCCTCGTGCGGCGCCTGCGCGAGGAGCTCGGCGTGAACACCACCTGCGGCGCCTCCAACATCAGCTTCGGCCTGCCGAACCGGCCCGGGCTGAACGGCGCCTTCCTGCCGATGGCGATCGCGTCGGGGATGACCTCGGCGATCACGAGCCCCCTCCACGAGGAGATGCGCAGGGCGGTCTGGGCCGCGGACGTGATGATGGGGAACGACGAGCATTGCGCCGCCTGGATCGCCCGGCACGGCGACACACCCGACGGCCCGCAGGGCGGCCGGCGCGGCGGCCGCGAGGGCCGGCGAAGGGCCGCCGCCGCGTGAAGCCGAGCGCCTCCCCGACGGGCACCGCCGACCACCTCGTCGTGTTCACGCCGTCGGGAAGGCGCGGCCGCTTCGCCGGCGGCACGACCGTGCTCGAAGCGGCGCGCCGGCTGGGCGTCGACATCGACTCGGTCTGCGGCGGCCGCGGCATCTGCGGGCGCTGCCAGGTGGAGGTGAGCGAGGGCGAGCACGCGAAGCACGGCATCGTCTCGCGGGCGGCCCATCTGACGCCCGTGAGCGAGGTCGAGCGCGCCTACGCGGCGGAGCGACCGCTCGCCGCGGGGCGGCGCCTGGGCTGCACCGCCTCGCTCGCGGGCGACGTCGTCGTGGACGTGCCGCCCGAGAGCCAGGTCTACCGCCAGGTGGTGCGGAAGGAGGCCGACGCCCATCCGATCGAGGTCGACCCCGTCGTCCGACTGCACACGGTCGAGGTGACCGAGCCGGACCTGGCGGTGCCGACGAGCGACCTCACCCGCCTCCGCGACGCGCTCGAGCGCGAGTGGTCGCTGACGGGCCTGTCGTTCGACCCCCACGTCGTGCGGGCGCTCCAGCGCGCGCTCCGCGCAAGTAACACAGTGTCACAAGGCCCCGGCGCGTGGAGCGTCACCGTGGCGGTGCACGACGGCGCGGCCGTGACGGCGATCTGGCCCGGCTTCCACGACGCGGCCTACGGCATCGCGTTCGACGTGGGCTCGACCACCGTCGCCGGGCACCTGTGCGACCTGCACACCGGAGAGGTGCTCGCCTCGGCAGGCGCGATGAACCCGCAGATCCGCTTCGGCGAGGACCTGATGAGCCGAGTCTCGTACGTGATGATGAACCCGGGCGCCGAGCAGGAGCTGACGAAGGCAGTGCGCGGCTGCCTCGCGAAGCTGACAGCCGAACTCGCTCGCGACGCGGGAGTCGACCGCAACGACGTGCTCGAGCTCACGCTCGTCGGCAACCCGATCATGCACCACCTCCTGCTGGGCATCGACCCGACAGAGCTCGGCGGCGCGCCCTTCGCGCTGGCTGTCGACGAGGCGCTACGACTCCGCGCCACCGACCTCGCGCTTCCCGTCAACGAGGGCGCCCGCGCCTACGTGCTCCCGTGCATCGCCGGTCACGTCGGCGCCGACACCGCCGGCGTGATCCTCTCCGAGGGCCCGCACCTGACCGACGAGGTCAACCTGATCGTCGACGTAGGCACGAACGCCGAGATCGTGCTCGGCAACCGCAACCGGTTGCTCGCCGCCTCGAGCCCCACCGGGCCTGCCTTCGAGGGCGCCCAGATCAGCTGCGGGCAGCGAGCCGCAGCCGGGGCGGTCGAGCGGGTGCGCATCGATCCGGACACGCTGGAGCCGCGGGTGAAGGTGATCGGCTGCGACGCGTGGTCGGACGAGCCCGGCTTCGCCGGCACACAGGTGACCGGGGTCTGCGGCTCCGGCATCATCGAGGTCGTCGCAGAGCTGCACCTCGCCGGCGTGATCACGACCGACGGCACGATCGACGGCGCGCTCGCCGCGCGCACCCCGCGCCTCGTCGCCGACGGGCGCACGTTCTCGTACGTGCTCTACGACGGGCAGCCGCAGTTGACGATCACGCAGAACGACATCCGCCAGATCCAGCTCGCCAAGGCCGCCCTGTACGCCGGCTGCCGGCTGCTGATGGACGCGTACGGCATCGAGCAGGTCGAGCGGATCCGTCTCGCCGGCGCCTTCGGCGCCCAGATCGACCCGGTGCACGCGCTCGTCCTCGGCCTCGTCCCCGACTGCGACCCGGAGCGCGTCACCTCGGCCGGGAACGCGGCG
>Ga0209797_10000692_pt1 | contig 16941 bp, 14 predicted proteins | sample DOMMetBare3Fresh_2_FD_187472 | JGI IMG/M metagenome (GOLD analysis project Ga0209797, IMG submission 187472) | Wetland sediment microbial communities from St. Louis River estuary, USA, under dissolved organic matter induced mercury methylation -... | ecosystem: Environmental > Aquatic >... | reverse complement strand
GCTCGAGCACCGTGCCAAGGCCGGCAGCGTGGTCGTGCTCGACGTGCAGACCGGCGAGATCCTGGCGCTGGCCAACTACCCCAGCTTCAATCCGGCCGAGCGCTCCCGCCTGACCGGCGCGCAGCTGCGCAACCGCGCGCTGACCGACATCTTCGAACCCGGTTCGACGATGAAGCCCTTCGTCGTCGCGCTCGGGCTGGAAACCGGCAAGACCCGCCTGGACGAAGTCGTCAACACCGCGCCGGGCAGCATGGTCGTCTCCGGCATCGCGATCAAGGACGCCCATCCCCACGCCAGCCTGACGCTGCCCGAGGTGATCCAGAAGTCGAGCAACATCGGCACCGTGCGCATCTCGATGCGGATGCAGCCGCGCGAGCTGTGGGAGCTGTACAGCAACGTCGGCTACGGCCAGAAGCCGCAGATCAGTTTCCCCGGCGCGGTCACCGGGCGGTTGCGCCCCTACAAGACCTGGCGCCCGATCGAGCAGGCGACGATGGCCTATGGCTACGGCCTGTCGGCCTCGCTGCTGCAGATGGCGCGCGCCTACACCGTCTTCGCCCGCGACGGCGAGGTGGTGGCGGTGAGCATGCTCAGGCAGGACCAGCCGGCGCCCGGGCTGCGGGTGTTCTCGCCGGAGACTGCGCGCGAGGTGCGCAAGATGCTGCAGATGGCCGCCGGCCCGGGCGGCACCGCGCCGCTGGCGCAGGCGATGGGCTATTCGGTCGGCGGCAAGACCGGCACCGCGCACAAGCAGGAGGGCCGGGGCTATGCGAGCAACAAGTACCGCGCCTGGTTCGTCGGCATGGCGCCGATCGACAAGCCCCGCATCGTCGTCGCGGTGATGGTCGACGAGCCGGGCAAGGGCGTGTACTTCGGCGGCGCGGTGGCCGCTCCGGTGTTCAGCCAGGTGGTGCAGCAGACGCTGCGCACGTTGAACGTGCCGCCCGACCTCGAAGTCAGGGCGCAGGTGGTCACCCACGCCTTGCCGGCCGAGCCGGAGAGTTTCTAGCCCATGCACGAGCTGCCCACGCCCGAAGCTGCCACGCAATGGCTGCGCTCGCGGGTCAGCACCCGCCTGTGCAGCGACAGCCGGCAGGTTCGTGCGGGCGACGGCTTCATCGCCTGGCCGGGCGCGGCCACCGATGCGCGCCGCCACGTGCGCGACGCGCTGGCCGCCGGCGCGCAGGCCTGCCTGGTCGAGAGTGAGGGCCTGGCGGCCCTGGTCGAGCGCGAAGGCCTGGCGGCGTTCGGGCAGCCCGATGATGCCCGCGTGGCGGCACTGAAGGGCCTGAAACCGGTGGTCGGCGAGATCGCCGCCGCCTTCTACGACCGGCCCGGCGAGCGCCTGTCGGTGCTGGCCGTCACCGGCACCAACGGCAAGAGCTCGACCGCCTGGTGGACCGCGCAGGCGCTGGGCGCCCTCGGCCGGCGCTGCGGCGTGGTCGGCACGCTGGGCATCGGCGAGCCGCCGCGCGCCGGCGGCGCGGCCGCGCCCGGGGTGGGACCGGGCGCGACCGTGCCCGATGTGGGCCTGGGCACGGTCAGCGCCACCGGCCTGACCACGCCCGACCCGGTGACGCTGCAGGCCGCGCTGCGGCGCATGGTCGACGAGGGTTACGCGGCCTGCGCGATCGAGGCCTCGTCGATCGGCATCGCCGAGCATCGTCTGGCCGGGCTGCCGGTGGCGGTGGCGCAGTTCACCAACTTCACCCGCGACCATCTCGATTACCACGCCGACATGGCGAGTTATTGGGCCTGCAAGCGCGCGCTCTTCGACCAGCCCGGCCTGCGGGCCGCGGTGGTCAACGTCGACGACACCCAGGGCGCCGCGCTGGCGGCCGAGTTGCGCGGCCGGCCGCTCGACCTGTGGACGGTGTCCACCCGCCCCGGCGCGCGGCTGTTCGCCCGCGACATCGGCTACGTCGACCGTGGCCTGGCCTTCGAGGTGGTCGAGGGCGCTCGCGCGCACGCCCTGCGCAGCGGCTTGATCGGCGACTACAACGCGAGCAACCTGCTGGTCGTGCTCGGGGGCTTGCGCGCGCTCGGCGTGGCGCTGGCCGACGCGGTGCGCGTGGCCGTCGGCTTGACGCCGGTGCCGGGCCGCATGCAGCCGGTGGCCGATGCCGCCTTGCAGCCTTCGGTGGTGGTGGACTACGCCCACACGCCCGATGCGCTGGACAAGGCGCTGGCCGCGCTGCGCCCGCTGGCCGCGGCGCGGGGCGGGCGCTTGTGGTGCGTGTTCGGCTGCGGCGGCAACCGTGACGCCACCAAGCGGCCGCTGATGGGCGGCATCGCGCAACGCCTGGCCGACGTGGTGGTCGTCACCAGTGACAACCCGCGCGACGAGCACCCCGAAGCGATCCTCGCGCAGATCGTCGCCGGCATGACGGCCGGGCCCCCACCGAGGGTCGTCGCCGACCGCCGCCAGGCCATCGAACTCGCCGTCGGCGAGGCCGCCGCCGCCGACGTGCTGCTGATTGCCGGCAAGGGCCACGAGCTGACACAGGAGGTCGCCGGCGTCAAGCACCCGTTCTCCGATCCGGCGGTGGCCGGCCAGGCGCTGCGCCGGCGCGCCGAGCGCGGCGCGCGCCCGGGGAGCGCGCCATGCTGATGACGCTGGCCCAGGCCGAGGCCCTGCTGCCCGGCGCGCAACGCATCGGCGACGGCGCCACCGCGATCGACCGCGTGCACAGCGACACCCGCACGCTGCGCCCGGGCGACCTGTTCGTCGCGCTGCGGGGCGAGCGTTTCGACGCGCACGACTTCCTGGGCGCGGCGCGTGCCGCCGGCGCCGCGGCGGCGCTGGCCGAGCGTGGCCTGGCCGAAGCCGGCCTGCCCGGGCTGCAGGTGCGCGACAGCCTGGCGGCGCTGCAGCAACTGGCCCAGGCCTGGCGAGCGCGATTCGACGTGCCGGTGATCGCGGTGGCCGGCAGCAACGGCAAGACCACCGTCACCCAGATGATCGCCGCGATCCTGCGCGATTGGCAGGGCGAAGCGGCGCTGGCCACCGCCGGCAACCTCAACAACCACATCGGCCTGCCGCTGTCGGTGCTCAGGCTGCGGCCGCAGCACCGGCTGGCGGTGTTCGAGCTGGGCATGAACCACCCCGGCGAGATCGCCGAGCTGGCGCGCATCGCGCAGCCGACGGTGGCGGTGGTCAACAACGCCCAGCGCGAGCACCAGGAGTTCATGGCCAGCGTCGACGCGGTGGCGCGCGAGAACGGGGCGGCGATCGCGGCCCTGCCGGCCGACGGCGTGGCGATCTACCCCGCGAACGACGCGCACGCCGCCACGTGGCGCGCCATCGCCGGCGAGCGCCGCCGCCTGTGCTTCGCGACCGAGGGCGCCGCCGAGGTCACCGCCGACGCCCGCTGGGTGAGCGGTGCAGGCGGCGACCACTGGCGCTTGAGCCTGCGCACGCCGGTCGGTCGCGCAAATCTTCGGCTGCGAATGGCCGGCATGCACAACGTGCACAACGCCTTGGCCGCCACGGCGGCAGCGATCGTGGTGGGGACGCCGCTGGCCTCGATCGTTGCCGGACTGCAGGCCTTCGAGCCGGTGGCCGGCCGCTCGCAGATCGACCGCTGGCAGCGGGGCGGGCGGTCGGTCACGCTGGTCGACGACAGCTACAACGCCAACCCGGATTCGGTGCGCGCGGCGATCACGATGCTGGCCGGCCTGCCGGGGCCGCGCTGGCTGGTGCTGGGCGACATGGGCGAGGTCGGCGACCAGGGTCCGGCCTTCCACACCGAGGTCGGCGCACTCGCCCGCCAGTCGGGCATCGAAGCGGTGTGGACCGTCGGCGCGCTGAGCGCTGCGGCAGCCGCGGCCTACGGCGCCGGGGCACGCCAGTTCGCCAGCGTCGAGGAGCTGGTGGTGGCATTGCCGCAGGCTCCGCAATGCGCCTCGGCGCTGGTCAAGGGCTCGCGCTTCATGCGCATGGAGCGGGTGATTGCGGCCCTGCGCGCGCAATCGGCAGGAGGCGCTCATGCCTGAGACCTCGGCGATCGGGGGGCACGATGCTGCTTAGCATGTCCCAGTGGCTGCTGGCCGAGTTCCCCGAATGGGGCTACCTGCGCGTGTTCCAGTACCTGACTTTCCGCGCGGTGATGGCGGCGATGACCGCGCTGCTGATCGGCCTGGCCTTCGGGCCCTGGGTGATCCGCTGGCTCACGTCGATGAAGATCGGCCAGCCGGTGCGCGAGTACGGCATGCAGTCGCACCTGGCCAAGACCGGTACCCCGACCATGGGCGGCGTGCTGGTGCTGATCGGCATCGGCGTGTCGACGCTGCTGTGGTTCGACTGGAGCAACCGCTTCGTCTGGGTGGTGATGCTGGTGACCTTCGGCTTCGGCGCGGTGGGCTGGGTCGACGACTGGCGCAAGGTGGTGCACAAGAATCCCGAGGGCATGCGCTCGGCCGAGAAGTTCCTGTGGCAGTCGCTGATCGGCGTGGTGGCCGCGCTGTACCTGGCCTTCAGCGTCTCGGAAACGACCAATCTGCGCGTGCTCGAGCTGTTCATCCGCTGGGTGCAGAGCGGGTTTTCGAACGACCTGCCACCCAAGGCCGACCTGATGCTGCCCTTCTTCAAGACCGTGAGTTACCCGCTGGGCGTGTTCGGCTTCATCGCGCTGACCTACTTCGTCATCGTCGGCGCGAGCAACGCGGTGAACTTCACCGACGGCCTCGACGGCCTGGCCATCATGCCGGTGGTGCTGGTGGGCAGCTCGCTGGGGATCTTCGCCTACATCGTGGGCAACTCGGTGTACAGCAAGTACCTGCTCTTCCCCTACATTCCCGGTGCCGGCGAGTTGCTGATCTTCTGCGGCGCGCTGGCCGGCGCGGGACTGGCCTTCCTGTGGTTCAACGCCCATCCGGCGCAAGTCTTCATGGGCGACGTCGGCGCGCTGGCGCTGGGCGGCGCGCTGGGCACCATCGCCGTCATCACCCGCCAGGAGATCGTGCTCGGCATCATGGGCGCGGTGTTCGTCGCCGAGGTGCTGTCGGTGATGGTCCAGGTCGGCTGGTTCAAGTTCACCAAGAAGAAGTACGGCGTGGGCCAGCGCGTGTTCAGGATGGCGCCGCTGCACCACCATTTCGAGAAATCGGGCTGGACCGAGACCCAGGTCGTGATCCGCTTCTGGATCATCACGATGCTGCTGTGCCTGGTCGGCCTGGCCAGCCTGAAGCTGCGGTGAGCCGGCGATGAAGCACCTGGCCCGTCGCCACGTCCTCGTCCTCGGCCTGGGCCATTCGGGCCTGGCGATGGCGCGCTGGTGCGCGTCGCAGGGTGCCCGCGTCACGGTGTGGGATTCGCGCGAGTCGCCGCCCCAGGCCGAGGCCTTGCGCGCCTCGGCGCCCGGCGCGGCTTTGATCGGCGGCGCGCTGGAGGGCGGCCGGCTCGACGGCGTGCAACTGGTGCTCAAGAGCCCCGGCCTGGCGCCGGGCGATGCGCGCATCGCACCGCTGCTCGATGCCGCGCGCGCCACCGGCATTGCGATCGGCGGCGAGCTCGACCTGTTCGTGCACGCGCTGGACGATCTCGCGGCCGACCAGGGTTACGCGCCTCGGGTCCTGGCCATCACTGGCACCAACGGCAAAACCACCACCACCGCGCTGACCGCGCTGCTGGTCGAGCGTGCCGGCAGGCGCGTGGCCAGCGCCGGCAACATCGGCCCGACGATGCTCGACACCCTGGCTGCCGCCCTGGCGCGGCAGCCGCTGCTCGAGCACCTGCCGGAGGTCTGGGTGCTCGAGCTGTCGAGCTTCCAGCTCGACGGCGCGCAGGGTTTCGCGCCCAGCGCTGCGGCGGTGCTCAACCTCAGCCAGGACCACCTCGACTGGCATGGCTCGATGGCGGCCTATGCGGCGGCCAAGGCGCGCATCTACGGGCCGCCGGGCTGCGCGACGATCTGCGTGGTCAACCGCGACGATCCGCAGGTCGAGGCGATGGTGCCGGCGCCGACCGCGGGCAAGGGCAGCCGCGGACGGCCACGCAAGCCGGTGGCGCGCAAGGTCGTGCGCTTCGGCCTGGGCGCGCCCCGGCACCCGGGGGACTTCGGCCTGGTGGTCGACCACGGCATGGCCTGGCTGGTGCGTGCGCTCGAGGCCGACGAGCCCGGCCGCCGCCGTGCCGAGGCCGACGAGCCGCTGCACCTGCAGCACCTGATGCCGGCCGACGCGCTGCGCGTGCGCGGTCGCCACAACGCCGCCAACGCGCTGGCCGCGCTGGCGCTGGCCACTGCCATCGACTGCCCGCTGGCACCGATGCTGCACGGGCTGCGCGACTACCGCGGCGAGCCGCACCGGGTCGAGTTCGTCGCCAGCGTCGCCGGCGTCGAGGCCTACGACGACAGCAAGGGCACCAACGTCGGCGCCACCGTCGCCGCGCTCGAGGGCCTGGGGCTCGACAGGTCGCCGGGCAGGCTCGCGGTGATCCTCGGCGGCGACGGCAAGGGGCAGGACTTCTCGGCACTGCTCGCGCCGGTGACGCGTTATGCGCGCGCGGTGGCGTTGATCGGCCGCGACGCCGCCGCGATCGAAGCCGCGCTCGCCGGCAGTGGCGTGCCGATGGCCCGCCACGACAGCCTGCCCGAAGCGGTGCACGCGTGCTTCGCTCACGCCGAGCCCGGCGATGCAGTGCTGCTCAGCCCGGCCTGCGCCAGCCTGGACATGTTCCGCGACTACGCGCACCGGGCCGAGGTCTTCGTCGAGACCGTCCACGCGCTGGCCGCCCAGCGCGGGGAGATCGCGGCATGACCAGCCTGGCGCAGCGTTTCGGCCCCGCCGCGCTGATGCAGCGCTGGCGCGCGGCGCGCCAGGCGCGTGAACAGCGGCTGCCGATCCGCGAGTGGAGCGGCCCGGCGCAGGGCCACGCGCCGCGCTTCTCGGGCTTCGACCAGGGCCTGGTGGCGGTGGTGGTGGCACTGCTCGCGCTGGGGCTGGTGATGGTCTATTCGGCCAGCGTCGCGCTGCCCGAGAACCCCAAGTTCGCGCGTTATGCGCCGACCTTCTTCCTCGGCCGGCACGCGCTGTTCATCGGCATCTCCTTCGTCGCCTCGCTGGTCGTGCTGCAGGTGCCGATCAACGCCTGGGAGCGCTGGGCGCCGAGGTTGTTCGTCGCCTCGCTGGTGCTGCTGGCGGTGGTGCTGGTGCCGCAGGTGGGCAAGGGCGTCAACGGCGCGCGGCGCTGGATCCCGATGGGCTTCATGAGCTTCCAGCCCAGCGAGCTGGCCAAGCTCGCGATGGCCATGTACGCGGCGAGCTACATGGTGCGCAAGATGGAGGTCAAGCAGCGCTTCTTCCAGGCCATGTGGCCGATGGCGGTGGCGCTCGGCGTGATCGGCCTGCTGCTGCTGGCCGAGCCCGACATGGGCGCCTTCATCGTCATCGCGGTGATCGCGCTGGGCATCCTCTTCCTCGGCGGCGTCAACGGCCGCATGTTCTTCCTCTCGGCAGCGGTCCTGCTTGCCGCGTTCGCGCTGATGATCGCCAGCAGCCCCTGGCGGCGCGAGCGCATCCTGGCCTTCCTCAACCCCTGGGACCCGGTGTATTCGCAGGGCAAGGGCTACCAGCTCACCCACTCGCTGATCGCCTTCGGCCGTGGCGAGGTCACCGGCCAGGGACTGGGCGCCAGCGTGGAGAAGCTGCACTACCTGCCCGAGGCTCACACCGACTTCCTGATGGCGGTGATCGGCGAGGAGCTCGGCTTCGTCGGCGTGGCGGCGGTGATCCTGGCCTTCTTCTGGCTCACCCGGCGCATCTTCGTCATCGGCCGGCAGGCAGTGGCGCTGGACCGCGTCTTCGCCGGCCTGATGACGCAGGGCATCGGCATCTGGTTCGGCGGCCAGACGCTGATCAACATCGGCGTCAACCTGGGCGCGTTGCCGACCAAGGGCCTGACCCTGCCGTTGATGAGTTATGGCGGCTCGGCGATCCTGCTCAACCTGATCGCGCTGGCGATCGTGGTCAGGGTGGATGTCGAGAACAGACAGCTCATGCGCGGAGGCCGCGCATGAGCGCCACGACCGTGCGCAGCAGGGTCGGGGCCACGGCGCGCAGCGCCGAAAGGCTGCTCCGGCGACGCCAGAACAGACAGCTCGTGCGCGGAGGCCGTGCGTGATGCCGCATCTCGTCGTGATGGCGGCTGGCACCGGGGGCCACGTGATCCCGGGGCTGGCGGTGGCGCGCGAGGTGCAGCGGCGCGGCTGGACGGTGAGCTGGCTGGGCACCACCAACGGCATCGAGAACCAGCTCGTGCCGCCGACCCGGATCGCCCTCGATGCGCTGGGCTTCACCGGCCTGCGCGGCAAGGGCGTGCTGCATGCGTTGACGGGCGGCATGCGCCTGCTCAAGGCCTTCTGGGACTCGCTGCGCATCCTGCGCCGGCGTGGCGCCGATGCGGTGCTGGGCATGGGGGGTTATGTCTGTTTTCCGGGCGGCATGATGGCCGCGCTGCTCGGCAAGCCACTGATGCTGGTCAACGCCGATGCGGCGCTGCTGCTGTCGAACCGGGCGCTGCTGCCGGTGGCCGATCGGGTGGCGTTCGGTTTCGACGGCGAGGCGGCGCGCACGACGCGGCGCTCGGTGGTCACCGGCAACCCGGTGCGTCCGGAGATCGAGGCCGTGGCCGCGCCCGAGCAGCGCCTGGCCGGTCGCGAGGGGCCGCTGCGCCTGCTGGTGGTCGGCGGCAGCCTGGGCGCACGGGTGCTCAACGAGACGGTGCCGGCCGCGCTGGCGCTGATCGCCGCCGACCGGCGGCCGGCGGTGGTGCACCAGACCGGCCCGGCACAGGTGGAGGTGGTGCGAGCGGCCTACGCGCAGGCCGGCCTCGCCGCCGAAGTCCTGCCCTTCATCGACGACATGGCCCGGCGTCTGTCCGAGTGCGACCTGATCGTCTGCCGCGCCGGCGCGGTGACGGTGAGCGAGTTGTGCGCGGCAGGCGTCGCCGCGCTGCTGGTGCCGCTGGTGGTGAGCACCACCTCGCACCAGCGCGACAACGCCGAGTACATGGCCCAGCATGGCGCGGCCGTGCACCTGCCGCAGAACGACCTGTCGGCGCCGGCGCTGGCGTCGCGGCTGCAGGCGCTGGACCGCCCGGGCCTGCTGGCGATGGCACGCGCGGCGCGGGCATTGGCCCGCCCGCAGGCCGCAGCGCGGGTGGCCGACGAACTGGAAAGGCTGGTCCAGCGATGAAGCACGCGATCAAGCACATCCACTTCGTCGGGCATCACGAGGCGCCGACGAAGGCCGATGCGGCAGCCCGGGAGTCCGGCGCATGAAGCACGCCATCAAGCACATCCACTTCGTCGGGCATCACGAGGCGCCGACGAAGGCCGATGTGGCAGTCCGGGAGTCCGGCGCATGAAGCACGCGATCAAGCACATCCACTTCGTCGGCGTGGGCGGCGCCGGCATGAGCGGCATCGCCGAGATCCTGCACAACCTGGGCTACACCGTGTCGGGGTCGGACCAGGCCACGAGCGCCGTCACCCGCCGGCTCGCCGACCTGGGCGTGCGCGTCTACACCGGCCACGATGCGGCGCATATCGCCGGCGCCGGCGCGGTGGTCACGTCGACCGCGGTCAGGGGCGACAACCCCGAGGTGATCGCCGCGCGTGCGGCGCGCATTCCGGTGGTGCCGCGGGCGGTGATGCTGGCCGAGCTGATGCGGCTGAAGTCCGGCATCGCGATCGCCGGCACCCACGGCAAGACCACCACCACCTCGCTGGTCACCAGCGTGCTCGCCGAGGCCGGGGTCGACCCGACCTTCGTCATCGGCGGCAAGCTCAACTCGGCGGGCGCCAATTCGCGGCTGGGCTCGGGCCAGTACATCGTCGTCGAGGCCGACGAGAGCGATGCGTCGTTCCTGAACCTGTCGCCGGTGCTCAGCGTCGTCACCAACATCGACGCCGACCACATGGACACCTACGGCCACGACTTCGCGCGGCTCAAGGGAGCCTTCGTCGAGTTCCTGCACCGCATGCCGTTCTACGGCGCGGCGGTGCTGTGCAGCGACGACGCCGGCGTGCGCTCGATCATGCCGATGGTCTCGCGGCCGATCGTCAGCTACGGGCTGGGCGAGGACGCGCAGGTGCGCGCGCTCGCGGTCGAGGCGCTGCCCGGCGGCCAGATGCGCTTTGTCTGCCAACGCCGAAACGGCGCGACCTTGCCCGAGCTCGAGGTCACGCTCAACCTGCCGGGCGAGCACAACGTGCGCAACGCGCTGGCGGCGATCGCGGTGGCCACCGAGCTCGAGCTGCCCGAGGCGCCGATCGTGCGCGCACTGTCGACCTTCAGCGGCGTCGGCCGGCGCTTCCAGCGCTATGGCGAGTTGCCGGCCAGCTCCGGCGGCGAATTCACGCTGATCGACGACTACGGCCACCACCCGGTCGAGATGGCGGCGGTGATCGCCGCTGCCCGCGGCGCCTTCCCGGGCCGGCGGCTCGTGCTGGCCTTTCAGCCGCACCGCTACACCCGCACCCGTGACTGCTTCGAGGACTTCGTCAAGGTCATGGGCCAGGCCGACGTGGTGCTGCTGGCCGAGGTCTATGCCGCCGGCGAAGCGCCGATCGTCGCCGCCGACGGCCGCGCGCTGGCGCGCTCGCTGCGCGTCGCCGGCCAGGTCGACCCGGTGTTCGTCGACGACATCGCCGAGATGCCGCAGGCCATCGTCCAGCAGGTGCGCGACGGCGACGTGGTGATCGCGATGGGCGCGGGCTCGATCGGCGCGGTGCCGGCCAAGGTGGTCGAGCTGACGCGAGGGCAAGGCGCATGACTGCGATCGACGTGCGCGTGCTCGGCAAGGTCGCCGTGCTGATGGGCGGCACCAGCGCCGAGCGCGAGGTCTCGCTGATGTCGGGCTCGGGCGTGCTGCACGCGCTGAAGGCACAAGGTGTCGATGCCTACGCCTTCGACCCCGCCTCGCGCGAGCTGGGGGAGCTCAAGCGCGAGGGCTTTGCCCGCGTGTTCATCGCGCTGCACGGCCGCCATGGCGAGGACGGCACGGTGCAGGGCGCGCTCGAGCTGCTCGGCCTGCCCTACACCGGCTCGGGCGTGATGGCCTCGGCGATCGCGATGGACAAGACGATGAGCAAGCGGGTCTTCGTCGCCGAGGGCCTGCCGACGCCGCGCTGGCTGTGGCTGGCCGCCGACGACCAGTCGCGCGAGCGCGTGCGCGGCGTTCCCGACCAACTGGGCCTGCCGCTGATCGTCAAGCCGCCGCGCGAAGGCTCGTCGATCGGCGTGACCAAGGTCGCCGGCTACTCCGACATGGCCGCCGCGGTGCAGCTGGCCACGCGCTACGACGCCGACGTGCTGTGCGAGGAGTTCATCGATGGCGAGGAAGTCACCTGTCCCGTGCTCGGCGAGGGCGCCGGGGCGCGTGCGCTGCCGGTGATCCGCATCGTCGCGCCCGAGGGCAACTACGACTACCAGAACAAGTACTTCACCGACGACACCTCGTACCTGTGCCCCAGCGGCCTGGCCGCCGACGAGGAGCGCGAGATCCAGCGCATCGTGGTCGCGGCCTACCGCGCACTGGGCTGCCGCGGCTGGGGGCGCGCCGACCTGATGGTGCGCGCCAGCGATCGCAAGCCCTTCCTGCTGGAGATGAACACCTCGCCGGGCATGACCGGGCACTCGCTGGTGCCGATGTCGGCCAAGGCCGCCGGCATCTCCTACGAGGCGCTGTGCCTGCAGCTGCTGGCGTCGGCCGCGCTCGACCACCCGGGGGCCTGAGAGCGATGGCCAGCCTCGCCGCCCCGGCCCCGATCGAGCTGCCCGCCGACGTGCGGCTGATGAACGCCACCACGCGGGTGCTGGTGGTCCTGGCGGCGCTGGCGCTGTGCGCGACGGCGGCGCTGTGGCTGGCGCGGCTGCCGATGTTCGCGCTGCGCGCGATCAAGATCGAGGGCGAGGTCACGCGCAGCAGCCTCAGCACCATCCGCGCCAACGCTGCGCCCAAACTGGCGGGCAACTTCTTCAGCGTCGACCTGCAGCGCGCGCGCGCAGCCTTCGAATCGGTGCCCTGGGTGCGCCGCGCCGTCGTGCGCCGGCTGTGGCCCAACCGGCTGCAGGTGCGGCTGGAGGAACACCGTGCCGCCGCGCTGTGGGCCGCCGACGATGGCAACGACAAGCTGGTCAACCACCTCGGCGAGGTCTTCGAGGCCAACATCGGCGATGTCGAGGACGAAGCCCTGCCGCGCCTGGCCGGCCCGGAGTCGACCGCGCCGCGCATGCTGGCGCTGTACCGGAAGCTCAACCCGGTGCTCGCGCGGCTCGATGCGGGCGACGTCGAACAGCTGCGCCTGTCGGGGCGCGGCTCGTGGCGCGCCGAGCTCGAAGGCGGCGCGACGATCGAGCTCGGCCGCGGCAGCGACGACGAGGTGATGGCACGCGCCGCGGCCTTCGTGCGCACCGTGGCGCAGGTCACCAGTCAATACCAACGACCGCTCGAATACGCCGACCTGCGCCACACCGATGGCTACGCGGTGCGCCTCAAGGGCGTCACCACGCAGGTGCCGGTTCCGTCGACACGAAAGCGATAACACCATGGCCAAGCAATACAACGATCTGGTCGTCGGCCTGGACATCGGCACCGCCAAGGTGATGGTGGTGGCCGCCGAGGTGCTCCCCGGCGGCGAGCTGCGCCTGGCGGGGCTGGGGGTGGCATCGACCCATGGCCTCAAGCGCGGCGTGGTGGTCAACATCGACGCCACCGTGCAGAGCATCCAACAGGCGCTGAAGGAGGCCGAGATGATGGCCGCCTGCAAGATCGAGAAGGTCTACACCGGCATCACCGGCAGCCACATCCGCGGCCAGAACTCCACCGGCATGGTGATCGTGCGCGACAACCGCGAGGTCACGCCGGTCGACGTGCACCGTGTCGTCGAGACCGCCAAGGCGATCAACATCCCCAACGACCAGCGCCTGCTGCTGGTCGAACCGCAGGAATTCGTCATCGACGGCCACGAGGTCAAGGAACCGGTGGGCATGAGCGGGAGCCGGCTCGAGGTCAAGGTGCACATCGTCACCGGCGCCCAGAGTGCCGCCGAGAACATCCTCAAGTGCGTGCGCCGCTGCGGGCTGGAAGTCGAGCGCCTGGTGCTCAACCCCAGCGCCTCGGCCGCCGCGGTGCTCACCGACGACGAGAAGGACCTCGGCGTCGCGCTGGTCGACATCGGCGCCGGCACCACCGATGTCAGCATCTACACCGATGGCTCGGTGCGCCACACCGCCGTGATCCCGATCGCGGGGGACCTGATCACCAGCGACATCGCGATGGCGCTGCGGACGCCGACCAAGGACGCCGAGGAGATCAAGGTCGAGTACGGCGTGGCCAAGCAGCTGCTGGCCGACCCGAGCGAGAACCTGGAAGTCCCCGGCCTGGGCGACCGCGCGCCGCGCATGCTCAGCCGCCAGGCGCTCGCCGGCGTGATCGAGCCGCGCGTCGAGGAGATCTTCTCGCTGGTGCACCAGGTCATCCGCGAATCGGGTTATGAGGAGCTGCTGTCCTCGGGCATCGTGATCACCGGCGGCTCGGCGGTGATGCCGGGCATGGTCGAGCTGGGCGAGGACATCTTCCTCAAGCCCGTGCGCAAGGGACTGCCGACCTACAGCGGCCCCTTGTTCGACATGGTGGCCAACCCGCGCTCGGCCACCGTGATGGGCCTGCTCGAGGAGGCGCGGCTGTCCCGCGTGCGGGGCCTGAAGGTGGCGCAGCAGGTGGGGTCGGTGCAGACCCTGTTCGGCCGCGCCAAGGATTGGTTCCTGGGCAACTTCTGACGCAATTCAAACAGGGGCGAACCAGCGTCCCACGCTCTTTGGTTACACACACACGGCTTTCACATGGCAACTGCTTGAGACGATGAAAAGGAGATTCACATGCCTATCGAGATGATCGAGGAATTCGACCAGGGCACCCGCATCAAGGTGGTGGGGGTCGGGGGTGGCGGCAGCAATGCCGTCGAGCACATGATCAACCAGGGCGTGCAGGGCGTGGAGTTCGTCTGCGCCAACACCGATGCGCAGGCGCTCAACCGCTCCAGCGCGCACATGCTGATCCAGCTCGGCGACAACGGCCTCGGCGCCGGTGGCAAGCCCGAGAAGGGCAAGGCCGCGGCCGAGGAGGCCGAAGGCCGCGTGCGCCAGGCGCTCGAGGGCGCGCACATGGTCTTCATCACCGCCGGCATGGGCGGCGGCACCGGCACCGGCGGGGCGCCGATCGTCGCCCGCCTGGCCAAGGAGATGGGCATCCTCACCGTCGGCGTGGTCACCAAGCCGTTCGAATTCGAAGGCCCGCGACGCATGAAGCAGGCCGACGCCGGCGCCCTCGAACTCGAGGCCAACGTCGACAGCCTGATCGTCGTGCTCAACGAGAAGCTGCTCGAGGTGCTCGGCGACGACGTGACGCAAGACCAGGCCTTCGCCCACGCCAACGACGTGCTGAAGAACGCTGTCGGCGGCATCAGCGACATCATCCACATGCACGGGCTGGTCAACGTCGACTTCGAGGACGTCAAGACCGTGATGAGCGAGCCCGGCAAGGCGATGATGGGCACCGCCATCGCCGGCGGCCCCGACCGCGCCACCAAGGCCGCGGAAAGCGCCGTGGCCTGCCCGCTGCTCGAAGGCATCGACCTGTCGGGCGCGCGCGGCGTGCTGGTGCTGATCGCGGCCAACCGCAACAACTTCAAGTTGAACGAAAGCAAGGCGGCGATGAACACCATCCGCCGCTATGCCGCCGAGGACGCGCACATCATCTACGGCGCGGCCTACGACGAGACCCTGGGCGACCAGTTGCGCGTGACGGTGATCGCCACCGGGCTGTCGCGCTCGCGGCCCGCGGTGGCGCCGCTGACCGTGGTGCCGCCGACCCACCAGGCCGCCAGCGCGCTGCGCACCGGAACCGACAACCTGCCGATCCTCCAGAACGTCGCCCAGCCGGCGTCCACCGGCGGCCCGAACGGGCAGCTGGGCCAGACCACCCACGACTACGCCAGCCTGTCCACCCCCAGCGTCTGGCGCTCGGCCCGCACCCAGGCCGCCGCCAAGGTCGAGGCGCTGAGCTCCAACGGCATGGACGAGATCGAGATCCCGGCGTTCCTGCGCAAGCAGGCGGACTGAGAGCGCGACCATTGCGTGTCGATGCTGGCCCGGCTGCCTGGGCGGCCGGGCCTTCTGCGTCCGATGGGTATGGTCGATCACTCGCAGGCGACCACGAAGTTGTTGAGGAGACTGTGGCAAACAGCCCAGGGCTTTGCGGCAACGTGTGGCAATGACACTTCAGAGCCGGACCGCCTGATGTCTGACATCAAGCGTGTGATCGATGCGCATGGACGCTGGCCGGGCGCCTTCCAGACTGACGCCACGGCATGAACACGCCGGACCCGGCCAGCACGCTGCACTTCTTTGTCGACGAGGCGGGCGACCCGACGCTGTTCGACGCCAAGGGCCGCATCCTGGTCGGGCTGGAGGGCTGCTCGAAGACCTTCATCCTCGGCAAGCTGGACGTCGAAGACCCGGCCGCGCTGCACGCGGCGCTCGAACAGTTGCGCGCGGACCTGCTGGCCGACCCGTACTTCAGGCGCGTGCCGTCGATGCAGGCCGAGCGAGGCAAGACCGCGCGCGCCTTCCACGCCAAGGACGACGTGCCCGAGGTGCGCCGCGAGGTGTTCAAGGTGCTGGCGCGCTTCGACTTGCGCTTCTATGGCGTGGTGCGGCACAAGACGGCGCTGCTGGACTATGTGCGCCAGCGCAACGAGCGCGAGCCTGCCTACCGATATCGCGGCGACGAGTTGTACGACACCCTCGTGGAAGAGCTGTTCCGCCGCTACCACCCGCTGGCCGACCGGCTCGAGATCTGCTTTGCCACTCGCGGCAACAAGGCCCGCACGCATGCGTTCCGCACGGCCATCGAGAAGGCCGAGGCCCGGTTCGAGAGCCAGTACGGCATTCGTCGATCGGCCGCGGTGGCCATCGTCGCCAGCACGCCGCCGCAGAAAGCTGGCCTGCAGGCGGTGGACTACTTCCTGTGGGCCTTGCAGCGCCACTACGAGCGCGACGAATCGCGCTACGTCGAGCTGGTGTGGGACCAGGTGATCGAGATCGAGGACCTGGACCGCATCGAAGGCGGACGCAAGGGCGTCGTCTACAACAAGAAACGCCCCCTGGTCGTGGACCAGGGGGCGCAGGAATGAAGGGTGGGAGGTATAGGACCCGCTGGCCGAAGCCGGCGGCTCACACGGCATGAAGCCGAATTTCGCCTCCGCACATTGGGCATTTTACCCACGCTCGCGGCTGCCGGTGAGCCCGCCCGCTCCTGCAAGGAGCCTCCGGCTTCAAGGCGGGTGGTCACGCGCGGCCGAGGGCCGCCGGCCCTCCGACCCTCCTGAAATCGAGGCTACGCGCTGGGGCTACCATGGCCGACCCGCCGGTGGATGGGCCAGGCGGGCCGGACGAGGGGTTGGGGAGACGGTGGGCAAGTTCTGGTCTTGGAGACGCTGGGTGGCCATCGGCCTGTTCGGGTGGCTGTCCGCCTGGACTGTCGCCGCACCGCCGCCACCCGCCATCGTGCTGACCATCCTCGACGGCGCCGCCGCCGTCACCCTCGGTGCGCGCAACGTGGCCGCGGTCGAGGGCCTGCGCCTGCCGGCCGGTGCCTTGGTCGAGACCTCGGCCACGACCACGCTGCTGCGGCTGGAGTGGCTCGACGGCACCGTGGTCGATCTCGGTCCCGAGACGCGCGTGATGGTCGCGCCCGGCGCGCTCGGCCGCAAGGGCGAGGCGCCACCCGACATCTACCTGCTGCGGGGCTGGATCAAGCATCGCAGCGCGGCCGCGGCGCCGCACCGGGGCCATGTCTCGCCGCAGCTCGACGTGCTGCCGGCGCAGGGGGTGGCGGTGGCCCATGTCGCTCCGGAGCTGAGCTGGCTGTTCGTCG
>Ga0209797_10000691_pt1 | contig 16950 bp, 16 predicted proteins | sample DOMMetBare3Fresh_2_FD_187472 | JGI IMG/M metagenome (GOLD analysis project Ga0209797, IMG submission 187472) | Wetland sediment microbial communities from St. Louis River estuary, USA, under dissolved organic matter induced mercury methylation -... | ecosystem: Environmental > Aquatic >... | reverse complement strand
GGCAGAGTTCGCCGTCAAGCAGGCCATCTCTGGGCTGGACTTGATGCGCAGCGCCGGCGTCAAGGTGGTCTACGGCACCGACCTGCTCGGCAGCACGTACACCCAGCAATGCCGCGAGTTCACGTTGCGCAGCCAGGTCTTCACGCCGCTGGAGCTGCTGCGGCAGGCCACGTCGACGGCAGCCGAGATGATGCTGATGGAAGGCGAGATCGGCTGCGTGAAGGTCGGCGCACGCGCCGACTTGCTGGTGGTCGACGGTGACCCGCTGAAGGACATCGGCCTGTTGGCGGCGAGCGGGCGACACCTGAGAACCATTGTTCGCGGCGGCGAATTGATCCGGAACGCTTCATGAAGCTCGCAACCTGGAACGTCAACTCCCTGGCCGTGCGGCTGCCGCAGCTGCTCGACTGGCTGGCCGCGCAGCAGCCCGACGTGCTGGTGCTGCAGGAGACCAAGCTCACCGACGACAAGTTTCCGCGTGCAGAGATCGAGGCCGCGGGCTATCGCGCGCAGTGGTTCGGGCAGAAGACCTACAACGGCGTCGCGCTGCTGTCGAAGAACGAAGCCAGCGACGTGGTGCGCAACATCCCCGGCTTCGCCGACGACCTGGCGCGCGTGATCACGGCCACGGTGGACGGCTTGCGCATCGTCGGCGCGTACGTCCCCAACGGCCAGGCCCCGGGCACCGACAAGTTCGAATACAAGATGCAGTGGCTGCGCGGTTTGCGCGACTGGCTGCGGGAGGAACTCGCGTTGCACCCGAAGCTGGTGCTGATGGGCGACTTCAACATCGCGCCCGAGGACCGCGATGTCCACGACCCCGTGCTGTGGGCTGGCCAGATCCATTGCACCGACGAGGAGCGCGGTCACTTCAAGCAGCTCGTCGGCCTCGGCTTGCACGACGCGTTCCGCCTGTTCGAGCAACCGCCCAAGTGCTGGTCATGGTGGGACTACCGCAACCTCGCCTTCCGCAAGAACCAGGGCCTGCGGATCGACATCATCCTGGTCAGCGAGGCACTGAGGGGCCAGGTGCGCGAGTGCGCGATCGACAAGGCGATCCGCAAGAACGAGCGGCCGAGCGATCACGCGCCGGTGTGGGTGCGCATCGACAACGCCTGAAGCGCGACCCTACTCCGCCGTGATGCGCCGCTCTCGGATCAGCGCCGCCCAGCGTGCGCTGTCGGCGCGGACCATCGCCGCGAACTTCGCCGGCCCCGCGTCGGCCACCGGCTCGGCCCCGAGTTGGGCCAGGCGCTGCGCCACGTCGGGTTTGGCCAGTGCGCGCTGGAACTCGGCAGCGATGCGGCTCGTGATGTCGGCGTTCAAGCCCTTGGGGCCGTAGACGCCGAACCATGTGGTCGACTCGAAACCGGGCAGTCCCGACTCGGCTACCGTCGGCAGATCGGGCACCAGCGGCGAGCGCCTGGCGCTCGTGATCGCCAGGGCCTTCAACTTGCCGTCGCGCACATGCGGCAGGCCGCTGACGACGCTGTCGAACAACAGCTGAACCTTGCCGCTCACGAGGTCCGGGATCGCGAGGGCCGAGCCGCGGTAGGGGATGTGGACGATGAACACGCCCGCCTGCGACTTGAAGGCCTCGGACGTCAGGTGAATGATGGTGCCGTTGCCGCTGGTGGCGTAGTTGAGCTGCCCCGGGCGCGCCTTCGCGTACGCGATCAGCTCCTTGATCGAATTCACCGGCAGGTCCCTGGGCACCAGCACGATGTTGGTCGCATTGGCCACCTGCACCACCGGCGTGAAATCGGCTTCGGCGTTGTACGGCAGGTTCGGGTTGAGGTGCGGCGCGATCGAATGCGTGCTGCTGGTGGCCATCAGCAGCGTGTGGCCATCGGGCGCCGCCTTGGCCACCTCCGCCGAGCCGAGCGTGCCGCCGGCGCCGGGGCGGTTGTCGATCACGATCGGCTGTCCGAAGGCGTTGCCGATGCCTTGCGCGATCGCACGTGCCAACAGGTCGGTGGCGCCACCGGCTGGAAAGGGCACGACCAGGCGGATCGGGCGCGTGGGCCACGACTGAGCGCGTGCGAGGGGCGCAGCCAGCAGCAGTGCGGACGCGCCGGCGAGGACACTACGACGGGAGGTCATGTGAATGCGGATGTCGGGGCTCGGACGTGCGGCGAATGTAGCGCCTCAGCGCACCACCTCGATCGGCATGTTCAGCGATTGCCCGATGTAGCGCTTCACGCGTGGCGGCTCGGCACCGACATGAAAGGCCAGCCGACGCTCTCGCAATCCTGCGTCGAAAGCCGAGAAACGCTCGAGCCGCCGCAGATGCTCGATCCAGTTCTCGTCGACGAAGTACTCGATCACGCAAGCGGGATCCGCAGCGTCGCGAAACAGGCCCCAGGACAGCGCACCCTGGCGCAGGCGCGCCCGGCGCGTGCGCTGCATCAGGTCGAAGAACTCGACCATGCGGGTCGGGTCGACGCGGTACTCGATCGTGGTCATCACCGGGCCATCGTCATCGGCCACCGCCTGCGGCGGCTCCAGTGGGACGGCCAGCGGTTGCGGTGTGTAGTCCGGATCGGCCTGGGTCTCGAGCGTCAGGTGGCGCAACGACAGCACGACCGTCACGCCGAACACCGCTGCCGCGGCCACCGCCACCGGTACGTTGAACCAGGACGCAACCTGGCCCCACAGCAGCGAGCCGGCGGCGGCGCCGCCCATCAGCGCCATCTGGTAGATCGCCATGCCGCGCGCGCGCACCCAGTCGGGCAGCGCGACCTGTGCCGACAGCGTGAGCGAATTGGCCACCGAGATCCACGCCACGCCCACCAGGGCCATCGCCGGCAGAGCGACCCACAGTTCGTGCACGTAGACGACGAGCACCGACAGCACGGCGTGCGCCAGCGTGCCCAGGCGCAGGAACTGGTCGCGGTCCCAGCGCGAGCGCCAGCGCGGGAAGTAGAAGGCCGCGACCACCGCACCGCCGCCCAGGCAGGCCAGCATCACGGTGAAGGTGGCCGGCCCGCCGCCATGCATGTCGCGCGCCACCAGCGGCAGCAGTGCCAGCAGCGCAGTCGACTGCAGGAAGAACAGGAACACGCGCAGCAGCACCACCTTCAGGCGCGGCGATTGCAGCGCGAAGTTCATGCCGGCGCGCATCGCACCGACGAATCGCTCGCCCGGCAAGGCGCTGGTCCTGGCCTGCCGGCGCCAAGTCAGGATGAGCGTGAACGCCACGCCGGCGAGCAATGCATTGAGCACGAAGACGAAGGCCTCGTTGACCGCAGCCAGCATCACGCCGGCCAGCACCGGCCCGATCACGCGCGACAGGTTCATCGCGATCCCGTTGAGCGCGATCGCAGGCGAGAGCTGGTCGCGTGCCACCACCTCGGGCACGATGGCGGCGAACACCGGCCAGCGCATCGCCAGGCCGATGCCGTTGACGAAGGTCAGCGTCAACAGCAGGTTGGCCGTCAGCGCATCGGCCAGCGACAGCGCCGCCAGCACCAAGGCGTTGATGCTGACCCACAGCTGCGTGACCGCGAAGTAGCGGCGCCGGTCGACGATGTCGGCCAGCGCGCCGCTCGGGATGCCGAGCAGGAAGACCGGCAGCGTGGACGCGGTCTGCACCAGCGCGACCATCACCGGGCTCGCGCTCAGCTGCGTCATCAGCCAGGCCGCGGCCACGTCGTTCATCCACATCGTCAGATTGGCCGCGAGCCAGGCCAGCCACAGCATGCGGAAGGTGGCGCCATGCAGCGGCGCCAGCGCGGGGGCAGCCGCGAGTGCGACGAGCGGTCGGGGCCAGGTCATGGTCGTGCGGCGGCACTGTAGCGTGCCGGCCGGTGCGGCCTGCGACGCGTGCGCTACCAGGCCGCGCCGAAGTGGCGCCGCAGGTCGTCGATCCGGGCTTCGGTCAGCGGCGCGGGTCTGGGCGTCGTCATCAGCCACAGGCGCGCGGTTTCCTCGAGTTCCTCCAGCACGGCCATCGCCTCGGCCGGGCTCGCGTGCCAGACGTTGGGGCCGAGCCGCTCGAGCATCACCGCACGGATGGGCGTCCCCATCGCGGCGTAGCGCGCGATGCGTTCGGCCACGCGATCGGCGATCGCCGGATCGCCCGGGCGGTGATAGGGGATCAGCGGCACGTGGCCGACCTTCATCACGAAGTAAGGCGTGATCGGCGGCACCACGTCATCGACACTCCAGACACCTTGCAGCGTGAGCGCGACCAGGTGCGTGCTGTGGGAGTGAATGACACAGCGCGCGTCGGGCGCGGCTTCGTAGATGCGCCGGTGCAAGGCCAGCGTCTTGCTCGCGCGGTCACCGCCGGTCTGCGTGCCGTCGGCGTCCAAGCGCGCCAGGCGCGCCGGGTCGAGGAAGCCCAGGCAGGCATCGGTGGGCGTGATCAGGAAGCCGTCGTCCAGCCGCACGCTGATGTTGCCCGCCGTGGCGTGCACGTAGCCGCGCTGGAACAGCGAGGCGCCGACGCGGCACACCTCCTCGCGCAGCAACGATTCGCTGGCCATCACACCAGCGTGAACGCGCGGCTGAAGAAGTCGGTGCCGCCGAAGTTGCCCGACTTGAGCGCCACGTGCAGGCGCTGTGCCTCGGCATGGCACCAGGGCACGCCCGGGTCGATCTGCGGGCCGATCCGCAACTGCGTGATACCCAGGCGCTGCACGCAGGCACCCGAGGTTTCGCCGCCGGCGATCAGCAACTGGCCCACACCGGCTTCGACCAGGCCTTGGGCCACGCGCGAAAGGGTGTCCTCCACCAACGCACCGGCCCGCTGCGCACCCAGGCGCGACTGCACCTCGCGCACCGTGGCCGCGTCGGCCGTCGCGTAGACGAGCACGGGTTGCGCGCCCAGGCGCGGCTGGGCCCAGGCCAGCGCCTCGGCCACCACGGGCTGACCCGCCGCGATGCGCAGCGGATCGACCGCCCAGGCCGCGCCTCCGCCGGCGATGAAGGCGGCCACCTGGGCGTTGGTGGCCGCGGAGCAGCTCCCCGAGACGATGGCGCGTGAACCGCGGGCGGCCGGCAGCTGCGAGGCCTGGGCGCGCGGCGCGAGTCCATGCAGTGCCGGGATGCCGATGGCCAGGCCCGAGCCCGCGACCATCAGCCTGGCGCCACGGGTGGCCTCGGCCAGGGTCCGCAGGTCGGCGTCGCTCACCGCATCGGCGACCGCGATGGCGCGCCCCTCGGCGCGCAGCGCCGCGAGCCGGTCCCGCACGGCCGGCACGCCGGCGGCCACGACGCGGTGGTCCACCAGGCCCACCTGCTCGCGCCGGCACTGCGCCTGCATCACGCGCACCAGGTTGGCGTCGGTCATCGGGGTCAGCGGGTGGTGGCGCATCGGGCTGTCCGACAGCAGCAGGTCGCCGACGAACAGATGCCCCTTGAACACCGTGCGGCCGTTCTCGGGGAAGGCCGGCGTCACGATCACGCTCTCGGCCTTCAGCAGCGCCATCAGCGCCTCGGTCACCGGGCCGATGTTGCCCTGCGGCGTGGAGTCGAAGGTGGAGCAGACCTTGAAGTAGATCGGCGGCGCGCCTTGTGCCAGCAGCCAGCGCGCGGCCTGCACCGACTCGCCCACCGCCTCCTCGACCGGCGCGGTGCGCGACTTGAGCGCCACCACCACCGCATCGGCGTCGACACGCTCGTCGCCGCCGGGCACGCCGATGGTCTGCACCACGCGCATGCCGGCGCGCACCAGGTTGTTGGCGAGGTCGGTGGCGCCGGTGAAATCGTCTGCGATGCAGCCCAGGATCATGCCGGCACGTCGAGCGTCCTCACGCCTCGTCTTGGAACGCCTCGTTGCGCTTGGCCTTGATCGAGGGCAGCATCACGATCACGATCAGCGCCAGCGCAGCCAACAGCAGCCCGGCCGACAGCGGCCGGGTGCCGAACGTCGTCCAGTCGCCGCGCGACAACAGCAAGGCCCGCCGCAGGTTCTCCTCCATCATCGGCCCGAGGATGAAGCCCAGCAGCAAGGGCGCGGGTTCACAACCGAGCTTGTAGAAGACGTAGCCGACGACGGCGAAGATCGCGCCCATGAAAACATCGAAGCTCGAGTTGTTGAGCGTATACAAGCCGATGCAGCAAAAGCCCATGATCGCCGGGAACAGGAAGCGGTAGGGCACCGTGAGCAGCTTGATCCAGATGCCGATCAGCGGCAGGTTCAGAATGATCAGCATCGCATTGCCGACCCACATGCTGGCGATCAAGCCCCAGAACAGCTGCGGGTTGCTGGTCATCACCTGCGGACCGGGCTGGATGCCCTTGATCGTCATCGCGCCGACCATCAGCGCCATCACCGCGTTGGGCGGGATGCCGAGCGTGAGCATCGGAATGAAGCTGGTCTGCGCGCCCGCATTGTTCGCCGACTCGGGGCCGGCGACGCCGCGGATGTTTCCCTGCCCGAACGGCACTTCGCCCGGCTTCAAGCCCATCTTCTTCTCGACCGTATAGGCCGCGAAGGCCGCCAGCAGCGCGCCGCCACCGGGCAACACGCCGAGCAGCGAGCCCAGCGCGGTGCCGCGCAGGATCGCCGGGAAAGCGCGCTTCATGTCCTCCTTGGTCGGCATCAGACCCTTCACGTCCTTCGTGAAGACCTCGCGCTGCGAGATGTGCACGCCCAAGTTGGCAATGATCTCGCCGAAACCGAACACGCCCATCGCGATCGTCACGAAACCGATGCCGTCGGTGAGTTCCGGGATGTCGAAGCTGTAGCGCGGCACGCCCGAGATCACGTCGGTGTTGATCTGGCCCAGCAGCAGGCCGAGGATGATCATCGAGATCGCCTTGACGAGCGAGCCCGAGGCCAGCACGACGGCGCCGATCAGGCCCAGCACCATCAGGCTGAAGTACTCGGCCGGCCCGAACTTGAACGCCAGTTCCGTCAGCGGCGGCGCGAAGGCGGCGATGATGATCGTGCCCACGCATCCGGCGAAAAACGAGCCCACGCCGGCAGCCGCGAGCGCCGGGCCGGCACGACCGGCGCGCGCCATCTTGTAGCCGTCGATCGCGGTCACCACCGAACTCGATTCGCCCGGCACGTTGATCAGGATCGCGGTGGTCGAGCCGCCGTACTGCGCGCCGTAGTAGATGCCGGCCAACATGATCAGCGCGGGCGTTGCATCGAGCGCATAGATCGATGGCAGCAGCATCGCGATCGTGGCCACGGGCCCGAGGCCCGGCAGCACACCGATCAGGGTGCCGAGCATCGCGCCGAAAAAGGCATAGGCCAGATTCTGCAGAGTGAAGGCGACGCTGAAGCCCAGCGCGAGGTTATTCAACAGGTCCACGGTGTGCTCCTCAACGGCCCAGGAAGGGCGGCCACAGTGGGATCGTCAGCTTCAGGCCGACGATGAAGATGAGCCAGGAGCCCAAGGTGAGGATGAAGGCATTGACCAGGGCCTCCTTCGGCTTGAACTCGTCGCCGGCTGATGCCGCAACGACGATCAGCAGCGGCAGGCTGATGACCATCCCCAGACGCGGCAGCGCGTAGCCGAACACAGCCACCGAGGCAGTGATCCAGATCAGCGGCTTCCAAGCCCAGGCGCCGATCTTCTCGCCGTCCTCGGTTTCGATCGTGAGTGCCTCGAACAGGGTGAATGCGCCCAGCAGCGCCAGCAGGATGCCCAGCCCGAACGGGAAGTAGCCCGGCCCCGGCCGCGCCGACGAGCCGAAGCTGTAAAAGGTGGCGCCCCAGGCGAAGCCCAGGCCCACCCCCAGGAACATCAGGCCCGACCAGAAATCGCGCTCGCTCTTGATCTTCATTCGAAGGCACTCCCCCGGCAGCGGCCGGCTGCGAACCATTCTAGGCAGCGGCCCCTTCACGGCGGCTGTGGTTTCCACGTAAGGCCCAGCGCTCATTGCGCTGTCCCTGACAGCGGGGCTCAACCCGCGCCCGTGCCTTCCCACGCCGGTGTCGTGCGCAGCACCTCGTCGAGCGTCGTGACCCCCTCGCCCACCTTCATCACGCCCGCCGCACGCAGCGGGTGCATGCCGTCGGCCAGCGCCTGTCGCCGCAGCGCGTCGACGTTGAGCGTGGGATGGATGTGCGGACGGGCCGCCTCGCTCATGACCATCAGCTCATAGAAACCCACGCGACCGCGGAAGCCCGTCATGCGGCATTCGAGGCAACCCACCGGCTTGTAGACCTGGGGCCGGCCCTTGAGCTTCCACGGCGCGATCGCCGCATCGAGCAGCGACACATCGGCCTGCCGGTCGGGCTGTTTGCAGGCCGCGCACAGCGTGCGCGCCAGGCGTTGCGCGAGCACGCCGATCACGGTGGCCGAGATCAGGTACGGCGCCACCCCCAGGTCGACCAGGCGCGTCACTGCCGCGGCCGCGTCGTTGGTGTGGACGGTGGAGAACACCAGATGGCCGGTCAGCGCCGCCTGGATCGCCATCTCGGCGGTCTCGAGGTCGCGGATCTCGCCCACCATGATGATGTCCGGGTCCTGGCGCATCAGCGCGCGCACCCCTTCGGCGAAACCCAGGTCGAGCGCACTCTGCACCTGGGTCTGGTTGAGCGCGGGCTCGACCATCTCGATCGGGTCTTCGATCGTGCAGATATTCACCTCGTCGGTCGCCAGGCGCTTCAACGTCGCGTACAGGGTGGTCGTCTTGCCGCTGCCGGTGGGGCCGGTGACGAGCACGATGCCGTGCGGGCGAGCGATCAGTTCGTTCCAGCGCTCGGCGTCGGCCTTGCCGAAGCCCAGCGCCTCGACGCCCTTGACGACGGTCTGCGGATCGAAGATGCGCATCACCATCTTCTCGCCGAAGGCGGTGGGCAGCGTGGCCAGTCTCATCTCGACCTCGCCGCCGGGCACGCCGTTGACCTCGGGCCGGATGGTCTTGATCCGGCCATCCTGCGGACGGCGTTTCTCCACCACGTCCATCCGGCCGAGCAGCTTGATGCGCGCGGTCATCGCGTTCATCACCGTGATGGGCGCCTGGTAGACGGTGTGCAGCACGCCGTCGATGCGAAAGCGGATGATGCCCATCTCGCGCCGCGGCTCGAGATGGATGTCGCTCGCGCGCTGGTCGAAGGCGTATTGCCACAGCCAGTCGACCACCTGCACCACGCCCTGGTCGTTGGCGTCGAGCGACTTGTTCTTGCCCAGCTCGACCAGCTGCTCGAAGCTGGCCAGCGCCGAGGTCTCGCCGCTCTTGACCGCCGCCTTGATCGAGCGCGCCAGGGTGAAGAACTCGGTGGTGTAGCGCGCGATGTCGTTCGGGTTGGACACCACCAGCCGCACCCTCTTCTTGGTGTAGCCCTCGATCTCGCGCACCCACGCGGTGTCGAGCGGCTCGGCCGTGGCCACCGTCACCTCGGTCAACGACACCGACACCGGCAGTGCACGGCGCGACTCGGCATAGGCGATCGACATCACGTCGGCCACGCGACCGACATCGACCTTGAGCGGGTCGATCCGCAGGTACGACAGGCCGATGTGGCCGGCCAGCCACTCGGTCAGCACCTCGGCGTCCAGCGCCTTGCCGTTGCGAACGTCGGTCAGGCTGGCGCCGCCCAGGCGCAGCAGCGGATGCTGGCTCGAATCGCCGGCACCGAAACGTGCACGCACCGTCGCGGCGTCGGCCGCGCTGACCAGGCCATCGTCGTGCAGCCACTGCAACAGCAAACGCCAGTCGAGCCGGCCTTGGGGAAAACTCATCGTCATGTCACTCCATCGGCCGCACCATGCGCAACCATTTGCGTGCCGGCAATCCGTACAGGCGCTCGATCGTAGCCGCCCTCGCCTCGAGTTCCTCGCGATCGGGCACCCGCGTCCCGCGCGCGGCGATCACCACCGTGTTGCCCTCCCGGGTCGGGCGCAGGCTCCAGACCTGGCCGCGGCCGAAGGCCGCGCCGATGCGCGCCGCACTGACCGCGAAGCTCGAAGCGCGCCCGAACAGGTTGACGCTCATCACACCGCGTTCGCGCAGCAATGCGCGGCAGTCGGCGTAGAACTGCGCGCTGTCGAGCACCGGCGCGGCGGCATCCTGGTCGTACAGGTCGACGCACAGCACGTCGACGCTGGCACGGTGTTCGGGACCGGTCACCCACTGGCCGGCGTCGGCCTCGATCACCGACAGGCGCGCATCGTTGGCCGGCAGGCGAAAGCCATGGCGGCAGGCCGCGATCACCGCCGGGTTGATCTCGACCGCGGTGACGCGCGGCATGCGCAGGACGCCGTGGCAGAAGCGCGTGACCGTGCCTGCGCCCAAGCCCAGCTGCACGGCGTTCCCGGTCGCGAGCTCGGCGCTGGAGCGCCACAGCATCCACGCCATCATGCGCTGCACGTACTCCAGCACGATGGCGCGCGGCTCGCGGATCAGCATCGCCCCCTGCACCCACGGCGAGTCCAGGTGCAGGTAGCGCACGCCGTCCTGCTCGGAGATCGTGGCGCTGGGCAATCCGGTGGTCAAAGCAGCCCGGCCTCCTGGAACACGGCGCGCCAGGCCGCGAGCTTGCGTTCGAAGGTCCAGCTCGCGTTGGCCGGGCTGGTCGACGGCAGCCGATGCACCGGACGCCCCAGAGCGCGCGTGATGCGCATCGCACGCGCCGATTCGCCGCCGTTGTGGGCGATGGCCTGCAGGGATGGCAGCCGCGCCACGAGGCCGGCCAGGTCGTTGGGCTGGGCGTCTTCGATCGCACTGTCCAGGCTCCCATCGCGCCGGCAACTCGCGTACACGTCCCAGATCGCCAGACCGTGGCGACGAACGTGCTCGACGCGCCGTGCGTACGGCAACGAGCGCAGGTCGATCGCCCACAGCGCGGACAGGATCGGCCAGAAGTGGTTGCGCAGGTGGGCGTAGTACTGCCCCGCTTCGAGCGAAGCCACGCTCGGGAAGCTGCCCAGCACGAGCAGCCGCGCGTCGGGCGCGGCGATGGGTGCCAGGCCGGTCAGTGCCACCGGGGCCAGGCTCACGTGCGCGCCTCCAGCGCAGCCAGCCGCGGCAAGGCAGCCAGGGTATTGGCGCGCGATTGCCGGGCCGTCTCCTCGAGCGACCAGCCGCGCAAGGACGCGAGCGTCTGCGCGATGCGCGGCAGTTGCGCCGGTTCATTGCGCGCCGGCGGCCGCTCCGAGCGCTCGCCGGCTTTCACGTACAGCCACTGAGGCGCAATGTCGGGTGCGTCGGTCTCGAGCACCGGCACGCCGTCGGCCACGTTCGACGCCAGCTCGCGGATGCGAAGCGCACGCTCGAACGTCATCGCGCCGCCGAAGCCGAGCTTGAAGCCGCGCGCGACGAAATGCCCAGCCTGGGAATCGCTGCCGTTGAAGGCGTGCGCGATGCCGCCCGGTACGGCGATGCGCCGCAGGTGCTTCAACAGCGTGTCGGCCGAGCGCCGCACATGCAGGATCACCGGCAGGTCCAGTGCGTGCGCGAACCTCAGCTGCGCCGCATAGAAGCGCTCCTGGCGCTCGCGGTCGAGCCCGGGCACGAAGTGATCGAGGCCGATCTCGCCCACCGCCACCAGCCGCGGGTCGTCGCACTGCGCCTGCAAGGCGGCCCACAGGCGATCGAGGTCGTCGTCGTCGGCCCGGTCGACGTACGTCGGATGGATGCCGAGCGCGTAACACAGCCCGGCCTCGTGAGCAAGGCGCCGAACACGCTCGAACGAGGCGACGTCGACCGCCGGCAAGACCTGCATCGTCACGCCCGCCCCTCGCGCGCGCTCGATCACGGCCGGGCGATCGACGTCGAACTCGGCCGCGTCGAGGTGGCAATGGCTGTCGATCCAAAGGGGCATCCGGGCATTGTCCTCGTGCAGCGGCCTTGTTCACGTGCTACTGTGCAGCCTGCATCCCGAGCAGCATGAAGCCGCGAACCCCGCTCTACAGCGCCCCGCCCGCTCCGCGCCGGCCCGCCGCCCGGCCGGCCGAGGCGGTCGCGGCGAGCGTGCCTGCCACCACGGCCGCCGCTCCCATCCGGTCGCGGCGCGGGTCCTGGCGCGCGGCGCTGGCGGCCCTGCTGGCGCTGACGATTGCGGCAGCACTGATCTGGCGCTACGGCCCCGCGATGCCCAAGGCGCTGACGCAAAAGGACATCGACCGCGCGGTCCTGCACACGCTGTCCAAGACCAACCTGCCCGCGCCGGCGGCCAAGGCCTTCGCTGCGGTGCGCGGCTCGGTGGTCAAGGTGATCGGTTTTTCGCCGGCCGACACGGAAAAGAAAGCCGACCCGACCAAGAGCGCCCGCAAGGGCAAGCCCCTCGTCGGCCCCGAGCCGGAGGAGCCCGAGGAGCGTGGCGTCGGCAGCGGGGTCGTGATCGTGGACAACGGCACCATCCTGACCAACCTGCACGTGGTCTACGGCGCCAAACGCATCAAGGTGATCTTCCACGATGGCCTCGAGTCCGATGCCGACATCGTCGGCCTGCAGCCGCAGCACGACCTGGCCGTGCTCAAGGCGCGCCGGATCCCCGACGACCTGCAAGCCGCGACGATGCGCAGCACCGGCGACCTGGCCCCGGGCGACCGCGTCACCGCGGTGGGCTTCCCGTTCTCGATCGGGCCTTCGGTCTCGCACGGCGTGGTCTCGGGCCTGAAGCGCGAATTCCGCTCGCCCGAGGGCAAGCGCATCCTGACCAACCTGATCCAGTTCGACGCCGCGGCCAACCCGGGCAACTCGGGCGGCCCGCTCGTCACCGACGATGGCGAAGTGGTCGGCATCGTCACCGCGATCTACAACCCCACCTCGGAACGGTTCTTCGTCGGCATCGGGTTCGCGGTGCCGATCGAGAATGCGGCCCAGGCGGCCGGCATGCCCCCTTTCTAGGAGACCATCGAATGTCCGATCGCTTGAGCGCCTCAGAGACCGGCAGCCTGATGGAGCGCCTGCTCTACGAGGTCAAGCGGGTGGTCGTGGGCCAGGACAAGTTCCTCGAGCGCGTGCTGGTGGCGATGCTGGCGCAGGGCCACCTGCTGGTCGAAGGCGTGCCCGGCCTGGCCAAGACACTGACGGTCAAGACGCTGGCACGCGCACTGTCGGGCCGATTCAAGCGCATCCAGTTCACGCCCGACCTGGTGCCGGCCGACCTGGTGGGCACGCGCATCTTCAACCAGAAGACGGGCGACTTCTCCACCACGCTCGGCCCGGTGTTCACTCACCTGCTGCTGGCCGACGAGATCAACCGCGCGCCGGCCAAGGTGCAGAGCGCTCTGCTCGAGGTGATGCAGGAACGCCAGGTCACGATCGCCGGCGAGACGCACCGCGTGCCCGAGCCCTTCCTGGTGATGGCCACCCAGAACCCGATCGAGACCGAGGGCACCTACCCGCTGCCCGAGGCGCAGGTCGACCGCTTCATGATGAAGGTGCTGGTGGGCTACCCGAGCGAGGACGAGGAGTTCGTGATCGCCGAGCGCGCGATCGGGCCCGACATCGACGTCGGTGCGGTCATCACCACCGAGCAGCTCGCGGCGTTGCAGCGCGAGTGCCGCGCGGCGTACATCGATCCGGCGCTGATCACCTACGCCGTCAAGCTGGTGGCCGCGACGCGCGAACCGGCCAAGGTGGGCCAGGCGGACCTGGCCAAGTACGTGGCCTTCGGCGCCAGCCCGCGCGCCACCATCTGGCTGGTCGAAGGCGCCCGGGCGCTGGCCTTCCTGCGCGGGCGGCCCTACGCGCTGCCCGAAGACCTGCTCGACCTGGTGCCCGACGTGCTGCGCCACCGCGTGACGCTGACCTACGAGGCGCTGGCCGACGGCGTGACGCCCGACGCCTTCATTGGTCGCATCCTGAAGGCGATGCCCGCCCCGGCCCGCCCCCTGGCCCATGAGCAGCAACGCGCAGCCAACGCCTGAGCGTCCGGCGCCCCACGCGCTGCTGCGGCAGCTGGAGTGGACGGTGCTCAAGCGCATCGACGGTGCGCTGCAGGGCGACTACCGCACGCTGTTTCGCGGCAGCGGCGTCGACTTGGCCGACCTGCGCGAGTACCAGCTGCACGACGACGTGCGCCACATCGACTGGAACGTGACCGCGCGCCTGACGATCCCGCATGTGCGCCAGTTCACCGAGGAGCGCGACCTCACCGCCTGGTTCCTGCTCGACCTGTCGCCGTCGATCGACTTCGGCTCGCTGCGCCGCAAGCGCGAAGTCTCCGAGGCCTTCGTCGCCGTGATGGCCAGCCTGGTGCTGCGCCATGGCAACCGGGCCGGCGCGGTGCTCTACGGCAACGCACTGGACACGGTGCTGCCGGCCAGGAGCGGGCGCAACCACGTGCTGCACATGATGCAACGCATGCGCGAGCGTCCGTCGGCTGCCGCCCGCGGCACGACGCGGCTGGCCGACCTGATCGATCGCGCACGGCCCTCGATCAAGCGACGCTCGGCGGTGTTCATCGTCTCCGACTTCATCAGCGAGTCGGGTTGGGAGGGCTCGATGTCACGCCTTGCTCAGCGCCACGACGTGGTGGCCGTGCGCCTGTACGACCCGGCGGAGATGACCCTGCCCGAACTCGGCCTGATCCTGATGCAGGACGCCGAAACCGGCGAGCAGATCTTCGTCGACACCGGGGCGCGCGGTTTTCGCGAGCGTTTCGAGGCCGCCGCCGCACGACGCGAGGCCGAGCTGAGAAGTGCCCTGGCGCGCGCGGGCGTCGACACGCTCGAGCTCAACACCGACGCCGATCTGGGCGACGGCATCCTGTCCTTCGTCAGCGCCCGGCGCCAGCGCAGCCGACTGGCGGCCGGCGCGTTGCCGCTGTTCGGCCGCAGCGCAGCATGAGAGGTGCCGCATGAACTTCCTGTGGAGCGAGGCGCTGTTCGCGCTGCTGCTGCTGCCGCTGCTGGTGCTGCTGTACCTGTGGCTGCTCAGGCGGCGCAAGAAGACGGCGCTGGCATGGTCGAGCCTGGCGATCGTGAAGGAGGCGATGGGACAACAGCGCCTGTGGCGCCGCCATGTGCCGCCAGCGCTGATGCTCCTGGCGATGGCCGCGCTGATCGTCGCCGTCGCTCGGCCGACCGCGGTGATCACGCTGCCGATGGTGGAGCAGACCATCATCCTGGCGATGGACGTGTCGGGTTCGATGCGCGCCACCGACGTCGAACCCAATCGCCTGGTCGCCTCGCAGAACGCGGCCAAGGCCTTCATCGGCGAGTTGCCGCGCTCGGTGCGCATCGGCGTGGTGTCCTTCGCCGGCACCGCCGCGGTGGTGCAACCGCCCACGCTCAGCCGCGAGGACGTGGTCGCGGCGATCGACCGCTTCCAGTTGCAGCGCGGTACCGCCATCGGCAGTGGCATCGTGCTCAGCCTGGCAACGATCTTCCCCGACGCCGGCATCGACCTGTCCCAGGTCACCGGCCAGCGGCTGATGCCGCGCGCGATCGGAGAAGCGCCGAAGGAGAAGGAGTTCACCCCGGTCGAGCCCGGCAGCTACAACTCGGCAGCCATCATCTTGCTGACCGACGGCCAGCGCACCACCGGCCCGGACTCGATGGACGCGGCCAAGATGGCCGCCGACCGCGGCATCAAGATCTACACCGTGGGCATCGGCACCAAGGAAGGCGACACGATCGGCTTCGAAGGCTGGAGCATGCGGGTGCGCCTGGACGAGGAGACCTTGAAGCAGGTGGCCGGCACCACGCGCGCCGAGTATTTCTACGCCGGCAATGCGAACGACCTGAAGAAGGTCTACCAGTCGCTCGGCACGCGCCTGTCGGCGCAGAAGAAGGAGACCGAGGTGACGGCGCTGTTCGCAGCCCTGGGCGCCGTGCTCACGCTGCTGGCTGCGGGCTTGTCGATCTGGTGGTTCGGACGGGTGGCGTGATTCCTTGGCTGGGCGACGACGACAGCAATCCGTTCCCGCCCACCTCACAGGCCCTCGGCCCTGACAGCGATGCGCCCGGCCTGCTGGCCGCCGGTGGGCGCCTGACGATCGAACGCCTCGAGCAGGCCTACCGCCGCGGCATCTTCCCCTGGTACAGCCCGGGCCAGCCGGTGCTGTGGTGGTCGCCCGACCCGCGCATGGTGCTGCCGGTGGCCGAGTTCAGGCTGCACCGATCGTTCAGGAAGACCTTGCGCGCCTTCCTCGCCACGCCGGGTTGCGAAGTCCGCTTCGACAGCGCCTTCGAGCGCGTGATCGCGGCCTGTGCCGACACGCCGCGCAACGGCCAGGGTGGCACCTGGATCGTGCCCGCGCTGCGCCGCACCTACACCGAGTGGCACGACGCCGGCGTGGTGCACAGCGTCGAGACCTGGGTCGATGGCCAGCTCGTGGGCGGCCTGTACGGCGTGGGCATCGGCCGCATGTTGTTCGGCGAGTCGATGTTCTCGCACGCCACCGATGGATCGAAGATCGCGCTGGCGGCGCTGGTGGCGTTCTGTCGTGGTCACGGCATCGAACTCATCGATTGCCAGCAGGCGACGGCCCACCTGGCGAGCTTCGGCGCCCGGGAGACACCCCGCGCTGAATTCGAGCGCCACCTTGCCCTCACCCTGGGGGCCGCACCGCCGAGGGCTTGGACCTATGATGCGACGCACTGGGCCCTGCTCGATCTCTCATGACCGCGCTCAAGGAACTTCCACTCGCTTCGCTGCAGTTCTACGCGACAGCACCCTACCCTTGCAGCTACCTGCCGGGCAGGCTGGCGCGCTCGCAGGTCGCCACGCCCAGCCACCTGATCAACGCCGATGCCTACTCGGGCCTGGTGGCCGCGGGCTTTCGCCGCAGCGGCATGTTCACCTATCGCCCTCACTGCGACGGCTGCCGCGCCTGCGTGCCGCTGCGCGTGCCGGTGGCCACGTTCGAGCCCACGCGCAGCCAGCGCCGCGCATGGAGAGCCCATCGCCCGCTCGTCGCGCGCGTGCTGCGCCTGGGCTTCCTGCCGGAGCATTACCAGCTCTACCTGCGCTACCAGAGCGGGCGCCACGCTGGCGGCGGCATGGACCACGACAGCGTGGACCAGTACACCCAGTTCCTGCTGCAAAGCCGCGTCAACTCGCGGCTGGTCGAGTTCCGTGAGCCCGCGG
>Ga0209797_10000690_pt1 | contig 16960 bp, 14 predicted proteins | sample DOMMetBare3Fresh_2_FD_187472 | JGI IMG/M metagenome (GOLD analysis project Ga0209797, IMG submission 187472) | Wetland sediment microbial communities from St. Louis River estuary, USA, under dissolved organic matter induced mercury methylation -... | ecosystem: Environmental > Aquatic >... | reverse complement strand
GGCGGCGGCGCGCTCGAAGTGCAGCCGAAAAAGGTCACCGTGCTGGCCGATACCGCGGCACGCGCAAAAGACCTCGACGAAGCCAAGGCCCAGGAAGCCAAGTTGCGCGCAGAAGAAGCTCTCAAGGGCAACATCGACAAGGTCGAACAGGCCGAGGCGCTCGCGGAGCTGGTCCGTGCGGTCGCACAGCTCAAGATGCTCGAGAAGCTGCGCAAGCTCAAGGGTTGACGTTGGCTGGCACCGCTTGCCAGTTGAGGCCGAGCTGATCGAACAGAAACGCCGTGATATCGGCGCTGAGCGCGACGGTTTCGTCGAGCGAACTGCCGATGCCATGTCCCGACTTCGACGAAGTCCGCAGGAACACCGGGCGCTTGGTGCCGCTCGCCTGCAGTGCCGCCGCAAACTTTCGTGAATTCAGCGGGTTGACGCGCCCGTCGTTATCGCCGGCACTGAGGAAAATCGCCGGGTACTGCTGCCCGGCCTTGACATGATGCAGTGGTGAATAGGCGAACAAGGCGCGGAATTGCTCCGCGTTTTTGACAGAGCCGAATTCCTGCGTGTTGAACACGCCGTTAGGGTCGAGCTCGTATCGCAACATGTCGTAGATGCCGACCTCGGCGACCACGGCGCGCGCCAGCGAGGGATGCTGGGTCAGCACGGCGCCCATCAGCAATCCGCCATTGGATCCTCCCTGCAGCGCCAGAAGATCAGTCCGCGTGTATTTCGCGGCTACGAGGTAGCTTGCGGCTGCCGCAAAATCGTCGAACACATTCTGCTTGCGCGTCAGCATGCCCTGGCTATGCCAGCGTTCACCGTATTCCGCGCCGCCCCGGATGTTAGCGATCGCCAGGGCGCCGCCGCCCTTGAGAAACAGGTACCAGTCCGAACTGACAAAGCCCGGCGTCATGCTGATGCCATAGCCGCCATAACCATAGAGCAGCAGCGGCGAGGAACCATCCGCGACAAAGCCCTTGCGCGTGACTACGGAAATAGGCACCCGCGTTCCATCCTTGGAGCGTGCAAATACCCGGCGGACCTCAAAACCGGAAAGATCCATCGGCGAACGCACCTGCAGCGGCGTCTCGACGCTGCGGCCGGTGCTGGCCTGCCACAGCATGCTGCGCGACGGCCGCAGATAACTGCGCACGCGATACAGGAGATCGCCGCCCGGCATGGCCTCCAGCGATATCGATGCCGAGATCGGGGGAGTCTCGAGCACCGCCGGCGATTCGCCGTTAGGGCCGAAGCTCCTGATGACGGTCGGGCCGCCATCGATCGCTGTTACGAAGATGCGCTGACCGCTCAGTACAATCGCGCGGTTGTTAGCTTCGGTAACCAGTGCCTGCGCACCTTCGGCGACGAGGGTGACCGCGGCCGCCTGGTAGGGCGGCCGCAGCCTGACCAGCTTACCGTTAGGTGCATCCTTGACCGAGATGCCGAAGACGGTGCCGTCGCTCGCAAGCGCCGCGGATTTTATTTTCGCGGCGTAACCCGCGATGCGTTTTGCGCCGGTCCTGGACAAAATGAAATGCTGCCACTCGCCGCCGTCGCCGAGCTGTACCGACGCGAGTGCGGAGGAATACCCGTAGCGGTTGTCGAGGAAGATCTCGGCAGTGCGGGGCAATCCGTCCTGAGTTGCCAGCACCAGCGGATCGTCCGAGCTCTTTTTGCCGAGCTCGTGGTAATAGGCTTGCTGGTTGAAATGACGCTCCGCTTCCGGCGCCTGTTCGCCGGGAAAGCGCGTGTACCAGAAGCCATCCGACGTTGCGTTCCAGGCAACGCTGCCACCGGCAGTTGGGTACTGGACATGAGCGATCGGTGTGCCAATTTCACTACCAGTATCGGCATCGTAGACATGCAAGGTTCCATCCTCGCTGCCGTTCAACGACAAACTAACAGCCACGCGTTTGCCATCCGGCGACGGCTCAAACCAGTCGATGGCCACGCTGCCGTCGGCGGCGAGCTGATTGGGATCCAGGATGACCTTTCGAGTACTCGCTTCGCCCGATAGCGCCAGCGTCACCAATTGCGGCTGCTGCGCGCCCGGATTGAAAGTAAACGCAAACATCTTCCCACCCGCCTGCCGGATGGACGCGTCATAGGTCGCGGTCGCCTTTTCGATGCGCAGCAGCTCTGCGGCGATTGCGGCTCGGCCCGGAAGACCATCGAAGTACTTTCGCGTCTGGGCATTCTGGCCAGCGACCCACTCCCTGACGTCCGGCGCGTTGCCGTCTTCGAGCCAGCGATAAGGATCACTGACCACGACGCCATGATAGGTATCGCGTGCCACGGGATGCTCTGCGGCGGCGGCGAGCGTGCCCGCCAATGCGAGGACATAAAGGCCAGATAACATGTTTTTCATAGTTGCTTATCCACTCGATTTCAGCGGCACGGTTTCCTGTACCCAGTTATCCGACGTACGCCGCGCGGGACAGGGGATGGCGATCGCATGATCGCCGAGCCGCGCATGGAGCGCCTTGACGTCGATTTTCCAGCCTGCCGCATCCCATTTCCTGAGCCACTCGCGGTAGTGCGCGATCGCGGTGTCGCCCGGCACCAGCACCTCTTTCGTGTTGCTGTCGGGCGTGCGCACCGGATTCAGATTCTCGACCACCGCCATGTCTTCCCTGACGACCTGCCGCGTCACGTCCTCCATGCGCTTCTCGTGCTCGTCGCCTAACAACCAGTTGCGCATGCTGACCAGGTACAGCCGCGTGTGCGATTCATCGACCGGCGCCTCGAACAGGTACTGGTGAAATGCATTGGTGGCGGTCAGGTCGATATAGGTGACCAGCTGGTTCGGACCCTGATGCCAGGAACCGGCGGCGCCGAGGCGCGGGCCCTGGCGCACGTTCGCCAGCGCCGTGTCTTCGTTCTTGGTGCCGCCGAACTTGATGTAGTGCTTGCTGCCCCAGGGAATTTCCTCCATCGGCAGCGGCGTGCGCTGCTGCTCCGGTGACAGCGAAGGCTGTCCCTGTGCGGTGTGCACGAACTCGTTGTGAATCGGGTCGAGCCCGTTCTCCATCGAGCGTTCGTAGTACGCATTTAGATCAAACACGAACGTCTGTGCGCGCCATTGCGCCGTACCGAATTCCTGGATGTCGTACAGCGGCGGCCGCTCCGCTTCCGCCAGATCGCCGAGAAAGGCAAACACGATCCCGTATTTTTCCTGCACCGGATAGCTGTCGACTTTCGCGCGCGCCGGCAGTTTCGCATCCGCGCCCAGCGATGGGATCTTGGTGCAGCGGCCGTCGCCGCCGTATTCCCAGCCGTGATAGGGGCAGGCGACCGAGTCACCCTTGACCTTGCCGAGCCCGAGCGCGCCGCCGCGATGCACGCAGGTGTCCGACAGCACATGCGCCTTGCCCGCGGAATCGCGGAACGCGACGAACGGCAGGCACAAGACCTTGACGCGCAGCGGCTTGGCCGCGGTGACTTCGGAAGCCAGGGCAATGGGGTACCAGAAATTAATGTACATGCCTATTTTTCCGTCCGTGAGGTCGCGTCAATAAATGCATCGAGGTCGCGCTTCATCTGTGCGCGTGAATCTTTTTCCAGATACATCATGTGGCCGGCCATGTAGTACTTCATGTCGATGCGCTTCTGCACCTCGGCCGGCGCGCTGAGATGCGACAGCATGTATTCCGCGCCGAAAAACGGCGTCGCGAGGTCCATCATGCCGTTTAGCACCAGCACGCGCAGTGACGGGTTGAGTACCAGCGCAGCGCCGAGATCGGGGTTGGTATTGACCATCGCCTGCGTCCCGTTAGGTCTCTTGTGCGTCATCTTCCACTTCTCGCCGATGGCGTAGTGCGTGCCCCAATAGGTCTTGTCGGCGCCGAATTTCAGCTCGCCGTGATAGTAGTCGAGGAATGTTGCCGTGAACGCGCCGGTGATGCTGCTGGCCTGGGGATCGTAGGCCGCATCGCGCGCGAGCGGGTCCGGCGTCAGGCCGAGGAAACGCGTATCGAGACGCCCGACCGTCATGCCGGCCGTGCGCTTGAATTCCTGCGTGAACATGCCTACATGCACGCGCAGCTTCGCGGTCCTGATGTAGTCGACGGAGAGGCCGGTGTACTCATGCAACTTGTTAGCAACGGCGTCGAACTCCGCGGGCTGGATGGCATCGCCTTTCATCAGCGCGGTGGTAAACGGGCCCATGGCGAACGCACGCACTTCCTGCAGCAACGGCTCGAGTTCGCGCTGCGGGCCGGGCAGCAGCTTGTGATACCAGGCGGTGACGGTATACGTCGGCAGTTCGAGCGCATACGGCCGATCGGCATCGGTGTCGTCCAGCGCGCCGATATCGGTTGCCACTGAAACCAGGATGACGCCGTTGAACATCATGTTGCGCTTGTCCTGCAACTGCTCGACGATGGCCGCGCCGCGCGTGGTGCCGTAACTCTCGCCTAACAAATACTTGGGCGAATTCCAGCGCTGGTTATCGGAGACATACTGCGCGATGAAGCGCACGAATGAATCGATGTCGGGATCGACGCCGAAAAAGTCATCGTCCTTGCTGTCGCCGGCGGCATGGCTGAGACCTGTGCCGACCGGATCGATCAGTACCAGGTCGGATTTGTCGATCAGGCCGAAGGCGTTGTCGACCAGCTTGTAGGGCGCGGGCGGGGTCGGTGCTGCGTCCACGACTTCAACCCGTCTCGGTCCAAGAATGCCGACGTGCAGCCACATCGACGATGAACCCGGGCCGCCATTGAATGCAAAGGTGATCGGACGTGGCGCGCCTTTCGGATTGGCGCGCACATAGGCAACGTAGCCTATGGTGGCGATCGGTTTGTCCTCGTCGTTGCGCACGATCAGCGTACCCGCGGTCGCGGTGTAGTCGATCGTGGCGCCGCCGACGGTGATGCGATGCTGCGTGACCGATTGCTCGGCCTTGGCTTCGACCTTGTCGGCGGGCTTGTCCACGGGCTTCGGTTCGTCCGCCAGGGCGGCGGTAGCCAGAAACCCGGCGCACAGCGCCAGTACGGGTCGAAGAAAATGACGGCGCATACAGGTAACCCCGCAAGAAAACCGGTCGCGAGTATAGCGCCCGACGCGCAGCCTTCGCATGGCGCGCGAAATCCATTGGACAGCCGCGGCGGCGCATATTAAAAGTGCCATATGTGGCCCCCATCAGTCCGATTAGCCGGCAGTCATGCAACGCTGGAACCGTTGACACCCTCGCATGCGCCCGCGCTCGCGGAGGCGACGCGCGATGGCGAGCTGTGGCGGCTCTGGTATACGCGCATTCCGTCGCCGGAGCAGATGGCCACGGAAATCGCACGGCGGCTCGAGCTGCGCGAGCGCGGCTCGATGCTGCCGTTCGCGGTACTGGATGCCGCCGGCGTGCCGGCCGGCATGACGTCCTACATGAATATCGATGCGGCTAACAAGCGCGTCGAGATCGGCAGCACGTGGCATGCGAAGCGTGTGCAGCGCACGGCGCTCAACACCGAGTGCAAGCTCATGCTGCTGCGGCACGCGTTCGAACAGCTCGACTGTATTGCCGTGGAATTTCGTACCCACCGCATGAACACGCAAAGCCGTCGCGCGATCGAACGCCTCGGCGCGCAGCTCGATGGCATGCTGCGTTCGCACCAACGCTTGGACGACGGGTCGCTGCGGGATACGGCGGTCTACAGCATTATCGCCGGCGAATGGCCGACGGTGCGTTCGCATCTGCAATTCCAGTTGCAGCGCGCGCGGCGCTGATAGCTTCAGGGCGATTTCGCGATGGGTTCCCAGAAGTGAATGCCGTCGGGCGTGCCGTTGACGCGAAATGACTGCGTGACTTCACCCCACAGCCGGTAGTGCCGCACGCACAACTCGCGGCCCTCGCGCAGGCCTTTCCAGGCTGTGCAGACGGTGTCGCCGCGTACGGTACGGGTTCCTTCGACGTCAAGATTACCTTGATCCCACTTCACATGGGCGCTGCCGTCAGCACGCCACCAGACCATTCCTGTCAGCTGGTTGTTGAAGCGCGTCCAGCGTGACATCCGATCGCTGGCGGTGAATTTCAGGAGTTCAGTTTCCGACATCGGTTGCGCACCGGGCTGGACAACTTCGATCCAAACGCCGGATTCCGGCACCCGCACCGCGAGCGCTCTAACAAAATTCAGTGGGTTCTTGGTGAGGCGCAGCAGCTGTACGTCGGCGGCCAGCGGAATTCCGGCGGCCACCAGGCGCGCGCGCAGGGTTTCGATGTCGGGCGTTGTCACAACTACGGCGTACGGCGCCGCGGTCGCGCCGGGCGCCGGCAATTCGGCGCGCAAGCGCAATTGACCATCAATGGATTCGATTTCCGCGGTTTTGTACGCCTGTTTGCCATGCAGCCGCACCGCCCGGAACAGTCGCAGTGTGTCGACATGAAAGCGCGTCCACGCGGCGGGATCCGGCACATGCTGCACGAGTCCGGGGAGCGTGGGGTCGCCGACGGTTGAACCCCACCACAGGCCATCCGGTTTTGCATAGACTTTGTGGACTAACGCGCGATTGCTGCCGAGGCGGCCGGCTGGCGCGATCTGCACCGTCGTATTCACCGGCAACCCCCAGACGCGTGCCTGCGTGACGTCGGCGGAGTGCGCGTCGGAAATCGCATCCAGCGGCGCCGCGGAACTGAACAACACTTCGGCGGCAAGTGCCGCGCCCGGCAGCACCATAGCTAACAAAAAGCCCGGCAGTCGTGTCATGGCCTGGCCATCATAGCGCGTGACTCCGAATTAGAGCGCAGGAATTGCGACGCCGGGTGCTGCGGGAGCCCCTAGTATCACCACCATGAGCTATCGAGTTACCGGCCTGAAAGCCGCGCCTTTTGTGCATCTGTACGGCCTGACTGACGCGGCGTTGCGGGAGCTGGGCGTCCAGCGGGTTGTCGCGGATGCCAGGCCCGGCTATCCCGACCGCATTGAAATGCGTGACGCCGAGGTCGGCGAGAAGCTGCTGCTACTCAATCATGTCTGCCAGCCGGCTAACACACCGTACCGTGCGTCGCATGCCATCTTTATCCGCGAAGGCGCGCTCGAAACCTACGATCGCGTCGGCGAGATTCCCGAGGTAATGCGCGGCAGGCTGCTTTCCCTGCGAGCGTATGACGCATCGGGCCAGATGCTGGACGCCGATGTCGTCGAAGGGCGGGATTGCGACGCGTTGATTCGCCGATTGTTCGAAAATCCAGACACCGCCTACATCCATGCGCACAACGCCAGGCGAGGTTGCTATTCGGGGCGGATTGACCGGGCGTAAAGCACTCTATCGGCGCGGAATTTGGTTTATGCTTTGGCCACGAAATCGAAGGCCCGGGGCTTTTTTCGTTGTCCGCGCTTTTGTTAGAGTTGCCGTTGACGGGGATGGCCGCAGCGGATGCACGCGGCGACCATCAGTGCCCTGTCAGTAATGCTCGATCCGGGGGAATAGCAATGGATTCACAGGCAGGCGTCGTGTTCCTGAACTTCATCTATGCAACGGTCGGCGGCCTGCTGACCATCGCGCTGATGTTCCTGGGTTTCAAGATCATCGACAAGCTGACGAAATTTGACACATCGGCCGAGCTGGCGCGCGGCAACGCGGCCGTAGGGGCGATGGTGCAGGGCATGTTCATCGGAGTCGGCGTCGCTGTCGGCCTGGTCATAGGGCTCGGTCTAAATTGAGGTCGGCAGGAATGCAGCCCGCATTGCTGCTGGCGGCGCTTGCACTGCTGGCTTCTGCGAGTGCCGCGTCAGCGGGAATTCGTGCCAAGGCGGGAGCTCCGGAGTTTCGAACCGAGTACGACGAATACTTTCGCAAGTACGCCAAGCACTACTTCGGCGTCGGTGCCGACTGGAGCTGGTTCAAAGCGCAGGCCGTGGCGGAATCCAATCTGAACCCGGACGCGCGCAGCTTTGCCAAGGCCAGGGGAGTCATGCAACTGATGCCGGCGACCTATGCGGAGCTGCAGAAGAAGAACCCCGAAATCGGCAAAATCGAGGACCCGCGCTGGAACATCGCCGCCGGCATCTACTACGACCGCCAACTGTGGAACCGCCTGCAGGATCTGTTAGCCGAGGACGAGCGCAGGCGGTTCATGTTCGGCGCCTATAACGCGGGTCCGACTATGATCCGGCGCGCCAGAGCTATGGCGCGCGCGGAAGGTCATGCGGACCAGGAGTGGCGGGGCGTGGTCACCGTGGCGCCCAAGGTCACGCAATGGCGCCACAAAGAGACCCTTGGTTACGTTTCCAAGATCGAAAGCATCCAGAGCAGGATCAGGCCCACTGGACGCTAGTTTCGCAATGTCAGGGCGCTGCCAATGAGGCGCTCGCTCGCTGTCGTGCACCGCTGGGGCGGTCTGGCGTTGGGCGTGCTGCTGGTGGCGCTCGGAATTTCCGGCAGCGCGCTGGTATTTCGCGCCGATATAGAGCGCTGGCAAACCGCAGCGTTTCGCAGCGTTACGCCACTCGCGGAGCGCCGGCCGGTGGACGACTGGGTGAGCGCCGCCAGGGCCTATGTACCACGCAAAGTGCTGGCCCGGATTACCCTTCCCGCTGACGAAACCGATGCCGCGCAGGTTTTCATGCGCCTCGCCGCGGCGCGCAATCTCAAGCAGGCGGAACTCGAGGTCGTCTATGTCGATCCCTACCGCGCAGTTGCGCTGGGAAGCAAGCCCGCCAACAGCGGGATCCTCTGGACGTTGCAGGATTTCCATTACGCACTTTTTTCAGGAGAAACCGGGCTGCAAATTAATGGCCTTGGCGCATTCGCGCTGGTGTTGTTAGGTCTCAGCGGGCCGGTACTGTGGTGGCCGGGCTGGAAACGACGCGCGGATGCGCTGCGGGTGCGACTGCGGCCGGCAGCGGCCAAGTGGCGCGACCTGCATGCGGTAAGCGGCGTGGTGATCTGCCTGGCGCTGCTGTTGATCGGCGCGACTGGTGTCTACTACGCCTTTCGCAGCACCGCCGAGTCCGTGGTCATGCTCGTGACCGGCAACGCCGCGCGCGAGGCGCCCAGTTCCGCGCCACAGGCCGCTGTGCCGATGCTGACGCTGCAGGAGCTGTTAGCGAGTGCACAACGCCTGGCCCCCGACGCCCATTTTGACGAATTGCGCCCGGCCCGCGCGCCGGGATCCGCCGCGAACCTGTCGTTCCGCCTGCCGGGGGACCTTGTGTTCGCGCGCCACCGGCTGTTTCTCGATCCGCAGAGCGGCGCATTGCTGCGGATGGATCGGTACGATCAGCTGACGCTGGGAGAGCGCGTGATGGCTAACATCCAGGCCTGGCACTACGGCTATTTTGCCGGCCGCTGGTCGCAGTGGCTCTGGGTGCTGGCCGGCTTCCTGCCGGCGTTCCTGTTTGGATCAGGGCTGTGGCTCTGGTGGCGCCGGCGGTAGCATGGGCGCCGTGTACCGCCGCTACATCGATACCTCGCTGGGCCAGATTCACGTCACTGAAGCTGGTGACGGACCCGCGGTGCTGCTGATGCACTGGGTGCCGCTGTCGGGCGAAATGTACCGCGACGAACTCGCGCATTTCGCGGCATCCGGGTTTCGCGCGCTGGCGGTCGACATGATGGGCTTTGGCCGTTCCGACCGGCGCACCGGTTTGTGGAGCGTTGAGCAGCATGCGACAACGATGGCAGAAACTCTCGGCGCGTTAGCTGCGCGCGACGTGGTGGTCGTCGGTGGACATTACTCGACGCCGGTCGCGGTCGAGATGGCGCAGCCGGCGCGGGCCGAGGCTAACAAAGTACGCGCGCTGGTCATCGACGGCGGGCCGCTGATGCCGCCCGAGGCGTTCCAGGCGCTGCTGCAAAGGGCGCGTGTCGGCAGCGGACCCGGTCTCAAGGACGACGGCTCGCACCGCAGCTGGCTGTGGGACCAGGCCGCGCATACCTACACGGTGTTTGCACCGCGCAGTTTCCAGCTGGATGAAGCGCGCCTGCCGCGTGTCTATCGATTTATCGCCGATTTCATTGCCGCCGGCATGCGCCAGGACATGGCGCAGCTACAGCCCTATGACTTTGCGGCGAAGCTCAAGGCGGTCCCGCTGCCGACCCTGGTACTCAGTGCGGAGACCGAACCGTTGCGCGCATCGTTCGAGCCACTGATTGCCGCGCGCGGCGATTGCGCGTCGCATCTCTTCCCGGGCGATCATCCGCTGCACGATCCCGCCCGCGCCGGTGAGTTCGCGCGTGCGATCACCGGTTTCTATGGTTCTGCCTTGACCAGCCGGTCGACGAAGTAGCCAGTCTCGCCAAAACAATTGGTCGGTACGCCGCGGTGCTCGCGATAGTGCAGCTGCAGCTTCTCGCCCATGTGGTTTGTTAGCTCGGTGGCGACCGCAGGATCACGCACGGTGAACTGCCAGATCTGTGGCGCCAGTCCGGGAACCACGTACTGCGCCAGTTCGCCTTCCCAGGTCTTGCAGATCCAGCCTTTGCGGGAAAATTTCTGCAGCACGCCCGCACGGTCGCCATCCGAGTAATCCCAGGTCAGGGTGACCCAGGCCCAGGCCGCGACACCGATCAAAAGCATCACCAGCAGGCTCAGAAACCGCAGTCCCCAGCGTCGCCGCGGTGGTTTGGGCGTTTCCAGCATCACGATGGTGCTTTCGAAATCCGGCTCGGTCATGGTGCCGCCATTCTAGCGCGCATCGCCCGCCATTCGGCCAGTGCCTGCTTGCGGGTCTCATCAAGGTCGACGATCGGCGGCGGATAACCGGGAGTCTCCACCTCGGGAACCCAGCGTCTGATGTATTCGCGTTGCGGATCAAAACGCTGTGCCTGCACCTGCGGGTTGAAAACCCGGAAATAGGGCGCCGCATCGGCGCCGCAACCCGCCGACCACTGCCAGCCAAGCGTGTTGTTAGCCAGGTCGGCATCGACCAGCGTATCCCAGAACCAGCGCGCGCCTTCGAGCCAGTGGATGCGCAGATTCTTCACGAGGAAAGACGCCACCAGCATGCGTACGCGGTTGTGCATGTAACCCGTGGCCCACAGCTCGCGCATGCCGGCATCGATGATGGGAATTCCGGTGCGGCCCTGCTGCCAAGCGCGCAACTGGGCCCCGGCGGCACGCGCATCGCGCCACTGAAACTGCGAAAATTCGGGCCGCAACGGGGCGTCGGTGGTATTCGGAAAATGAAACAGCAATGAGTGTGCGAACTCCCGCCAGCCGATCTGGGCGACGAAGCGGTGCTCCCGCCAGCCAGCCTGGGAGCTGACAGACCGCAGCACTTGCCGCGGACTCAATTCACCGAAATGCAGCGCGGGCGACAGCAGCGATGTGGCGCGCCGCGCCGGGACGTCGCGTCCCGTTGCGTAGTCCCTGATCGGACCGTCGGCAAATTGCCGCAGATTCCTGGCGGCGCCGGCTTCTCCAGGTTGCCAGGCCTGTTGCAGGCCTGAATACCAGAGCTTTCGCGGCATCAATTGCAGATCGTCGAGCGAAAGACTGCCCGGCCATCGGACCGGCGCCGAGATGGTCTTCGGCACCGGCAGGGTATCCACGGATCGTAGTCTTGTTAGTGCGGCGCGCCAGAATGGTGTAAAGACCTGATAAGGCGCGCCAGACTTGTTGAGCGCTTCCCAGGGCTCAAACAGCAGTGCACCGGGGAAACTTTCGGCGCCAATGCCCTCGGCGCGTAATGCCGACTTGATCCCGGCGTCGCGCGCGGTCACCGCGGGTTCGTACTGGCGCTGCCACACGACGCGCCGTGCGCCGCTCTCAGCTAACAGGCGCTGCAGTTCCTCGAGGCTGTCGCCGCGGCGCAGCACCAATCTCGAGCCTTTCGCGACCAGTGCGTCTGATAGTTCCCGCAGCGACTGGTGCAGCCACCAGTTGGATGCCGCGCCTGGCGTCCACGCGCCGTCTTCGTGCGGCGCATGGATGTAAACGGGTATGACAGCGCCATGCTGCGCAGCGTCCGTCAATGCCTGATGGTCCGCGAGGCGCAGATCGCGTCGCAACCAGACTATGGTCGTGGTACTCAAACTATGGTTTCCGTTGTCCCGGCATCACCCGGCATTTGTGCTTGCGGTTAGAGTAACGCATGGGGGCAGCCGACATGAATGGGACCAGACCTTTTTTCAGACGCACGGTCTTGTCATCCGGCGTTGGCGCCGTGCCCGCTGGTGTCCTTGCGGGCGTGCCGACCTCCGGCAAAATGTTAGGCGAGACGCTGCCTGCCGGCTGACGGTTGCCAGCGGGCCTCAGATGCTGCGCAGGTACCAGGCGTAGTCCAGCTCGGTGACCTGCGCTGCAAAGCGTGCGCACTCCTGCTGCTTGATCGCGAGAAAGATATCGCGTGTCTCGCGACCCAGGGCCTGTGCCAGGAAGTCCGAACGGGCGGCGCGATCCAGGGCTTCATGCCAGGTTGCCGGGAACTCGCGGGCCAGCTTGAGCGCATAACCATTGCCCTCGACCGGCGGACCCGGATCAAGCTGTTCGCGGCAACCTTTCTCGGCGGCAGCTAACACAGTAGCAGCGGCCAGGTACAGGTTGGCGTCGGCGCCTGCAACGCGATGTTCGACGTGGCGGCTCTGCGGCGGGCCCGATGGCACGCGCAGGCTGACCGAGCGGTTGTTGATGCCCCAGATGGGCGCGACCGGCGCGTAGCTCGCGGCCTGGAAACGCCGGTAGGAATTCGCATTGGGCGCAAAGACCGCGAAACTCTCCGCCATCGTCGCCTTGAGGCCGCCGATCATGTGGCGCAGCAGCTTGCTGCCGGCCGGATCGGCAGACGCGCAGAGATTGTCTCCGGGCGTGCCGGCGGCGCGGCTCGCGAGGCTCAGATGCAGGTGCAGGCCGCTGCCGGCGCGCTCCGCAAACGGCTTGGCCATGAAGCTCGCGAGATAACCGTGCTTCGCCGCTACGCCGCGCAGCAGCCGCTTGAACAGGATGGCTTCATCGACGGCGCGCAGCGCGTCGGCGCGATGGGTCAGCGTGATCTCGAATTGCCCGGGCGCATATTCCGACATCAGGGTTTCCGCGGGCAGGCCCTGTTCCGCGGCCGCCCGGTACACATCGGCAAACAGTGGCGCAAGATCATCGAGCCGCGTGAGGCTGTAGGCTTCGATCTTGTGGCGCTCGCTGGCGCGTCCGCCGCCGGCAGGTTGCAGAGTCTCCGGATGCAGCAGGTAGAACTCGATCTCGCAAGCTAACACGGGCGTGTAACCGAGGTCTTCCAGCCGCGCGACCGCGCGCGCCAGTGCATGGCGCGGATCGGCGCTCGCGGGCTCGCCGCCGTTCGTGAACATGGTCAGCATCAGTTGCGCGGTCGGCGCCGGCAGCCAGTTGAGTGGCGTCAGCGTGCCGGCGACAGGCCTGCACACCATGTCGGCATCGCCGGTGTCCCAGACCAGCCCGGTCGCATCCACGTCCGTGCCCGTGACGTCGAGCCCGAGAATCGAGCCCGCGACATTGCGGCCACTGTCGAAAATACGCGCCAGCTCATGCCGGCGCACCATCTTGCCGCGTGTGACGCCGCCCGGATCGGTCAGGAAAATCTGCACCGCATCGATATCCGGGTAGCGCTGCAGAAACTCCTGCAGTTCGGCCGGCGTTGCTATTCCTGTCATGGGTGAATCTCTTCCAGCACCGAGTCCAGCGTGCTGACAAATCCGTGAATGTCCTCGACCCTGGTGGCGGGCGATGTCAGCAGCATGTTATGAAACGGCGTCACGAGATAGCCCCGATTGAGCATGCTGAGATGGATGACGCGCTCGAGCAGCGGCCGCATCCGGCCCTCAGATTCCGTGGCATTGCCTGGTGCGGGGCCAAAGCCAAATTCGGTCCGCGCACCGACCCGCGATACATGCCAGTCGAGCTGGCGCCGCGCAAACAAGGCCTGCAGCGCGTTAGCAAGCAGCAGTGCGCGCGTTTCCATAATCCGGTAGTTATCCGCGGTGAGCAACTCACGCATCGCGGCCAGCAGCGCGGAGGTCGCCAGCGGATTGGCGGCGAGCGTGGTGCCCATGCCCGAGTGTCCGGCACTGCGCGTCGCCTTGAACTTTTCGATGCGCGCGTGCAACGCGGCGCTGAATCCATACACAGCGCAGGGCACGCCACCGGCAATCGCCTTGCCGCACACCAGCGCGTCAACATCCAGATTGTGCACGCGACCATAGCCGCCGAGGCCGCTTGACAGGGTATGGGTTTCGTCGAGGATCACCAGCGCGCCATGCTCGCGCGCCAGCGCAAATGCCGCCTGCAGGAAACCAGCCTGCGGCAGCACCATCCCGATATTGGTCATCACCGGTTCGCACAGCAGCGCCGCGACGTCGCCGTGCGCCAGTGCCGACCCCAGCGCCTGCAGGTCGTTGAACGGCACCACACGCGCACCGGCCGCGAGGTCAAACGGCGCGCCGATCAGCCCGGCGCGTGCGACGGTTTCGTTGTTAGCTCCGCGGCGCACCAGGGTTTCATCAACGGTGCCGTGATAACAGCCATCGAACAACAGCACGCGCGGCCTGCCGGTTACGGCGCGCGCCCAGCGCAGCATCGCGCGATTGGCATCGGTCGCGGACAGCGCGATCTGCCAGAACGCCAGGCCGAACAGTGCCGCCAGGCGTTCGCCCACTTCGGCCAGATCCTCGGCGGGCAGCATGCTGGTCAGGCCGCACCCCGACTGGCGCTGGATCGCCGCTACGATCGCCGGCGGCGAATGACCGAACATCGCGCCGGTATCGCCGAGGCAGAAATCCGCATAGCGATGCTGGTCGGCATCGACGAGTTCCGCGCCGCTGGCGCGGCGCACGAACAACGGATGCGGAGTGCCCCAATCCGCCATCCAGTGCATTGGGACGCCATCTACGAAGTGCGCGTTCGCGCGCGCCGCCAGCAAACCCGACTGCGGGTGTGTCGCGACAAAATCGGCCCGCTCCCTGGCTAACAACTGCTCCAGGGCAGCGTCATTCAAGGGGAACCTCGCGCAGGATCCGGCTGCGGAAACGCAGTACGGAAAAAGCTGTCGGCATTCCAGCGCGGACGCTGGCTGCGGCTGGCCGCTTCGCTGACGATCCTGGCATTTACGCGCGCCAGCCTGGCGAGCGATGGGTAGTGAATCGGCACGCCGATTTCATCGCTCGGCTGGTGGTACTTGTCGCGCAGGAACGCTTCAACCAGGGCCTTGTTGTCCACGGCCGGGACGCGCGGCAGCGAACCCACGCCATTGTCGATATAGATCGCCGGAATTCCCTGCCGGATAAACGAGTACTGATCACTGCGGACAAAGAACGTCTCTTCGGGCGTTGGATCGGGTGTCAACGTTAACGCCTCGGCTTTGGCGGCGCGGGCCGCCATCGGGCCGAGATCCGTGTGCTCGGCGCCGAAAGCCACCAGGTCCGCGATGTCTGTCAGCATCACCGGCATGTCGATGTTGATGTTGGCGACAAACCTGCCGCCGGGCAGCGGCGGGTGCCTCGCAAGGTAGTCCGAACCTAACAAACCGGATTCCTCGCCGGTGACCGCGGCGAACAGCACCGAGCGCCGCGGCCGCGTGCGTGCGGCCGCCAGTGAGCGCGCCACTTCAATCATGACCGCGACACCGCTGGCATTGTCCATGGCGCCGTTGTAGATGGCGTCGCCCTTGATCGGCGCACCTCTGCCGAGGTGGTCGAGGTGCGCGGTGACCACGACGATCTCGCTGGCGAGGCGCTTGTCGCTGCCGCGAACCAGGCCCAGCACGTTGGCGCTGGAGCGCTTGCCTAACAAAGTCTGCCGCCTGAGGCTCGCGGTCGCCGGCAGGTCGAACCCCTGGGCCTTGCTGGCGCTGGCAGCGGCAAAGACTTCGCTCAGCGTTTGTGACGCGCCTTCGAATATCCTGGCGGCGCCGGCCGGACTGAGCGACATCGTAACCCTTAACTGCGGAAACGAATCCGCGGCCACGCCCTCGGCATCCAGCCAGCGCATGCGCGGGCGCCAGGAAGCCTGGACTGTCTTGGCCCAGGGATTGCGCTCATTGTCAGCCGGCGTCAGAAAGCCGAGAACGCCCACGGCGCCACGCCTGATGAATTCCGGGTACTTGGTCAGGGTCGAGGAGTAGTGCGCGCGTTCGGACGACGTGAAACGCTGCGGCGCGCCGCTCAGCATCACGACAATCTTGCCGCGCAGATCGAGCCCCGCCAGATCGTCGTGCTGCAGCGCAGGGGCGTGCACCCCAAAGCCGACGAATACCATGGCTGCTGTCACGGTGGACTCGGTGGCATTGGTATCGGGAGCCGGCAGGAAATCGTCCATCACGGTGAGCTCGGTGCTAACACCGTCGCGGGTCAGGGAAATTTGCGCCGCCGGAATCACGGCGCCGGCAAAGGGAGTGCGACCTGCGCCGGACGTGGCGTTGCCGGTGAGCGGATCATAAATCGCCACGCCGCCGGCGCTCAGATCGCCACCACGAAACGCCGCGCCGGGCAGAGAACCGCGATTGACCTGCCCCAGATGGTCGCGGCTGCCCTGATAGTCGGCAAAGAAGAAGAGCTTCTCGCGAACGATGCGGCCGCCGAGTGTACCGCCAAACTGGTTATAGACGGTGGGCGCCTTGGTGACGCCGAAGGTATTGCGCGCCTGAATATTTTCGTTGCGATGGAACTGGAACAGGCTGCCGTGAAAATCGTTCGTGCCGCTCCGCAACGTCACGTTCGTCACGGCGCCGCCGGCGTTGCCGAATTCTGGATCGAAGTTCGAGGTTGACAGATCCACCGTCTGGATCGCCTCGGCCGGCGGCACCAGCGCCGTGAGATTGCCGTTGTCGATCTTATTCTCGATGCCTTCGATTTGAAAGTTGTTGAACTGACGCCCCTGGCCGTTGACGCGCACCGACAAAGAGTCATGCGAGTTGTAGAACTCCGAGTGCGGCCGGAACGACCGGCCCGCCCCCGGCACCAGGTTCAGCAGGCTCTGGAAATTGCGGTTGAAGCCAAGCGGCATGTCCACAAGCTGGACGGATTCAATCTTGCGGCCGGTGTCGGAGCGGTCGGTCTGCATGATCGG